>Ga0302281_10000415_pt1 | contig 32508 bp, 26 predicted proteins | sample III_Fen_E1_2_FD_198762 | JGI IMG/M metagenome (GOLD analysis project Ga0302281, IMG submission 198762) | Peat permafrost microbial communities from Stordalen Mire near Abisko, Sweden - III_Fen_E1_2 | ecosystem: Environmental > Terrestrial > Soil > Wetlands > Permafrost | place: Sweden: Abisko...
AATTACTTCATCCACCCAGCCAAATAATTGCTCAAGTTGTTTTTTCGCGCTGCCTAAGCTGGTCTAAGCTGGCTTGCACGGCTTGCAGCAATTGTCCGGCTGGACGCTCGCCCGAGCGCAACAACTTGCACACGCTTACCACGCTTTGACATTCGCCGCCCAGTGTGCGCCGCGCTGGTTACATTTCGACACCTGCCCCGCCGCAAAAGCTGCCGCGATTATGCCAGCATCCAAAAGGTCGTTTTGATTGTTTGATGTATTCATGTAACAGAAAGCCGGTTTCCATCCGCCATTGCTGACATTCTGCCAGCAGACCCACGGCAAACGGCAACCGAGCCTTAATATTGCGGTTACGCTCGCGTGACTGCACCTGAGCGCGCGCGATCATTGCCGCGCAGCCCGCAGGCGGAAAGCCCTTGCGCCGCAATACCATTGGCACGCGACCACGGAACGCCCCCCGAAAAACACCCCTCCCCACCCATTGGTGGGAAGGGGGGTAAATTGCAAAACACATTGTCCCTGAGTTGGTTGCTACAAATCACATGCGAATAACTGTATAAAGATTGGGCATTTGAGCCAGAATGACCCAGTTAAAATCTGCGCCGGGGTGGATTTCCTCATGGGAAACGACCGCCAAGGGAAGTCCACACAAAGGGATGCCCGCGCCGCCGCCACGCACCTTGCGCCGCAGTGTCCCCGCTACGATAAACTGAGCCACGTCTGCTACGATAAATGGAGCCACCTGCCCAATTGTCTTTCCTGGCTCTGTTCCGCTCTGGTAAGCGGCGTGGCCGAAAATGTCCCAGGTAAAAATTCGGGCCGGTTCTGGGAGAATTTCCTTTATGGTAAACGGCTCCCATGGGCGGACCGCCAAGTATGGGTCCGCGTATGTATGCCCCTGGTGTGGTCAGGGTACATGGATGGTTCGCATCAAGATGTCCCACTTAAAAATCTTCGCCGGTTCAGGGAGGATTTCCCCATGAGAAACGACCGCCATGGGGAAGCCCACGCGAAGGGTTGTGCGCGTGCATGGGGGCAATTGGGAGCCGCCCGCCGCCCGGCAAGGTGCCACCGCCCGCACTGGTGGCGCAAACCTGCCCGCCCATGGCGCGCCGCATCCCGGCAGCAAAAAGCGCGGCGGGAAAGCCCGCCGCGCTGCTGGTTTGCCGATGATGTCAGACGGAACGAATCACGCCGCGCAACTTGCGACGGCGGGACGCCCGGACAATGCGCCGCACTTGGCCCGGCAGCAACGGCACGGGGGAAGGCGTCACCACTGCCACGCCGCCAGCGTCCCCACTGGTGCCACGCGAAAGCGGATGCAAGCCAATCACGCGCCGGTTGCATCCCGGCAACCGCTTGCCATTGCGCACCCGCGCCGCCGCCAGACAGCTTGCGCCGCAATGCGTCCCCGCCCGCAAGGCCGGTTGCACCGCTGGCGCTTCATAGCGCGGCAAGCCACCCCATAGCTTGACCAAATCCACCTTTGCGCCGCCGCGCTGGCTGGCCGCCTCAAATTCGTCTTGCGCTTGCGCCCATGCCGTCCGCTTGGACACCACCCGCACACCCGCCCGCCGCAACGCCGCCGTCATCCGATGGCTGGACGAAATGGCCCCCGAACGGCCACGGCGTGGACAAGGCTTGAAACCCGCCGCCGCCGCCGCATCATCCGCGCTGGTCCCGTTGAGCATGAGCAACACGGCTTGCTTGACCTTGTCCGCGAACGCCGCCCGCCGTCCCCGTCCGCTGGCCAGCTTGGCCCGCATGGCTTCAACCGCCACAAGTCGCCGTTGCGCCCGTTGCTCTGCGGACAACTCCGGCAAATCCCGCGCCGCCGTGGCCCAAATCATCCAATCCCTTGCCATGCGCGCTTGCGCTGGTGTCTCGCCGAACATATCCCGCGCCACAGAATCACCCACGGCCCGCCAAGCGACCCGCGCCGCCATGCTGGCCAGCTTGCAAGCCACTTTGACCGCGCCCGCCTGCCCGGCCCAATAGCCCGCCACGGCTTGCGCCGTGGACTCGCTGGCCGGAATGACCACGGGCGCAATCTCCTTGACCCAAGCCGCACAGACGCCGCCCGGCTCGCCCAGTGTGATGACATCCGCGCCGGAGTCCCGCGCCAGACACAACCCCGCCCGCCACAACGCCAACGCTTGCACGCCGTCCCCAATGGCGTCCGCCATGGTGGCACACCAACCCGCCGCTTGGCCTCGCTCCCGTTGCCAGAGACTTTCGCGCCCATCGCCCACCATCTTGGCGTTGAGGTGATAAGCGGACCATTCGCACAACTCACGATCTAAACCGGCTTGGACGGCTTGCAGCAATGGCCCGGCGGGACGCTCGCCAGAGCGCAACAACTCGCCGACGCTTTGACATTCGCCGCCCAGTGTGCGCCGTGCTGGTGATATTTCGATACCTGCCGCCGCCAATGCCGCCGCGATTGTGCCCGCACTGACAGGGGACGTTTGATTATTCGGAGTATTCATGTAACAGAAAGCCGGTTGCCAACCGCCGCCGCTGGTGATATGCCAGCCGACCCACGACAGCGGCAACCGTGGCGCAATTCTCGCCACGCGCGCGCGTTAGTTCATCCATGGCCGCATGAACATTTGCGCCCGCCAGCAAAGCGCAAATGCCTTGCGCCCTAATCCAATCGGACGACGGCGACGGATGGCTTGGCCCCGGCTTCCCACCCATAGGGGGGAGATATTTTGGATTTTGGTTAGGCGAATTGACAGGAGAGGGTAAGGCCCTGAACGTCCGCGCTCCGCCTGAAAACCCCTTGCAAGCCCAGTGACCCCACCCAATGACGTCCGTCGTCTCCAGAGAGGGTGGAAGCAGCGGGGTGAGCGCGGGGCGCGGGGGCGCTCGGGTTGAGAACTCATCCGTTTGGGTGGACACCCGGCGCGCTGGCAGCCCGCCAGGATCGTTTGCGGCGCAAGGTTCTCAAGCCCAGCCATGAGGCGGGAGAAGCGGGAGAAGCGCAAAAGCGCGGAGTTTGCCTCACTCGCAAACCCCATTCCCAAGACCCCCTGTTGTTTTAAAAACCCATAACACCATAACGCCGCGCGCGAGGTTTGAAGCCAAACCCGGTCAAAAGTGTGGTGAGCGCGGGACTAGGGACTCGGGTTGATGCCTCGTCCGTTTGGATGGGCCGCCCAGTGCGCTGGCGGCCCGCACAGCCATCGGCAGTTCAAAAGGATGCCAAGAAGGCAGCAACGGGGTGTCGTGGCGTTGCCGGGCCGCTGGCGCGTTTTTTTGGCATGGCTCCAGATTCTCAGAAGAAGCGTAACCCCAGGAGTTTGCAGCACTTGCAAACCACATTCCCGCGACCCCCTGTTCTCCAAAAACCCATAACACCATAACGACGGCCCTATATATATATATATTATTATTATTATATTATTATTATTATTATATATATATATAAGGAGGCTTGTTATGGTGTTATGGGTTTTTGATATAGGGGGTGGGTAGCGGGACATGTGTTTTCCGAGTCGAACGCCCGGCTTCCCGATGACCTCCAGTGAAGGCCCCCCGGTGTGCAATTCCCATAACACCATAACCGCTCAGCGCGGAGAGCATGCCGTCGCTCAACTCGTTGCTTGATTTTGCCAGCAAATGGAGGCCATTCCAGAATCATCGCGCCGAACTGGCATGATCTGCCTGAATTCTGGGCAAAACCGAGTTCCAATCAGCGGAACCGCCTGCCCAGACCAACCCTTTGGCCTGACCGGTTCACTTGTTTTCTCTCTTTTTAGACAGACAGGCATTGATGTTTACGCGGTGGTTCACTCGGTTCCCTCGGTTCCCACCAAAACACACCCTGTCCTTATGGCAGGAAGCGAGGCGGCGGCGAAAACAATGGCCTCGCCCTGGGGGTATGTGTTTTGGCAGGTGAACCAGGGAACCAGGGAACCGTTGCCACCAAACCGGTCTTGAGATGGGTACCGGGCGTGGGAGCACGACACACATTGGGGCACGTTGGCAGGCTACCTGCCGGAAATCAATTTTCGTTAGGTATTGCTATTCCCGGCATGCTGGCTTGCTGTTTGCCGGATATACTTTAGTATCCGGCAACAGCAGCAGCCAGCAGGCAACCGTAGAAAACCGTTGCACCGGACATTTCCGGCAGGGGAACCGGGTGTTTCTGGTCAGTTCCGCCTTCGGCAAAAGTTCACGGCAATCTCCGTCCATTCCTTGCCACCGGCGCAACGGCGTTTGAAGGCCGTCGTTCGTGCCACCCATCGGGCTCGAAGATTAGCCTCAAGCCAACATGACAGATCCGTGGACATTGTCGTGAATGCGACTGATCTCAAAAAAACAGACCGCATTCCTCATATGCAAACCAATGCTGGCTCAACTGAGCCAGCCCTTTCGTATGTTTCCGAATGAGGTTGATTGCTTCTGGATTGGCATCTTCCACAAACAGAAATCCGCCTTGATTCCAGTGATGGCTTGCCCCGGGACCAAATTCGACCACCTTGAGCTTGTGGCTGGCATCAATGTGAACCGCAACGGATCTATCCATCTGTGGGAATTCGTTCTGATGCGTATAATAATTGCCGTGGGCCTCCCAGCGTGGCAATAGTTTCATGGCAATGGCTTCCCATTCAGATTGATGCGCTTTCCAGTAATCAGCCCGCCTGGCCGCTTGGCTGTGGCGGAGGACCTCCACCACGTCTTCGAGTGCCAAATGCAAAGCATCCGCTTGCTTGAGCAATTCTGTGCAGAATGGTTGCAGATGTTCCAGCCGCTCGGCTTGGATTGACAGCATGGAACCTTGCACGATCAAGCCAATGCCGCGACTACTCGCCAGATGGCCGGAGCGCTTGAGTGCCGCGACGGCCTTATGCACCGTGTTGGTGCTGATGCGAAGTTCCCCGCTCAGTTTCCGAACGGAAGGAAATGGATCGCCCGCCTTGAATCGCCCGGTGAGCATGGCCTTTCGCGCAGCCCGGACAATCTGGGTGGAACCGGGTGGACGGCCATTGCTGGAAATCCAGTCCACGGAAGACGGCTTCGCGGTTATTGGGGACATTTCAATATGCTGGTCGAGCGATGTGGTATGACCGGCCGACCGAGGTGTCCGGCGCAGAGCCTCCACCACGTCACGGAATTTTAGCTGCACCTCGCCCGCTTCATTGAGCAGTCCGGCGCAGTGGGGTTGCAGTTTTTGCAACCGTTCGTCACGGGATGGCAGCCGGGGGACGGTCACCACCATGCCGATGCCGGGATTGCTGGCAAGGTGGCCGGAGTCCTTGAGCGCCGAGACGGCCTTGTGTGCCGTGGCGCAACTGATGTGAAGTTCCCGGCTCAATTCACGCACGGAAGGGAAATTTGCCCCATCTTTGAGTTGCGCGTTAAAAATGGCCTCTCGCACTGCCTGAATGATCTGGTGGCAAACCGGCAGGTCGTCTTTGAGCTGTATTTTCAATGGAATCATAACGCATCAAGTGTACTAGCCATACTGCAACACCATGAATTTTTCAATCTTTTTTGGGATTTTGGGCCGCAGTGGCATTTTGGTCAAAATCCTCAATAAACATGCGGGTGCGGGCCACCTGGCAGCCTTTTGAGTGCGATGGACCTCAAACGAAGCCCCTAAATGGCATGATACAATCGGAAAATTATGAATTCAAAACAAACAAATTTACGGATGCGGCGGCAGTTGCCGACGGACTTGACCGTGGATCAAGCGGACAATCACCTGGGTTTCAACCCGGGTACCACCCGCCATGTCAACGGTGCGCCCGCATGCCAAACCCTAACCGACCACCAAAGGAAAGGTGTTGTTTCTGAATTTCGAGATCCGCGAGGCATACTGGCAGTGGCGGCTTAACCAAGTGGCGCGGGCAAAGGACATCCAGTTCGAGCGCGGACAGCTCAAGCTCCTGAATCTGCGCGGTTTTGGGGCCGACTTCAGAAGTTTGATTCCGCAAGTCATTCAACGCGCCAGCCATGAGCAATTCGACGTGATTGTCTTTGACCCACTCTACAAAATCTATGGCCCGGGATCGGACGAAAACAGCACCGGCGACATGGCTGAACTCATGAATGGGCTCGAAAGAATCACCGTGCAAACCGGCTCGGCGATTGCTTACGGCGCACATTTCAGCAAAGGCAACCAGTCCCAAAAAAACGCCATTGATCGCATCAGCGGCAGCGGTGTTTATGGGCGTGACCCCGACGCCCTGTTGATTTTCACGGAGCATGACGAACCGAACGCCTTGACCGTCGAGGCGATCCTCCGTGATTTTCCGCCCCGCGATCCGTTTGTGGTTCGCTGGCAGTTTCCACTGATGCACCCCGCCCACGATCTGGACCCGGCGAAGTTGAAAAACGCCGCTGGACGCAAAAAGGCCCACGACCCGAAGAAACTACTGGCTGCCATCGCCGACACGACGGCCGAAAAGCCGGTCAGCATTTCGGCATGGGCGCTGGCCGCCAACGTTCCGCGCAACACGTTGGCCGACTACTTGCCGGAAATGCGCAGTCATCAATGGATTAAAACCACCGGCGAAGGCAACGTCGCCCGGCAATATATCACCCGGGAAGGCAAGTCCTTTCTCCAGCAAAACCAACCAGCGGAAAATCAATCCGCGCAAGTCAGTTTGACGTTTTAACCAGTATGCTTGACTCGACGATTGACCTGATTCGAGCCGGTTTGAAGACGGATCCGACCTTGAGCGCGGATGAGCGCACGCGACTGCTGATAATGCTTCGGAACCACGGACGGCAATCGCAATCACCTCCAGCAACAGACCAGGAGACCGCACCGAAGGTCATCCGCCGGAAACAGGCAGCGGAACGACTCAACAGCAGTTTGCGCTTTGTCGACTTGCTGGCGCGACAAGGCATTTTGAAAAAATGCGTCCTGCCAGGACGAAGACGCGCCGTGGGCATTTTAGAATCGAGTCTGATGAATGTGTTGAGAAAGTAGCCTGCACCAACCTACTTATTTTGTCTTTGATGTCCGCCATCCCCAAAAAACTGATGCGGCAAGCGAGTTTGCGGAAACCAAGAAGGTAGTTTGCAGAAAATTGCGCGCATCTAAGCAAAAACATTCGAGGCAACCGTTCGCTGAACAGGTCTTTTGAGAATGCTTAGGTGGGCAGATTCGGTCAAAACCGCAAATTTTAATGGAAAATCACATGATTTTTAAGAATCCGTGTGGAAACGAAGGCCACCGTTTGGACCCCTCTCGTTTCCAACTCGACCAGCGATGGACGAGGAATTTTGATCAGCGTGACGCTGGCCCGCAAAAATATTACCGCAAGGGAAGTAATTGACGCCATCCACCCGCACGGCACGGCACTGGTAATGGAGGACGGCAAGGCTTGGGTGCGCGAGACGGCGATTCCGCCGGAGCTGCTGATGCAGGCGTTGAAGGCCAACCGCGAGGCGGTGCTGGCGGAAATGAAGCGCCGGGCGGACGTGTGCCAAGATCGGCGCCCTGGCCCAAGGAAGCTTGGCGATTTTGCTGTTTCGGGGGCTGTTTTATCATCTCAAAGGTCTTACCTACTCTTACCTGGTGCGACTTTGGCGGGGAATCCGGGGTACACCAGCCGTTTATGGTTGTGGGTTGGGGTTTCATGTTTCAACGCGTAAAAAGTGTTATTTCAGGGGTTTTCGTGTTTTTTGGCTGGCTGTCGTGTGTGTTTTGGTCGCGATGATTCCTGGCACCGAGACGGTGCGGGGACTCGCAGCGGGGACGGCTGCGCAACGCGGTGTTTCATGGTGATAAATCTGATATTACGCGGGTTTTTGACGTATTTTGCGGATGAGCCAGCGTTTTGACGCCAGCGTGGGGTTGGTGTTTCGGGCGCGATGGTTCCTGGCACCGAGACGGTGCCAGCACTCGCAGCCGAGACGGCTGCGCTACTTGCAAACCGGCGCAGGATGCGGAAATGGGCGCGCCTCTCCGTTCCGTCCGGCCAGTGGCCAGACGGGACAGGCGGGGCGACTGTTCCACCCATTTCGAAGGCGGGGCGACTGGCCCGGCCCGGACTATGATATTATGGTAGTCCATATCCATCCGGGACGAGCATAGCACGATCCGGAAAAACCGGGTTGTAAGCGGCTAACGCATTTCGCACTTTTTCGCCATATTTTTGCAAAAATGCGTTAGCGGCTAACATTGGCTGACACGAATTTCACGAATTTTCACGAGCTTGAGAATAATACACTGATGCGCAATTGGTTGTGCAAAGACCCAGAGCCGGAGCCGGGGACTTTATCGGAAACAAAGGGGGTTTTACTGTTTTCCGATAGACGCACCGCTTTAAGAATCGCTTCGGAAAATCAAATAACTGCCAAAGGCAGGCCTCACAACCCGCCCTTTTCTCGTTCCTGGCAAGGGCTGGGAACATTTTGACTTTTAGACCCAAACGACGCAAAATCGAATTCACAGTAAAAACCGAGACAAACATTTTAATCGCGCGTCTCCGCCGGACTCGAAACCGTCGGGTCGTGGCGATTTACGTCTTTCCACATGCGACCACACGTCGCGGATCACCGATTGGCGCCGCACCCAAATGAATGGAGAGCCTGAAAAATACGACCAGCCTGAAAAGAAGCAAGCCCGCAGGCTGGCGCTCTTTCATGCTGTTGAGTCGCTGACTACTTGTCGAGAAAGCAGTCCGGTCGTCACGCTCGACCATTTTCGGCGCGGCATGAACTACGTCTGTAATTGCCTTGAAAAGACCAATAACGCCGGAAACACCTGCTTTCCTGTGCCGCATGAGCAAGTGAAGGAAAAATCAAAAAAATTCGAGGAATTGCACGCAGCGCGAGTCGGAAAAAAGCATGTGGGTGAACTACAAGTGCTGTTTCTCTGCGGACCAGAGCCGATGAATGATCTTGAAGTGATGCTAGAACTTGGGATCAGGCTGGAAAACATATGGGCGGTGGAATCCAAAAACGAAAATTTCGAGTGGGCGGTGGAAAGCCTTTTCGCCAGTGGCTACCATATCAAAATATATCGCGGCAAGCTCCAGCAGTTTTTCGAAATTGTGCCTCAACAGTTCGACATCGTTTATTTCGACGCCTGTGGACCGTTGCCGAGTTCAGAAGCGCGCACGCTCGATGTGCTACGTCAGCTTTTTGAACACCAGCGACTCACGCCATTGAGCGTTCTGATAACCAACTTTTCTGAAGCGAACCATGACGGAGATGAAAAGAGTTTGGATTTATGGGCGAAGCGCCTTGGCTCGTGGTTCTTTACCCGAGACGAGTGGGAGGATTTTGAGAACGACTATTGGCAACATGTCGCCAAAAACCTCAACGATTATTATAGCAACTTCGTCAGTAGCTTTGTCATTGAATTCGCCGGGTTGCTCATGCCTTGGTGGCGAGTGGCAGCGTTGGATGGAGCGCGGCGGGAATATTTTGCCACGGCGTTTTCTGACGCTGCCCAAATCAAACTCAAACTGCCGCCATTTCATGAGGAGAGGCTTAAACTTGAAAAGCCTCTGGAGGCAATGCTTTTGCAGGATTCTTTTCCGGCGTATTGCCGCATGCTGGAGATGTTTCTGGAAAATCTTCCAAATGGTGACCCACTAAAAAATCTGTTCTGCGTTGAAGCGTCGAATAGGGTGAAGCTTTCCGATGCCGTGTGGCTGGCTTACGCGTTTAGAAATTGCGGCGACCCAGGATTCAGTGTGACCGCAGATTTGAATAAGAAGTTGTGTAGTGCCGAAGCGGTTGAAGCGTTGAATTCGTTTCGCTGGTTGGACCAGGATTTGAAAATTTTCTGCGATAAGCCACAGCCGCATCTACTGGCTGACTTGCTGCTTGGGCTTTATGGCTATCCGTATCACTGCAACTTGGCCAAACAACGACGCTGGCGCTACCTCGCCAAGGACACGCCTATGTATCTGGACGTTTTCGTTCTCGATCAGGCCCGTTATTTCTACGATCTCGTTCCCACATTGCCGCTTTTGGCGCAGCAGTTGAGGTTTCCTGACCAATGGATTCTGCGCGTTTGTATGGACGGCATTTTCAGACACACGGCGCAGCCCTGTGGTGAGTGGTTCTACGCCAGTACGCTTGCAGCAATGGAAACGCCCGGCTTTGATTTCCACGACTTTCAGGAACGAGAGTCGGTCAAAGGCGAAGGTTCGGGAGCAATCTAAAAATATGTCACCGAAAAGAATATCAGTCGGGGAAGAACAATTCCAGTTACTAGCCAACCAATTGGCGAGAGCAAACACGCATTTTCATTTCGCAAAAGAACTTCACGAGAGTCGTCAAAAACTTGGTTGGGCTAAAGATTTCTGGGAATATACTTTGACTGCCCATTGTAGCATCGCATTCCTCGATCTCTGTCGAGTTTACGATTACCACAAAAAAGGCCTTAACCTAATTAACTGCCTCCAATCAATTGACACGAACACTTTAGACCAAGCCAAGCAGGATCAATTGAGATTTTATATCGGCGAGTGTTGTCAAAAAAGTCACAATTCTTTGGTAAATAGTTTGCGAACCTGGCGACATAATATTGTCGCACATTATAATTCCGAAGCAGCTCATGACCGCGACGAATTCGATAAAAACAACCCAGATGAGCCGGATACGATAATTCATTCCCTCATTGAAGAGGGGTTCAAAATACTTGAATGGTGCAGTGGACTCCAAGGCGCTGCGACCATTTATCAAAAATTCGCTCCCGGAAAGGACGATTGCAAAAAGGTTCTCAACCGCTTGGCTTGAACCCTTTTTTTCTACTCTTTGTAGAATCGCAATATAAAGATTTATTTGGCATCAATTGCACCCAATTACTTTTCGACAAATGAACAAGAAAACATCCTGCACCCGAATTAACTCAAAGTGCATCTATTGTCAGAATTCAGAGGGTGAATTCAAGACGCAGGAACACTTTTTTCCTGAATCTTTAGGTGGCGGAGAATGGTCAGTTTTACCTGATGGTCTAATGTGCGATGCTTGTCAGCGGTACTTTGGCACAAAGGTCGAAAGACTGGCTCTTTCCGATTGGCCCTTTAATTTTGTGCGGTTCAATATGTCTATTCCTACAAAGAAGAAAAAGCCAGCGCAAATGGACACAGACCTAGGGCACATGACCGCATGCAAAATACCGGGTTATTCTAAGATTCACCTAAAAAGTGGTGTGTCAATTGCTGATAAATTTCCCCAGCTAGAAATACAAATTCCAGCGTTCCCGAATGAACCGAGACTTGTTTGCAGAACTCTTGTAAAAATCGCAATTGGTTCACTTGCAAATATTAAATCTGTAAATATTTTTGCCCCGCAATTCAACCCCGCCAGACAGTTTTCGCGATTTGACGACAACAGAATTAAATGGTGGTATTTGGAACGGGTTGACCGGGGAAAAATGCGAAAAGCTTTCGAACTTGGGGCGGATGTGTGAGCGGCGGCGTGAAAATCCGGAAAATGGGCGGTTTGAAAATCCGGGAGGCATGGGGAGGAGTGATGGCTGCATGTGGGTGCATCAAGATGGCTCCTCGGTTTTGATCTGGTCTTTCATGCGGTAACTGCTGCCTTCGATGAGGATGGTTTCGGCGTGATGGAGCAGCCGGTCCAGGACGGCGGAGGTGATGGTGCTGTCATTGTTAAAGATGGAAGGCCATTGCTTGAAGGCTTTGTTGGTGGTCAGGACGATGGAACCCTGTTCGTAGCGCTGGCTGATGGTTTGAAAGAGCAAATCGGCCCCGCGCTGGTCGATGGGCAGATAGCCGACCTCGTCGAGGATCAGGAGTTCGGGGCGCAGGTATTGGTGGAGTTGTCGTTTCAAGCGGCCCTCTTTCTGGGCGGCGGAGAGTTCGTTGATAACATTAATGGCGTTGGCAAAGCGGACGGAGTGGCCGGCCTGGCAGGCGGCGTAGCCCAGGGCGCTGGCCAGATGGCTTTTGCCCAGGCCGACGGTGCCCAGGAGGATGACGTTGGCCCGGTCGCGGACAAAGTTCAACCGGAAGAGGTTTTGCACGGCCAGGCGGTTGATTTTCTTGGGCCAGTCCCAGCGGAACTGCTCCAGGGTTTTGATCACGGGAAAGCGGGCCTCCTTGATGCGGCGCTGGACCAGGCGCTGGCGGCGCAGTTCGTACTCCCCCTGCACCAGGGATTGCAGGTACTGCTGATGATCCCAGTGGTTCTGGGCGGCTTCCTGGGCCAGGGCGGCATGATGCTCCTGGATGAAGCGCAGTTGGAGGTCGTCCAGATGGTGGTGGAAGAGTTCGGTTTTAAGGTTGGTTTTCATGGGTGGCGGACGGGTTTTGGTAAGGGGACAGGTCGGCGGGCGGCAGTTCCAAGTCCAGGAGGTCCTGGCGGCGGGTGAGGTGCAGTGCCGGGGACGCGGCCGGGGCGGCCTGACGCTGCTCCAGCAGGTTGGCGATATAATCACAGCCGTACGCCTCAAAAGTGAGGGCATCGTCAATGGCGCGGGCCACGGCGTCCGCGCCGTAGAGTTCGCTCAGGGCAATGATCTTTTGGATGTGGTGGGCGGGCGTGAGGCGTTTTTCCTCCAGCTTGCGATAATACGCCTGGGCCTGGGGCGTCAGGTTGAGAAAGGCCGCCAGCAGGGTTTGCTGGCGGGCGCGGATGCGCTGGGCCATCAGTTCACGATCGTGATCGGGGTTGCGGATGTCCTGGCGGCGGTCGTGGCAACGGGCGTGCGTGGCGATCAGTTTTTCGCGGAAGAAAAAGACGAGCCGGTCAGGGTAAATTTTGAGGGTGAGCTTTTGGCCGGCGTAGAGGCTGGGGATGGAATAGAGGTTGGCGTCAAAGGCGACGCGGCAGCGGCTGCTGGCGGAGACGGTCTTGATGATGGCGGGGTCATGGGCTTGCGTTGGCAGCGGGCGCAGGGCGGCTTTCTCCCCGGCCGCAAACAGCTCAATGGGTTTGCGATGGGTTTCGCCGTGGATGCGGACATTGGCCACCTCGCGCAGCCATTGGTTTGCGGCGGGGCCCAATGCCGCAAAGCCGGGAATGTCCAGGCCGTTGAGGAAGTTGCCTTTGACATAGCCGACGGCGTTTTCGACGCGGCCTTTTTCATTGGCCTTGCGCACGCCGCAGGCGACGGGGCGGAAGCCGTAATGGGCGGCAAAGTCCAGATACCGGGGATGAAACAGGGCGGGCGCGCCCAGGGGATGGCTCAGCACGCCGGTCTTGAGGTTGTCAATCATGACTTTCCGGGGGACGCCGCCGAAAAAGTCGAAGGCCCGCTGATGGCAGGAGAGGAACCATTCCATGCTCTGGCCCAACGTAAACTCGACGTACAAGAGGCGGCTGTGACAGAGCACCATGACGAAAAAGGAGAGGCGGCGGCGGGTCGATCCCACCGGCACCCAACCCGCGCTGCCCCAGTCAACCTGGGCACATTCGCCCGGGGCAAAGGCCAGGGTCAGATAAGCGGTTTTGCGGACCGGACGCAGCAGTTGGACCAGCTCCTTGAGGATGCTGTAACCGCCGTCATAGCCCTGGGTTTTGAGCTGCTGGAAGATTTGCTGGCAGGAATAGGGATGGCTTTCCAGGAGCGCGACGATCCGGCCCTTGAAGGGATCGAGCTTGCTGGGCCGCCTGCCCTTGCGGCGGGGAAGGTAATGGTCGCGCGCCATCCATTTGGCCACCGTCTTGGCATCCAGTTCCAGCCGGGCGGCGATTTGCGCGGACGTGAGGTGTTGCTGGTCGGCCAGTTGGCGGATTTGGCAGAAACATTCGTAACTGATCATTGGTAACCTCCGGCTTGAAGGAACTGGCGCAGGATCTCCCCGGCGGACTGGGCCTGCGAAGTCCGCGCCAGCTCCGGCGGGCGGGCGGGCGGATCCAGCGCCAGCACCTGATACAGCGGTTTTTGATAGGCAATCAAATCCGCGCGCACCAATTGCTGGCGGGCGGCCGCCAGTTGAGTCTGATCCAGGCTGAGCCAGCGCCCCAGGGAGGCGTCGGAGTAATAGCTCAGCCCCTGGCCATCCGCGACGGTGACCAGGAACAGATAGAGCGCCAGTGCGGCGTGATCGCAGCGGCGGATCAGGTTGTCGCCGACCAGACGGTGGTCGATCCAGTTGAAGCCCTGGGGCACGCGGCGCAGCCGGTCAGGGCGGAGCAGATGTTTTTGAATCATAGTTGGCTGGGACGGGTTCCGGGAGATTGATCCCCAGAATGTCCCGCCCGCGAGCTTCGAGCTTCCGGGCGGTCAAGGCGATGTCCTCTTGTAACGCGGTGCCAGTGAACATGGAGATCAGGCCGATAAAAACAGGGTGATTGAGCAGGCAGACATCTTGTAACGGTGCGGAGAGGACTGGCGGAGGCGTTACAAGATGACTGCTGCTGCTATCTGATTGTGGCAAAGCGATTTGCGCGCCATCTGGCGGGGCAGGCTTCTTTCGGGCATAGCCCGGATGCGCCTGCCGCCAAAGCTGGACCCGGCGCGTTTGTTCCGGTCCCCGGAAGTAATCGCGATTGGCCTGGCGGCTCAGCCAGCGGCGTTGACTGGCCTGTTTGCTGGCCGCCCGGCAGGCGGGTTTGGAACAATACCGCTGGTGATGGCCGTTGCGGTAGTCAGCCAGGAAAATATCCTTGCAACAAAGACACTTGCGACGGCGTGCGTGGAGTCCCATAACGGGTCACTTTGGAAGAAAATCCGGCCAAAGCAACGCCAGGAAAACCAGCCAGGGAAGAACACAAAACGGGAAGAAGGAAGAACAAATTTAAATGAACATTTGGAAGAAAACGGCCACGGAAGAAAACGGAGTTTCAAACCGCCAGCTTTCCTCCGTTTTTCAACCGCCGCTCACACGGATGCAAAAAATGAACCGATTAAATTGGAAATAATCCACATAAACGACAACCCGGTTCTATTTTTATTGTCATATTTCTTCTTAAGCATCACTACACCACTCGAACCTAAGTTGGAGATAGAACTGCCCCAGCAACTACCGGAAGGAACTCGGTTTTACCGAGTTTAATTTTGGTTCTTGTCAAATTGGATATTAGTCTCACGGCTGCGCCGTCATTTCTTTAACACGCTTAACAGCTTGTGCGATTTTCTTTTCCGCTTCTTTTGGTGCGAACTTAAGAAAATTGCGATAGCTATTAATTGCCTCCGGTATCTGTTTAAGTGAATCCTCCAAAATCGCCTTATCATACCAACACCAATTATATGCAGGATCACGTTTTAGAGCGGCGGCGTAACAAATCATTGCTTCCCGATGCCGACCTAATGCGGCTAATGATTTACCTTTCATGTGGAACGCCCTTTCGTTTTTTGGATAAATTTCCAAAGCCCTATTAAAGCATTCGATTGCTTCTTCGTGATCGTTTAGATCATGTAATGCGAACCCCTTGCTTGTCCACGCACCATTTAGATTAGGGTCAATAGCGAGGGCTTTGTCATAGCAAATAATTGCCTCCTTTTGTTTCTGAAGAGTGCGTAGCGAACGGCCCTTCTCAATCCAAAATTCAGGACTTTTCTCTCCAACTTCTGGAATTTCAAATTTTGCGCCTTTCATGCTTTCCCATATCGGTAGCAATACTGACAGAATTTCCGAAAAGTTTTGATATCGTTCGGTGGGATTTGGTCTAAGGCAACGCTGAATCACTGGCCAAAGTGGCCCCCTTACTGGAGATAGCTGCTTCGACACCTGTTGTTCGTATATTTCACGCAAAAAAGTATTCAAGTCACCATTCCATACAGCCATGAATGGTGGGTTTCGACTGTCTGTAACCATCTGCCATAGCACGAGACCAAAACTATAGATGTCACTTCGGATGTCTGCCCCCTCATATCGATAGACCTCTGGTGCGATATAACCTGGTGTACCAGATCTTACCTTGCCATCGACCTGCATGATGCTAAAGCGATTTTCACCATCGTTACCAACAAACGCCTGTAAGCCATCTAGACGACTTGCCCGCCAAGCAGCTTCTGCTGCAACTGATAATCCGAAATCGGCGATCTTTATCCCGAGTGGGGCGATCAAAATGTTGGCTGGCTTAATATCTCTGTGGCATATGAGGCCGTTGGATTTCGCGTGTTCCATGCCCAAACAGAATTGAATTGCCCAAGGAAGTTCGTCAATAGCTGAAGCATTCTTGTTCCCAAGATAATCAGCTAAACTGACACACCCATTTTTGTCGGGTGAAATATATTCCATTTCAACAAACAATCGTCCTGAGATTTCAAGTGCCTTTTTTGCTGGAAGGATGTTTGGATGTTCTTCTAAATTCACCCACAAGATTGCCTCTTTTCTAAATGCTTCCTTTGCCTTTGAATTTGTAAATAGCTCATCACGAAATGTTTTTAGGGCACGAAGATAGTACATCTCGGGTATTGGTACATATGGGACGAGCACGGCGTACACAACACCGAACCCTCCTTCGCCCAAAACACGATGGACTTCATATTTGCCACCAATTACATCTCCACTCTTGTATTTCACACGCTCATTAAATCGGTGCTTGTACTCAAAGTCAAATGCGAAGGCATTTGAGGATGTGAGGATGTGAGGATGTGAGGATGTGTGGTTGGCCCAAGCAGAAGACCCAGTGGGCCAAGAGCCGCAAGCCGGTTTGCTGACCCGCGTTTTCGGCGAGCAGTTTGAAGTGGTTGCCGCCGGGGTCCAGCCCAAGGCCAAGCAGGACTTGGGTTCGGAACGGGTGCAAAATCCCCATGAACCGGAGGCCACCTATGCTGCCAAAGGCAGCGGCGAGAATAAAAAGTAGCATGTCGGTTACAAAGCACAAGTGGCGGAAACGGTGGTGGAACAGGGCTGGCCGCTTGCGCTGGTATCTCGCCAAAGGAATCCCGCGCCACAGAATTATCCACCGCCCGCCACGGCTTGCGCGGTGGACTCGCTGGACGGAACGACCACGGGCGCAACCGAATTGAGCCAAGCCCGCGCTATTTTCAAATAAGCGTGCCGGTGCAGCCGGGTAATTCGGGCGGAGTGCTGGTGGATGACCGGGGCAACGTCATTGGCATTGTGTCGGCCTCCGCCGTCGCCAAAAAGGTCTGTGGCTGGAAGGGACTCCCCCGTCGCCGCGCTGGAATGCAAAACAAATCGCCTTGCTCGGAAAGTTGCCGGACAAAGAGGTGGCACTCAAAACCGGGCGTTCCTTGACGGCCATCAGTCTCAAACGCCACAAACTGGGCATTCCCACGCGGGCGATCATCCCGAGATACACACCGGGCGATCTCCGGCTCCTTGGTACCATGCCCGACGAGGAATTGGCGCGGAAGCTCATCCGCCATCGCCGGAACAAGCTGGGCATCGCCAATTTCACCACCGAGCAAAACAAATGGACGGCGGAAGTGGATTCATGGCTGGGGAAGTTTACCGACCGCGAAGTGGCCGGACGCATTGGGTACCATCCCGGAGCCATTGCCTTTCGCCGCGAGCTGTTGGGTATTGCCGCGCCCCCCTGGGGTAAAAAAAATAAGAAAAATATTGCCGTCAATGCCCCATGACATCGGCGAGCAGATTCAACGGGAGCATGGAGGCGGAATGAAAATAGCGGCCCTGCCGGGGATGCTGCCGGAGGGTTTGCACCATCTGTTGATAGGCCGGTTTCTTCGTGTTGCGCAGGAGCCATTCCGCCAGCACTGTTACAATTCGCCCGTTCAGGAGGTAGATGAACTCGCTTCGTTTCGTCGGGACGGCACGTTATAATTTCCTGGCATGTCACATACCCTGGCATTGTCCCCTGGCGGACATTTGTTTGTCGAACCGGATGAGCTGGCCGAGCCGAAGCTGGATCCGGCCCTGGCGGCGCGATTGACTGAGTCCTTCGGGCAATCCAGCGCACGGGGCTTGGAATTGCTTGTTTCCGCGCTGCTGAACGAGCCGGTGCCGCCGTCCTTTGGCTTCTGGCGTGGGTTTGCCCGGCGCTATTTTACTGTCCTCTGCCATCAACCCAGCGCCGGGACCGACGATAATCCGGCCATCGCAACGCCCGCCGCGAACGAGTGGACCGCGCTGGTGGAAACCGCGCCGCCCATGAAAGGACTGGAGTATCTGGATGGCTCCGTGCTGGCGCGTTTGTGGAGTGAATTGGACGGTTGGGTTCGCGCGGCCATCGCCCAAACGCCCGGCGGGACGGCAGCTTATCTCAAAAGTTGCAATCCGCTCTGGAACGCCATCGGTCGCGTGACGTTTCATCTGGCGGAAAACAAACGCAATCCGCTGCATCCATTCGCGTTTCTCGCCACCTATACCCATCGCGTTTCTGAACAAGGAAAGGTGCAGCATCTGCCGCTGGGGAAGGCCCTGGAGGAATATGCCGGAGCCAATAACCGCAGCGCGTTGGCCGCGTTGCTTCTGCCGGTGCAGCGCGCGGCGGAACAAAGTCCGCTGGCCCGTCAGTTGCTGGATTCGCGCGCCATTTTTCATCCGCAAGCGTGGCGGTCTGAACAGGCTTTTGCCTTTCTGACCGAGATTCCCCGTTTTGAGCAAAGCGGCCTGGTGGTCCGCATTCCAGATTGGTGGAAAGCGGGGCGTCCGCCGCGTCCGCAGGTGAGTGTGCGCATTGGCGAAGCCAAAGGAAACCGCCTGGGCAAAGAAAGCCTGCTGGATTTCAAGGTGGGCCTTTCGCTGGAGGGCGAACCGCTGACCGAGGCGGAATTAAAGGCGCTTTTGCAATCCGCCAGCGGTTTGACGCTGCTCAAAGGCAAATGGGTGGAAGTGGACAAGGAGAAACTTCAGCAGGTGCTTGACCATTGGAAAAAGGCGCAATCCGCCGCCGGGCCGGATGGCATGCCATTGTTGGAGGGGTTGCGGCTGTTGTCCGGTTATCAACCGGGTGTTGAAGCGGACGAGGAAGCCGGTGCGGCGCGCGCCGACTGGTCCAATGTGACCGCCGGAGGCGAGCTTAAGAAGCTGCTCGACGAGATGCAAAATCCCGAGGTTTCCGCCGAATCCGATCCGGGACCGGGCCTGCTGGCGCAGTTGCGGCCCTACCAGCGCCAGGGCGCGCACTGGCTTTGGTTCATGAACAAGCTGGGCCTGGGTGCCTGTCTGGCCGACGACATGGGCCTGGGTAAAACCATCCAGATAATATCCCTGTTGCTGGTTCTCAAACGCCGGAACAGTGCTTCTTCAAGCATTGAAGCCAATGCCCCCAGCCTGCTGATCGTGCCGGCTTCGCTCATCGCCAACTGGCGGGCCGAAATACTGAAGTTCGCGCCCTCGCTGAAGGTGTTTTACGCGCATCCGGCGGAGGCGCCGGGCGAACGGCTTGCGTTCATTGCAAAAAATCCGGCCCGGGCACTGGCGGGCGAAGATCTGGTGGTAACGAGTTATTCCATGTGTACGCGACTGGCCTGGCTCAAGGAAAGTTCGTGGACTGTGTTGATTCTGGATGAGGCGCAAGCCATCAAAAACGCGGGGGCGCGCCAGAGCCGGGCGGTCAAGGAACTGCGCAGCCGACACCGCATTGCGCTCAGCGGCACGCCCATTGAAAACCGGCTGTCGGATTTGTGGTCGCTGTTTGATTTCATCTGCCCCGGTTTGCTGGGCGGGGCCAAGGAGTTCGCCTCGTTTATAAAAAACCGTTCGCAGGAGGATGCCAATCGGTTCGCTCCGTTGCGGCGATTGGTGCGGCCCTATATTTTGCGCCGACTCAAAACCGACAAGCGCATCATCAGCGACCTGCCGGAAAAAACCGAGATGGCCGCGTTTTGCTCGCTGACCCGCCGACAGGCAGCGCTTTACCAGCAATCGGTGGCGGAATTGGCCGAACGTTTGGAAGCCCCGGAAACCGAAGGCATCCAGCGGCGCGGCATCATCCTGGCTTTTCTGACCCGCTTCAAACAAATCTGCAATCACCCTTCGCAATGGCTGGCTGACGGGAGTTATGCCCCGGTTGACAGTGGCAAGTTCCACCGTCTGGGGGAACTGTGCGAGGAGATTGCCTCCAAACAGGAGAAGGTCCTGATTTTCACGCAGTACCGCGAGGTGACCGATCCGCTGGCGCGCTATTTGGAGGGCGTTTTTGGTCAGGCTGGACTGGTGCTTCACGGCGGCACACCGGTGGCCAAACGCAGGGAATTGGTGGAGGCATTCCAGCGCGACGGCGGACGTCCGTTTTTTGTGCTTTCACTCAAAGCCGGTGGCACCGGCCTCAACCTGACCGCCGCCTCGCACGTCATTCATTTTGACCGCTGGTGGAATCCGGCGGTCGAGAACCAAGCCACGGACCGCGCCTTCCGCATCGGCCAGAAGCGCAATGTCATGGTCCACAAGTTCATTTGCCGTGGCACCCTGGAGGAACGTATTCACGACATCATCGCCGGGAAGAGCGCGCTGGCAGGGGACATTCTGGGCGAGGGCGCGGAACGGCTTTTGACCGAAATGAACAATTCCGAATTGCTCCGGTTTGTGGCGCTGGATATAAATACCGCCACCGAAGATTGAATTTTCGGCACCCATTTGAACCTTTCCAAAATATGAGTTGGAATTATGGCTTTCGGCCCTATGTGCCGGTGGCCCAACGGCGCGCCCGCGCCGCGCGCGAACTGACCAAGCTGTCCAAAAAGAGCGGTCACGGCGCATCGCCGGTGCAATTGAGCGGACGCAAAATCGCCAGCACCTTTTGGGGCAAAGCCTGGTGCGACAACCTTGAGCGGTACAGTGACTACGCCAATCGCCTGCCGCGTGGACGAACCTACATCCGCAACGGTTCGGTGGTGGACCTCCAGATCAGCCGTGGTGTGGTCTGCGCCCGGGTTTCCGGGTCGTCGTTGTACAAGATTGAAATCCAGATCAAGCCGCTGGCGGCGGGTCTCTGGGAATCCATCCAGGCCGAGTGTGCTGGGAAAATTGATTCCCTGATTGAATTGCTTCAAGGCAAGCTTTCGGCGGCGGTCATGCAAATTGTCACCCGGCCCGAACGCGGGCTTTTCCCATCCCCGAAGGAAATCAAAATGGAGTGCTCGTGCCCGGATTGGGCGGACTTGTGCAAGCATCTGGCGGCGACATTGTATGGCGTCGGCGCGCGGTTGGACCACAATCCCGAGTTGCTTTTTCTGCTGCGCGGTGTGGATCCGTCCAATTTGATCAGCCGGGCCTCAGCCGCCGAAGCGGTGCGCCAAACCACCCAGGCAGGAAATGCGCCGGCCATGAGCGATACGGAGATGGCGGATGTCTTTGGCATCGAACTGGCGTCCGGCGTTTCCGAAACCGCCACGCCCTCGATTCCAGATGGCAATGCGGCGGTTGTTTCAAAACCGGATGGCTTGCAACCACCTCCAGCGCAGACCACAACGAAGGGAAAAACGCTCCGGCGGAAACGGGCAAATGCCGGGACCAAAACGAACAGCCCTAAGCCGGCCGCTCGAAAAATGAGCGCCGCCGCCAGGGCAAGGATCGCCGCAGCGCAGAAAGCCAGATGGGCAGCCGCACGAAAACGCGCATAGCGATCAGATTCCTGACTGTCGTCAGGCGTCATTTGCCCGCCGCAGAGTTCAGTACGATGAAACCGAATTGCTGAAACACTTTGGCTGGGTCGGCGGTTGCCAGATACTCGATGAACTTCTTCGCGGCTTCCGGTTGCGGAGCGTCTTTCACCAACGCAAGCGGATAAGTGATCTTGGGGCTATCAGCGATGGGCACTTCATAGGCAACTTTGACCTTCTTCGAAATGGCGGCATCCGTTTTATAAACGATGCCCGCGTCCACGTTGCCTGATTCCACGGCGGCCAGCACGGCTCGGACATTTTCGCAGGGCACGACCTTGGCTTCCGCGGCGGACCACAGCGCCAGCTTTTCCAGATACGCCTTGGCATAGGTGCCGGCGGGAACAATCTTCACGTCCCCCAGCGCAAGGTGTTGAACCGTGGCGTTGGTCAAATCAGCTGGTGCGTGAACGGTGAGATTGTCCGGGGTGGTGATGATGACGAGTGAATTGCCAAGCAGGCTTGTGCGCGTTCCGCTGATGAGCAGCCCTTTCTTTTCCAACCCATCGGCCTTGGCCTCATCGGCAGCGAAGAAAATATCCGCCGGGGCACCTGACTCAATCTGCCGTGCCAATGTGCCGGACGCGCCAAAATTGAAAACAATCTTGTCGCCGGAAACCTTTTCGTAATCGGCGGCAATCTGCCTGAGCGATTCTGTCAGGCTCGCGGCGGCGAAGACGGTAACTTGGGCGGCGCGTAGTTGGGCCGCGAGCAGAATGACAATGGTGGAAGCGAGGAGGAATCTAATGGTTTTCATGTTTGTGTTTTGAGTCTGGGGTTGATGGGGCAAAACAAGAAGCTGCCGCCTGACCGGAATGGCTATGGCTTTGATAAAAACCGCCGCTGTTTCCGGCCATATTGGCAGACGACGCGGCGGCTGAAATCGGACGACGATTTACTCCGCACCGACCAGCACGCTCGACGCCTTGATGATGGCGAAGGCTTTTTGGCCTTTCTTGAGTTTCAAGCCGGACACCGAATCGCTGGTAATGTTGGAGACAATTTCCACGCCGGGAGCGATTTCCAAGGTGACGACCGAGCTGATCGGACCTTTTTTGATGGCCTTGACGGTTCCAGGCAGAATGTTGCGGGCGCTGATTTTCATGGTTCTTACAATAGTTGACTATGTTATTCGCCAACAATGACGCGCGCAGTTTGAAACCAACTGGCTTCAAGCTTCCGCGCCTCACTGGCAAGAACGATGGTAACATGGGTCAAGGTTTTGGCAACGATTCACCGCTGGCGGTGGCCAGGCAGACCTGCATGATGTTAAATTGTTGTATGACTTCCAGCACGTCCACCACCGCTTGATAATTCGCGCGGTCGGCACCCTCCACAATCACCGCGAGACCGGGTTGCGCCGCCTTGCGCCGTGCCAACTCAGCCTTGAATGCCTCAAAATCCATTTTGCGGGAATCAAGTCGAATCTGGTTTCGGCCAACGACCTGGATGTGTGCCAATTCCTCAGGCTTGGGCGAACCATTCGTTCCCGATGGCAGCGATAGTTCGAGGTTGTTCATCAACTGCGGGGTGGTGATGATGAAGATGACCAGCAGCACAAACACCAAGTCGAGCAGCGGCGTGATGTTCAGTTCCGCGAGCGAGGAGTGATGGGAGCGCAACGCGATTTTCATGGGATGCTTGATTCGACGGATTGAATCACGTCAAAGCGCACGGTCAGTCGCACGGGAAAACCGGCGGGCGGCGTACGATCCAGCGTTTTGGTTTGGGCGATGGCGTCCAGCACCGACGCGTCCCAGCGCGCGTCGCCGGATTTGCGTTTCCAATGCGGGGCGCTGATACGTCCGGCGGCATCCACAGCGAGTTCGATTTCAGCGACATACTTGGCATCAGCGATGTCTGTGGGCCGGTTCCAGCGTGAGCGCAGGCTGAACTCTACGAAGCTGCGGTAAAGCACGGTGGGATTGCTTTCAGTCTGCACCATTTTGCCGCCGTCATCAAAAGCCAGCGCCGGCATTTCAACGGGCGCGGGCGCAGTGACGGCCGCCAAGGGGCCGGGACTCGGAGCCGCCGTTTTTGCCGGAGCCGGGGCGGAAACCTTTGGCGGCGCGGGTTCGGTAAGCGGAATGGGATTTTCCCTTGGCAAAGCCGGTTTGGGGGGCTCGGGAACGGGCGTTGTTTCCGGCAGCGGCGGTGGCAGCAAGCGCACGGTGATTTGTTTCAGCGGTTGGCCCAACATTCCCCCGCGCGCCGCGAACCACGCGAGCAGGCCGATGATCACGGCATGAAACACCAGCGAAATTAACAGCCCGCTGCTGAAAATGTGGCGGCGTGGCGGTTCTGGTGGTGAGATCGGCATGGGCATCAGGGCGCGGCGACTTCCGTGGCCAAATCTACCTTCAACACGCTGGCTTGCTGGCAGGCGGCCAACACCGGGCGAATCCGGGCGTAAGGCGTTTCCGCGTCGCCGCGCACGACGACGTTCAAATCGGGATCGGCTACGCGCAATCCCGCCAGCATACCCGGGAGTTCGGCCAGAATCACAGCGCGCTGGTTGAGCCACAGTGAGCCATCGTTTTTGAGCGTGATGAAATTCGCCTTGCGCGGCGGGTCTTTGGGATGCGGTGTGGCGGTGGGCAACCGCACGTCCAAATCGTTCACCGCTGGCGTGGTGGTGATGATAAAAATGACCAGCAGCACAAATGCCAAGTCCAGCAGCGGAGTGATGTTCAACTCCGTGAGCGAGCGATGGGCGGAGCGGGAACATTTCTTCATGCGGTGGCGCGCTCGACATATGTCAGGCTGACCTGCGCGGCATAGCGGGTGGCAAACGCATCCAGCTCCTGCGTGAGGTTGCGAATGGTGGTAACCATGAAATTGTAGGCGAACATCGCGGGAATGGCGACGAGCAGGCCCACCACGGTGGCGATGAGCGCGCCCGCCACGCCGGGGGCCATCGCGGTGAGCGTGGCGGCATTGGCGTGGGCAATGCCCGCGAACGTTTCCATGACGCCCCAGACCGTGCCCAGCAAACCGATGAACGGTCCGCCCGCCACGGCGGTGGAAAGCACGATCATGCCGCGTTCCAACCCGATGGCCTCCGCGCCCGCCGATTCCTCGAGCGCCGCCTTGACCGCCTCGAAGGCCGGCCCGCTCATGCGCCCCGGATCGTTGGCGGCCGGGGCAATTTTCAGCAGCCGCTCGACTTCGTTCGCCGCCCGGCGATAAACTTCAAAGGCCGGGACGCCGTCAAACGGTCCATTCGCGCGCGGAAATTCGAGCGGATGGCCGGCGGCATCAAACGCAGCGATAAACTTTCGCGTGAGTTTGACTGCGAGATAAAGCTGGCGCGTTTTGGTGACGATGACGGTCCAACTGAAAAAGGAAAGCACCACCAGCGCGGCGATGGTGATCTTCCCTTCCATGGTGGCTTTGTCGAATGCGAATTGCAACGCGCCGGATGCAAGCATGGGATGAAGTGAGAGGAGGTGCATAAGGTTTTTACGGTGGCAACACGGTGACCCGGCCGCTGGAGACTAATTTGGGACCGCCGCCCTGGCGTTTGCCGTGTCCGTCGCCATTGCCGCAGGTGTCCGCAAACGCGGTGCCGGCTTTGGCCGTCGAATCAGCCGACTCGCTTTGGCTGGCGGCATTGGCGACCGTGATGGGGGCAAACCCGATTTGCGAACTGGTGACGTCCCCAATGGCGGTGATGTTTTGGGAAAGCAAATCAGCCTTGATGCTGCCGGCATTGACATTGATGCCCCCCAGCCCGATGAGCGTTCCCGACACAGTTTCGCCGGCATTCACGGTGGTCTCGCCATTGGCGAAGGCGGAGGCCGAGACGTTCTGGAGCGCCGAAAGGTCCAGATTGTTGCGCGCCACGATGGAACCTTTGATATCACCGGTCGCCTTGAGTTGAACATTCGCGCCGATGACGCCACCGCCGGTGACATCAATATTTTTTGCGGCGGAAACCATGCTGATAAAATTGTAGTTGGCGAGACCGGTTCCATCCCCGGTCACGGCGTTCGCAAAGCCGGTTTGGTTGGCGGAAACCTTAATATTAATAATCTGGCTTTCATTGGCCGGAAGCCCCAGCAAGGCCAGCAGCCTCGGCCAGACACCGGCGGAAACCTGGATCGGATCGCCGTTAATCACCACCCGACGGGGCAGCGCATTGGCCCCCGGTGTGGAGGCGGAAAGCTCCTCCACCACCGATGGCCCGGCGGCAGCCACCGCCAGACCGCTGGCATCGCGCAACTCGTATCCCGCCAGCAGTGTGACTTGGCCGGAACTGACACTGCTGCCATTGAGCGGAATTTGCACGATCCCCGCCGAGGTGGATGTGATGTTGCCTTGCGGCGTTTCCACCAGAATGTCGCCGACCGTGTTTTGCGAGGTGGGAAACGCCGGGTCCAGCGACTCGGGAAAGGTCGTCGCCAGAATGCCGCTGCCGGGAATGGTCACCGTGTAGGCGGAAATTTTGTGCGTGGCAGGATTGACGTAAATTTCATCCACCGTCGCGGAGCCCTGGCCGCCGGTGCCGACGTTGATATCGCCATACAAAGATTCAACGGTGACATTTCCACCGTCGTAAGCAGCGATGCGTGATCCATTGAGGTTGATGTTGCCACCTGCAATGACGGAAACCGGGCTGTAGCAAGTGCTGAAAATGCCGCGTGCAAAAGCGTCGTTGGCAGTGAAATACGTTGAGCCCAGGTTGATGCTGCCACCCGCCACGACGGATATGTTTCCGCCGTTGAGGCAGGAAATTGTCGTGGAAAACATATTCAAATCGCCGCCGACCGAAACGTTGATGTCCGAGCCCCGGGTAAAATAATTGGCGAGGGCGGCATTTTCCGCCGGGCCTTCGGAGACCATTCCGGCCGTCGCCCCCAAGTCCAGACTCGCGGCGGTGATATTGAAACTACCGCCACCCCCCAGGAGGAAGCCGCTGCCGGGATCACTCGGAATATTCTGGCTGGTATTGAAGAGCGATAGCAGTACCGTCGGGCTGACAAACTGCGCCGGGACGGTCACCGGATTGCCGTTGGCATCATAAACCGGCTGGCCGTTGGCATCGTATTTCTGCACCGTCAAATTGAGCAGTGCCTGGTATTGATCGCCGGTCATGCGTCCCTGAAACGTCAGCGTCTTGGTGGCCGAATCGTAGTAAAACAGGTTGATCAAATTGGCCACGTCGCCAATCAGTGGTGGATTGGCGCTGGCCAGCGCGGTGAAATTTGGCACGGCGTTCAGCGTGGTGCTGGTGAACTCGCTGCGATTCTGGATGGCCCCGGCGACGGTGATGGAGGTGGCGTCGCTCGCATGCAGATTCTGCCCGTCAAACCGGCAGTCAAGCATGTCGCCGCCCACGTTGACCTGAGCCTGCTCCGCCGAAACGAGCTGGATTTTCTCCATGTCGCCAGAGATGTTCAACTCCACCGAGCGATCGTCGTTGATATGAACCGGCGTCGCGGCATGGTCATTGATGCCAAAATCCCCCGCCTTCAAATACTGGTCGCTCCCGCTGTCCGACAAAATGAGTTTCGCAAAGTCCGCGCCGGGTTTGGAGCTGAGCAAACCGCCCCCGCCCGTCGTGGTAAGGTCGAGCCAGCCTTGGGGCGAGGGAAAGAGAATCACGTCGTTGCCGAGCGTCACGCCGCCCGCCCCCGCCGTGATTTTCAAGGTGGGCGGATAAATGCAGGGCAGGCTGGATTCAAAGGAATCGTAATTGTAACGCGGCAGCGCCGTACCGGCCAGCGTCACGCCGTCGCCGGCGGTGAGGATCACATAATCATCGGGCGCGTAATCAAAATAATGCCGCGTGGTGGCGGAGGCCGCGCCGAAATTGTTGAACACGCCGTTGGGATTGCGGACTTCCTGAAGGTAAATATTATTACCCGCCGTGACATTCCAACCGCCGTCAATCAGACTCAAGGCCAGCGCCTTCGTCGTGGTGCCCGCGTTGTTACCTGCGGAGATGGTGCCGATGCCGTTGGCCACGACGTAATGGCCGGTGACATTCCGCCCGGCGGTCAGGGTCAGATTTCCCGGCGCGGCACCGAAGCAGCCCGCGCCCGCATCGGTCCCCACGCCGCCCGCCACCGGCAGATAGCTGATGATGTCCGTGCCGGCGGTGAGGGTTACATTGCCGCCATCGGCCGTGCTGATGCCACCCAGATTCGCATCCACCACATATCCGGTGCCGATGGAACGAAAATCAAAGCCGTTCGGATTGCTGCCAGTGTTGACACTCCCCGCAACGGCCGTGACGGAAAGATCGCCGCCATGGATTGTCCGCACATATCCGCTGCCCACCGTAACATTATTGCCCGCGAGCAGTGAGATAACGCCGTCGCCCGCCTGCAATCCCGCCGTGCCAGACAACAGGAGGTTGCCGGTGCCGGAAATGGCCGCGCCCGTGGAAAAATTGAGCCCCGCCGCGAGTGACACCGACCAGCCATTCCCAGCGAGAATGCTCGAACCGTTACCCAGCATAAGATTGCCGCCCGCTTCCAGCTGCAAAATACTGCCGGTGTTGGCGATCAAATCCCAAGTGGTGCCGGCGGCTAGCGTGAGGTTGCCGGTGGCCTGAAAAAGGATGGATTGGAACCCGGCAAAGGGAGTGAGTGAGCTGCCCGCAAGCGTAAGATTGGCCACGCGAGGATAAAAAAATTTACTGCCAGCCGCGTAGCCGGATTGCGCTGTGGCCACCAGCGTGGACTTGACGGATGATTGCGCGGCATAAACCAAAACCCGCCCGCCGTCCCCGCCGTTGGCGCCGCCTTTGGATTCCACGCGCGAACCAGCGGTGTCAGCATATGTCCCGGCCGTTTGCAGCATGATTTGCCCGCCGCTGCTACCGCCAGCGGCATTATCGCCATTGGCGGTGATTTGTGAATTCGCGCCCAGAGTGAGCGAACTGGAGGCGTCGAGTTCGATGATGCCACCCACGGATTGCACCGAATTGGCCTCGACGAGGCCGTTTTGATTCACCACTTGGGCGCTGGCCAGAATCGTGCCGGCATCGGCGACCAGTTGGCCGCTGTTATTCACCGAACCAGTCGGCAAGGTCACTTGCGCGCTCAAACCCCGGCCATCTGCGCGTTCCGAAAGCAGCACGGTCTGGCCGGCACACAAGCCAATGTTGCCCGCTGGCGCGGTGAGGCTGCCGTGATTGTCAATGTTTGCGCCCAGCAGATAAACAAACCCGCCGGCATCGGCATTGATGCGGCCATAATTGATAATGCTCGCGGTTGGTGGAGGCCCCGTGAATTGCCAACCCGCACCGCTGGCCGATTCCATCGGCCCGCCCGGAGCCGTGGAAACGATCACGCCGGCGGCTTTGACAAACGAATTAGGTCCAAAATAGAAACCGGATGAATTCATGAGCACGACGACGCCGTTGGCCTGGAGGCTGCCGTAAATTTGTGAGGCGCTGTTGCCGCCGATGGAATTCCAGACAATGGAACTGCTGGATGGCTGTTGAAACACGGTGGTTTCACCGCTGGCAATATTGAAGCTTTGCCAGTTGAGTTGCGCGTTGTTGGCGGCGGTGACGGTCAGCGTGGAACCGCTGGTGACGGCCGTGGCCGATCCGCTGGCCACCGTCATTCCGTTGGGATTGGCCAGCGCCCGCGACACCGCTGCCAGCCCGAACAGCCGGACGATTTTGGCCACTACAAAGTTGATGATGGGCTTCTTCAAAACTGGCCTCCGATGGATAAATTTGCCCGCGCTTCTCCCCGCTCCGTGTTTGGGGTTGTGAGCAGTGGCCAGGCGACGGTCAGGCGCGCTTCGACGTGATTATTGACATTGGCGGAAAGCCCAAAGCCTGCCCCCCAAAGCCAGCGGTTGGGATCGGCCCCGTTGGCAGGTTCAAGGAGCAGGCTCTCACCGCAATCGGTGAACACGCTCGCGCGCAGCCAGGCCGGAACGGACTTGGAAACACTCGCCACGCGGGTTTCCCAATAGGACGTGCGCAACTCCAGGCTGCCGTTCCAGCCGCAGTCGCCGTACTGGTCCCCTTCGTAATATCCCCGCACGCTGTTGATGCCGCCGAGCGCGAATTGCTCGTTGCCGAGGAGGGCCCCGGTCGCCGCCTGGCCGCTGGCGCGCGCCAGCAGCGAGCAGCCGGCGGGCAGCTTTTGTTCGCGGCTGGCCGTCAGGACCGCCTTGCCGTAAAGCGCCCGCGCGTTGGTGGCATAAGCTGACTTCGCAAAATCTGTATCGTTGCGCGTAAAGTTTTCAGACAGGGTCAGGTTGGCCATCGTTACCCCGTGCGGGTCCGTCTCCGAATATTCCGCACCGAAGTTAACCGGGAAATAAACCACGACCGCACGTGCAGCTGGCTGGCCTTTGGAATAGTTCGAATTTACGGTCGTTGCGCCATCTTGATTGGTCGCGACTACGGTATAGAAGAAATTGTTCGTGCTGTAACCAGACATCTCGGCCCGCTTGAAGTCTGCGCCGACAAAGCCGGTGAGTTGGTCATGTGCGCCGCTGAACAAGGGAAACCGGAACTGGCTGCCGGCATTTTCGTTTTTTGTCACGCTTTGCTGTGAGTCGCGGGAAACAATGGTCAGCAGGTTGGAACTCGCAATGGTGGTTGGGGTACCCCATTGCACACTCGTGTCGCTGGCGGAAGCGCTGGCGTAAAAGTTCAACTCCGATACTGTCTGCGCCGGCGGCAGCAGAAATTGATGCGTGGCTTCTTGATAGCCGAACCGCGACGAGCCAGCAGTCTGGCTGCCGAGCGTTTCGCTGGAGGCAAGGGGAATCCGGTAAAACGCGCTGTAAGACGAAATCAGGGGCTGGTTGAAACCAAAGTCCGGGGTGTTGCCGGCGGTTTTGAATTCCTGGGGTGAAAAGGAATAAGCCAGCCCGGCCTGCTGCTCGCGCTGCCAGAGGTTGTTGTATTGCAGGGCGGTATTGACGCGCCAGTCCGGCGTGCCTGGCGTACTGTAATTGTCCGTCTCCAAATGTGCATGCAGCGGCAGCCGATCCTGCACCCGCAAGACCAGCGCGCTCATGCCGGCCTCCAGGCCGGGACCGAGCGTGGGATAAACCTGCCGGTCACGGTTTTGATTGGCCGTGTCCAGATCGCGCTGAAATATGTGGCTGTTCAGAAGCGCGTTGGTTTGCAGATTGGGAAAGGCATGCAGGACGTTTCTGGAACTGAAATATCGGTTGCCGACAACCTGCACCTCCGCCAGCTTCCCCTCGGTGACGGCCAGACACACCGTGGCGTTGGTCAGCCGTTGCGCGGGCAAACTCACAGCGACGGTGGCCCAACCGCGTTCGCGATAGGCGCGGCGCAAATTGGTCGCGGCCTGCCGGATGTTTTCCAGCGTCACATGGATGCCGATGGCCCCCGCATTGGTGATGGCCTGTGCAATCATTTCCGGTGGAAGCAGCGTGTTCCCACTGACGAGAATCTTTTGAACTTCAAATCCCAGCGGCGCGGGCAGGTTGGTTTGTGACGGCACGGAAATGGCTTCGGCGGAAACTTCGCCTTCCGTCACATCCACCAATACGATGCCGTTGGTCAGCGCTTGATCGGGCAGGGACACGCGAACCTGCATATATCCGCGATCCTGATACGCCCGGCGCAGGGCCGCCAATGCGCGGCAGATGCGGCTTAACGGAACCGCCGGGCCGGTGGCGTTGGTCAGCGCACCGCCCATGGTGGCCTCGTCGAGCGCGGAGTTGCCGCGTAGCGCGTAAGCTTGGACCAGATAGGTTTGCGTCATGGCAATGGGTGCGGCTTTAAGCTTTCCGAGCGAGCACAAAAGCACTGCCAGCAACCCGGCGACTTTCACAAATTGACCCTGGCATGGCGGTATCAAAACGCAATTTGGATACGGGTGAACAAGGCGTTTTCATCCTGTGCGGTAACGGTTGCCGGCGCAACCGTAGTGCTGGGAACCTGGGAATTCACGCCACCCCCGCCTTGAAACGTGGTGTGCGAGAAGCTGACCAGCCAGCGAACGTTGGCATTGAGCCACCAATTCACCCCGACCGCCCACGCGGTCGCGCCGTGCGCCGAGGTTGCAGGATCAGCAAAGCCGTTGAATGCATCCGGGTCAATGTCCAGCTGCGAATAGCGCGCCACCAACTGCCACGCGCCCCAGCCACCGCCGTGCAGGTTGAACGGATGGGCCGGCGTGATGGCGTTGAATGAGGCGGCTTCGCCGGTAAGCGTCCATTGCGCGGTGATCTGCCACACGGTGTTTTGCAGCGTGGCGCTGCGCCCTGAAAAAGTGTTCTGCACCCCTTGGTCGGAGAGCACGCCTTCGCCCAACAAGCCGAATGGCCCGATGTAATAGCACGCCTGTGGTGCAATGCGCCAGTGCGGACCATCCGCCACGACCGGGCCAAGTGCCGGATTATAAGCGAAAAACTGTTGTTGTCCGGTGGTGAAGTAGCCCGGCAGTGTGCCGCCGGTGGTGGCAGGCAACGCGGCGCTGTTGGTGGTGACGTCGCTGTAGCTGCCGCCCACGCCGAAGCCGAGGCCTTGCAGGTAAATGGACTGTTCATTCTTGAACGGTTGCCAGAAGAGGCGTGCGCCCAATTCAAGGTCGTTGTTGAATGGGCTGTTGCCGGCGAGCCGTCCGTCGCCGTCGCCAGCATAGACTCCCGCCGCCCACGTCAGCAGACTACGTCCGAGTTCCACATCGCCGCCCAGTTGAATACCAACGTTGCGCATCGGCACCATATCGTATGCGAGCGAGCGCTCGTTGAACGGCGCGGTGGCGTCTGTCTGTAAATTCTCCAGGCTGACCGGGCCTTTGAATTTTCCCGCCTTCAACTGAAACTCCTGGGCAAAGCGGCAATTGATGCTGGCATCGAAAAGCTGGACGGTCGAACCGCCAAAATCCGGAACGATGAGAAAATCATAATCATGAAATAGCGTACCTTCCATGATCGGCCGGGCGCGCCGGAGAAGAAAACCACCGTTGTTTTGCGCGAGTGGGTTGTCGTTAAAGAAGGTGCGGGAATCTAGTTGCACCAACGCGTGCAAAGTCACCACGAAATTCGTGTCGGCCGAGCGGAAGGAAAAGCCCTTCGCGCCCGCGTAAATTTCCGGCAGCGCTTTGGGAGCCGATTCA
>Ga0302281_10000430_pt1 | contig 31668 bp, 25 predicted proteins | sample III_Fen_E1_2_FD_198762 | JGI IMG/M metagenome (GOLD analysis project Ga0302281, IMG submission 198762) | Peat permafrost microbial communities from Stordalen Mire near Abisko, Sweden - III_Fen_E1_2 | ecosystem: Environmental > Terrestrial > Soil > Wetlands > Permafrost | place: Sweden: Abisko...
GCCGTCCAGGTCAGCGCGCTCAGGCGTCATCGATACGTGCGGCTTCCCAAAGGACGGCTACTACTTCTACCAGAGCATCTGGAGCAGGGAACCCGTGCTGCATCTTTCGCCGCACTGGAACTGGGACGGTAAAGAGGGCGAGATCATTCCCGTCATCTGCTTCACCAACTGCGACACGGTCGAACTGTTCCTCAACGGCAAAAGCCTGGGTGTGCAGGGCTACATGTTTCCCGAGACGGGCATGGAGCAGCAGTGGGCCCATGTGCCGCCGCGCGCGCGCGTGCTGCAAACCACAGGCGACCTGCACCTGGCCTGGTATGTGCCGTACCAACCGGGCACACTGCGCGCCGTGGGCACAAAGGCCGGCCAGGTGGTGATGACGGTGGAACAGGTGACAACCGGCAGCCCCGCGGCTGTGCGCCTCACCTCAGATCGGAGCCGTATCGACGCCAGATGGGACGACGTGGCACACGTCGTTGTTGAGATCGTCGACCAGCAGGGCCGCCTCGTCCCCACTGCTTCCAACGAAATCGTCTTTGAACTCAGTGGGCCGGGACGCATTCTGGGGCTTGACAACGGCCAGGCCGAAAGCCATGAGAGCTTCCAGGGCAATCGCCGCAGTGTCTTCGCGGGCCGTGCGCTGGCGCTCGTGCAATCCGCCAAAAAGCCCGGAACCATGCAACTCACCGCTTCGGCCTCGGGCCTGACTGGCGCGTCGATTGCCATCTCCGCGGTTAGCTGATCGGCATGTTGGCGTCAACAATGCACGCACCGAACAACTGCCCGAAGCGGGAAAGAATCTAACCATGCGAACCCGGCGGGGAGCAGTCGTAATCGGATTCGCCGTCCTGCGTTCCACCGCAGCCTTCGGCTATGAAGGACCGACGCCCGCCACTCCGCCGCCAAGCCTGGCACGTAAGATCAGCGTCGCTCTCTGCACGCCAACAGAACGCGACCAAAAACAGTAAATTCGCATCCAACAGACAATGGATTCACTCGACACCCCCTTGAATGTGCCTCAGGCCACCGCCGTCTTGAAAGGCCAGGAGATTCGCTTCGGCTTTGCCAACACGTTTGCGCGGCTGCCGGAGCACTTTTACGCACGCGTGAACCCCACATCCGTCTTGGCACCACGGCTCGTGAAACTGAATGACGAACTGGCGCGGGACCTGGGACTCGATGCGGATTCGCTCAGGAGCGAGGATGGTGTCGCAATTCTGGCGGGTAACCGCGTGGCTGAGGGGTCCGAGCCTCTGGCGCAGGCCTATGCCGGCCACCAGTTTGGATCTTTTGTGCCCCAACTTGGCGACGGGCGTGCCAACCTGCTGGGCGAGGTATTGGGGCGAAACGGCGCGCGCTACGATATCCAGCTCAAGGGTTCTGGGCGTACTCCGTTCTCGCGCGGCGGAGATGGCAGAGCCGCGATCGGGCCTGTACTGCGCGAGTACATTGTGAGCGAGGCGATGGCGGCGCTCGGCGTACCCACCACGCGGGCACTGGCCGCGGTGACAACAGGCGAGCGAGTGCTTCGGGATGGCGCCTTGCCGGGCGCCGTGCTGACGCGAGTTGCGGCGAGCCATTTGCGCGTGGGGACTTTTCAGTACTTCGCGACGCGAGGCGACACGGAAGGCGTGCGCGTGCTGGCTGACTACTCGATCGCTCGCCACTACCCCCAGGCGGCTCAGGCTGGGCAGCCTTACCAGGCGCTGCTGGAGGGCGTAATTGCCCGGCAGGCGCAGCTGATTGCGCAATGGATGCTGGTCGGATTCGTCCATGGCGTGATGAATACTGACAACACTTCGATCTCCGGGGAAACCATCGATTACGGCCCCTGCGCCTTCATGGAGTCATACGATCCGGCCACAGTTTTTAGCTCCATTGACCATGGTGGACGCTATGCATACGGCAATCAGCCCAACGTCGCGCGGTGGAATCTGGCGCGTCTTGCCGAGGCATTGCTGTCTGTCCTGATCGAGGAAGCAGGGAGCGAAGCGGCAGCCGTGACCGCGGCAAACGAAGCACTCAGTGCATTTGAGCCGCAATTCCGGGCAGCCCGAATGGCCGGACTGCGTCGGAAACTTGGGTTGTTTGTGGAGCGCGAAGGGGATGCGGCTCTGGCTGAAGATCTGCTGCAACGCATGGCCGCCAACCGCGCTGATTTCACATTGACCTTTCGAAGGCTCTGCGATGCTGCGGCTTCGCCGGAAGGCGACGCGGGAGTGAGATCATTGTTCGCCGATCCCAGTGCGTACGACGGTTGGGCCGCTCAATGGCGCGAGCGTCTCAAAGAAGAGCAGGCAGACTCGCAGGAACAGGCTGCATCAATGCGTTTTGTGAATCCTGAAGTCATTCCGCGCAACCATCTGGTGGAGGCGGCGCTCAATGCGGCAACCTGGCGGCAGGATTTCCAGCCGTTCGAGGAGTTGCTGGACGCCGTCACACATCCATACGAGCAGAGACCGTGGCTTGAGAGGTACTCGTTGCCTGCCCGCCCCGAGGAGCGAGTCCTCGAAACCTTCTGCGGAACGTAAGCCGCGGACGACGAAACCGTTCCGCGATTTTCTTCTTGTCCTCGATCGTACGCACGGTCCACACATAGATCGATGCTGCAGCTTCACATCCTGCACATTTGATCCAACATCAACCGCCCCAGGTTCGCTGCTTCACTTGGCATCGAATACGGCCTTCAGATCCCAACCGGAGTCTATGCTCGTGTGGCCGATGGCCGAACACTCTACGTCAACACCTCAGAACAAGAACAGTAGAATCCGATCCCCGGCACCGACAAGGGAATCATTACCGGCCGCAACTACTACGAGACCTTCACCCTGGGCCATGGCAATGCTAGTGCCATAGGCTCTCTGCCTCAGCGTCTCCTGGCGCAGGTGAATTCTCCAGGCGAGTTCTCCGGTGCGCATAGGATTCGTGCGTTTGTCTCCTGGAGCCGGCGCGCCAAAAGCTCGTCGTTTTTACGGCCGCCGGCCCGGAAAATTTGCGGAGACACCCGAGGCGACTCCCTCTGCGAGGGGATCTCGATGAGGTGAATCGCTTGCTAGTCTGGGAGTCTGGGTCCCCTCAAGCCCCATTTGTTTGGTATAATTTGAACAACGGAGAGGTGACAACTTCGTGGTCCGCATAGGCTTGGATTGGGACAGTAAAATCTGCGGTTTGCGCTAAATGATTGAAATTGCAGAGGGGACGTAGCTCAGTTGGTTAGAGCGCTGCCCTGTCACGGCAGAGGTCGCGGGTTCGAGCCCCGTCGTCCCCGCCAGATTCCAAAGGACTTACGTCCGATCTGGCATGTGACATTAAAGTACAAAATAGTACAAATATCTGAAATCCACGGGAATCTTCCCTTGGGACACTACGCAAAGCCCTGCGAAACCGACTAGGCCGGGACGTTTCCAACGCCTCGGAGAAGGTGGCCATCGGGCCCGCTCCTGGACTCTCACTGCATGAAGACCAACCGAGGAAACCGCCTCCTCCTTCGACTGTGTCCCGAGATCCGAGCCAGAGGTTTCTCTTCGATGGGCTGGAGCGCCTGGGTCAAAAACTGTGCATTCTTGCGGCAAGTCTCTGCTTATAAAATGGCACTCCGTAGATGCTCTCTTCCAGCTTTTTCCACGCGACCTTTGCAAGCGAGTTCTGCGGGGCAAAACCTAGGAACTCTGCCCTTTTTGCAATACCCGCGTAGCTCAGCGTTGTCTTCGTCTCGCGTTTCAAGGCTACGAGCTGTTCTGCCGTGCAGGAACCCATCGTAACCCCAAGACGAAGCAGATCATCGCGAAACATGCTCTCTGGATAGATCATTTCGGCTGCGAATATCTCGGCGCCAATTTCAATCTCAGCGGACTGATTCGACGGATCACAGAGGGCAACAATGCTGTCTCGATCGACCAGATGATGCTTCAGTTCATGGCCCATTGTGAAGATCATCGGATCGTCCGGTAGTCCACGCGCGAGCATGACGGACGCACCCTCTGCATCGTTGAAGTATGCTCCACGCAGCTTTCTCAACTTATAGGGCCACAAATCGATATGAATTCCCTGATCCTTGTAAATGCGCCGCAGGTCGCTCTTGAGGACACGTGGCGTTTGGAGACCGTACTGATCTCTTATTTGGCCCGCAAGTAGACGCATCTGGCGATAGTATTCAGAACGACTCAATCAGGGTCTCTTTCTCTGCTTCGTCCCTTTCTGCAGGCTACGCGCCCTCCGGTACTCGGCATAACGCCGCAATTCGTCCAAATCGTCCTGGTGAAGCGATTGCGCAGCGCGCAGCAGAGCATCGACCTTCTTGCTCTTGGGGTCTTGTTCTTCAACTTGCGGGAAAAACTGCACGATGGATACTCCGAAGAATCGTGAGAGGCGCTCCAGGTCATCGAGCGTGGGCTCATACGTGCCTGTTTCCCACCTCGAGATTGTGTTGGCGGCCACTTTTAGGTCGGCGGCCAGCGCCTCCTGCGAGATTCCATCCTCACCATATGCTGTTCTCAATTCCTTGATGCGTTTTCCGACGTAAGCTCGAACGGTTTCGTTCGACATTTTACCCCCTGTGTCTCAATTATCCTCTTTCAGGACAACACTATCCTGAACAGGTTGACAGCCGCGACAATGTCGTGCTGTACTAAATTAGGATGCTACATCAACACGTACAGGATGCCAAGTGCCCAGTATGGGTCATTGGAGAGAGGAGAAATCATGAAGAAGAAGCGGATTGAATTCGAGGCTCATACAACGGTGAAGAAGCCGACCAAAGTGGCCTTCGAAACAAAGGACGGCCATGAAGTCCGATTCAAGGCCAAGAAACCAACCAAGGTGCCGGTCCATGTTTCCTTTCTTGCCAAACGCGAAGCGAAGTAGGCCGTCCAAACGCTGGCAGAAATCGGGACACCTGGACTTAATCGGCAAGTGAAGAATCTCTGATCAGAGAGAAAGCGGTGAATGGAATGCACAAGCTGACGTTTTTCCCCCTGGGCAATGCGGATTGCTGCAGAATCGATCTTGAAAGTGGAAAGCAGATCCTTCTCGATTACGCGGATAAGAAATGCTATGAAGATTCATCGGACAAGCGGATCGCTCTTCCGAGCCGTCTGAAGGCTGATCTCAATGGCCGCGGCTATTACGACGTAGTCGGTTTCACGCATCTGGATGACGACCATGTTCTTGGAAGTTCTGAGTTTTTCTACCTGGAATATGCGACATGTTATCAAAGCGACGAACGGGTCAAGATCAATGAGTTGTGGGTTCCAGCTGCAGCCATCGTCGAAGATGGTCTTGAAGACTGCGCCAGAGTCATTCGACAGGAAGCGCGCCATCGGCTGCGCGAGGGCCGCGGCATCCGTGTGTTTTCCAGGCCTGAGTTGCTCAGAAGCTGGCTGGAAGGAGAAGGTATCTCCCTGGAGTCACGGAGCCATTTGATCACCGACGCTGGCAATCTTATTCCTGACTGGAATAAGGCTTATGACGGCGTTGAGTTCTTCGTCCACAGCCCATTTGCAATGCACCTCGATGATCGCAGTCTCGTCGACAGGAACAAAGACAGTCTCGTCCTGCATGGTACGTTTTCTGTTGGCGGTGTAGATACGAAGGTCTTTTTCGGTGGAGATGTTCACCACGAAGGATTGGAAGATATCGTGCGTATTACCCGATATCACGGCCGCGAGGAACGGATCGAGAGCGATGTCGTCAAGATTCCGCACCACTGCAGCTACTTGTCCCTCGGACCAGAAAAAGGTGAGGACTGTACCCAGCCCACTGAGAACATCGCCTACATGTACGAGAAGAAGCTAAATGGCAACGCGATATTAGTTTCGTCAAGCCGGTCGGTGCCGTCCAGTGATGAAGACGTTCAACCTCCGCATCGGCAGGCCAAGAAGTATTACACGAACCGGGTCAAGTTAAATGGCTCCTTCGAAATCACCATGGAACATCCCAGGCCCACTGCACCGGAACCCCTGGTTATCGAGATCAGCACCAATCGCGGAAGAATCAGAAGGGCTTTCTCTGTTGGTGCAGGAATCGCTGCGGCATCCACAGCCCCCCGTGCAGGTGTCTGATGTTTCTTCAGGCGCCTGGCGCGCCGAGCGCTGCCACAGAGCTAACGATCTCGAAGGCATCTGCCTTCGCCGCCTATCTCTCTTCGGGGAAGCATGGATTCGCAGAGCTTGTTGAGATTCGGCACGACCCCGAATCTGGCAGAGAAACTGTTGTCTGCGATGTTGCAGTGGAGGTGAGTCAGGATCGCGTAAATCCCATCCTGGACACGGAACGGATTGCAGTTTCGTTTGACCCGCAAGATCACCAGATGCCCGAGGTTGTATCGCTCCGCGCTGACTTTCCATGGGTTCCGCATCTAAATCAAAGGGATAGTGAGTTTCCTCGAAGCCTGTGTTTGTATGAGCTGCCGTATAGTACGGTGAAGCTCCGTTGGACTCCAACTGGATACGTTGAGAGAATTCGACAGTGGCTTTCCCTGACTGCCGAAGGGAGACTTCATCAGGAGGACCAACCTCTTGAGCATGTGTTCCTTGGGGCATTCCCACCTCTAATTCTGCCGTCTGATTTTCTTCAGACGATCAATCGAGAACCTGGACCAAATGAAGGGGTGACATACTTCGGCGTCCACGCAGTTGGCGCGAGCCCTCAGGACATCACGGGATTCGTAGTGACGAATCCAAAGTTAGCCGGAATGCAGGTCAGACCTGACCATGTGGCGACCGCCGTCTTAGCGGCCCCCCAGAAGCACGGGGTCATTCGGAACACGCCCACGACGCTCCGCGAAGTCATCAATGTGATGAACGAAGTGAATGTTGATCTTCTCTACATCCTTCGGCAGCGAATCCGGCACTGGCGTGACGCGGACGCCGCCGTCATTGGAGCCCGCTTGCTCCTCGTCTTGATCTTTCCGAAGATGCGCGAAGAAGGTAAGCCTGAGGAGACATGGGAATGGGATATGTGGGGATTCCTTCTCTTAGATCAACTGCGAGATGTTGGCAGCAAGCTCGGCATTTGGGAGATCACTCCTGGCGGGACCATCGCAACGCTGATTGTTCCGGATGCAGACAGGAGCGCCGAAATCGCCGTCCAAATCGTAAGCCCAGTGACGCAACTTACGAAGGTGATGGCGGCCAGGTACAACGGGATACTTGATGACCAACGGAAATGCGCGATGGTCGGGATCGGTGCTCTGGGATCGATGACACTGTTGAATCTCGCCCGGAAGGGATTTGGGTATTGGAGCATCATCGATGACGATCTGATGATGCCGCATAACGGAGCGCGCCATGCTCTACCAGTGGTAGGCTCGGGCGCTCCGAAGGTAGTGGGTGTAAAGCAGTTAATAGACGTCCTTTATGAGGACTCAGCGGTTGCGGCAATCTCGCGAGCGAACATCCTACGTCCAGGCACGGCGGAAACTGCACTAAATGCAATATTTAACGATGCCGATGTCATCGTGGATTGCTCTGCTGACGTCGCCGCAGCTAGGCATCTTGCTCTCGATGTGAAGAGCCATGCTCGACGCCTTTCTTTGTTTCTTTCTCCAAGTGGAGAGCAGTTGGTGCTTCTGCTTGAGGATGCGATGCGCGCCATCACCCTAGATAGCCTGGAGATGCAGTTTTATCGTATGCTTCTGAGCGTCGAGGGGGTGAACGATCACTATGCGTCGGCCGGCAATATGCTTCGATACGGACGATCCTGCCGCGATTTGTCGGCAATCCTCTCCGCAGATGCAATTACGCTATTCGCTGGCATCGGTAGCCGAGCGATAGAACGACTGCTGGCAGACGAGAAACCTATCATTCGGGTTTGGAAGACCACGTCCGATTTCTCTGTGGAAAGTTTCGACACATCGCCCAGAGCAAGCTTCCAGATAGCGGTGGCGGGATTCAGCATTGTTTGGGACGAAGCTATCGTGGAGAAGTTGATCTGGCTACGGGGGGAGAAACTGCCGAAAGAAACCGGAGGCGCTCTCCTCGGCTGCTGGGATTTAAGCCGGCAGATTCTTTACATCGTCGATGTCACCGGGGCACCTCGGGACAGCGTTGAGAGACGGACCGCATTTATTCGGGGGTCAAAGGACCTATCAACCTGGATCAATGCCATCTCTCGGATTACTGGCAACGCGGTAGAGTATGTCGGCGAATGGCATTCGCATCCTGACGGCTACTCAACGCACCAGAGCGGCGACGACAGGCAGGTATTCCGATGGATCGACGAGCATTTGTCGATCGATGGGTTGCCTGCTGTAATGCTCATTGTCGGAAGAAAAGAGCTTCGCTGGATTTCTGGCACGGGAGGAGATGGCGACGTATGGAATTGTCCAAATTGAAGCTGGAGCTCTACGATCTGGCTGCGATCATTCTCCCGGGATTCTTCCTGATCGGTGAGCTGTTCGCCCTAGTGAAGGGGCTTCCTCTGGTTTTTGTGTCACTGCAATCCATCAGCGGTGCAGAGCTGACTCTGCTCATCTTTTGTTCGTTCGCGGTGGGTAACTTGGTCCAGGAAGTTGGGGACAGACTCATCAAGCAACTCAAAGGGGACCGATTCTTCAGGCAAGCTCGGGATCGCTTCTGGGCCTCAGAGCACAAGCAGGATGTCTGCGACAAGATTATCAAGCTCGGAGGACCGCCAATAAAATCGGTCGACGTAGCGTTCGACTATTGCCTGACAAGCTTGGGCGGAACCTTCGCGAAGCGCGATGTATTCCTGGCGATTTCCGATCTAAGCCGTTCTTTGTGGGTGCTTTCGCTTCTTGGACTTCTTCCATTGACTCGGAGTGTGTTCGATGCCTCTTGTTGGGAGGCTCGACTTACGATAGCGATGGAAGGACTCGCGCTTATTGCTGCAGCTGCGTGGCTGAGTTGGGTGAGAATGTTGAGGTTCCGCGAGCTTAGTGAATCTCCCGTGTTCAATTCGTTTCTTGCTCAGTCGGCGAAACTAGAGATTCCGAAAACACTAGCTTCGGAACCTGACCACGATTGAGATCCAAAACGGCTAGGTCTCTTCATTGCAAATCAGGCACACATGCAATTCAGAGACCTAGTCCATGATCGCTTGCTCCTGACGAGTTAGGCAAGCATTTCTGATTGACATCCTTCTGGCAATTACCCTGTTGCTGTGTCACGAATTCTTGCCGGGAACATCAAAGATTCCGGCGACTCGGTTCAGCGCCAATCGCTTGGCTTCTGTGCTGCCTTGTTGGTACACATCGAGCGTAATGCGTGATGTGGCGTGCCTCAGCAATTCCTGGACGGTCTTTACACCTTCACCTTGTTGGCCCAAAAGACTGGCCAGAGAGTGTCTGAACGTATGCCAAGTGACGCGCTTGGTTATGCCGGCCTTTGCTACTGCCGGCTTGATGTGGTCCTTCAGGGCGGAATCTGGCCAGTATGGGCGGTTTCCATTGGTGAAAGGGGACGCGAAAACCCAATCATCCTCCTGGTTATATGGGGTATGATCGCGCCAAATCAGCAAGGCCGCCGCCAACGCCGGAAGCATTTCCATTCCTTTGCGGGATGCCTTCGTCTTCATTTTCGTCTGGGCTTTCGAGACGTAGCCGCGTTGAAGGTTGAACCAGCAGGCATCAAGATCAAGGTCAGCCCACTTGAGGCCGCGCACCTCGCTCCGTCGAAGGGCGGACGCGGATGCTACAGCGACCATCATCTTGATCGCTTGGGGTCTGATGTTCCCAAGGATAGAGCGCATTTCATCGAGCGTGAGAATGTCCGGATCATGCTGCCGGACCGCACTCTGGCGGACGGATGCAATAGGATTCAGCTTGTCGTAGAGCTCGTGGCGGATGCAATGCGAGAACAAAGCGCTCATATGGTTCCTGATTTTCGCCTTTGACGCAGGAGCGAGATCAAGACTCCGAAGCCACTTCTCAACAGCGACGGACTGAACATCATCGAGCGCAACGTCTTTCCACTTTGGGAGTATTCTGCTCTTGAAGTAGTCCAAATAGCTCTGGATTGTTGTCGGCGACCGATCAACGTCTGGATCGCGCAGTTCATTGGCCTGAAAATGGATCCAGGCCCCACCTACGGTCATCCCGACTGTTTTCTTTGCCGCCGCATTGATCTCGGCGCGGAAGTGCTCAACGGCGCGCTTGGCTGCACCCAAGGTCGGGTAACGATCGACGGTACCGATAAGCTTGCCACGATGAGAACGGCGTCCGCCGCCTTCTGGAGTTTCCCACCAGCGATAGATCCACTGGTCCGGCCCCTTGGCGCGGTGGACGCGTTCGATAAAGCCTTCTTGATAAGAGCTGGACTTGTGACTGCTTACCATCTCTACACCAGGGATCCGCTGGGCTCGACACAAGGTTGAATCTGGGATTCCGCCCACGACCTCAGATCGCAGGTGCGAAAGCGCCAGTGCTTTCCGAGTCGGATCGCAGGCAGTCCATGGCTGCGCGCCAGGCGGAGTGCTGTCTTGGGGTGGATGCGGAGGAGGTCCGCGGCTTCGATGGGCGTGAGAAGAGGTTCCCAGACACGCTTGACTTGTTCGGTGTGATTGTCTGCTTGCTGCATAAGTTGCTCCATATCCTTTGAAGAAGTGACCTGCGTACTCGACTGCTTACTCGTGCTCCTCGTGAGGGGCGACATTCTTAACTGTTGATTCAGGGGAAGACCCTCTGGGCAATCCCTTGCCGGCGTTGGCGGGATCGAGCAGCCAGCCTTCGCACGGCTGCTCGATTGCCGTCGACCTACAAATCGAATGCACTCGGGACGAAATCAGCGTCCCCCGACAGGCTGTCCGTGAGAAGATCCTCCCAACCACGAGATTCACGGGCTCTGGACTCACGCCGCTTCGTGTCCGCCAGGGTCAAATGCTCATAGATCATGGACGCATCTTGGTTCCTGAGCCCGTCGATGATCTTCTCGCTGCTATGGAACCCACGCTCAACATCAAAGAGAACCTGGAGCCGTTCGCAGGTCTTGCAGCCCTTGCGACCTTCTGGGAGCGTTGCCACGTCAGCATAGGCCCGGAAGGCCTTCAGCATTGGCTCCAGCGCCTTCCTGTCAATCTCAACTTCATGAATCTTGACCGCGAACGGAACTCGCATGCCATCGCCGGTGAGCAGGTCAAGAGGCTTCTCCTTGTAATCTGCAAGGCGGTTTTCAAAGTAGATGAGGGCAGCCTTCTTAACTGTGCCGATTCGGTGGTGCTCAAGGAGAATCGTGTAGCCCAGGAGCTGAGTCCGATAGCAGCTGATGAACGGGTCATCGTCGCCCTTGAAGCGCGCCGACTTATAGTCAACCAAGATGAGGGAACCTTCTGCATCGCAGAAGACCTCGTCCGGCATTCCAACGAGCGTCAGGCCATACTTGGGAAACTCCTTAACCATCTTGGCCGGGAACGCGATCGGTTCAACGCAGCCCAGGGACGTGAGCCATTTTGGGGCGACTCCCTTGGCCTTGAACTGAGCCTGAACCAACAACTTCTCGAATCGGTCGAGGTTATGCATGATACCCGGCATGGGCATGTCGAAGGGATGCCTGAATCCCAGGCCGATAGAGAAGCAGTAGCATTTGGGGCAGAAGTCCTGTTTGCCCATCTGCCCAAGGTGGCGAGGTGAAACACGAATGGACTGTGAAGAGTTCTCGTTGCGAGAATCTTGAAGCTTGTTCATCTTTACTACTCCTATTGAAACGTTGATTTCGTGCAACATGACCATTTATGACAGCTGGCTCGGAACTACCAAAGCTACGCGAGCCGTTTCGGTACCGGTGCAAGGTTTTCCTCGTTGATCACCGCCTCCCGTGTGGTTCATTGTTGAGTCGAAATATCTCCGCTTGAAGAAAGCTGACAGTGTACGCGCCGGAGCAAAAATAGACCACATGGCGCCGCGTTAGCGGCGTGATGTGGCGGAGTAAAAGTAGACCACCCCGCCAGGCAGTAGTTTCACGGACAAGCAGGTTTCCTTTTGGGTTCCGGGGTTGATTCGGAGCCTTCAGGATTCGTGTTTTCTGTGGGATACAGGAGGCATGAAGACGGTGGAGCTATACGCAAGAGTGCGGCGGGCGGTTCTTGTGGAAGGCAGGAGCCGGCGAGCGGTAGCCCGGGAGTTTGGGTTGGCGCGCAAAACGGTGAGCAAGATGCTTGAGTATTCGGTGCCGCCTGGGTACCAGCGACAGAAGCCGGTGCGGCGACCGAAGCTAGGCCCGTGGCAGGGCGCAATCGACGCGATCATCGAAGACGACAAGCGGCGTCCGCTCAAGCAGCGGCACACGGCCAAGCGGATCTTTGAGCGGCTTCGGGCCGAGCACGGCTATGGCGGCGGCTACACGATTGTGAAGGATTACGTGCGCTCGTCGAAGATTGTCGGGAAGGAGATGTTCATCCCGCTGACGCATGCGCCAGGCGAGGCGCAGGCGGACTTCGGCGAAGCTCTGGTGGTGATTGCCGGCGTGGAGCAGAAGGCGCACTTCATGGCTTTCGATCTGCCCCACTCGGATGACTGCTTCGTATGCGCGTTCCCGGCCGAGACGACCGAAGCCTTTCTGGAAGCACATGTTCGCGCCTTCGAGTACTTCGGCAGTGTGCCGACGCGGATTCTTTACGACAACACAACGTTGGCCGTGGCGCGCATCCTGGGCGACGGTGAGCGCGAGAAGACGCGGGCCTTCTCCGAGTTACAGAGCCACTACCTGTTCGCCGAGAAGTTCGGCCGGCCAGCCAAGGGCAACGATAAGGGCAAGGTTGAGAACCTGGTCGGTTATGTGCGGCGCAACTTCATGGTGCCGATTCCACGCGCGACAAGCTGGGAGGCGCTCAACGAGCAGTTCATGCGTGACGCCATGGCCCGCCGCGCGCAGCGGCTGCGTGGGCATAAGGAGACCATCGGCGAGCGCTTCGAGCGTGACCGCGCTGCGCTGCTGCCACTGCCGCCGGCGCGCTTCGAGGCCTGCGCCAAGACGACGGTTCGTGTCAACTCGATCTCGCTGGTCCGCCACAAGACCAACGATTACTCGGTTCCCACCCAGTACGGCCATCGCCAGGTACTGCTCAAGGCCTACGTCCATCGCATCGTGATCGTAGCGGGGAGTGAGGTCATCGCCGAGCACCCGCGCAGTTATGATCGCGAAGTTACCATCTACGAACCGCGGCACTATCTGGCCTTGCTCGAACTCAAGAGCCGCGCGCTGGATCAGGCCGCGCCGCTGGCAGGCTGGCAGCTGCCCGAGTGCTTTGCTTCGTTCCGCCGGCTGCTGGAAGCACGGCTAAAGAAAAATGCAGCTCGGGAGTATATCCAGGTCTTGCGATTGCTTGAGACCTTTGCTCTGGAAGAAGTAACTCATGCTATCGGGGATGCCTTGCGCCTGAACACGATCAGCTTCGACGCCGTGCGCCATCTGGTGCTCTGCCGCATCGAACGCAGGCCGCCGCGGCTGGATATGGCCAACTGGCCGTTCTTGCCGCTGGCCCAGGTGCGTACCACGCGCGCCGCAGAGTACATGAGCCTGCTGTCGATGCCGCCAACTGAACCACTCACGCTGGAGGCAACGCTATGAGCGCAACCACTGCCGATACACCGCAGGTTCTGCTTGAACATCATCTGAAGGCTCTGCGTCTGCCCACCATGCTGCGCGAGTACGACAAGCTGGCACGCACCTGCGCGGTGGAGAAGGCTGATTTTCCGACTTATCTACTGCGGCTAACTGAACTAGAGTTACTGGACCGCGACCGCCGTGCCACTGAGCGCCGCATCCGCCAAGCGAAGTTCCCGGTGGTGAAGAGCTTCGACAGCTTCGACTTCCTCGCCATCCCTGTGCTGAACAAGACCCTGGTGCTGGAGCTGGCCCGCTGCGAGTTCCTGAGCCGGAAGGAGAACATCCTGCTGCTTGGCAACAGCGGCACGGGTAAGTCGCACATCGCCCTTGCGCTGGGCCTGGCTGCATGCCAGCGAGGCCATCGCGTCCGCTTCATCACCGCCGCCGCGCTGGTCGGCGAACTGATCGAAGCCCGCGATGAAAAACGCCTGCTCCGCTTCCAGAAGCAGATCGCTTCTTACGAACTGCTGATCATCGACGAACTGGGGTATGTGCCGCTGTCGAAGACCGGCGCGGAGTTGCTCTTCGAAACCATCAGCCAACGCTACGAACGCAACTCGACGCTCATCACCAGCAACCTGCCCTTCGACGAGTGGACCGAGATCTTCGGCTCCGAGCGGCTCACCGGCGCGCTGCTCGACCGCATCACCCATCACGTCCACATCCTGGAAATGAACGCCGACTCCTACCGTCTCAAACAAAGCCGCCGCAAACGAGCCTGACCACCCCACCCAAACGCGCCTCGGGGGAGGAGGGCCGCCTTCGCTACGCTCCGGCGCCCCTCCTCCCCCGAAAACCCTGCCCCTGACCGTCTACTGGCTCCCTTTTACTCCGCCCTAGTGGTTCCCTTTTACTCCGCCCTTGACAGAGCGCATGCCGCAACCACGCCTTCGGCGTGGGATGACACCGAAAAGCCAAACCCAGCCGCACCTGCGGTGCGGGATGATGCTTTATATGTCCTTATCTCTACGAATGCTGCTCCTGACCTGGAGCACTTCTGGCGAGTACAAGTGGATCACTCTTCCTTAGCGCCGAAGCCGGAAGCTAATTTTCTCGACATGTACCCAGGGATGCGCCGGATTTACCCACGGTTCGGGGTTCTTAAAGCTCCCCGGTCCAGACTGCGGCACGTAGGTGTGCCCTCTCAGCGATCCGACCAGAAAATCGTAGCGGAAGGGTCCGGTGAGGCGGGAAAGCAGCGGAACGTGCAGCGGCTCGATGCGGTTGATGTGGAAGGCGTAGATGTTTTCGGCGTTGTTGGAGTAGGCCATGGCGCCACCCTGGGCGGGTCCCATCCACTCGTCCTGTTTGCCGAACGAGATCTCGTGGCCGACCCAATGCATGGAAGCGTAGGCTTCCAGCAGCCGTCCTTGTGTCGCTTTGGCAACCGGTCCCAGCGGAATGGTCGGCTGGCTGTACGGCAAACCCGTGGCCGGGTTGAGGAAGAGGATCTGATCGATGTTCGAGAGCGTGGCGGCCAGCGCGGTCGAATACCCGGTAGCCGAGGGCGCACCCTGAAGCTCACCAAAGGCCGGCTATTGGGATACAGGCTGCTAGGTTGATATGGCCGCGCCGTATTGCTCGTCGGAGGCCGCCCTCCCATCGCAGATGGCAGTCATATGACGTTCATTCAAAAGACACTGAAAAGCAGTGTGGACTTCAGCGTTTCTCTGCAAAGTGCATCGCTGCGTATGCTCGCCATGGCCGCCACGGCTCAGCTATCCCAATCGCCTCCGTCGCAGAGACAATCGGCCCAGTTTCTGCAAGACTGCGTCTGAGCCTGGACTCCGCAAATGGAAATGCGTCAGGTTCCCCAAAAGCTCGCATTGCAATATAGTTTGCCGTGCTTTCATCAATTCCACAAGTCTCTTTCAATCGAGAAACCACCTGCTCAAGTGTCCTAGAAGTGGCAAAGCTGAGATGCCTGCGAATGCCGGAGCAGGTGAGTCTGCGAATGATCTGAGCACAGCTATCGCTGATGCCCGCCTTTGACAAATCGGCATGAGCAAGGATTTCTGGACGAGGAAATAGAAATTTCAGGCCGCGAATCGGAGTATCCACGGGGGCTCCAAACATCTGAACGAATCGACCCACAATCCGCCTCGTGCCGATCGTTGTCAGCTTCTGCCCCAGGACTGCAAGTACCGCCGCCTCGAATCCATCCCACACTCCGGGCACCCTGAGTCCCGGACGCAGTTTGATGAGCCCTCGAAGTCTGGAATCACTTGATAAATGGCTGGCGATCTGTATCGGATCGGCATTCAGATCGAAGATACGACGGACTCGCTCTACCGTCTGCGCCAATCCCTCATAGCTGGCCACCTGAAGGTGAACAACAAGCCGCGATCTGACTCCGTCTGGCCTGACGGTTAGAATCCCCGGAACTCCGCCGACCTCGATCGTCCGTTGGTACGAGCTTTCTTTCACAACCTCAACTCCGGGAATCGCCCTCGGTTTCAGAAACGCAATCAAACTTGCCCAATCGAAGGGCCGCCTATACGGAAGGCGAAGTTCGAGACCGCCTGCACGGGCCTTCCGTCGTGATCCGCCTGCGGCACCGCGCAGTTCGCTTGGCGACTGTCCTGCCGACAAATGGATCGCGTGATTGAACTCGCGAATGCTCTTGAATCCCGAGCCAAAAGCAATCTGGGTCATCGGGAGCGCCGATTCCTCGATGAGTTTTCTTGCCAAATGAACCCGGTGGGTCGTCGCGATCTTCAGCGGTGAAGTACCGAGATGCTGCACAAAGAGACGCCGCAACTGGCGCGAACCTAGCCCTAACCGTTCTGCCAATTCATCTACGCCTCCATCATTCAAGGCCCCTTCCAGAATCAGCCGAACGGCGCGCGACACGACCGCCGACGTGCCCAGCCACGCGGGTGTACCCGGTGCCGCTTGCGGCTGACACCGCTTGCAAGGGCGGAAACCGGCTGACTCAGCGGCTGCGGCACAGGCAAACAGAAGAATGTTCTCTAGCCTTGCGGGGGGAACTGGACAGACGTTCCGGCAATAGAGGCCGGTGCTCGTTGCACCTGAGAAGAAGCGTCCATCGAAGCGTGGATCGCGGCTGCTGATGGCTTGCCAGCAAATGGCGGTGTCAAGCCCATCCTCGTTTCCCATTGCATGCAGGCGAGTGCGATCCAGCCTCAAAGCCGGAATTGACCTGGAGCCGATCCTTGATTGCATTTTCGCCGCAACCGTCGAACCCATGCTTTGAATCCTAGGGGCGCATCTGTAAAGAATCTGTAAGAGTCACTAGCAAGTTTCGGACATGATGATCCGTCGCGAGGCCATAGTGTCCGAAACTTGCCAGCAAAGATCCTTGCTTACCTGGATTCTAAGCAGGAGCAACTGAGGAGTAAGCACAATGGGGTTTCTCAAGAACTTTCTGCTGAAACAGAAAGCGTCCAAGGATCGGAAGGCGATCCAGGGCGCTCTGGACCTTCATAACCGGGGCGAAGTACGTCGTGATGGGCTTACTCTGATTCATGCCTCTCATCACCTGGAGATCGAGTGGCGCGCACGGGAGGTGCATCCCTGGGATCGCGCCTCTGAGTCGAAGCAGCGAGAGTTTCTACTCGCAGAGCAGTCTATGGCGGATACGGATGGGGCCCTATCCCGTCTGTTCAATGAGTTGCCTGAAGTCGATGTGATTGAGTTCAGTGTGACGCATCCGGATTCTGGCCTGCGGATTCTCAACGGTACAGTGGAGCGCGCATGTCAGATGCCCTGCACTCGGAATGTTTCAGCGAGAACGAGGTTATGGCGCAGAGGCGTGGCAGTCACGATTCCTTTCATTGTGGCTTTCGCGCTGGGTTCAAGCGCCAGTTGTGCACAATCGCAGACAACAACGACTGGCCCAGAAGCTGATGCCTCCAGTACAAGTACCGACCTCTTCGTCATGATTGGGTCGGACTTCGATCGTCCGGGCCTTTTACCTCGCGCAAACTACAACATCGGAATCGGCCACACCTTCGCCCTCCTAAAGAAAGACCCGGTCGGCGACGAACTCACCTTCGGCTACACCTATGAGAATGCCGGAGCGCACGGATTCTTTCACACCGCCTTTGGCGAACACACTGAATCCGCTGGCGTGATGAAGAACTTCTCGCTTCCCAAAACAAAAGCGCTGACAGGATATACCTGGATACAAAGCGGCATTACAAGTTTTACTGGCAATCCTCACGTGCAAAATAGACTCGATAGCGGCGTATCCCTGGGAGCTATCATCCACTTCAACAAAAGCAGCTCCATCTGGATACAGGAAAGCTACAGCAAAGTAGTTACCGTCCCTTGGTACACGACATCGAGCGTTGGCTATACGTACAGCTGGTGAAGACATCAGACCGGCGAAGATTTTGAATAAGAGGTGCGCGGGCGGAGAAGACCACTACGCAAGGCTCCTCGCTTACGGCTGCCTTTCCTGATCGATCTCCTCGTAAAGTTCGTAACAGTCGATTGGCAGCCCGAACAAAGAAAGGCAAATGTAAGGATGGCCGCGAACACAATCCGCTTATTCAACGACTCGCGCAATCAGAGGCCATGTGGGTCCCATTTCACACTTCCTGCGCCAGTTCGTTAAATCGGTATCCCACATATGCGTCCGTTAGAAGATACTGCGGATTCTGAGGATCGTCTTCAATCTTTTTCCGGAGTTGCCGAACAAAGGTTCGAAGATACTCTAACTCATTTCCATACTCCGGCCCCCACACGGATTTCAGCAACCGGGCATGCGGAATGGGTTCACCGGCATGCATCATGAGGTAATGAAGCATCTCGAACTCTTTGGGCGTTAGGTGAATCGGCCGGCCACCCTTCTGTACACGGTATTTCACCGGGTCGAGTTCGATCTTGCCATAGCGAATCCGTGCGTCCCGGTTGGCGTCCAGAGCATTTCTTCTGCGCACAGCCGAGCGCAACCGCGCCGCCAACTCACGCACTTGAAACGGCTTGGTGATGTAGTCGTCGGCGCCTGCATCGAGCGCCAGTACTTTGTCATCCTCGCTGTCCATCACAGTCAACATCAGGATAGGCAAGCGCGCAACCGCGTGCCGGATACACCGGCATGCTTCCACTCCGCCCATCCCCGGCATGTCCACGTCCAACAACACTGCATCGAACCAGGTCACGCGAGCCAGCGATAGCGCTTCTTCGCCGCGAGCCGCTTCCACAACCGCAAAGCCCATGCCGGACAACGTCACACGCAATGCCCGGCGCGTGGAACTGTCGTCATCTACCACGAGGATCGTGCCCTGGCCAGCATCCGACTGCTCCGTGTTCATTGCGCCCTCCTCTGGTCGGTCGGAAGGGAAAGATAGAACGTCGTACCTTCCTTGTCGTCGCTTACAACCCACACATGCCCATGATGAGCTTCAGCCGCTTTTTTCACAACAGAAAGCCCGATGCCGGTGCCGGAAACGCTATCCTTCGAGTCGGATGATCGGTAAAATCGCTCGAAGATCCGTTCCCGATCTTCGATCTGAATCTTCGATCCGAAGTTATGCACGGAAATGAGGGCCTCTCTCCGGCTCGCGCGCGCGACGACCGCAATCGGCGTCCCTGCCGACGAGTACTTCCGTGCATTGTCGATGTACTGCGTCAGAATCATTGCAAGCAAGCCTCGATCCGCGCGCACGGTCAACGAAGGGTCCTCCATGGCAACCTCAATGCTGTTCCTTTCCTCATTCGCTGGATGACCGGCCAATACTTCGGACACCACATCGGCCACGGGCACGTCGGCTGTCTTGAGGCTAGATTCTTTCGCCTCGAGCTTGGCAGTTTTCAAAAGCCGTGTGCAGAGCCGGTTCAGTCGAACTGCTTCTTCGTCAATCAGTTTCACCAGATTGAGTTGCGACTCAGTTAGACCGCCAAGCTCGAGCAATCCTGAACTGGCAGTCTGAACCGCAGTAAGCGGCGTCTTGAGTTCATGGGCGAGCGCATCCATTACCCCAGCGCGCAACTGCTCACTGCTCTTCGCGGTCTCAGCTCTCTCTTCCTTCTCAAACCACTGGTGCCGGTCGATCGCGATCGCGGCAAGAGAAGCAAGAGCATCGACCACAAGCGGACTAAGGCTCCCTCGAACCGCCATGGCACCCACAGTCCCCGGCCCGGCTTGCAGCACGCGTTGCCAAGTCTGAGTGCTCGGATCGCCCCGCGATGAATTGCGCAAGTAGCATTCCTTGGCCAGGTTTTCCTCACCCGAGTCCCAGTCGCCCATCCTGTCTTGGCGGCTCAAGTTTATGTCATACAAGGCCACCGCGCGCAGGTCAAATACTCGATGAATCAAAATCGCCAGTTGCGGACCAGGAGGCTGACGCAGATCCAGCAACAACGAGCTACGGCTCAACTCATACAGATGCTCCATCCCCGCGAGATGGTCCTCCGCTTCTTTTGACGCTCGCTTCTCTCGCCCGTGCAACCTACTGATTGTGAGGGCCGCCAGCTCAAACGTCACCAGCGCTATGAAAACCCCTGGGCCTGAAACCGCGAAACTAAGAACAGGGGACTCAAAGTAATAGTCGAGCAAGAGCACAGCCAGAATCGACGTGATAGACGCTTGCCAGAAGCCGAAGAGCGATGCAACCGCCAGCACAACCAACAGATAAAGAAAGCCGATGGTGAGCGGATTCGCCTCAAGGACGAACCCGCCATAGGTCAACAAGGTCAATACTGCGCAACCCGTCAGGCACTCAGCCCACACACGGGACTTCCGCCGCGATATCGCTTTTCTTATTGCACTTGGCTTTGCCATTTAGCTATCAGCAGCTCTCCCGCCAATCGTGATCTCTGACAACAGCATATGGGCGCTAGCATCAGGAACATATAAGGAACGGATGCGTCCTAAGAAAGGATTGTCTCATTCCGTAAATTAGGAAAAGATTAAGATTGTATGCATATTTTATAAGAGAAAGGACGGTGAGCGATAACTCCTGCTGCCGCCCTTTCTCGTCGCTGCGGGCCGTTTTCCCTTTTTTCACGTGTACTGCAGCTAGCTGGTTGGCGCACCTGATTTAGACGCCGCCAGTTGGCCATACTTGGCGGCTTCGGATTCAGCCTTGGTGGCCTTGGACAAATCGTATTGATAAGCTTGGCGCGAGAAGTCCATGGGTCTTGGGGCTTTGGTTCCCATCCAGGTGACGTTCCTGCTCAGCTCTACCCACTCTTGCCTTTCTTGCTCTGCCTTGCGGAGGTATTCCCGTTGCAGGCCGGTATAGTAGTCCGCTAGCGCGCCGTACTGTTCCGGGGTATGCGCCTCGCGAAGCAGTTGCTTCATCTGGCCGTGTGTGTAACGCGGATGACTCTCGGAAGGCGATACTGTTTCCTGCGCGCTGGCCCCAGTTGCAAGGACGATTGAAACAACAGAGAGTGCAAATAGTCTACGAATCATGTTTGCCTAACCTCCTATAACTGAGTATGGTGCGCAACACATGAATGAGGCATGAGGAGAATGATAGAAATTAGTTTAGAGTTAATCGAATTCGGCGCCGCGGAGCGGTTGATCGGACGCCTAGCTTAGTAATAGGTTTCTCGCAGCGCCCGCGCGTCCCTCACCAAGCTAAGGAACCTACTTGCCAACTCACGGATGCGATCTTCCTGGCGAAAGTGCAAAGCCTCCTTGGGTAGTAGTTCTCCACCAAGGCCAATCGCTGTAGCCCCGGCGAGAATGAAGTCTGAGGCGGTCAGCTGATTGACGCCGCCTGTGGCAATCAGGGGAATTTGAGGCAGTGGCACCTTGAGAGCGCGCACATATTGGATGCCTCCCACATGGCCGGTGGGGAATATCTTCACAAGATCCGAGCCGGCCTTCCAGGCAGCGATGATTTCGGTCGGGGACAAGGCACCCGGCAGTACCACAACATTGACTTTGTTTGCATAGGCCACTACCTCGGGAACAAAGCCCGGACTGGTCAGGAATCTGGCCCCGGCATCGAAACATGACTGGGCGGCTGCCTCGTCCAATACGGTGCCGGCTCCTACCGCCATGTCGGGATAGCGTTTGGCTAGGTCGTCGATCACGTCCAGCGCGCCGGGCGTGGTCATGGTGATTTCGACAACCGGGATTCCCGCCGAGTAGACAGTCTCTGCCGCATATCGCGCGAGTTCCCGTGAATTCACGCGTACGGAAGGCAGAATGCCAAACTCCTCGATGCGAGCTCGAACTTCATGTCTCTTCATTGATTCGACCTCTTCGTACCGGTTTTCAAAACGGTGAGGCTGCCCGGACGACTCTCAATGCAAATGCCGTTCATTGAAGCTCCTCGCGTCCAACTGCAAGATTCATTTGGCCGGCGGCTGTCATGTAGGCACCGATTAACTGCAGGTAAGCAAGTTGAACGACCCGGTAATCGCTCTGTGCATTGAGGAAGTCCATCAGCGATGCCCCTCCATGCTCGTAAGAGAAAGTTACGGTGTCGCGCACATACACCGACTGATCGAGATACTGCGCTTTGTACGGCCTGATCAAAGCAATATTGCTGCGCACCAGTTCGTAGGCGTTGTCGACGTCGCTAAAGACCTGCGCTTTAGCCGCTTCGGCGGCCTGCGTGCTTCTGTCGATGTCGATCAACGTGCGCTTCTTCTCGCCCTGATTCTTGTCGAAGATCCGCAGCGGAATGCTCACGCTAACGCCGATCGTCTCAGGGCCATTGGGGTTATTCGTCGAGGAGTTATTTGTGAACCAGCCTCCGAAGGTCGGATCGGTAGAGCCGTTTGCCACGGCCAGCTTGTGGTTCGTTTGGGACTGCTGGATCGTCTGAATCGCCGCCATCAGGTCGGGCCGGTTATCGAGGGCAATCTTGTGGTAATCATCAAGCGGCTGAAGGTCAGGCCCAAGGTCGAAGGGCCCGGTCACGTCGAACTGGTCCACTGGCGTGCGGTCGTCCAGCAGCAGAAGAAGTTGAATCTTCTGCTGACGCAGGTTGACGATCGCGGTCTCGATTTCCGACTCGTATTGCACGCGCTGAAGTTCGATGCGGGCCAGGTCGATCTTGGCCAGGTCGCCGGCTTGGAAGCGTGCACGGCTTATGTCGATGATCTTGTCGTAGTACTCCAGATCGGCTTTGGCCAGCGTTAGCACTGCCTTGGCCTGGAGCGTTTGCACAAAGGCAGAGCGCAGTCCGAAAACCAGGTTGCGTTCCAGATCCACGTGTTGCGACTGGGTAATCTCCGTGCCTTCCTTGGCGCTCTCAAGCCGCAGCTCCCGCTTGTGTTCGCGTTCGTGCAGGTAACTGAAGTTGGGTTGCTCAGTAGTGCCCTTGAAGGGAGTCCAGACCCCATTGTGCGGTGCAGCCTGGTTACCATCCACTGATAGAGTGAACTGCGGATTGGGGCGAAGGAATGCCGTGATCTCCTCCGCCTTCATCTCATCCACATTGGCCGCATCCGCTTTCAATACGGGATTCACCGCTTCGAACTTCGCTTTCACCTGGTTCCATGTAAGCGCCTGCTGAGCGCTCGCGGTACTCATCAAACAGGCAATGCCAAGGACAGGGCCTCCCAGGCCGCGAATTAGAAGAGAGCTCAGACTAACCTTCAAAGGCCACCTCCGGTTTCGGGAGCTTGTCCCCTTCTCGCGCGATCCAAACGTACAGGGTTGGGAGAAGGAAGATGCTCATCGCGAGAGATGCCATGAGTCCCCCCACAATGACAATGGCAAACGGCCGCTGGGAGTCGGAGCCGATAGCGTGCGACATTGCGGCGGGAAGCAGTCCCAGAGTAGCTACCAGCATCGTCATCATGATGGGGCGAAGCCGCAGGACGGCGCCTTCAATCGCAGCGCTTTCCGGAGTGTAACCTCGGGCTCGAAGCTGATTGATGTATTCAAGCATGATGACACCCGTTTGCACCGAAACTCCAAAGAGCGCCAAAAAGCCGACTCCGGAAGATACGCTGAAGAATGTGTGGGTCAATAGGAGAGCGAGCAAGCCTCCAGTGGGAGCCATGGCCACGTTGAGGATAATCAGCAGGGCCCATTTGAAGGAACGAAACATGGCGTAGAGAATGAGGAAGATAAAAAAGATCGTCAGGGGCAGGATAAAGAGCAGCCTTTTTTCCGCGCGCGTTTCGCTATCGTATTCTCCCGACCACTCCAGATGATAACCACGCGGTATCTGCACATTTTTGGCGATCTTCGCGATGGATTCCTTGACCGTGGTGCCCAGATCGCGCCCGCGTACCTCAAAGCGAATGGCCACATAACGGGAACCGTCTTCCCGGTAAATGTCGTAGGCGTCATCGCGAATCTGGGCTTTGGTCACCTGAGCCAGCGAGACGCGCTCACCGGAGGGAGAGAGCAGTCGAATATTCTGGATGGCCTCCTTGGTATCGCGATACTGTTTCTGATAGCGCACGACCACGTTGTAGACTGCCTCTCCCTGCAACACCTGGCTGACAGAATTACCTCCGACCGCGGTTTGAATTGCATCTTGTATATCGGCCACGTTGATGCCGAAGCGCGCGGCCGCCAGACGGTCAACGGTGAGATCGATATTCGGCTGGCCGGTATCGCGTTGAATTCCCAAATCCTTGACCCCGTCAACGTTGCCCATAACATCTTTGATCTGTTCGCCCTTTTCCTCGAGAACGTCCAGGTCCGGCCCGTAAAGCTTGGCACACAGGCCGCCTTTCGTGCCGGTCATCGTTTCATCTACGTTGTCCTCAATGGGCTGGGAGAAATTCCAGAAGGCCCCTGGATGTTTCTCCACTTCGCGGTCCATCGCGGCGATCAGCTCTTCCTTACTTTCATGAAAGATGGGTCGCCATTGGTCCTTTGGTTTCAAGTCGATGAAGTATTCCGTGTTGCCGAATCCTCCCGTGTCGGTTCCATCGTCGGGAGCCCCGGCTTGTGAGACGACTTTGGTGACCTCGGGGAACGAGGCGAAGATTTTGCGGTTTTGCTCGGTGAAACGCGTGCCTTCCGTCTCGCCTACGCTGTTCGCCATCGCGCCACGCGCCCAGATGGCGCCCTCGTCCAGGTGAGGCAGAAACTCCGAGCCAATGATGCCGCTAAACGTCAAGAAAATAGCGAGGGCGATCGAAGCCAGGCCAGCGCCGACTGTGATCCAGCGATTCTCGATCGCGGACTTCACCACACCCCGGTACCGATTCTTCAAAAACTCCATGACCGGGTTGCGCCATTCTTTGACACCGTGCGGGAAGAGTAGGGCAGCAAGCACAGGCACAAGGAAAATGGAGAAGACAATGGCGCCGAGTAGTGCGAAGGCAACAGTCCAGGCCATGGGCCGGAACAAACGACCTTCTACACGTTGGAGCGTGAAAATCGGCATGTAGGCGGTGATGATGATGCCAATTGCGAAGAAAACCGGCCGCTGGACCTCGTGAGCGGCATCACGGATCATCTCTACTGGCGATTTGATGCGCATCGTGATGCGACCTGCTTCGGGTGTCGAATCGCTTCTGTGGTGGCCGAGGTGCCTCATGATGTTTTCCATCATGACGACCGCACCGTCGACGACCATCCCAAAGTCGAGCGCTCCAAGCGAAATCAGGTTTGCGGGGATATGGCTCAGGTTGAGAAATATGGATGCGAAAAGCAAGGAAAACGGAATGGTGAGCGCAACAATGAAGGCTCCGCGAACATTCCCGAGAAACAGAAAGAGGATGATCGTCACCAGGATCATTCCCTCGCCGAGGTTGTGCAGCACCGTATGCAACGTGTAATGAAGCAGATCGCTGCGGTCGAGCATGGGAATGACCTTCACACCCTCGGGCAGGATGTGATTGTTGAGCTCGTCCACCTTCTGGTGAATCGCTTCGAGCGTGGGGCTTTCTTCGGCCCCCTTGCGCATCAGCACGCCGCCCTGGATGACGTCGGGCTCATCTACGATGGCGCCGTCTGGACGATGATCGGCTCGGGCCATGTGTCCCAGCCGAATTCTGGGGCCCCATTCGACGACCGCGATGTCCTTTACGCGAACGGGTGCCCCATTCGAAGTCGTCAGCACGGTGTTCTCGATATCCTGCACACTTCGGAAAAGTCCGAGTGCACGGACATTCAGCTGCTGCAAGCCCTCTTCGACGAAACTGCCGCCGGCGTTCACGTTGTTGTTAGTCAATTGGTTCTCGACCTGGCTGATGCTCAAACCGTAGGCGATGAGCTTGTTCGGGTCGACGCGCACCTGGTATTCGCGCGCGGTGCCCCCGAAGTCGCTCACGTCCACAACGTTCGGAACTTTCCTGAATTCCTTGTACAGAGTCCAGTCTTCGATGCTCCTCAAATTCATCAGGTCATACGCCGGATTCGTGCTCCGGATCGTGTACCAATAAATCTGGCCGGTGGGGCTCCAGTCCGTACCCATTTGAGGCAGCACGCCCGCAGGCATATTAACCTGCGTGAGCCTTTCCAGCACTTTCTGGCGGTTCCAATCGTCGATGGATTGGTCGTCGAAGATCAACGTAATCAGGGAAAGGCCAAAGATCGACTCCGAGCGCACCGTGGTGAGATGAGGAATTCCAAACACCTGAATTTCGACGGGAACCGATACTTGTTGCTCCATCTCTTCGGCGGAATGCCCGGGCCACTGGCTGATGATGTTCACGTAGTTATCGGCGATGTCCGGATAGACCTCGACGGGCATGTTGTGAAACGACACAGCCCCCCAGGCGAGCAATAACACCCCAACCGCCAGCACCACGTATCTATTATTGAGAGCAAAATCTACGAGATTGCGAATCATGCTTTCTTCCTCGGGTCGCGGAGTTGAACGTTATTCGTTGTCGATAACATTTTGGAGATTGATCGCGTTTGTCACGACCTGCTGGCCAGGCTGTAACCCGGATACAATCACCTGCATATTGTTCGGCAACTGTTCGCCACTGACGACCTCAACCCGCTTAAACTTCCCGTCCACTGGGATGTAGACCCAATCGCGGTCGTGCAGATGCACGATCGCGGACGCTTGGACAGCCGCGTAGTTCTGCTTCCCCTTGCCGAACAAAGTGACAGAGGCGAACATGCCCGGCCGCATCATCTCGCCCGGATTGGCCACTTCAATACGGACCTTCGCTGTGCGGATATTCGGGTCGAGAATCGAGCCGATGTTGCTGATCGTGCCCTTGAGAATCTTGTTCGGATAGGCGTTCAGCTTGATTTCGGCGGGCTCCCCAACGCGCACGTTGGCCATGTCGTTCTCGTAAACGTCACACACGATCCACACGGTGGTCAGGTCAGAAATTGTGAATGGATTCGGCGTGGAGTATGCCTGCACTGCCGCCCCGTTCGTCACTTCCTGGTCGGTGATCACGCCGGAAGTCGGAGCAACGATATTGACAATTCCCTTCGGATTATCGGGATCGCTGCCGAGCAGGTGAAGATGCTCAGTCGCGGTATCGAGGGTGGTCTTGGCGTCGTCCTCGGCGTCTTGCGCGACCTCCAGGTCTCCCAGCGCTATGGCCCCGTGCTCGTACAGAATCTTCCCTCGATCCAATTGCTTGCGCGCAAGCAGTTCATCGGAGATGGCCTTGCGGTAGGCGTCGAAGCCTCCCGAAATATCGTCGCTGCGAACACGCAGCAAGAGCTGGCCCTTCTTGACTGCGTCGCCGAGGCGAGCGCGGATGTCGACAATGCGGCCGGACGCAAGCGAAATCACCGGAACAGTCCGCGCAATGTCCGGGAATACAGTGCCGGTCACGGACAATTGCGACGGGGCCTGGTATTCGGTCGATGTTGCGATCGGATACTGCTCCGGATGCTCGACCGTGAAGGAGGAGACGTCCACTCCGGAAACCACCTTGGCCGGCGGGGGAGCTTCCGCGTCCGCATTCACCTTATCGCTCTTGCAACCGTTGGCGGCAACAATTGCGGTCAGAACGAGCAGCAACAAGGAAAACCCACGTGCTCTGCTTTTCATTTGACTTCCTGCTCCTTCGTGCGCTTCCAGTCCGGTCAGATCCGCGACCACGAATCCCGCCAATCGGTTGTTGGGCAGGTGGCCGCAGCGCAGAGGGTATCCATGTTCTGGAGCAGCGCCGGGATTGCAAGCAACCCCGGTGCTGCCCGTTCGGTCAGTGTGTCTGGCCGCATTCGCTACGCGCGGCCAAGTCGTCCCTGCGCTAGAACCTAACCATGATCGCAATCGTGCTGACGGTCTGGTTGGTGCGCAGGTCAGGCCACCAAATATTGGCAGAGCCGGCGGTTGCGGCGTTTCCGCCGTTGCAGGCGGTTTCGGCTAAGCTAAGACTTCCGTAGCCGTAACCGGATGGAGCCCCGTTGGCGCAGGCATACTGCGCAGGTTGACCATTGTTGGTGGGAGGGCCGCCAGCGAAAGCCGGAGGGGTGATTCCGCCGCGGCCGGTCCAGTAGGGCACGTCGGAGAAGCGATAACCTGTCTCTGCACGGAAGGTGATGAACTGGCTGGGCATCCAATCAAAGGTGATGGTTCCGTCGTGCATCTGAGCGCGATCACCACCGTTCTCTGTAAAGTACGGGGTGCCCGTGATGGCCGTTGCGCCGTTGATAGGCGGCAGAAGGGTCAGGTAACGGCCGGGATTGCTCATCTGGCCGCCGCCAAGGGTGATTGCGTACACGTCCTTCTTAAACCAGTAGCGGTTGTACATCATCCAGCCGATGAACGCCTGCTTGGGTCTGCCGTTGGCGCTGTTGTGGCAGTTTACGCCGCCGCTATAGGTTGAACTCGAACCCATCTCTGGTGAGAGCCCGTGCGGATCGTACGATCCGCTGGACGGGCCGCCACCGTACTCGCAACCAAGGTCGCCGGTCACTGTGAACGCAATCTTATCCAGCGTTTTCGTCGGCCTGTCATACACCTTGACCTGTGCACTGTAGTCGGCGTGGATGCGCGAGCGACCTGGATAGCCGATATCGTCTTCACCCAGGCCGTAGTTATTCCAGACGAAGTCGAGGTACGGCTTGGGGCGCCAGAGGATCTGCCCACCCAATCCGGGCTTGCCGTTCGGGCGTCCGTATGTCTGCCAGCCATTGATAATCCAAGGCTCGATCTTGAGGTTCTTTGTCGGGTACCACTGAATGCGGATGCCGTTGAAGAACCAGGGCGTGTTCGAGGAGACGAATGACGGCTGATAGGTCCAGTTATCGAAGTTGTAGTAGCTGAAGAGCCCAATGTAGGAAACGAAGATGCCGGCATCCACGTTCAAGCCATGGTTCACATCGAAGTGATATCCGCCCCATCCTTCCGAGATGTACTTATAGGCACCGGCTAAATCCCATTGGCCGCGGCTGGGGCTGGCGTCATTACGGACTGTAGTCGTGGCGAACAAGCCGGCCATGGTGAGGACGCGGCCGCGCACGTTGTCGATACGGATATCCCCACCGACGCTGAGCTGCTCCAACTGCCACTCGTCGGAACGGAAGGTCTCCGTCGATCCACCCAGACTGTCGTCCTTGGGATGGTTGTAGTCCAAGGTATAATTTGCGTCGGCACGGAACTCGGGCGTGAAATACTTGGTGCTCATGGGACTGTCCACTGCATGCCCATTGCTGTTGAGCCAGGTCCAGTCACCCGAGAATGGCGCTTCCTTGGTGGTCCTCTCAGCGCTGATCTCCGGAGGCGCCGGCGTGGCGGCAGGAGCGGGCGCAGCCGCAACTTGCATCTCTGGTGTAGCCGAACTACTCGAAGCGCCGCTCACAGCAACTCCTTCCGCTGTGCGCAAGGCGTTGGCGTCACCCTCGGCTTCGGCTGCGCCGTTGCTTGACTTCAGTTCCGCCTCAAGCTGCGCAATGCGCGCCCTCATCTCGGCGAGTTCTTTGATGACCGCATTGTTGTTGAGAGGAACAGCGGCAGGAGCCGGAGTCGCTGAACCTTCAGCCGACGGCCCGCTAGCTGTTTCTGAACTGGCGCCAGTTGCGGAATCTGTCGTCGTTGGGCGCGCAGCATCAAGACCGATTCCGGGCTCCTTGGTAGGCGCGACCTCAGCCAGGACCATTCGAACCGGGGGCCCCGAAACCTTGGCGCTCCGTTCTGGGCTCGTGGCGGACGCCGAAGCCGCGCTTTGGGCTTGACACGTAATCTGCAAAGCTATCCCGCAGATTGACAATCCTACTAAGATAGGGCTCTTGAACCCATTTTTCATAGTTATACGACCTCCTCGACGACGAGTGTCGCCTGGCTAAGCTGCGTTGGCTCTCACTGAGGAATAGTTAAATTACTGCTTCGGCCTTCCTCATTCCAATTGTTATGCGAAGCGACGTAAAGAAATCGCAAAGAATATACAGTTACTTCAGAAGAGTTATGAAGCATTCGCCTAACTTGCATAACGTCCCATATGCCCCGGGCACCTAGTTGTGTTTTGAGTCGAGGGGCATTTGGATAGACTTTACTTGGCAAGCCATAAAGAGCACGTATGCGTTTTCAAGAAAGTTATGAGAGCAGCATAAGTTCGACATAAGGAAGCCGTGAATATCGGTCCGTAGGGTTAGTTGCCTGCTGTGTTTTGCCCTTCTCGCCACGATGGAACGCGTATAACACTGTTGCGACTTAATACCTTTATCTCTTCCTTATCTGTCCTTTTCTAGCATGGTATTCGAACGATGCGGTTTCTTAGGCTATCCCGGCACGAAGGAGCCGACTCTAGTTAGACAAAAGCATTCGCTGAACACCCTTAGAGAGCAGTCATTCGATCAGGGAAATCAAAGAACAGATTGGAGTATTGAATGCATCACGCCAAATACGCATGGGCCCTTCTGACACTGGCGGCAATCGCCGCTCCAGCGCAGGAGTCAGTTCTTCCTGGCCGGCAGGTTCATCAGGCTCCTGATAAGGATGGCGTGTATTACGCGGGCCCTGAGGTCACCGCGCCTCGCCTGCTTCGTACCGTATATGTGACCTACCCTGAAGGCGTGCCCGCTAAGGAAATTCAGGGCATGACTGTCCTGGCCATGGTCATTGGCAACAACGGCATCCCTGCGCACATTCAAGTACTGCATACGCACGGCGGAGCATTCGATCAAGCCTCAATAGCGGCCGTCAAACAATCCGTCTTTGAGCCAGGCAGATTGGGAGACAAGCCCGTTCCCGTTTGGATCGATGTGCGAGTTGTCTTCCGCGCCGACCGCAGCCAGGCCGTTCCTCAGATCCTCATCACCGAGAGAGATCTGCCTCAACCGGATGCGTCGCAATTTGAAGACAAGCATCACAATCCACTCTCATACACAGCGCCCATTCCCATCCACACGGTTGACGCGGACTTCGTTGACCCATTTGCGAGAAACCCCTATGTGCAGGTGGCCATCGTTTCGGTCTTGGTGGGCGAAGACGGATCGCCGAAAGAGGTTCGGGTTTCGCGCGGCCTCGGGTTTGGATTGGACAAGAAAGCCGAGGCAGCTGTCTGGCAATATAGATTCTTACCCGCTACCAGGAAGGGCAGGCCAATCGCTGCGACAAGGGATGTCATGGTCGATTTCGCCAGGTTCTGATTCGTGGTGCTTAGTTTCGGCACCGCCTACGCCGGTGGTTGCACCTCGGGCCATTCCATCTCCGGGCTCGCCAACTTTCAGCTCCCCTCGCTCATCGCTGTCAGCGGCTTTTTCGCCGGCGGACTCGCCGCTTCCTACTCCATCCTGCCATTCGTAATTGGATGCCTATGACGAGCAACACACTTCCCGATCTTCCAGGTTGGGGCGTCAGTACTCCTCCCGCGCGCCCTCCCCATCCCGCATTTCTTGCCGTCTATCTGCTCCTCGGCATCGCATTCGGCATCGTCCTCACGCGCTCTGAAGTGCTCTCCTGGTTCCGCATTCAGGAGATGTTCCGCTTCCAGTCCATTCGCATGTACGGCATCATTGGTTCCGCGATCGCAACCGCGGCTGCTTCCATCGCCCTCATCAAGGCCGTAGGCGCAAAGTCCGTCGCGGGCAACGCTATTCAGATCCCCCCCAAACCTCTGGGCCGCGGAATCTCCTACGCCGCCGGCGGCACCATCTTCGGACTAGGCTGGGCACTCACCGGCGCCTGCCCCGGACCGCTCTTCGCCCTCATCGGGAACGGGGTTTCCGTGATGATAGTTGCCGTCTTAACTGCCTGTGGTGCAAGTCCTGATACCTTCGCACAAGATTTGGGCGCCATCCACAGGAGTGATTCTTAAAATCAGGTCATGGCGATGGGAACACGCAAGG
>Ga0302281_10000436_pt1 | contig 31407 bp, 32 predicted proteins | sample III_Fen_E1_2_FD_198762 | JGI IMG/M metagenome (GOLD analysis project Ga0302281, IMG submission 198762) | Peat permafrost microbial communities from Stordalen Mire near Abisko, Sweden - III_Fen_E1_2 | ecosystem: Environmental > Terrestrial > Soil > Wetlands > Permafrost | place: Sweden: Abisko...
GGTTTTTTACCTGCACCCGTTGGATTCGCCGTTTTTTGTTGGTTGGACATAGATGAAAGCCTTTGTTTATGCGGCTTCAGTGTAAGTCAATAACATCAGCTTGTGAAGCTTATTTGGGAAATATGGGGTAACAAGTATGGATTGTTGGCCAGATGCTTTGGCCGCATCAGTTTCAACACGAATTTGTTTAGTTCTGTTTACCACTTGCGTGTCTTTTACCTCCAAGGAAATTTTACTCGTTAGAGCATCGGGAATGGCTTTGCCCTCATCAGTAGATACCTTCTCCGTATTTTTTACGAGTCCCATTTCATTCAAAACTTTAGATTCAGAAGCGCGACCTCTTTCAAGATTTTTCAAAATTGAAGACCCTTCTTTTACTACTAAACCGGCGGCCTCCTCGTCGCCCGCTGGTGTTAGTATTGTTCCTGCTCGAAACAATGCGCCGCCGCCAGCCTTGATTACTGCTGCTGCGACAGCTCACACTCGTTCCGAAGATGTTCGAGATAGGGATCAAGCAGCCAGTCATACGGTTTTTTGATCGGCTTCGGTTTGGGTGGCTTCAGTGCCCCGGTTTCGATCAGGTATGAAAACAGGCGTTTCAACGCACCACGAGTCACGATTCTGGGCGCGTAATACGTTCCGGCACTACGCGTGTTGTCCAGATAGAGATCGAGAAAGGGATCAATGAGTGTTTCAGTCAGTTCATCACACGCGGTGATTCCCCGTTCGATCAGAAACCCATTAAACTGGCAGCATTTGCCCAGAAGCCCTCTGCCCCAACTACGGGAATAACCCTTTGCCTTCAGGTAAGCGGCAAAACCATCAAAATGGGGACCGAGTGGCCCTCGCCGGAAATCGACCAATGTCCGTTTTTCATTAAACCAGTATTCGAGCATAAAGCCCCCACTGTTGCGATGAGACCGCCGAGCCACGGTGAACAACAGATGCTCCAGGAGTGAAGTCCTCCGTATGCATTCGTATAAATCCTAGACGAGCGCGACTACTGCTGCGTTACAAAAATGTAAAAAGTAAGTCTGCTGTGGCATAAAAAAGCACAGTGGTTATGTGAAGTTGCGAACAAGCCACAATCAGAAAAATCAGCTGTGATTTAATTCATTCTCAATTCAACTCCACATAAGCCGGCGCTCCACATAACACAATTTATGTGCTGCGACACATAAATTGTGCATGATGACGATGGCGTGTGCGCTTGCCATAATTGCCAGACGAAAAACTTCGCGTGGGTGAACTAAAATGGTGTCCATTGTTCCAACAGATACAAAATAATGCCCTTTAATTTTATGACGGGTATTTAGGATTAAAACCACCAGACATTCACATTCAGGATTGAAGTAAGGATGATTGATGATGTGCAAATTCCAATAGGCTGTTGCCTGTTCGGGTGTCTGGCAAAGTTGGATGTCAGCAGGTGTCGGACATTCTTTCAATGAAACGATTTTCCATTCCTGCGGCTGGTTTTGAAATTTTATCGGTTTGACGATGTTGTTCGGCAGTTGAGGCGTTGAGAATAAGTTTTCTGTCGTGTTCATGTTTTTGCGTTTCGTGTTTGAAGGAACGGGATTGCTCTCTTCGCCTCGACGTGGGAGAGCAATACGGTTCCGAACGAAACGCACCGAGCCTGCTTTCCGCACTGGCGGGCGGCGGAGCGAGAAGCAATGCAGTGACACGAAAGATTTCGTGGCGCGAAATTGCCGCGAAGCAACCAGAAGCGCGGGAAGCAGGCGGATGAACACGGCAGAAATCAACGCCTTTGATGAACAACCGATTATTGACTTTTCAATTCAAAAACTCCTAATTGAGCGATATGAGTTTAATCATCAATCTGTCTGCACAACAATTGCGGCGTGCTGCCGCGATCAAGGAACAAATTCAATCGCTCGAAAATGAGCTTGGTAGGATTTTGGGTTCTTCAACCAAACCAGTGGCCGTCGCCGCTCCAAAGAAAAGACGCAAGATGAGCGCGGCCGGCCGAGCCAAAATTTCCGCTGCGGCCAAAGCGCGGTGGGCCAAGGTCAAAGCCGCAAAGAAATAATTCTCGCCGCCGGATTCGTTTCCGATTACGGCGCGGGCAAAGCAGCCATTGCGGTGACGATTGGTTTCAGCGTTCAAACGCACATTTGCATTTGGGTTTGTCCTCGTCGGCAAGCCTGGCCAAATCCCAAATCATGTCACGATGCGGCCAGTCCAATTCACAGGCGATGGCGTGATATGCCAGCCCCCGCGTATGCGGCTGCATTTGCCGGACGATGGCACCATAGGCGATGAAAAGCTCGGGCGGCGCAGATGCGTAACCGATGAGGTTGCAGAGGTTGACGCTGGTCACCAACGCGTAACCATCAGTGCTGGTCAGGGGTGCCGTGCAGCGTTTTCCGAGATTGGCCTGCAACCATTTGAGGATGTCCTTTTGTGTTTTCATGGCCGGGTGGTTCAGAATAATTTTCTCCACAACGGAAACCATCTGGCGACCGTTCCATCAGGTTCCAAGGGCGGGAGGGTGACTTGGCAAAATCCATTTTCACAATGCACGAGGACGCATTCATGATCGCGGAGTTTGCGGAGCTTGTAAGATTTGATTTTGTGTTCCTCGGTCTCAGAATAATTGACGCTGCGCTTGCCGGCACTGGAACCCCATGTCCGCTTCACGACCTGTTTTTTGCCAAGAAAATCGGCGGACTGCACGGCGTCGGCTTCATCGGCAGACCGGAAAATCATTCGGTTGCGAAGATTCAACGTGAGCACTTTGGATTTGTCATTGCCCAGAGGCGGGATGAGTGACGTGGTGGATTGCGCGGCGGCGACAATGGTTGTGCCCGCCTCGCGGATCACGTCCACACAGTTGTAGTCGCTGGTGCCGTCCTCGCTGGCCGTCATGAACCGTTGCGCCTCGTCCGCCCACAGAATGAGCAAATTATCCCCGGCACGTTGCGCCTTTGATTTGTCAAACCGGCGCAATGCGTGATTGTAGAACAGCAATTTGAGAAACGTATTCACATACCGGCGCTCGGTCTGAAATTTCTGCGGCATGGTGACGAGGATTATTTTGCCCTCATCAATTGCGGAGAATTGGAATGTGCTTTTTCCGGCGCAAAATACCTCGGCCACTTCCGGTGCCAGGAAGTATTGCAGGTAGTTGCCGATGGTCTCGCGGACGCCGCCGAGCTGCTCGGCGGGCTGGCCGAGGAAGCGTTGCACAAAATGGGTTTTCAGTTCGTGCCGCTGCGGTGTTTCCACGGAAAGGTCGTTAAGATTTTTCAATTCCTCCTCCAGCCTCTCCTTGTTGGAAAGCACCTCGTATGCGCCCCGCAACGTCACCGGCTGTTGCAGTTCCGCAAGCAGTTCAAGCGCGTGGGCAATGTGTGTCTGGGCCTGGTTTTTGAAAAAGCCTTTGTCGCCGGCCTGTCCCAGACTGGTCGCCGTATCCACGACATATTTGGCATAGGTGGAAAACGGGATACTGCGGTCGCCCGTCAGGTTAAACCGATGGGGCGGTTGCCAGTCTGCCTCGGTGTCGTCGGGGCGGATTTGCAGATGAATCAAATCCGTTTCGCGCTCGTAATGGTGCGCCATGGCCGAAAGCGTTTCCCAATAGACACCTTTTTCATCAATGCAGAGTCCGCCCCAATCTGGCTCGTGTTGAAAAACCTGGTGCGCCAGTTGATTGATGCCGGAAGAGGTTTTGCCGGAACCGGTGTCGCCGGTGATGAGCCAGCCCCGGCAAAATTGATTGCGCTTCCAGATCAACCCGCCTAGTTGCGCCACGGGGTTATTGCGTTTGTAGGGTGTCAGCAGAAGGCGGATGACAATGATTATTAGCAGAACCGCATATCCAAGCAGGAAACAGCGCCAAGGTTTGGACAAGGCCGGGAGATGGGAAAAATGGAATGGGAAAAAATCAATTTTCATAGAGCCTTTCCAATAAAGATTCCGGCAAGTATTGCGGCCAAGGCTGCCATGGTCGCCGTCGTCAACGGGATGGTTTTGGTGGCTGCCGGATGGACGTTCAGTGCCTTGAGCACTCTCGCCGTCTGTTCCTTGAGCGACTTGGCCGCTTCGACCGTGGCGGCGATGTCCTGGCGGAACTGGTCCAGCGAAGGCATCTGCCGGTGGCGCAGTTCGTCCCAATGCTTTTGATGAATCCGAAACAACTCCAGCAACAGCATTATCGCGTCGGCCTCTTGGATTTGATGCTGCTTGCGCCATTGGTCAATCGCCTCTGTGAATTCCTCGTCGAAATCGGGCGGCTTTTGGTTTGCACTCATGATTTTGCGGGCAGCAACAGTCCGGCGGCTGATTCGATTTCAGTGGATAGTTTGCGCTGCCACGTCTGAAGGCGTTGCCGGTCGAGCAGACTGAAATCCTGATGTTTGGTCGCTGCCGTGATGGTCAGATTCCGTTGATTGAGCGCAATCACCAGCCAGTCCGGTAATTGAGTCATGTTGATTTCCTTCCCGCCGAGCTTTTCCGTGATTTGCCCGCGCACTTCCGAACCTTCGTATAGCTCAAAGCTGTCACTGTGCGCCGCGTTGCGAACGATGACATAGTTGCACTTGCCACCGAGCTCGTCGGCCAGCCGCTGAACCTGATCCACGCTGTCGGCTTCGTGATTGACTGGCATGACGAGCGTGAGCGCCGCGTTCATGCCGGATAAAATGGCGGGCAGGTCAATGGCTTCAAAAAAGCTCGTGAACAAGTCCGTGGACGCGGCGCGGCAATCCATGACCACCAGATTCGATTTTTCCAGAATGTCGAAAACGCCATCGAGACCGCGCCGGTCGGCCAGGTTGATGAAGGTGGCGTCGGGATGAAAGCGATTCAGCGTCGAGTTTTCGTTGTCACTGTCAATGGCGACGTGCTTGATGCCCTTGTCTTTCAGGTATTGGACAAAATTGACGGCGAAGAAACTTTTGCCGACACCGCCTTTGCCGTTGAGGATGAGATCAAGACGTTTCATGGATTTTGAGGTTTAAGCATTCGGACTTGCGCGATGCGCGGGCCGTGTGATTTCACCGGCGTTGGCGGTGGCTCCGGGGATGGAAGCGGCGCAATGGGAGGCTGCACCGGCGATATTGCCGCCGGTGCCGTGATGGGTTTCAACAGTGGCTTTCGCCGGCGATTCATCTTTGGCTCGGGGAGCGTCCAGACGAATTCATTCACCATCGTCCGGCTGGTTTTGACACCGTGCCGAGTCAGCAACTCGGCGATGGCCTCGCAAGAAGCGCCTTTGAAGCGCAGTTCAATGACTACCTCGCGCCAAGGCTGAAGGTTCTGGAATCGTGGTCGCCGACACGGTTGAAATTCGGCGGCAGCCTGCCGGATGGAATTCGGGTCAGTGACGGTCATAAGATGGGAAGGAGACGGGTGAATGCCCGGCAACTGCGGCGGCGATGCCGACGGATGGTCGTTGGCAATGCGGCGGAAACATCCGTGATGTTTGGCGGGCGAATGCCCGGCAACATCCGGTCAAGCTCCCGGCAGTTGCCCGGAGATTGACCGTCAGTTTCGCCGGATGATCCGGCGGATGGATTTCGGGAATGCCGCCGGCCATCCGACGGACAGTCGAGCGGATAGCGGTCGGCATTGTGGCGACATTGCCGACGGCGAACCGCCGGAGAATCGGCGGACGCAGAATCCTTCGGTCACGAAGGGGTTCGGCTTCTTCTCTCTTAAACGGATTGAGACACATTTTGTTTCCTTTGTTGCAACAATTCTTCGCGCCAACTTTTTAGCTGCTCGGCGACATTTTCAATGCGGCTGGTTTGCTCAATGGCGTTCACTCCGATTCGTCCGGCGTAATGCCCGCCCAAGCTGTTGTTCGGCATCTGCAATACCGAATGCGTGGCTTGCTCGTTGATGCGCAGGCCGAGTTTTCGCAGCACTTCAATGGCGGTAAATAATTCAGTGGTGGTGGGTGTCAGCATAGGTCAGAAGGAATGCCGCACCGGACACAGCCATTGCCCCGGCTGATGTCCAAAGTTGCGGACTGGTTCGTTTTCATCCCCGCCAGTGAAGCAGTTTTTTCAGGCGATTTTGTGCAATGATTGCACAAAATGAGGGCCGGGTTTTGGGACACTGTTTTCCGTGCTGACGGCCAAGACCCAATACAATTTGACGAACGCCAGGGAATACTTTGAGGAACACCTATGCGTCGGCGATTACTACGATGAAGGGCAGCGGGTGTCCGGCCAGTGGTTCGGGACGGGTGCGGAACAACTTGGCTTGTCGGGCAAGGTTCGCGCGGACGATTTTCTCCGGCTTTGTGAAAATCAGCATCCGGCAACAGGTGAAACATTGACGCAGCGGCTGAACACCGTGCGGACGGAAAATGGCAAAGAGGCGGTCAACCGGCGGGTGTTTTATGATTTCACCTTCTCGCCGCCCAAATCGGTTTCGGTCGCAGCTCTGGCCGGCGCGGATGAACGCATCATCGAAGCGCATACGAAGGCCGTCCGGTCGGCTTTGCGGGAATTTGAAACTTTTGCGACCACCCGCGTCCGGGTTGGCGGCGGCAATCTTGACCGTTCCACCGGCAACGTCGCGGTCGCCCTGTTTACGCATGACACCTCCCGCACCCTTGATCCCCATTTGCATACGCACTGCATCGTTTTCAACGCGACGTTTGACCCGGTGGAGCAACGCTGGAAGGCGTTGCAAAATTACGAGCTGCTGCGGGCGCGAAAGTTTGCCGAGAATGTCTATTACCATGAGCTTGCCCGCCAACTGCTGGGTTTCGGTTATCAAATCCGCAATCAGGCGCGCGGTGATTTTCAAATTGAAGGCGTTTCAGAAGCAATTTGTGACCGCTTTTCCAAACGGGACGCACAGATTGACGAGGCGCTGGCGACATTGCTGGCCGACAAGCCAGAACTCGCCGTAGCAAATCTCAAGGAACTGCGGTCAAAATTGGCGGTCAAAACACGAGCGCGAAAACAAAAGGATTTGAGCCGGCCAGAATTACGGGCTGTATGGGACGCGCAGTTGAGTGAAGTCGAACGTGGATCACTGCGGCAACTCACGAATCGTCCGGCCAAGATTGTCATTGCGAATGATCGTGTCGCCCTCGGCGAAGCGGTGCAATGGGCCGAGGATCATTTGTTTGATCGGAACTCGGTCGTGCTGGAATGCCAGTTGTGGCAGCACGCTTTGGAGCGGGCGCGTGGCGAAAGTTTTACATTGGCTGAACTCAAGGATTTCACGCGCCGACGCGATTATATCCGCAATCCTGAACGCCCAAACGAAGTGACTTTGCGTGATGTGTTGTTGCGCGAATTGGAAATTGTCCAGTGCGCGAAAGACGGCACCGGCACTTGCGGCCCGTTGGTGGACAACCCCTCGTTGGTGAATCCGAAATTGGATGACGAACAGCGCAAAGCCTTGATCGCCTTGCTCGGTTCAACTAATGCGGTGTCGCTTTTTCGGGGCGGTGCCGGCACTGGCAAAAGTTTTGTCCTGCACGATTTGGTTGCACAGGTTGGGCAAACTGGCAGAACCGTGGTCGTCCTCGCGCCGCAGCGCCAGCAAGTCGTGGACATGGAAGGCGCGGGGTTCCCGTCGCCGACGACGGTCGCCAATTTTCTGCTCAAAGGTGAATTGTCCGCCGATGCGGTCGTGGTCGTGGATGAGGCTGGTCAAATCGGCGGTCGCCAAATGCACCAGTTGTTGCGGTTGGCGCGGGAACGTAATGCGCGGGTGATTCTGTCCGGTGATACGCGCCAGCATGGGGCAGTCGAGGCATCCGATGCGTTGCTGGCCATTGAGCGGCATTCTGGCGTCAAGCCTGTTGAGTTGCATACGATTCGACGGCAGGACCCGGCGCTGGCTCGCAATCAGAGTGAATGGGCGCGCATCAAGCAGTATCGCAAAGCCGTCGAAGCGGCGGCGGCTGGCAGGTTGGTGGAGTCATTCAAGCGGCTCGACCAGATGGGCGCGATTGTTGCCTGCGGTGTGGGTGAACAGGCCGACAAGCTGGCGGATGAATACCTCCGGCTGGCGGAGCAAAAGGCGTCTGCCGTGGTGGTGTCGCAGACCTGGGTGGAAGTCCACCGGGTCAATTCCAAAGTGCGCGATGCGCTCAAAGGCAAAGGATTGCTCGGCGCGAATGACGTGACGGTTCAGGCGTTTGAAAAACTGGATTTGACGAACGCGCAAAAGCGCGATGAGCGGTTTTATCCAAAAGAGGCGGTGATTGTATTCAACCAGAAGGTGCGCCAAGCCGCGCCGGGCGCTACGGGGAAATTGATGGGCATCGTCAAGGCCGGTGTGCTGGCCGAAGTGAATGGCCGTTGCGTCATGGTTTCAAACAAGGTGCTGGATAAAATCACCGTCAGCCTGCCGCGCGACATTCCCGTTGCGGAAGGCGAGCGGCTGCACCTCAAGGCCAATCGCAAACTGGCTTCCGGCGCGCGTGTCACCAATGGCGAACTGGTGACGGTGAAATCCGTCCGCGCCGATGGCCGGATCAAACTGGCTGACGGCCGGGTTTTGGAAAAAAGTTTCCGCGAGTTCCTTCCCGGTTACGCGGTCACGTCCTACGGTTCGCAGGGCAAAACCGTGGATCATGTGCTTTTTTCCGATTCCACCGTCAAGGCCGCAACCAATGCCCAACAATGGTATGTCACCATTTCGCGCGGTCGGCGCGGCATCCGCATCTTCACGCCGGACAAGATTCAACTGCGTGAAAACCTAGTTCGCTCCGGCCACAGGCCGCTGGCGCTGGAACTGGCACCCGGTTTTCGCCCGCGCTACAACAACCGGCTTTGGGATCGGCTGCATGGTTGTCTCCTCCGTTTCGGCCAGCGGGCCGCCGACACGTTTTGCCGTTTGAAAATATCCCGCCGACATCAAAACCAACAAAAATATGAGCACAAAACTACCCGAATGTTACACCACTGAACCACAGGCACGTTGTTTGCGCGTTGAAATTTCGCCGGGGCGCGCGCTCCTGCTGCCGTTGGATCAATTCGCATTTGCCGAAATCACCAATGATGAAAAGGAGCAACTGCTCCACCTGTCGTTTGCGTCGCACGAAGTCATGGTTCGCGGGCGCGCGTTCCGGCGCATTGAAACCGCCTTGCACAAGCTGGAATTGTCATTCCTGATGGCGTTGCCGGCGAAATATCATTCGCTGGTTCCCGATGGCCAGCCGAAGATTCGGGAAATAACGGTGACAGAAAATAAGCCGGCTTCGACACCTGCGGCGTTGAATTAAAGATAATTCCCTTCAATCTGGGTTCATACCGTCCAAGCGGCAGAGTTCCGCTTGAGCTTGCCTGCCAAATTTCAATCTATCCAAGCTAATTGCCTTCTCGACGCTCGGCATCTGCGCAAATTTTGATCAAAGCTATCAGACCTTTGGTGGGATACCCATACAGCTCGTTTTTTGTCTCAGACCCCTGAACAAGAATTGCCACGACTTTTCCTGTGGGTTCGACGATGGGCGATCCGCTCGCCCCTTGATAATACTCATGTCCCTTGTGCTTGGGGATTGAAAAAACATACAAACCGTCCCCTCTGACACCTTTGTATTCCATTTCAACCTCGTAGGAATAGTCACGCTCCAAATACATTCCTGACGGGCCGGGAAATAATACCACTCTGTTTGCGGCAGCGTATGCGTGCGGATCATTGGCGTCAGGCGTATCTTCAAGAGAGCCTTGATACACCAGATATTCAAAGTTCTTTCCTTTCAACTGGCTGTTTTCAAAAACTGTTTTTTGAAAAGCCTCAAGGTCAACTTTTGCCCAGGCAACATCAACCTCCTGAATTTTGTCACTTCCGGTCGTCAGCTTCTTTAGGGTCCACGGGCTGTTGATTGGGATACATGCGGTGACGCCTTTGTTTTCAATGGTAAAGGTAGTCTCTATCACCCACCCGTTTTTTCCGAGCGCGTGACCCGCCGACACCAGATATATCGCCCCGTCAACCGGGATGAAAAAACCACTCGCAACGCCTACAACCTTGCGTTCATCCGAAAGGCGAGCCAGTTGAAGCGTGAGTTTTCTACAACAATCCAGCACGGCTTGAATGGCTGCCCTGATCTCCTCATCAGGCATATTCATGTCATGGGTTTCAGGCCGAAGTGGATTTCTTTATGGCCGGGATTTCATCCGACGCCTTCGCCATTTCATCGAAAAATTTCTTGAACTCTTTCAGTCCGGTTGCAGGAACGATAATTGAATTCCGTTTGCCGCCAACTTCTTCGGAGATGCGCAGAAAACGCCCACGCGGATTTTCCTTCAGTGTCAAGAGAAACGACTTGCGCTCAATTTGAATTTGCTCGGATTTAAGCGTATCTTCCTGAACGAATGGACGCGGTGGCGGTGGCGGATAAGGCTGGTGATATGGCTGCCGGTGGAAGGGCGAGGGCCGTTCGTTTGAAATCATAAAATCAAGCAAGGCTTCTAATGCACACCAGCATCACAGAATCTGGTCATGTTTTCAATCCCTCAATTGTCATAGGCTTGAACAGAGTTGAAGTGGCTGTTTAGGTTAAAAAAAATCTTTTGGAAGGCTTCGGCCTGCGGTATGGCGAACGGGAAAGTGGAGCGCAGGCGCAGAGACGCAGGAACGGAGCCGGAGCGCAACGACCGTCGCCAAACCGCAGGCGGAAGCACGCCGATAATTCGGCTAAAACCGATGCCGCTCGTGACGAGCGCGCTTTCTGCGGAACGGAACCGGCGTGGTCGTGAGGGAAACAGGGCCGACCATCAGCCGGTGAAGTGAAGCAGGAAAGCGCGTTGGTCACGGCGATAAATGTTCCTACAAAATTGAATTCCTTGCTGGTCTTGTCAGCGAAAGCCGACACTCTTATGGTAGTCGGGAAGTGCAACAACCCGGTCTGGACATGGCTGGACATCCCGTGCATCACCGGGAAATGAAATTCTAGAATCTTGATTTCACGGAGACTCATGAAAATTACAGGCCGTTATCCTTGTCAAACATAGCCTCAAATTTTTGTCGAAGTTCCTTGTTGTTTGGATCAAGTAATTCGTCGCGATAAGACGCAAGATGCTTCTTAAGAGCTTTGGGCAAAACATGTGGATCAATAACGAGTTGCTTATGCGATGGGATAAACGCCATAGCAATACCGTGTCCAGGCTGGCCAAGACCAACACCATTTCGCGTCATCGAACTGTGATATAGCCCGCATCGCGCATTTTTATAGAGCATTGCCAAAAACGCATCAACATCAGCTTGGTTGCCTTTCGATAGTGCTGGAAAAACCGCATGGACGCCGGCTTTGAAATCTTCGGAATCGGTCGTTTTAGGTTTTTTCCGCTGATATTGCGCCACCATTTCAAAGTAACTTAAACAAATCTGAAGGACTGCAAATCCAGAATGTGGAACGCTTGAGATGTCTGCAATGTTGTGTTCGTGGCTCATCGGCTTGCCACCGTTTGAAATTAAATCGGCGATGTGCAATTGCCATCCTAGAACTCGCTGATAGAAAATTTCGACTTTCTGCTCAAACGATGGAGGCCATGCAATCTTACGGTTGTCATGTGTCCATGTAATCATCATAAATAATCCTCGTTTACCAATTTGACCAGTTATCACGAACTAGATTTTACCAACAAAGCCTCTTGCTCTAATCCTGCGTTGTAACGATCAATCAGTTCGACCACGCGCCGAATGGCGGGCAAGTTTGAACGCCGGAGTTGGGCGAGCATCGCTTGGCTGTTACCTTTTTTCAGCAAATCATGGTTGGAAAATTGAGCAAAGCGGGTTTCCAAGTCGGCGGGCAAATGGAGAATTACGCGCTCGCCCAGGCGTGCGTGCAACCGCTGAAATTCTGACAGGCCGACCGGATCGTAGTCGGGCAGATGGAGCAGGCTGAAGCCAGGCGTCGTTGAACGGGCCAACCAATCAATTGCTCGATTGGAAATTCGACCATGTCCGTAAATCATCAGGCCAACGTCAAGATTGAGTTGCGCGGCGACCATGAACACCGCCGGATTTTCCACCAGCGCACACGCACCGTGCAATTCGTAGGGACAATCCTGCGCCAAAATAAAAGAAAAAACACCATGCGCCGCCGTCGCCGCCGCCGCCCCCACGGGCTTGCCACCCTTTAACAAGGCATCGTCCCGCCACACCAGGAAGGAAATGATCTCATTTTCCCGGTTTGCCAGCGCTTTCGTGTCACGAAATCGGGCCACACCTTCGACGCGACTGCCAATCTCCGCCGGCAAATTCGTTTCTGGAAAGCGCTGGCGGCAAAAGTCACGCAAGGCGTCGGCATTTTTCACAACTATTTTTTGCCCTCCGCCGCTCGGTTTCAATTCAAGCACCCCGCCATGCAGCAACGGTTCAAGGAGGTTCAGAAACGATTTGCCACATTGACTGGCCGGCAGCGATTCGTTTTCCACTAATTTGCGAAGCTTGGCCTGAGCTTGGGCGGGAAGTTTCATCACTTGCTGGCGGCCGGGGCGCGTTTGACGGTTACGCGGTGTTTGTGCCGCAGGATGATCCGCCCCTTTTGCGGCTGGAGAAAATAAATCGCATCCACTTCGCTGACCGCTTGGGGCGCAGCGGTGATGGCAATAAAACCGAGTTGCCGTGCTGTTTGCAAGATGGCGTGCCGATTGTCGGCGTCCAGCGTTTGGATTTCATCAAGAAAGAATGGCACGGCACAGCCGTCACTTTTCAACTGGCTTTTCAACAAGAGCAGATTAAACAGAACTTTGATCGTAATCGTTGTGCCTTCGGATTCAATCTGGCGAAAGTCATGGTAGGTATGCCGCTGGTCGTCCGCGCCAGTAACCGTGAATGCAAGCGTGAACAAATTGGTGAACCGGATCACGGGATTATCCTGAATTCGACGCCGGAAGTTTGCGATGGCGGATTCCTGTTGTGGGTCGGATTCAAACAATCCGCCCGGTTCAAATTCCGCCAGCCGCTTAATCCAACTCACCATGTCGCTTTGCTCGACGACTTCCAGCTTTACCGCTTTGAGGTTGGAAACCTGAACTTTATCAAATGCGCGGTTGAGGTTCGTGGCCGCGCTGCGAACGTGGCCGAGATTTTTCAAAACCAGATCGAACGTGGCTTTCAAGCCGTGAATATGCGCGTTCCAGTCACGGGCAAGGGCGTCTTCTTTTTCGACCAATGCTTCCAACTCCGCCTGTAACGTGGCGATAGTTTCATTTTCATCCACGCCTCGGAACTCGTCCCCAAACCATTGCTCCGTTTGTGCCAGCAGGTTGGTTATGTCATCACAAAGTTTATTTTGCTTCTCCTGCTGGCGGATAAAGAGGGTGATGGCGGCGTCAAAATCATCGGGGATGCCCTCGGCAATGCGTGGCTTGGTGGAAAATTCCGGGAAGATGCAGCCGTTGAAATTCCCGATAATTTTGCCAAACTCATCCTCCTGCTTCCGAATTGAGCCTTCCGCAGCATCTTTGGCTTTCCCGGCCAGATCATGTTGGCCGGTCAATTTAATGATCCGTTCATTCGCTGTGACGATACTTGCCTCAATCTTCTTCAATTCGGCGCGGAGGCGCGGTTCATTTGCTTTAGCGTTTTGATATTCTCCAAATTGGAAAAGCCGTTTTTCTTTGGCCTCAACTTCTGCCAGCTTCACCTTGCGCTGAGATTCCAGATTTTCCCGTTGTTCAATTGCAGTCAGCGTATCTTTCCATCGCTTGAGTGTTGATTGGTAGTCGGCAAGTTGCTCGCGTGCCGTGTCCAAGTTTTCCAATCCCGCCAGTGGCTCGCCAGTTTTTGGCAAATTAAACGACACGTTGGTATCTCGATAAATCCCGTCTTGCGTGCATTCCAGTAAACGCCGCAACGCTGCCAGCAATTCCTGCTGCCGCATGACTTCAATGCCGTCCTTGCCAACAGGCAATTCCAGCAAGTCGCGATTAAGGATACGGAACACAACGCTCAGTTCGGCATCGTTGAAATCCTTCCGAAGCGCGGTGATGGCAAGATGATCGAATCGCTTGATGGTTTTCTCTTTGTCTGCAACACGCTCGCCGAAAAATTCAACTTTCTGTTTCGCTTTTTCCCGTGACTCCCCTTCGGCGTTGGTCAACTGCGTTTCAAGCGCGCTAATCTCGCGCTTCAAATTGAGTATTGCTGCCCGCTCTAATTCCTCTGGAAAATCCTTAAATTCCTTATCTTGAGCTTCGATGATTTTGAGTGGGGCGACCAATTGCCCTTTCTGCTCTGAAAATGCCGTGACATCATTTCGCCGGTCGGTCAATTCCGCCCCAAGTTCCTTCACCTTTTTCTCCTGTGCCGCTTTATCGGCGCGAAGTTTCACCAATTTGTCTTCATGTTCCTGCTCAAATTTCTGTCGCTTGGTTCGCAAGTCAGTCCAACGCCAGACCAGTTCGCCGCGCGCGACTTCGCGTTCGCCAAATTTTCCGACCAGCTTTTCCACCAGCGCCTTGTTCTTTTTGAATTTTACAAGTTGTTCCTTGCGCGTGCGGATACGGTCGTAATCATCGCCGAAAAGTTCACGCGCATCGAACGCAGTGCGGTCGGGCGGAATGTCAGCCAACATCAACAGTCGGTCCCGCATCTGCTCCTGGGTGATCGCACTCAAGGTCAGCAGATTTTTTAGCGTCTCCCGGAACTGTGGATACTTGTCCGCTTCGCGGAGTGCGACAATGCCGAGGCCGCGACCTTCGGCATTGACCGCCGGCAACAGCAATTCCTTCTGTTCTTGCGCACCCTTGATGACACGGAATTGCTTCAACGCCAGCCTACTGTTTACCTCTCGTGGTTCACGAACCTGATTCTTTTCGTCGAGGTAGTCGGCGGCAACATAGGGTCCGGCATAGTGAAATCGCTCTGGATCGCCGCCGCTCGTTTTGCTCTGACCGCGCCAGCCAATGACACATTGGCCGGTTGCACCGAGGCACTCGAAAAGAATGTAGCTGTATTGGTTTGGAAAATAGAATTCACGGGTCTGTTCCGGCGTGTAGGAGCCGAAATCCATGTGTCGCCGGTCATCAAGGTAAAGGAACTGGAGCGTGTTGATGAGAGTAGTCTTGCCGGTGTTATTTGGCCCGACGATTTGCAGCGCGCCCGCAAGTTCCACTTCGGCGTATTCGTAACGCCCGGAGCGGATGAGGATGATTCGTGTAGGACCAGTGGTTATGGTGGATGAAATCATGTTTCGACTGGTTGGCTCGCGTTTGCCTGTGTGATTTCGGGAGGTTGTGCGAGTTCAAGGCACTTTGAAAACACACGGTGAAATGGGCGGAGAAAACGAAATTCATCCTCCCCAAGCCCCTTGACTTTGACCCAGCCGATTTGCTCCATGCGGTTCAGCAATGCTCGCAAGTCGCCGAAATCATGCACGTCCACTTGCCGCATCAGCGCCGAATAGCGGTCGAGGGAGAAATGCGGCAAGTTCGTCACCAGAAAATTCTGGCCGAAGATGAATTCTTCGATGGGGCGGCCTTGGTTGGCAGCGTGGTCAATGATGATATAGGAAAACACGGCGATGCGCGGCAGCGTGTCCGGCACTGCTTCCGGGTTGTCCGGCTCAAAATAAAAAAAGTCCCGCTCGTGGTGAACCAGCGTCAGGCCGATTCCTGCAAAATAACCGGCATACTCTTTTGGCCGGGCACTCAACGCGGAAAATTCCGGCTCGTCATCCGGGCCTAGATGACAGCCACGTTTCAAGCGGTCAAAGATGTTCGCAAGATGAGGAAGTTCGTTCATGTGGAGGTAAGTATCAGCGGCGAGGCTTCGATTTCGCCGTCGGTGGTTTGGTAGGCGATCAGTTTTTTGTCCGTGAAGGTTGCTTGAAAGTCGCGGTGGAATACCAGTCCGCTGAATCCCGCCAGGACATCTGCCGTATTCCGCGCCGGGTATTTTTTTAGCAACCAGCCCATTAAATCTTCCACCGGCAATTCTTCACGCACCAGTTCGGACAGCGAATCCAGCCACATCAAGCGCACCAGTTCACCAGGATCTTCCCGCTCGGCGGCGAATTCCAATACCGGGGGCGGCTCCGGTGGATGTTCGATGACGCGACGTAGCGCCAGGGAAATCGCTGCATCGCCCGGCACATTCTGAAAACGCCACACGGAAATGCCAATCAGATGCTCGTTGCCCCACTTTGACAAACCTTCCGCCTGCAATTTCTCCAAGGCGCGGGCTGCGCCTTCGGCAATGAAGCTCGAACGCCGCAAGGATTCGTAAAGCGGTTGTATCTCTTTCCGGCATTGCGTGAAAACGCGAAGCGCATGGACACCCACAAGTCGTAGGAAGCGGAGATTACGGGCAAGCGCCGGATGATCGTTGAACAAGGCATCTTCGCGGGCGCGTTGGAGCAGTCGTTCGGTTTCATCAAACGCGGCGCGCAACGGCCCGTCGGCACGGACGATGTCAATCATCGGCTCAACGTAACGCTCCATCCAGTGAACAATGCGCCGGTATTTTTCGCGCACTGTTACGCGGGAGCGCTCGGTCTTGTAACGTGCGACTTCGGCAAGAATCGCGTGCTGAGTCTCATTCAAATCGGCATGGATGCGTCGAAGTGCCAACCCGACCTCCTCGAAGGCGAGCTTGACCTGTTGAACATTCTCCTCGTCAAGCGCGCGGGCGAGCCGTTTGCCGGTGGTTTCGAGCGACAGCACATAGCCGCGAATCATTTCCGGCGTGGCGGGATTTGCCTCGTTGAACAGATACGTCAGCAATCGCGCCACGGGATCGGCCATCAAGAAGACTTCGCTGCCCGGCTCGGTCGGAATAAGAATCTGCAACTCGCACAACCGACGCCATGCGGTTTCCGGCAATTCTTCGACCGTGCTTGGGTTCGCTCGAATCAACCGCATCGCATCCGCTTCAGAAATTTCCCCACCATGATCCGCCAAGCTACGCAACAGAGTTGCATGGTTAGCACAGAAGTTGAAGAAACTTTGCGGATTGACCTTCATGACGCGCTAAATTTCAGCGTTGCGTTTGGCATTGTTAATCACAAACGAAGTCTGTCTTTTTTTCAACCGTTTGAAAAGCCTGCGATATGGTGAAGGTGATTTTGAACGCAAATGCAGAGAACTTCCCGAACACTCATTGTGTGCAAACTGGCTGTCATGCGATTTGCTCGACACGATGAACAATTTTGCTCAAAGGCAGAAAATGGCCGAGTGTTTTATAGAGGGCTTCGGCCTGCGGTTCGGTGAACGGGTATCCTATTTCACGGTCGGGTAAGGCCACCGTCTTTCACATTCATAGTCGAGCATTAATTCTGCAACTGAAACGCATGGGAAATCTGAAATAAACGTGCGAGCAATGCACGGATATAGCGTTAACATGACAGAGCCAACTTCTACGGCAGGATCAAATCCCAACGCTTCCGAAATTGTTTGGCGATTTTCTGTAACCCACATGAGTTTTCTGCGAAAACGCTCGGCATAAGACCCCACACGGAATACAAATTCATCGAGATCATCCCGCCAGTAGCGAGCCTCCAAACCTGTCATAACCATCTTCGCTTCTGCGAGGACGAGTAACTTTTGTTGAGGGTGATAACCGAGAAAATCAATTTCACCCACGTCGCTCGGAATTATTATTTGGCGGTGGCCAGTCCCAATCGTTCGATGCGCACGCTGTCCGACGATTCCAAGAGATCGCAGATTACGACAGACAACTCCCTCGAACCATTCACCGGCAGCGTGTGACAGGCCATCCAAAGCTTTGACTGTTTCTGGTGTTCTCCATTCGGCGGGCAGGCGCTTGAAGGAGACCCAAAACACGAGTTGCATGAGGCTTTCTTTGGCCATCTCACGCGAAAATGCCAAATGAGGAACGCTCTCGTGCGGAAACACGAAGAATCCACGACGATAGGCCCGGCTCTCTTGCTTTGGATTCCAAATAACGCGATTGTCCGCCTTTAGATTTTTAGGAAATATGCTGAAGCCATCAATCGCGCGCTCAATGGATGACCGGGACGAATTAAATTTGATAAGCTCGTCCAAAACTTGTCCACGGTGGACAAACAATGTCGGAAACGCTCGCGGATGAAGCGAAGGTTGACAACCCTCGATTACGGCTCGAATTGCAGCAATAAACTCACCATAGCTCATTCCAAAGGATTCGCTGAAGGCGGCATCCAAGTATTTCTGGTGGGTCGGCGTGTGATAATCAAACTGAGGAAATCCAACGAACCGATCTCGCGACTGGCGGTCGCGTATGACGCGCGCTGAAAGTGCCTGGTCAAAACCAGCGTATTTACCTTCCACAGTGATCTCAAAATCCAGCAACCCCGATTCAAAAATGCGGACAACGCAATCGTTACGAAAAACCAAATGAGCAGAATCGCTTTGCTGGGCGAGGTCAACCATGCATTCCGCACAAACCAGCGCAGATTCCATTGCGAACAGCGCTTCGTCGAAGGTGGGCTTTGCCGGAGAATTAAATTCGTTTAGACAAATAAGTTCCACCAGATATTTGATGGCACGTTTGAAAATGGGTTCTACTGTTTCCCATTTTTTACGTTCGTGTAAGTCGAGAATTCCTTTTCCGTGGATGAGGCGCCAGGCCTCGTCGTATTGGAAAAGTAGAAATTCGGCGGCACTACGCGAAGCAAGCTGCGGGATCATTGGCTGCAATAAACTCTCGTAAAACTTGAATTGGTGCTGAATGACTGCGTTTGCCGCTTCTGCGCCGCGATATTCGCCGGGAGAAAACCGAGAAAAAAGATGAGTCCTGCCACGTCGTCTAATGAAACTCTCCGTTCCGTGAGACGGCCGGAAAATTCGCACGTCACCAAATTGCTCAAACGTGATCACGGGAACATTGGAGCCTATACAATTTTGACGCCCGCCCTTGAACACTTTTTCCAAAGCTCGTTTGCCTTCTGTGCCATCAAAATGGCTTCTTCGCGATAGCCTTGTGGTGCACGCTGGGAATCGGGGTGTGCCGAGTGATTTCGCATCGCTCGGCTCAAATGCAGCCGGTGCTTGGTCTGCTCATCAATCACGAGTTTTCGGTCGTTGGAAAAACGCTTGGCCTCAAGTGCCGTCAAGATTTCGGCGAAACGCACTCGCTCAATGGGTTTGCCGGGAAATAAATTGTGGTCGTTGGCGATTCGGCGAACAACGCCCTCCAAGCCTCGGCCAGCATAAATTAAACCGGCCTCGGTGAAACCAAGTGACATGACATCACGGGCCGCGACAAAATCAGTCTGCAAATCGTCCGGCAAGCTTGGCACATTTTTCAGGAAGGAATCGTCAGTTTCCCAGAAATCCTGAATGGCCTTCATCAATTCTTCCGTTGCCCGTAGCAGTTCCGTCGTTCCGCTTTTTGCCGAACCCCATGTTTCCTTTTGATAGCGGGGGAATTGTTCAAAAACACTTTTGCGTTCAATAAAATCTTCACCGCCTTTTGTCTCGGCTAGGGGTTTGCAATATGCGAGGGCGTATTCACCTTGGCAGACAATTTGACAGGCCGCAGCCCACACGTCTCTGAATTCGTCCTGAGTATATGGTTTGGTCGGCGGCTTGGCGGCGACACTGGCGATGCGCTTGAGCTCATGGTATGCGATTTCTAAACCGTTGACCGCCCTGCAAAATTCCAACATCCGTTTCAGGCCCGTCCAATTTCTTGCTACGCGAACGGCGTTTTTAGGCGAATGTTCAATAGGGTGAACATGCTGCGCGAATTCCTCATTAGATTCCCAACGCCATGTAGTCATAAGCTGGTTCGTGTGTGAAAATTCACCGGCTGAACTTTTCTCCATTTTGGCGGGCGCGGCCCATGATTGCCAGCGTTTCGAGAATTGTTTGCCTGCTCATATTTTAGGTTCGGCGTGCGCTCTTGAGCTTTTGAATCTTATCGTATGGGAAAAATTCATCCCATATTTCTGAATTCGGATTATCTTCGTTGGGGAAGCTGCGAATGAATTTCTTAAATGCCTTTAGCGTGTAAATATGAAGATAAGAAATCGTGTATGATATGCTGCCGGGATGCCAATAGTCCTTGCCGATATAAATTATCACTTCATCTGCCTGTTTCGGAGCACCAACTTGAACACCGTCTTCCGAAAAATCTGCCGTCCATAATGTATTGTCTGGCACAACCAATATTGGCACCGTGGCCGCAAAAAACCATTTGGTTTTGTATTCCTCACGGAAATGGGCTGATTGCGAAATCAAATCATCGGCAGAACTTAACGCTTGGGACCATTTGTCAAAAACCTCGGAATCGTCTCCAGTAAATTCTTTCTTTTGTTCCGTCTTGCCGATTTGCACCGTTGATTTGCCAACAAACTTAACATCACGGTAAACAGAATATTTTCCAGCAAAGCGTTCGTTTTGAGCCGTCGGAATTGTATGCAAGGAAGGATCAGGCGGTTCATACGAGAAAACGATTTCGTGATAATTCTCATTTTCCGCCTTTGGCGTTTGATAAACCAGAAGCGGGAAATAAGGTTTTAAGCATTTGCATTCAATTGCCAGTTGCACCTTAAAACGGTCTTGTTCTCTTACTCGCGAAGCGCGAATGTCATATTGCCTTGTTTTTTTTGTGACAGGGTCTTGATATGTTCCGCCGTGGGACGCCTCAAAGTTGAATGTTTTGCAAATGTTATAGACTTCAAGCTCAAGCCGGAAATCGTCACCCGTGCTGGCCAAATAATCCTTTATGTCTTGTTGGGTAATTGGCGTGGTATCTAGGCGTGGCATAATTTTTCCCAATATCAACGGCTGAACTTTTCTCCCTGCTGGCGGGCGCGGCCCATTGTTACCAGCGTTTCGAGAATTTCCGCCACGTCGGCTGGCTTGGCGCGTTTGAATTGCCCGGCCAGTTCGGAGGGCGTGGCTGTGCCTTGGCGGTGCAATGCGGCTTCGACGACCTGCACGCGTTCGGCCATTTTTTTAGGCCATACAATTTTGCACTGGGGTTTGACCGTTTTGGATTTTGATTTTTTCGCGGACTTATCCAATGAGAAGGGCAGTTCAATGGGCAACGTGATTTTGGCTTGGCCTTTGGTCTGATATTCCGGGCGCAACCAGTGAACGATGCCGCGTTTTTCCTCGGCGGCGCGCTCGGCGTTCAAGGCGACGAGCCGTTCCAAAATTTCTGCGTCGGTCAATGTGGCCGGCCAGCCGTAGGCGGCGAACACGGCGGCGTCGAGGTCGTCGTGCAACTGTTTCAGGACGGAGACGAGGCCGGCGTTGTGGATCTGTTTTTCTTTGTCGGTGAGTTTTTCACCGACGCGGATTTTTTCGAGGACGTTGTAAAGGCCTGTGAGTGTTAGACCGTGCTGGGCTTGGGCGCTTTTGCGGTGGGCGTCCAATTCCTCCGCCAGTTTGCGGATGTGTTCTTTCTCCGCCTCGCCGCAAAGTGGAAATGGAAACGGATCGAAGCAACGAGATTTGTTGTAACGTGGGCGGTCTTCCAATGTGCCGCCTGCGGCTAACGCGAATTTGACGTGAATCCGACTGCTCAAAACACCAAGATAAAACGCGTCATCAAGGGCGATTGAGACGAGACAATCATCTGGAAGTATTTCCTTATCAAGAAACGTAAAAACACGGTGTTTGGCGGTCGCTAAAGTCACTATGTAGCGAGGGAGTCCGGCAAGCATCTTTCGCAGCTCTTTGTTTGGCTCGCCGAAAATCCACCAATTCAAACGCCGAACCTCACGCTTATTCTGGTCACGTTCGGGTTTGACATGAGTGAAGACGTGTTGGTAAGCGGCTGGGAATTTCTCCCGAACTTGCTCGGCACTCATTCCGAATAAGTCTATGACCATCATGCCGCGAGGTTCGTCAGTGATGTCTTTTCCATTCCTATACTGACGAATGTGATTCTCAAGGCCACGAATTTTCCCAAGGCCAAGTTCTTTTGCCTTGTCTGGCGTGACGACGAAACCAGAACCAAAAAGGCAAACACCACGATTTGCCAAGCCGTCATTTGCTTTCAGTTCCACTGTCGCGGCAATTTCTGCTCCGATGGTGAGATCGGCAGAAATTTTTCCGATGTGCGACTTGAAGGAAACTATTTCCGAGCCGTCGGGCTGCGGTTCTTCGCCGGTCACTTCCAGCAGTTCGCCGGGATGTTCGCCCGCCGCGCCAACGGTCATGGCAATCCGCACCGCCGCGCCTTCCGCCGTGTCCACCCACGGATGATCGGGAATGGCAAATAGCAGCGACAGCGGCGGCGTGGCCGACATTTGCGCCTGCACCACGCGACGCGCGAACGTCTGGCGCAAGCTGTTCGTGGTGATAAGGCCAAAGCGTTTTGCGCGACCGGCGCGGGTGAGTTCGGCGGCTTTGTGCCACCAATACAAAACAAAATCGGCAGATTCCGGGACAGCAGGATAAGTGGCGCGAAGTGTCTCGGCGTAGCCATCGCCCAAATCTTCCCGCATCCGCGCCGTGCCGATGAACGGCGGATTGCCGATGATGAAATCGGCCTGCGGCCATTGCGCGGGGCGCGGGTCCGTGTAGGTGAGCAACGGCACGCGCCTGGTTTCGTCCGGCACTTCGCGGCCTGTCACCATGTCGGGTTTCACGCTGCGCCGATCCCAGATGGTGATAGGCCCATTGCGAATTTCAGATTTCGGATTGCGGATTTCCAAAAACACTTCACCGGGCAGACCGGGTAAATCAGGATTTTCCCGCGCCATGGCCCACGTCACGGGCTGTGGTTCGCCGTCGTAGTCTAGCACGGCATCGCGGCACTGGATGTTTTTGAACGCGCGCAAAATCGGTTCGGGCGGCGTGCGCTTGCCGTGCAATTTGAAATGCCATTGCAAATAACCAATCCACAAAACCAGCTCCGCGATGGACGCGGCGCGGGGATTGATTTCCAGGCCGAGAAATTGGTGCGGGTCAACGGTCTGCCGTTCCAGCTCCAGCCGGAACGTGTCGCCGAACTGCGCGGCCACATCGAACAGTTCGCCCTCCAGCACTTTTAGATGCTGCAATGAGACGTAAAGGAAATTGCCGGAGCCGCACGCCGGATCAAGCACGGTGACTTTGCAAAGCCGTTCGTGAAAACTGTTCACCTCGGCGCGGGCTTTTTTTACATCGCCAGCGCGAGCCTGGGTGAGCGCGGCGGCGCGGACGTTTTCCCACTCGGCCCGGAGCGGTTCAATAACGGTCGGTAAAACGAGCCGTTCAACGTAGGCGCGCGGCGTGTAGTGCGCGCCAAGCTGGTGACGCTCGCCGGGGTTCAAGGCGCGTTCCAGCAGCGTGCCGAAAATGGCGGGTTCGACATTGCCCCAATTCTGGCGCGCGGCTTCCTTGAGCAAGCCAAGTTGCAGGCCGTTGATCGGCAAAACGGTGTCGTCCGCAAACAAGCCGCCATTGAAGTGCAAAAGTTTTTTCCGCAGCACCACAGAAATGCCCTTGCCGGTGCCGGTATTCATCTCGCGGAACAACTGTTGCACGAGCTGTTCAAAACCTTCGCCATTGGCCGGAAGTGATTCGAGCAAATCTGTGAAGCTGTTCTTGGGCAGCAATTCGACATCCTCGGCGAACATGCAGAACAGACAACGCGTGAGAAATTGCGCGACGACGTCGGGTTCGTGGCCGACGGATTCCAGTGACTTGGCGAGTTCCGCCAGATGGCCGGAAACTTCGCGGGTGACATCGGCGGAATGTTTCGCCGGGTCGAGCGCGGCCGGATTGGTCCAGATGAGACGGAGACGTTCGCGGATTTTTGCATCGGCGAGATCCGCGAGCCGGATGCGAAAGGTGCGCGGGTCTGGAAACGGGAGGTAGGCTTTTCCCGCCTGCGAAAAATCAGCGAACAACTCGAACGAGTGGCCGACATCCACGACGATGATGAAAGGCGGGTTGTCGTTGGGAATGGCGCGGACGTATCGCTCGGCCTGGCCGCGCGCCTTCATCATGGCATCATCCCAGGCGCCGGTGCCGCGCACGGGTTGGGAGGATTTTTTGCGGGAGATGACGCCGGCCTCCTCGGCGGCGATTTCAAGCTGGGAGGCTTTGGCCTTGGCTTCCTGAAATTGTTTTGATTCGAGGACGAAATGAGCGCGGCGGTAAAGGTCAATGCGGCCGTTGCTGGTCGTGCCGTCGGGGTGCTGCTCAACGACAGGGAACTCGAAAAAATATCCTTTGTCCGGCTGCGGGTCAGGGCGCGGCACATCAAGCAGGTCGCACAGCTCAAGCAGGAACGGCTGGGAGTTGGCCCGTTCGGATGCGCTGGCCGCTGACCAATGCGAAATAAAATCCTGAACTTCCCGCTTCGGCATGGTTTACATTATCGGTTTATGCCAGCAAACCGAAAGCTCAAATCATTTTCATTCATTAATTTTTTCAAGCGTCTCAAGCATTCATGTAAATTTCAAGCGCCGTGAGAATCCGCACATTTTTCCATTGCACAATGGCGTTCTGAGAATAGATCAAAAAACTTTGTCGCATTTTGCCCAATTTGCTTCGGTCTGTGGTTTGGCGAACGGGAAAGTGGAGCGCAGGCGCAGAGACGCAGGAACGGAGCCGGAGCGCAACGACCGTCGCCAAACCGCAGGCGGAAGCACGCCGATAATTCGGCTAAAACCGATGCCGCTCGTGACGAGCGCGCTTTCTGCGGAACGGAACCGGCGTGGTCGTGAGGGAAACAGGGCCGACCATCAGCCGGTGAAGTGAAGCAGGAAAGCGCGTTGGTCACGGCGTGGTCTATGACACGGATTTCTTCTCGTATTCTTCAAGGCTGGGAATTTTCACCAACGCCTTTTTTGAATAGGACCGATGCACCGCCTTGCTGTTGTGCCCCAAGTTTTCCATCGCAAACCGTTCCGGCATTCCTGCCGTCTTGGCGCGTTCTGCCCAAGCGTAGCGGTAACTATGCAAAGACACGCCGTGGATGCCAAGCCCGACACACCGCTGCTTAAACTCGGTCGCCCGGTCGCCAGCACGCACCCGCGCCAAGTAGGGGAACAGAAAACCTTCGCTCGGCAAATCTGCCAACGCATCCAAAGCCTCTGCGCCTAGATGGAGGATGACCGGCACACTGGTTTTCTGACGAGTGAAACTGATGGTTGTATTTTCCCAATCCACATCCTCGGCTTTTAAGTTGGCGATGTCCCCCTGACTGCCGCCCAAGTGCCAGCACAACTCGTAAAATTTCTTGCGTTCGTGATTCTGCTCTCGTCCGAGGATGGCCTGATGTTCTTCAAACGTAATGGCGCGTTTGTCTTTGAATTGAACCGCTGGCCATTGCCGCTTGGGAATGATGGAACGGGGAATCCAATTCATGTCGAGGGCAAAATTGTGAATGCGCCGCAGAAAGACATTCGTTGAAACCGAGCCTTTGTGCATCGCATCCAGAAAATGCTCCGCTTGGGTCTTGATCAGGGCGAGGGCGCGAATCTGGTCAAATGCCTTGTCCTTCATCGCCGTATCCCACCGTTTTTTTGTGCTACCGGATTTCGTCTCACCCATTTTGTCCATGACAAACTGCCAGGTGCGCTTGGCAAATTCCGGGTCGCTGTGCTGCAAATAAACTTGGGCGATTTGCAGATTCACTGCCGGTTGCTGGCAGGCTTCATTGAGGGCGTTTTGAAGCCGTCGGGCTTCTTCACGGTCAGCGGTGTTGAGACTGTTCCGTTTTTTGGTGAGGGAGTCGAGGGAGTAATAGACGCCGTTTTCGCGGCGGAAGATGCGGTAGCGTTGTTTCATGGCTCGTTTTGGTTATATCGAGCCTCCCATAATTCCGTTCCGACTTGTTAGCGCCTTCTGGCGGCCTAATGCCTGACTACTGACTGCCTTGTGCCAGACTAGCTGTTTCCATGCACAATTCCATACACACTTGGCCGACAAAACTTACTAACATCAACTCTACCAACAACCTAAATTTGGAGGCGGAGGTCGGAATCGAACCGACGGATGAGGCTTTTGCAGAGCCCTGCCTTACCACTTGGCTACCCCGCCTTTGGGGACGGGCAAATTAAATTATTTCGCGGTCGAAGCAAGTTCTACTTTTATCAAGCGGTGGCCTTCAGCCTGCGAAACCAAGTTTCCGCCGTTGCTTCCAAAGTTCCTTTGGCTTAAAAATTCCCGCCGGCGTGATGATGCCGGCGATTAGTTCTGCCGGTGTCACATCAAAGCCTGGATTACGCGCGCCGCTCGCAGGATTGGCGACGCGAACATATTCTCGCTGGCCGCGCGAATTGATTCCCCACGTGCCGAGGACTTCGCTCTCGCCGCGTTCTTCAATCGGAATTTCAAAACCGCTTTTCAAGTTCCAGTCAATCGTTGAAAGCGGAATGGCGACGTAAAATGGAATTTTATGCCGCGCGGCTAAAACGGCTTTGGTGTAAGTGCCGATTTTGTTTGCGACTTCGCCGGTTTTTCCCAAAGTGCGGTCGCTGCCGACGATAACCAAATCAATTTCACCGCGCTGCATCAAATGGCCGGCGGCGTTGTCGGCGATGATTTGGTGGGAAATTTTTTGCTGCGCGAGTTCCCACGCGGTGAGTGTCGCGCCTTGCGAACGCGGACGCGTTTCGTCACAAAAGACGTGAAATTTTTTGCCCTGCGCTTGCGCGGCATACATCGGCGCGGTAGCAGTGCCGGTGTCCACGAACGCAAGCCAGCCGGCATTGCAATGCGTGAGAATTTTCATGCCGCTGCGAATCAGCTTCGCGCCGTGCTGACCGAGCTCGGCGCAATGCCGCGCATCATCGTTCGCAAATTGCTCGGCGGCGGCGAGCGCGAGCGCTTGCTGTTCGGCGACTGTTTCGCCGCGCGTTATTTCGCGGCGAACGTCGTTCATCGCATTGACGGGATCGACCGCCGTTGGCCGCGCGCTTTTCAAAACCTGATATACGTTTTCGACTTGCGTAGAAAATTTTTTCAAATCGCAACCGCGAAAAGCCAGCGCTCCCTGGGCGAGTCCGTAAGCGGCCGTCGCGCCAATCGCGCCCGCGCCACGCACGATCATGTCGGTGATGGCGGTGGCGGTTTCGCGGAAATTTTTGGTGGCGACAATCTTAAATTCGTGCGGAAGCAGCCGTTGTTCGATCAGCAGAACGGAATTTTTGGTGGCGTCGAAGGCGACGGTGCGGAAGTGTTCGGTGCGTCCGCGAACGGTGACATTCATTTTTAGAAAAGCTATTTTTTGAGCCGGCGGATTTTTTCCTTGAGTTCTTGAAATACTGGATGCGTGCGGAGTTTTTTCAAATCCGGGTCTTTGGCCAGCCACTTGAAATCGCGGTAACCTAATTTGATAGCTTGGCTGAGGGCGAGATAGGCGCGGTCGAATTCGTCGGTGAGCGAGTAGCTGCAGGCGAGGTTGTAAAAAACTAGTGGATTGCCGGGTTCGAGCCGGGCGAGGCGTTCGTCCACATGCAAACCCTCGGTGAAGCGTCCGCGCTGGGTGTAGTGGTCGCCAAGCAATTGCAGGGCGTCCACATAATCCGGATCACGGCGGACGAGGCCCTCGACAAACTGGATTTTGGTGTCGAGGTCGCGCTGTTCCGCGCTGGTCAATTTTTTCTTGGTGCTTTTTCTGGCCGGCATACGACAGGCGGATTTTTTCCAACTGCGCGCGGCAAGTCAAGCGGGCGGCTGAATTATTTGGTGGAATTTTCCCGGGTGGAGGCGTTAAATTGGGTCTGGGAATTTCTATGAAATGCTTTGTAACCGGCGCTTCCGGCTTCATCGGCTCGAATCTTGTGCACGAACTCATCGCGCACGGTCATCGCGTCAAGGCGCTGCTGCGACCGGGCGCGGATGAACGCGGCTTGCAGGGACTGAAGTTTGAGCGTGCCACGGGCGACATTCTTGACCGTAAATTGCTGGCGCGCGAAATGGAGGGTTGCGAGTGGTGTTTTCACGTCGCGGCGAGCTACGCGTTGTGGATGCGCAATTACGCGCCGATGTATGAAACCAACGTCGAGGGCACGCGCAATGTGCTGGAAACCGCCGGCAAGGTGGGCTGCCGGAAAATTGTTTATACCAGCACGGTCGGCTGCATCGGTTTGCCGAAACCGGTCAAAGGCAAAATCACGCCAGCGACGGAGCATGAAAGAGTTTCTGACGGCCAGATGTCGAATGACTACAAGCGGTCCAAGTTTCGCGCGGAAGCGGTCGCGTCTGAATTGTTCCGCAAAACTGCACTGCCCATTGTCATCGTCAATCCCTCCGCACCCATCGGCCCGGGCGACGTGAAGCCGACTCCGACCGGCCAGCTTATCGTGGATTTTTTGAACCGTCGGATGCCCGCGTATCTTGACACGGGATTAAACTGGGTTCACGTCCGCGACGTGGCCATCGGCCACATCCTCGCGGCGGAAAAAGGCACGCTCGGCCAGCGTTACATTCTCGGCAACGCGCAGGGAAACTGGACGATGCACCAAACCTTGGCCGTGCTGGAAAAAATCACCGGCCTGCCCGCGCCCAAAATCAAGATTCCAAACTGGCTTGCGCTCCGCGCCGCCGAAGCAAATGAAATGATTTCCTTCTTCACCGGCAAACCTCCGCGCGCGCCGGTGGCCGGCGTGCGCATGGCCAAATATAAAATGTGGTTTGATCCCAGCAAGGCGATTCTGCAACTGGGCCTGCCGCAGACCCCACCTGAACAGGCCTTTGCTAACGCTGTCGCGTGGTTCCGCGCCAATGGTTATGTAAAGAAATAGGCGGTGGATTTCCAACCACAATTGCAGCACCGATTCCCTAACTGATTTTTCTTCACCTTAATCATTGTCCGATCTGCGTTGTTATTTCCGGCTAAAGTTTTCTTGCCATTTGCGCCGGATTGTGAAAAATTTCACAAACAATTTTATGCCACACGTCAAATTATTCATTCCCGGACCGGTCGAAGTCAGCGATAAAACGTTTCAGGCGTTTCGCTCGCCGATGATCGGCCATCGAGGCCAGGGCTTCAAAGACCTTTACGCGAAAGTCCAGCCGCAACTCCAGCAACTGCTGTTCACAAAGCAGCTTGTTTATCTTTCCACGTCCAGCGCATGGGGCGTGATGGAAGGCGCAGTGCGCAATCTCGTCCAGAAAAAAGTTCTCAACTGTATGTGCGGCGCGTTCTCGGACAAGTGGTTCGACGTTTCCAAAAAATGCGGCAAATCGGCCGAGGCGTTGCAAGCGGAATGGGGTTCGCCGATCCGCGCCGAGGCGATTGACAAAAAACTCGCGACGGGCGAATTCGACGCGCTCACTTTGATCCACAACGAAACTTCGACCGGCACGATGTCGCCGCTCGCGGAAATCGCCGCGCTCAAGAAAAAATATCCCGACGTGATTTTCATTGTGGACGCCGTCAGTTCGCTCACCGCGCTGCCAATTAAATTTGACGAACTTGGAATTGACGTGCTGCTAGCCGGAACGCAAAAAGCCTTTGCGCTGCCGCCGGGACTCGCCGTTTTTGTCGCGTCGCCCGCCGCGCTCGCGAAAGCCGCGCTTGCTAAAGATCGCGGTTATTACTTCGATTTTGTCGAGTTCCAAAAAAATGCCGAGCAGAGCATGACGCCGAGCACGCCGAGCATCGGCCACGTTTATGCATTGAGTTCCAAGCTCGACGATTTCTTCGCCGAAGGTCTGGACGCGCGTTTTGCGCGCCACAAAAAAACCAACCAGCTCACGCACAACTGGGCGGCGAAACACGGATTTAATTTATTTCCGGAAAAAGGTTTTGAATCACTCACGCTCACTTGCATCAGCAACGGCGCGCGTCCGGGCAGTCGCACGGTGGACGTGGCGAAATTGCAGAAGCTCACGAAGGACCAGGGTTTCCTGATTGACGGCGGCTACGGGAAAATCAAGGGCACGACGTTCCGCATTTCCAACATGGGCGACGAAACCGAGACCACGATGAACCAGCTTTTTGCCGCGCTCGACAAGTCCATGGCACAATTGTGATTTTGTGTTAAGATAATTTGTTTTGGTTGGGTGGTTTAGTTGGACCGGCAATCCGTGTTGAGGCGGATTGCCGGTTTTTCTTTTCGCCGGCCATCATTCGCGCAAAACTAAACCGTGCAAACTGACTCTGGTTACCAGCTCGTCCGCCTGAACAACGGCATCTGCTCCGTGCGTTCGCTCGCGGACGACGAGACGTTTCATCCGGTCGTCGGCCCGGTTGCCGAAGCCGAGGCGCTTTACGTCAACCAACTCAAACTGCGCGAGCGTTTGCAAAATCATGCCGGCGAATTTGTGATCTGGGATGTCGGCCTCGGCGCGGCGGCAAATGCACTCACCGTTTTGCGCGCCACGAGGGATATCGCCTGCAACATCCGCCTCGTCAGTTTTGACCACACGCTGGAGCCGCTGGAGTTCGCGTTGAAAAATGCCGACGCGCTCGGCTATTTCGGCGGCCACGACAATCATCTGAAAGAATTTTTGCGCGCGCATCGCGTGCAATTTCAAGATGGCAATCAATCAGTCAACTGGGAATTTCACCTCGCCGATTTTCCGACGCTGATCGCCAACTCAAAACTAAAAATTCAAAATTCAAAACTTGCACCCGCGCCGCACGCTATTTTATTCGACGCCTTTTCGGCTGCCAAAAATCCCGCGATGTGGACGTTGCCGTTGTTCAAAAATTTATTCCAATTGCTCGACCCGCAGCGTCCGTGCGCGCTGCCTACGTATTCGCGCAGCACGATTTTGCGCGTGACGTTGCTGCTCGCCGGATTTTTTGTCGGCGTCGGCCACGCAACCGGCGAGAAAGAGGAAACAACGATTGCCTCGAACGATTTGAGTTTTATGTCCGAACCGCTCAACCGCAGATGGCTTGAACGTGCGAAACGTTCACACAGCGCCGAGCCGATGATTGAACCAATTTATCGCACCGCACCGCTGAGTGCGGGGTCTTTGGAAAAACTTCTGGCGCATCCGCAATTCACCGGCACATGACTTTTATTTACCCAATAAATCGCGTTGACTGATTTCCTGAAAATCATTAAAAACAACGCCGTAAGTCAACCCCCTTAAAAACTATGAGCGACAAACCTCCGGGAGCAGAAAAGAAAATCGTAGCTGGCATCTTCGGCATTTTGCTGGGCGGCTTGGGTATCCATAAATTCTACCTTGGCTACACCAAGGAAGGAATCATTCAGATTGTTGTCACCATTTGCACTTGCGGCATGGGTGGCCTCATCGGGCTGATTGAAGGTATCATCTACCTGACGAAGAGCGACGACGACTTCGTCAAGACCTACATCACCAACAAAAAAGGCTGGTTCTAAAATCACTAGTTGAATTTCAGGCTGCCGTCGCGTTTCGGACGTGTGGCGGTTTTTTCTTTTTTGAACTTTCACCGGCGTCAAAATTTTCTAAACTCTCTGCATGAACGTTTTTATCACCGGCGGCGCTGGCTACATCGGCTCGGTTTGCACCGAAGAACTTTTGAACGCCGGCCATCACGTCACGGTTTATGACAATCTGACCGAGGGCCATCGCTCGGCGGTTGATCCGCGCGCGAAATTTATTTTCGCCAAGC
>Ga0302281_10000442_pt1 | contig 31237 bp, 34 predicted proteins | sample III_Fen_E1_2_FD_198762 | JGI IMG/M metagenome (GOLD analysis project Ga0302281, IMG submission 198762) | Peat permafrost microbial communities from Stordalen Mire near Abisko, Sweden - III_Fen_E1_2 | ecosystem: Environmental > Terrestrial > Soil > Wetlands > Permafrost | place: Sweden: Abisko...
GCCGGCCCATCACGGATCTATCCTCGGACCTGCACTATCCGGAACTGGCCGACGATGCGCGGGAGGTTTTGCAGAAACTGGCCGCCGTGGAAAAAGCCATCAGCGCGCGGGATGGCCGCTGGTTCACTGTGCGCATCATGCCTTATCGCACCTTGGACGACCGGATTGACGGCGTCGTGATCACGTTCGCGAACATCACCGTGGCCAAGACGCTGGAGGGGAAGTTGCGCGGCAAGCACACGGCTTTGGAAAAACGGGTGGCGGCAGATTCGGCGAAGCGGACGGCAGCAGCGGCCGGCGGAAAGCGAGCCAAGGCGGCGGGCAGAGCGCGGCGCTCGCGCAACCGGTGAGGCGTCCGCCACATGCAAAAAACGCCGCCATCATCAGCCCAGCCGGCCCAACTGCGCCAGCGGGCGGAAGTCCATTGGCGGGAGCAGAATAAATTGAAAGGCGGGGGGGCGAAGATGGGAGCGGAACCCCGGCGGCTACTCCACGAATTGCAAGTCCATCAGATTGAACTGGAGATGCAGAATACCGAGTTGCGGCAGGCCCGGGATGAACTGGAGCTGGCGCTGGAGAATTACACCGACCTCTACGATTTTGCGCCGAGCGGTTATTTCACCCTCACCGCCACCGGGACCATCCGGCAAGCCAATCTGACCGGGGCCACGCTGGCCGGAATTGAACGTTCCCGTTTGCTGGGCCAGTCTTTTGGGCAGCTGGTTTCCGCCGAGTTTCGCCCGGCTTTCAGCACTTTTCTCAAACAGGTTTTTGCCAGCGAGACCAAACAATCCGGTGATTTTGAGCTGGCTGCCCAAGGTCAACCGCGCCGGTTTGTGAACATCGCGGCCCAAGGCTTGAGCAACGGACAGGAATGTCGCGCCGTCGTGATTGACATCACCGCGCGCAAGTTCGCGGAGGCGACCACCCTGCAATTGGCGGCCATTGTGAATTCTTCGAATGACGCCATCATCGGAAAAGATCTGAATAGCCTCATCACCAGTTGGAACGCCGGGGCGGAAAAGATTTTCGGGTATGCTGCGGGCGAAATGCTGGGTTGTCCGGTTTCGCGGCTGATTCCATCGGACCGGCTGAAAGAGGATGTGCAAATCATGAGTCAGGTCAGGCGGGGGGAACGAGTGAAGCCTTTTGAGACCGTGCGCCGGGTTAAAGACGGACGGCTGCTTGACCTGTCCATGACGGTCTCCCCCATTTGGAGCGCGGCCGGCAAGATTGTGGGGGCTTCGATCGTGGCGCGCGACATCACCGAGCGCAAGGCGGCGGAAGTGACGTTGCGCCGCAATGAGGTCCTTTTTTCAGCGCTCATCGAACAGGCACCGGTGGGGGTATATGTGGTGGATGCCCAATTGTGCCTGCGTCAAGTCAACCCCCGGGCGCGGCCCGTTTTCAAAAATGTCCACCCGCTGATTGGCCGGGATTTTTCGGAAATCATCCAGATCATCTGGCCGCTGCGGATGGCGAATCAAATTGTGGCCCGCTTTCGGCACACGTTGGAAACGGGAGCAGCTTATCAATCACCTGAATTTAGCGAGCAGCGCCAGGATACCGGCCTGAAAGAGTTTTATGAATGGCAGCTCCAACGGGTCACGCTGCCCGCAGGCGAACACGGCGTAGTTTGTTTTTTCAACGACCTCACCGAGCGCCGGCAGGCGGAGGCCGCCCGGGTCCGCCTGGAGGTGATGACCGCCTCGAACCGGAAACTGGAGCAGGAAATTGTCCGGCGTAAAACGCTGGCGCAGGCGCTCAAGACCAGCGAACAACAATTACGGCAACTATCCCACGAAATCCTGCTCACCCAGGAAGCCGAACGAAAGCGCATCAGCCGGGAACTGCATGATACGGTGCTCCAAACGCTGGTGGGTATTAATATCCATCTGACCTCCTTGACGCCGCAGCCGGGGGACAATCACCGGAGTCTCCGACGGAAAATTGCACAGACGCAACGGCTCGTGGAAAAATCGCTGGCCATGATTCATCGGTTCGCCGTGGAACTGCGCCCGACGGTTTTGGATGATTTGGGACTGATTCCCGCGCTCCATACTCATCTGAAGGATTTCATGAACCGGACGGGTGTGCGGGTGCGCTTAACGGCCTACGCGGCCGTGAACGAACTGCCCATCGACCAGAGCGCCGTCCTGTATCGCGTGGCTCTGGAAGCACTCAATAATGTGGCCATCCATGCGCAGGCCAGCGCAGTGGCGGTTCAAATTAAAAAACTGCCGGACTGGATTTGCCTGACCATAACCGACGACGGCAAAGCCTTTGATGTGAAACGCGTCCTGCGCATGAAAGGCAACGGGCGATTGGGATTGGTCGGCATGCGGGAACGGTTGGAGATGGTCGGTGGCAAATTCTCGATTCAATCCAAGCCCAGACATGGCACCATCGTCACCGCCCGATTCCCGTCACCACCGCAAGCACCGAAAAAGCCGGGAAAGGTTTGCCGAAAACCAAGCCCTGAACTTTTAGGGGGGCTCACTGTTTCCAAGCCAGGTTCTGGTGCACTGGCGAACGGCCGACGAGGGATGCCCCGATAATTTCAAAAGTCGGGCAGCGAAGATGCGAATGGGCTTGCCAGCGGCCGGTGGCGGCGTGCAAAATGGCAATTCAATCGAGGCAGATAAGCTGAATTGGTTTGGAGAGATGGCCGAGTGGCTGAAGGCGCTGGTTTGCTAAACCGGTATACGGTCAAAAGCCGTATCGGGGGTTCGAATCCCCCTCTCTCCGCCACTTTTTATTGGGAAATCGAAAGATGACTCCCGAATAGACTCCCGAAATTCAATCCCTTCCTGTCCCGACCTGACACGAATTGTCACGGCTTGGGCAAAACTTCCGGCACCACTCAAAGCAGCAGTTCTCGCCATCATCAATTCAGCGGAGGGCCAGCCATGAAGCTAAATCCGGCTGACGTGCTGAATCCCGTGTTCAACGCTCTGGACGCCCTGATCTCAAATTACGGCGTTTATCTTTACCTCGTGTTCGTCTGGCTGTCCCTGGCAGTGATTGCCTGGGTGTTGGGCGGCGGCTTGCGGCGGAGACGATCACAGGGAAACTCCGCCACGATCATTCCTGGCATCATTTTTACGATGCGACCGCCGAATCAATCACCGCCGCCAACCGTCATCACAGTAATTCACCCGGTGCAAAATGACGACAACGAAATAATGGACGAACCATGATCATATTTCATTCCCAGCAATCAGACTGTGCCCGGTGCCATCGCAAAAACGAAAATGCCGCCACGTTCAATTTCACGTCACAAATTCCACCATCAAATTTGCACGGTCATTTTGACGAAGCACGAACAATCGTGTGCAACAATTTATCAAGCGCAGTGCAAGCGCACGTCATGGAATTGCCCCTTTATGCAAAACAAGCCTTACCCCTTAACTTTGTAAGGTTTTTACGACTCGCCATTCGCTCGCCGATGATTCAGCGGAGTCTCGCGAGACGGTCACGCAATGTCCGCAAACCATCCGGCAAGAAATCTGGCGAGATGTCTCGCTCACTTCCGCACAATTTCCCGGCAATTGCCGGGCAGTGGCAATCGCAATGCCGCCGAATTTCCGCGCGGGTGACTCGCGAGACAACTCGCAACATGGCGCGCAACGCCCGCACCGCAGTCCGCGCAACAGACAACGCAATAACCAGTGAAACATCTCGCAAGATGGCTCGCCGAAATTTTGTCGTCACGCTTTCAACCATGACTCCCCAGAATTATGAACACATCACCATCAACACCCAACCTTGAATTGCTGCGCAAAGCGATTCAAGAATATCAGCCCGATCCGAATCGCATTCCCTTCAGCAATTTGAAACCGTTCCATGATTCCATCATGGAATTGCGGGGTAAAAATGCGTCCTACGCCGCCATCGCTGAATTGCTGATACAAAATGGTGTAAAGACCAGCCGGGCGCGCGTGGCCGAATACGGCCGCGTCGTCTTGGAAGGCGGCAAGCGGCGCAAACGACGGAAGCGCGCCCAGACCACGCCAGCCGTCAACATTCCTGCTGCGCCTCAAAGTGCGCCGGACGTGGCCAAAAAAACAGTGCCGACCGCTGCGCCGACTGTTACGAGCAATGTTCCGGTTCCACCAAGCGAGAATTCTCCATACAGGTCACGCGGGCCGCACATTGCCAAAGTGGAATTGCTGCCAGCCAGTGAATTGGGTTATTAAACTCCGGCCAAAAGTCGCAAAAACCGGGCAAATTAACCTTCCGCTTGACTGGCATCACCTGTGATGTCATTTTATAGCGCATGGAAATCGTGCAAGACACCAATGTTTTCGTCGCCGCCCTGCGCAGTCAGGAGGGCGCGAGCGCGGAAGTGTTTGATCGCTGTCTGGCGCATGACGATCAAGCCGTCATGGGTGACGCCCTGTTTGCGGAATACGAGCAACTGGTGCAGCGGGAAAGTTTGTGGCGGGGCGTGCCGGTGACGGTGGCGGAACGCGAAGCGTTGTTGGATGATTTCTGTGCGGCGGCGATCTGGCAGCCAATTTATTTTCGCTGGCGGCCAAACCTGCCGGATGCGGACGACGACCACGTTTTGGAACTGGCGATAGCCGGTGGCGTGGAACATCTGGTCACGCACAACACGCGCGACTTTGGGCGGGGCGAGCTTAAATTTGCCTCGCCGCGCGTGGTGACACCGGCGCAACATCTGAAAATCGTAAAATGAAAACCATCCCTTATCGTTGTGATAACTCACGGCACAAAGCGTTGCTGGGCGCGGCGCGATCCACCGGCACGAGTGTGCAAAGGCTGTTTGACAACTTTGTCACGCACGTCATCACCGAGCGCCAGGCTGAAGCCCGTTTTGTGGTGCGCCAGAAGCGCGGCAATCCGGCACGCGGACGGAAGTTGCTGGCTGAAATCCGCCAGCGCATCGCGTCTCATGCCAAATAATAACGCCGGTTCGCTGACAGAAATTTCCCAACGACCGTGACACTTCCAGCGTGAATCCTTAATCGCTATCGTCTTTGGCGAAGCAAGCGTAGTCACAGGTGGAGGCCGAAGGCACAACCTTGACGACGCGCAGCGAGCCATACCATGAGACGGCGATTCACGCGGAGTCAGTTTGAAAGATGCGAACATTCGCAATATGGTTGGCAATAAGCGAGGCAACATCCGAAGCAACAGGGTGTCAACGGACGGTTAGCACAAACGAAGCATTTCGCGCAACATTCGGCGAGATTTTGGCGAGCCGTAAACACCTTGTTAAAATAAGGGGTAACGCGTGCCTTGACTAATTTCCACTTTTCGCCGCTCCCTTGCGTTTGTCCTGGGTGTGACTTGGCCGGATGATTCCAGCAGCATGAACGACTGATGTTGAGCCGTGTTGAATGATGTTTGATTGAGTTGAACTTGTTACGCAACAGTTGCGCAAATTTCGCGCAACATTTGCGGCGGCGGTCATAGCCTAAAGCTGTGCTAAGGGAAGATGTCTGACGGAAAATTGCCTCGTTTCCTTCATCAGTTCCGCCGTGTGTATGACTGCTGGCGGCAAAAGGCGACAACTAGCGGCAAATTGCCAGCGACAAAAGGCGTCATATTGCGACAAGTTCGTTGCCGCCTTTTATCGCTTTTTGTCGCTCCGGTTTTGCCCCGTTTTTTCCACAACGATTTTGTTAGGGGATGGTGTCTTCCAAAAATCTACGCTTTCTAGTTTCAGAAAGCCGCCACAAATTCCGTTCGATTGAACGTATCAAGTTGGGTGAAGATGAACACAGTGAAAGTCCGCTTCTGAAATCGGAGCGCACCTAACGGCTCTGAAGTCGCGGGATTTTAGAAATGAACCATGACTGCGCTGCCTGTGGTTTTTATTTCGAGGTGGTTTTGTCTGGCCGGTTTCGGAGTCCGTGGGGTGTCGACGCCGTCCCTAACGTGAAGTAAAAGCCAAGCAGATTTCACCAACTCCACGTTACACCGCCGTAAAAGGAACGTCCATCGCCCGGATGAAAAACCTGCGGGTTACCTGGGACTTGTGCATTGGGGATCGGATCAACCGAGGCGGCATAATTTTCGTCCGTCAAATTTTTTGCTTCGACAAAAACTGAAACCTTTGATCTTCCCCACTTGAAGGCATAACCGGTCTTGAATCCGAGCAGCGCATAAGCGCCGGCATAAAGCGTGTTTTGCTGGTCAACCGGATAGCTGGAGAGATTGCATTGGACATTCGGCCCGGCGTAAAAACCGCACGGCGATTCATACATCAATTCCGCCTCATAAACATGGATGGGAATTGCAGCAATACGATTGTTGCCATAAACCGGATCGTGGTCGAAGTGAAAATCGTTGAGCGTGTAGGTTTGGTTTAATTTCAACGATTGTCCGTCCTCGGCGTTTATCTTTTTTGAATTCCACAGTTCGATGCCAAGGCCGGCTTCAATGCCCTGATGATAGGAGCGCGCGACGTTGACATCGCCGCGGTCCTGATCCTCGGCATCGTAAAGATCCTGAAGTTCGTCCCGCACCCATGAATGATAAAGTGCCAAGTCCCAATCGAAACGGCCTTGCTTGCCGCGCGTGCCGGTTTCAATCGTCCACGCGTGTTGCGGTTGGAGCGGCGTGTAGACAAGACTGACGCCGGGGCCATCGTCAAAAGTAACCATGTTGTCGAACGACGGCGGCTGAAATGTGCGGCTGAAATTGATGAATGCGTGGCTGTCGTCGTTCAATTCATAGAGCAAACCGATTTTAGGATTCAAACCGAAATAATTATTCTCGTGGGACTGGTCGCCGTCAACCGTGTCGTTGAAGTAATCATAAAAATGCCGCAGCACATAAATTCCCTGCAAGCCGGTCAGCAGCGAAAGTTTTTCCGTGAGATAATGCTGGTTTTCCAGATACACCGGCACATTGACCGACAGTTCCAAATCCTTCGCGATGGTGTCTCCCTCTGCACCACCGATATTTGCGTAATTGTGATCCTGCTCGGTTTCAAACGCCGGACTTGCTCCGATTGTGAGAATGTTCTGCCTCCCGAAAAGTTCGCTGTGTGTGACTGAATTCAAGTTGATGCCGCCGTCGTCCGCATGATAGTTCTGGATGCCCTGTTCGTAATCATTTGGATCATAAAAACCTTTCTCCAACAATTCGCGATGCCACCAATACACGCTCGCATCCAGTTCCTGTCCGTCCTTTTCGTAACTCATTTTGTCGGCGAGCCGCACATAATACCATTGCTTGCTGTAATCCTGCGGCGCGGCCAGCGGGTCGGCCTGTTGCGGATCAGCCTGCATTTGCGATTGCGTCAATCCACCGGGCAACTGGCGATTCTCCTGATCCACGGTCAGATAAAAACGGTTTTCAAGGTTGTCGCTGATTTTGTCTCCAATGTCGGCGAACAAAAGTTCGGTGTTCTCCTGACTGTGTGCGCGATAGCCGTCGCGGTAACGCGCTGACAACGAGGCATAATAATCAATTGGCCCGTCAACACCAGCGGCGCTCGCCTCGCCTCGCACAAAACCATAACTCCCACCTTGCATCTGAATTTGATACGGCGGCGCATCATAACCCGTGAACGGAACGAGATTGATCGCGCCGCCCATCGTCAGCGAACCGTATTTGAAAGCAGTTGCGCCGCGATACACTTCCGCGTATTTCAACGTGCTCACGTCAAAGTCCTCGATGATCGTTTCGCCGTCGCCTTGGTCGAAACTGATTCCGTCCAGCAAAAATTCCACGCCCAACGGCTCGTCGTCAGATTCAATTCCCGAACCGCGAATCGAAACCTTGGACATTTCAACGCCATTTTCACTTTGCATGAACAATCCTGGCACACCCTGAAGCAAATCCAGAAAATTTGACGTGCGGCCTTTTTTCATTTCATCCGCCGTCTTGACAGTGAAACCGCCGGGAATTTCCTTGTTCTGCTCGGCAGATTTTTCAGCGGAAGGCGAAGTGAGCGAATCCGGCACAGGATGCCCAACCACTGTAATTTCAGGAAGAGTTATCGGGGAATTCGTGTCGCTGGCAGCGGCTGGCGAATTGGTGGGGGCAATCTCCGCCGATTTCAAAACCGGCGATGCTAGAAGCTGAGCGGCAGCAAGCATCATCGTTGCGCTGAAATGCAAATTCGGGCGAAATTTCATAGACGACTGATTTCGATTCATTAGCATCAAGTTTAGGTTTTCATAGTGCATCGGGCACGGCGACGACACCCCACGGACTGCCGGGCGATTTGACGCGCGCGATTTCCTTTTCGGTCGCGAGGTCAACCACCGAAACGTCGTCCGACGGGCCGTTGGCGGCGAACAGATATTTTCCGTCCGGCGAAAAGGTGATGCCCCACGGACGCTTGCCGACCGGAATCGTGTTCAGCACTTCGTAAGTGTTCGCGTCCACCACGACCACCGTGCCGCCGCGCCCGGTGCTGGCATAAACTTTTTTCCCGTCCGGCGAAACCAGGACGCACTGCGGGCGCGAACCTTTCGGCAGCGTGATGACTTGCAAAAGTTTTTGGTTCACGGTGTCAATCACATTGAGTTCGCCGACGGATTCCGACGGAACGAACGCGCGCGAACCGTCCGGCAGAAACGCGATGCTGCGCGGGCGCGGATGAACGACGATGTGGCCGATGACTTTGAAAGTTTCCGCGTCAATGGCGAAAACATCGCCGCCGGTTTCGCAGGTGATGTAGAAAACTTTTCCGTCAGGCCGCACGCCCGCGCCCTCGGGTTCGCGCGTGACGGGGATGAACGTCAGGTTTTTCCCCGTGTCGGCATCAAGAACGGTCGCCGCGCCGACATCTTCATTGGAAATGTAAATGCGCTTGCCGTCCTTGCTGATGGCAAACTGTTCCGGGTCCGAGCCGACGGGGATTTTACGCAGGAATTTTTTCTGCACGGCGTCAATGATGCCCATGCCGTCGGCGGCCTTGTCGGATTTGGCCTCGGCGTCGTCATCATCGTCGTGGCCTTTTTCAAAAATCGGGTTGCCGTTCGCGTCGAGCTGCGGCGGCGGCTCGATGGGCGTGCCGCTCAACGCGACATAAACCGTTTTCCCATCAGGACTCGCATGGATGCCGCGCGGACGTTTGCCGGCGACAATCGTGTCGGTTACTTTGAAATCCGCGCCGTTGATGACCGTGATGGTGCCGGAATGCTCGTTGGAGACAAAAATCTGGTAACCGCCGTTCGTCTGACCTTTCAACGCAGCGGTGCAAAACAGAACTGCAATACAAATGAGGGCAGTGAATGGTGTTTTTTGGAGAATGATTTTCATGCTCAACTATTTTGTTCTTTTGCCAAAGACGATAAATGCGGTGGAACAGAATTTTATGCACCGTGATCAGCACTTTACCGGCCAGACGATATGCAATAATGCAATCGTCATATAAACAGCAGGTTACATAAAATGGCGATGAACTTGGAATGCTGAAACGGAATAGTTATTGCTCATTTAGGGGCTAATAATGTATAAAAAGTATCCGTGCAACATCGTCATTGGATTCGTATTGTCGGGCCACTTTTAATCTTCGCGGCGGTCGGAACCGTTGGGATTGTCTTGTTGCTCAACTCGGCCTTTCAACGCCAGTCGCATTCCGAATTTGTGGCGCTGGCCGAACTCAATGCGGATTATATCCGCGACTCCATCGAAGCTAAAAATCAAGAAGATGCCGCAGGAATTCCGGCCAAGGCCAACGCCAATTTCATGCGCGACGCCCGTTCTTTCCAAACCGAGTTTCTTGCGGATCATCCCAGCCAGTTGCTAGGCGTTGATGTGCAGTTCCAACGCGTGGCAGCACCGGATGCCCGCCATGAAGCCGTGACCGTCCCCATCAATTCTGGAACGGAACTGACTTTGATCCGTGAACGCCCGCGTTTGCGCGATGTGCTGCTGCAACCGATTTCCCTGGGCGCGCTGACGGCTTTTTGGGCGCTCTGGTTTGCCCTGGCATGGGCGGTGACACTTCCGTCGCTCGACGCCCAACGCTTTGGATTGCTCGGCTCAATTGCGACTTCTCTGGCGCACGAGATTCGCAATCCCATTGCCGCCATCCGGCTGCACGGTCAATTGTTGGAACAAAAAGAGCCGGTTAATGCGGGACTGATTGTTTTTGAAGCTGCAAAAATCGAGGATATGCTCAATCAATGGATGTTTCTGGCCAGACCGGAACCGCCGCGAAAGACAGAAATTGTTCTGGTGGAATTGATCGCTCAAACCGTGCGAGTGCTCGCGCCCGCCGCTGATCATGCGAAAGTCCATATTGAAGTAACGGCATCGCCCTATCGGCGCGTCCAAGCGGACACCCACCGCCTCGGCCAGGTTTTTCACAACATCGTCCTCAATGCCATCCAAGCCATGCCTGAAGGCGGAACACTTTCCATCACCGTTTCGGAAGAGGAAATTTGTTTTGCTGATACCGGCCCAGGTTTTTCGCCGACGGCGCTTCGGCGCGCGGCGAACACGCTGTATTCGGAAAAGGAAGGCGGAATGGGACTTGGCCTGAGCGTGGCGCAGAAGATTGTTCGCGCCCATGATGGACGACTGGTCATCGGCAATCGGACGGAAGGCGGAGCGGTCGTGCGTGTCATTCTATGACGAATCGCAAAATATTGATCATCGAAGACGAGGCTGCGTTGGCCAAGGCGCTGGCCACGGTTTGCGAACGTCTTGACGCCGAGACCACGCTGTGCGCCTCCGGCCAACGCGGACTGCAAATATTGAAGAAGGAAATTTTTTCGCTGGTCATTTTGGATCTTGGGCTGCCGGACATCAGCGGGTGGCGTGTGCTGGAGAATGTTAATCAATCTTTGGTGCGCCCGCCGGTGCTCATCATCACTGCGCGCGGCACGTTGGATAACGCGGTCGCCGCACGACAACTTGGTGCCGCAGCCTATCTGGTCAAGCCGCTTGACCTTCGCGAGCTGGAAAGGACGATACTTGATCTTCTGGCCGAAGCCGCACCCGCAAGTCCAGCCACACCGCCCGCCACGGAGGTTGGCGCGTTGCTCGGCGGATCCAGCCCGGAGATGCAGCGCGTATTCATGGCCATCGCCCGTGCGGCCACGACCGATTCTCCAGCCCTGCTCACGGGGCCGACCGGCACGGGAAAAACGCTGGCCGCCCAAGTTATCCACGCCAACAGCCGCCGTCGCGATGCTCCATTCGTCACCTTGCTCTGTGGCTCGCTGCCCGAACAGTTGTTGGAAAGCGAACTTTTTGGACATGAAAAAAATTCTTTTACCGGCGCGGGCGATATGCGTCCCGGCCATTTGGAACGCGCGGCAGGCGGCACTTTGTTCTTGGACGAAATTGGGGATGTTCCGCTGGCCATTCAAGCCAAACTCCTGCGCTTTGTCGAAGAAAAGACCTTCAACCGGGTGGGTGGCCGTGAAGACCTCCGCGTGGACTTGCGCCTGATCACCGCCACTCATCGTAGCCTGCGCGATGAGGTTCAGGCGGGACGATTCCGCGAAGACCTTTACTACCGGCTACATGTGCTGGAAGTCGAACTGCCGCCTCTCGCCAAACGCAGCGAAGACATCCCGGCTTTGAGCGCGTTTTTTCTAAACCGGCTTTCGGCTGGCCGCGAGTTGGCATTTGCCTCGGACACCAGCCGGCTGCTGATGAATTATAGCTGGCCCGGCAATGTGCGTGAATTACGCAACGCCCTCGAACACGCCGTCGCCGCCTGTTCCGGCAAAATCATCCAACCTCATCACTTGCCCAAGGCCGTTGGCTTGTCAGCCGACGAGCCAGCGAACATTGATCTCAACGGAGTTTTGCAACGCTGGGTGGCATCCAAGGTTCAGACCGGGGCGTCCTACAAGGAACTCCATGCCGAGGTGGAATCAACCCTGCTAAAACATTTGATGCAACACTTCGAGCAGAAGCCAACTGTTCTCGCAAGGTTTCTCAAAATGAACCGCGCCACTCTGCTCAAAAAACGTCGTCACTTGGGATTGGACTCCGAAAAAGCAGAATGAATTTTAAGCAGGCGCAGTCTGTTTTTGGCTATGGACATTTATGACGTTGATTGCGGTTTCTATTGCGGCGTTAATTCAAAACGCACTGGCACTTCAATTTCAGATTCAAGCGCAAGCGAACCGATGCGGGCGGGTTGAAATTCCCAATCGCACACGGCTTCAACAGCGGCATTGTCGAGCAGGGAAAAGCCGGAGGATTTTTTAATTTCAACGCGCTCGGCGCGGCCTTGCGCCGTTATTTTTACAGCCAGCAAAACAAGCCCTTCCTGCCGCCGCCGCCGTGCCAGTTCGGGATAAACCGGCTCTGGATTTTTCAGGTAGTTAGGTTTTGCCCGAATGTCCGGCTGCGCTTGCACAGTAATGGCATCCGTTCCCGGCTTCGGAGAACTCGCGTCGCCCTGAAATTCCGTTTGCGAAACCGTCTTCGCGACGACGACTTGAACTGGTTGCGGAATAGGAACAACCGGCTGCGGTTCAGGCGGCGTTGGTTGCTTGAGCGGTTCGATGGGAACAGGTTTCTCTAACGGCAATGGTTGAAAGACGGCTGCCGTGATGACTTTCACGACCGACAACGGAGCAGCGGGTTCATCCGGCGCGGCAATCAAAGTTAGCGTGACAAGATCGTCATTTTGCTGAAGCGCCGGCCTGCTCGTGCTAAATCCGAAAATTCCAAGCGCACCGAACAAAACAGCGTGAAATAAAATCGAAACGCCAAAACTGATTTGAAGCGGGCTTGGCTTTTGCATACGTTGCCGACATTAGTTTGCTGACAGCCAACTTAAGCAAGTATCGGTAAATCACAAGCGACATTTAATCCGTCGAAGCAAAAGTGCATTCGCAAGGGCTGACTCCGGCGCGCCTCGTTTCGTTCATTGTATGGCTCGACTGCGCCTGTCAAGGTTGTCCAAAATAAACCGAGGCGCTTCGCGCGGGGTTTTCTTTTTGCGGCTCCACCTTGACAGTGCTCGGCGCGCTGGGGACGTGGCTGGTTAGGAAGGCGCGGCGGGATTTCCAGCCGGAGTTTCTGCAATTCAGTTCAAGGGCAAGCCAGGTGCGAGACGGCAGCCAAGCGGATGGCACGACACTCTGAAATACAATTGCGATGTTATGGTTGACAGTTGCATATTTTAGACTACACTCAAACAAATGCCGTTTATTCAGTTTCCATTCATCGAGGTGCCGAAAGAATTGCGCGAGCTGGTGGGCGAGCCGACGCCCGGCACGCGCGCGTATCGCCGGGAGGGGACGCACGCTCAATGCGCTGAATGGTTTGAAGCCCTTGGCGAGTATTACCAAGGCGACGTGGGACTTTCGACCAACGGGGTCGTGCTATTCGTGCCGGTCTCACGAGCGGGCGTCCACAAACGCATCAAGGAAGGCAAATTGACCGCCTTTTTCTTTTATATCACCAGCGAGGAAACCACGTTGTTTGGGGCAAAACGCAAAGCCAAGCAACGGCCTTACATTGCGGTGTCCGTCAGCGAATGCAAGGCTTGGGCGGCGGAAATGAAACGCAAGGTGGGCTACATTGATGAACCGAATGAAAATCCGCTCCGTTTATGGGATCGCCTCCGACCGACCTCGATCAAGGAGGAGCCAAAAACTCCCAAGGAAGCGAAAGAGGCCGATGATTTTGCCAGCACCGACCCGAAGGACAAAGGCAACCGGAAAGTGAAGTATCGGGATCATAAGGATTTTACCAGGGAGGATAAGCAGCAGGACTGGCATTATCTGATGGCGGAACTGCAAGCGGCGATGTTGTCCGGCGGGAAAGCCGAAACGTTTCGGAAGCGGCTGCAAATGGGAATGGAATGGGACAAGAAAAGAAAGACTTGGAAATTAAAAGGCGGACCAAAGGAGCAGGAGGAATGATGGCCTATGCCAACCGAGCATCAATTTAATGACCGGCTGATCCGTCTGCCCGAGCTGGAACGGATTTTTGGCGTGTGCAAGCGCACGGTGAGACGGAAGGCGGAGAACGGCGAGTTGCCACCATTGCGGCGGATTGGCCGCGCGGTGGGAATGCTGGAAAGCCAGGTCAAAGTTTATTTTCAAAGATTGAGTCAACCAAGTTAATCGAAAGGAGCATCAAATATGGAAGCGAGAATTTACAAACCCAAACGGCATCGCAACGGTAAGCGGACAACGGGCCGGTTATACCGGGCGCGCGTGAAACTCACCGGCGACAACAAGGTGCGCGATATTTCCCTCGGCGTCTCCGATAAGCAAGTTGCCCAACAAAAATTGAACAAGCTGATTCAGGAACTGGAACATGAATCGGCAGGACTAATTCCGGCCAAAGCAGAACGGGAGGCGGCACAAAGTCCGTTGCTTGATCTGATTTCAGAATACGTTAATGAGTTGACCGTTTTGGGACGGTCGGTAGATCACCTGCGCCATGTGAACACACGGCTGCGGCGGCTGGTGCGGGAATGTCGTTGGACACGGCTGGCGGATGTCACACCCGCCTCGTTTCAATCATGGCGCAAGGAACAGGTCACCAAAGCGCCCAAGACCCTGAATGAATATCTAGCCACGCTCTCGGCCTTTTGGACATGGCTGCGCAAGCAAAGTCGCGTTACTGTGAATCCCTTTGAACTGGTGGAGCGGACGGACACGCGTGGCAAGGAACGAGTTCAACGGCGGGCGTTGTCAGATGCACAGGCCATCCAGTTATTGCAAGTTGCGGGCAAGAATCAATTGGCCTATATGCTGCCCCTATATGCGGGTTTGCGGCGTAACGAGGCAAAGACGCTGCATTGGTCTGATTTGGTGTTGGGCGATAACGGTGGGTTACTGCGCCTCCATGCCGCCGTGAACAAAAACCGGAAGGAACAGTCGTTGCCGTTGCATCGTGACCTGGCCAAGGCATTGCAACAGCAGAAACCGGCGAACTGCAAAGCGAACGATCTGGTGCTGGTCAACGGCGTCCCGAAGATGAAAGAATTCCGGCAGGACTTGAAAAAAGCGGGCATATCGTTTCTGGACGAACGCGGACACCGCATGGATTATCACGCGCTGCGAACGACATTCATCACGCGGCTCTCGACCATGAAGGTGCATCCCCGGCTTGCGATGGAATTGGCGCGGCACAGTGATATGCGCCTGACGATGAAGACCTACACAGACGCCGGGCAACTGCCGTTGCGCGAAGTGATGGACACGTTGCCGTCATTTGGTGGTGACTCCCGAATAGACTCCCGAAATTTAGGCCCGACGGGTCAAACGGTGTCACGACCTGTCACTGAAACGAGGGAGTTAAAAACAGAAAATATCATTGCAAACAAAGGCGGAAGTCACGACTTGACTCTGGCTGTCGCGGTCTGTCACTCTGAACAGCAAAGCGGTATTGAGGGCGTTCGAATCCCCCTCTCTCCGCCATATTTTACAGGGGAATCGTGAGGGTGACTCACAAAGAGACTCACAAACTTCAGTCCCGTTAAGCCCCGAACTGTCCCAAGTAGTCACAGCTTGGGAAAAACTTCCGGCTACACTCAAGGCCGCAATCCTCGCCATCATCAATTCAGCGGAGGGTCGGCCATGAAATTAAATCCTGCTGAAGTGCTGAATCCCGTATTCAACTGTCTGGACGCCCTGATCCAAGATTATGGCGTTTATTGTTACCTCGTGTTCGTATGGTTGTCCGTGGCGGTGATTGCCTGGGTGTTGAGCGGCGGCTTGCGGCGGAAACGACCACAGGGAAACTCCGCCACAGTCATTCCCGGTATCATCATCACGATACGCCCGCCGATGCACCAACCACCACCATTCATCATCGCCGATGTTGACCCGGCGCGGAATGACGACAACGAAACAATGGACGAACCATGAACACATTTCATTCCCGGCAAACAGACTGTGACCGGCGCGCTCGCAAAAATGAGAACACCGGCACGTCAAATTTCACGTCACAAATTGCACCATCAATTTGCACAGTCATGTTCACAAAGCGTGTCAAAACCAATGCAACAATTTTCAAGTCGCGGTGCAGTCGCACGGTTTTGTGCTATCGCTTTGATAGGGTGGAAGCCTTACCCCTTGTCTGGACAAGGTTTTTACGGCTCACCAATAGCTCGCCGAAAATTGCGCGGAATCCCGCGAGGCGGTCACGCGATGGGCGCGAACCATCCGGCAAGACATCCGGCGAAATATCTCGCGTCATTTCCGCGCAATGTCCCGGCAATGGCCGGACAGTGGCAACAGCAATGCCGCTGAACGCCCGTCGAGACGACTCGCAAGACAACTTGCCTTGCGCCGAACTTGAACGCGCTATGTCCGCGCCGGAAACTTGCGAGACAACTCGCAACTTGGCCGCGCAACAGCCGCGAAACATCTCGCAAGATGACTCGTCAGAATCCCGCCGTCATGTTTTTAACCATCCCGTTCTAAAATTATGAACACCTCACCCACATCACCGACAACGCCCAATCTGGAATTGCTGCGCAAAGCAATTCGGGAATATCAACCCGATCCAAGTCGCATTCCATTCAGCAATTTGAAGCCGTTCCATGATTCCATCGTGGAATTGCGCGGCAAAAATGCGTCCTACGCTGCCATTGCTGAATTGCTGCAACAGCATGGGGTAAAAACCAGCCGGGCGCGTGTGGCCGAATACGGCCGCATCGTCCTGGTAGGCGGCAAAAAACGCAAACGGCGGAAACGGGCGAAAACAGCGCCCGCTATCAATACTCCGGTTACGCCTCAAAGTGCTCCAGTCGTGGCCGCGAAATCCACGCCGCCGGCCACGCCAGTGCCGACTGTTACGTCGGCGGACAGTGTCACGCCGCCACCAAAAGAAGATTCTCCATACCGTTCACGCGGACCGCACATTGCCAACGTGAGAATGATGGGTGCAGAGGAAGCCAAAGAATTCAATGACAGCCTGAAATCGAAACCACCAGTGAGCTGACGCAGCCCGGAAAGCAATCCGGCGATGCGCCAGCATCGCCATTGCAGCCCGGCACGGCGGCCAGAGTGCCTACAAAGCAGGCCAGCGACGTTCGCCAGCCACACGCAGCCACAAAGGTTCGGACGCCGCCCCGACAAGCCAGTAACGCCACCATAGAAGCAAGTTTTTTCGGTTGGCAGCACGGTTGGCAGCATGGTTAGCACCGGGTTCGCAACAAGGCGGTAATGATGCGAGGCAACATCCAAAGCAACAAAGTTCGCAACGCGGTTAGCAACTGACGCAACAATGCAGTTAGCACAAGCGAAGCATTTCGCAAGATGTCTTGCCGGACGCTGCACGTTTATCGCATGACCGTCTCGCGGGATTCCGCGCAACCATCGGCGAGATTTTGGCGAGCCGCAAAAACCTTGTTAAAATAAGGGGTAACGCGTGCGCTGTCCAAAATTGGTTTCTGGTCGCCAACCTTGGCCGGACTCTGCGCCGGTTTTCAACGCCTTTTGCCAGTGCGTCAACGGCTGATGTTGAACCGTATTGAATGGTGTTTAATTGCGTTGAACTTTTCGCGCGATTTTTACGCTAATTTTGCGCAACATTTGCGGCGGCGGTTATGGCCTAAAGCTGTGTTAAGGGAAGATGTCTGACGGAAAATTGGCCGGTTTACACCAGCGCCATCGCGGTGTGCATCACTGTGGGCGGCAAAAGGCGGCAAAAGGTGACAACTGGCGGCAAGTTAAAGCGACAAATTGCGACAAATTCATTGCCGCCTTTTGCCGCTTTTTGTCGCTCGGTTTCGAGCCGCGTTTTTTCCGAACGATTTCGTTAGGGGATGGTGTCTTCATAAAATTGCCCGCAGATAAGGGCAAGACGAATGCGAGATATTTGCATTGAGCCGATGTTCGAGAATTTTTACATCAACTCTAATCAACGCATCCGCTGGTTGCCGTGTGCGCGAATCCAAAATCCAATTATATGTCGCCGGTCGTCGCGTCAATGTATTGCTCGCCTCATCCGGCTCCGCTCCACATTGCACCCGCCGCCCGGCTCCGGGAGTTTTGCTTTTAGGATTTCGCGCATGAGAGGATTTTCAAGCCAGTCCAATTATTTGGAATTGAAAGCTCAATTCTCAAAATTTTGACTTCCAGTCGCAAACAGCGCACAATCAATTGTAACCGTGAGCATCGAGACAAACATTTTAATCAAGCGCGCCGCTGCCGAACTCAAAACCGCCGGCGCACGGGAAATTTACGTCTTTGGCTCTGCTGCACATGGGACGGGTGATGCCGCTTCCGACCTCGATTTGGCGGTTTCCGGCCTGCCCCCGTCGGTTTTCTATCGCATGGGCGCGCGGGTCAGCGATTTGATTGGCAGTTCGGTTGATCTGATTGACTTGGACATCAGCACGCCGTTCACCCGCTACCTACGCACGGAGAATGAACTCGTCCGCGTGGGATAAATTCCGCAAACAACAGGCCACGGAACGCGAACAATTGCAGCGTTTGTTGTCTGGGATTCACGGACTACTCGCCAAATGCCGCACCACGGCTCCGACTAAAATTGAACTGTCTGCGCTGGCAGTGTTGCTCCATTCATTTTACATCGGAGTCGAAAACATTTTTAAGCGCGTGGCGGTGCCTGGCATCGTGAACTTTTGCTCCGCATGAAAGCGCCAACCACGCACCGACCTGCATTTTGTTCGGTATGCCGCCGAGGGCGATGACGGCTCAGTTCTCAAATTCAAACGGCGTAGGAGCCGACGTGAGGAGGCTCAAATTAAAAGCCTGCAACCCGAATTAAAATGAGACTCGTCACCTCGTCTCCTACAAATCAAGAATGGACGACGAAGCCGCGTCCGGCGCGCCAAAGCATTCGCTTTCCGGCAACGCGCAAACGTCGCGCAGGCGTTTGGCCATGACGCGGCAGGCGGTGGGCGAAATATTAATGCCAATCCATGTCGCTGGAAATTTGTTTCTTCCGCCTCGTAGCCGTGATACATTGGCCGCGTGAAAGCGAGGCCGAATCAGAAGCGCTGGAGAACCGCTCTGGCGTCGGTGCTGCTGCTTTTGCTCCTGAACATCGTGTTGCCAAGTTTCGCCGCTCTGTGGGTTCAGACTACTTCGTTGCCGAATGGTTATTACGGACATTCCCTAGTTTATTGGTCGGGCTATCTCTATCAAGCGGGGGGCTTAAGCGATAACAACGGAGTTGCAGATGGAATCAATGTCTTTTACGCACAAGTCCACAGTAATGGAACCATTGGAAGTTGGAATTCAGCAACATCACTGCCTGATGCTGTTTTTGATCATGCTAGCGTTGCCGCCAATGGCTTCGTGTATGTGCTGGGCGGCGGTCATTATACAGAAGCTAACGGGTTTTTTTATTCAAATGTAGTCTATTATTCAAAAATTAATTCTGATGGCAGTCTTGGAATGTGGAATATAGCCAACCCATTACCTCAAAACTTATTCTTTTTAAGTGCTTTGGTCTGGAGCAACACAATCTATGTGGCTGGCGGTTACGATGGTGGACTTACCCTATTTAGTAATGTCTATTCAGCCCAAATCCAATCGAATGGAAGCCTGTCGAGCTGGACGCCGCAGACCTCCTTGCCGATTGCTACTGACGCGCAAGCCGGAACCGTCAATGGTTATTTTTATGAATTGGGAGGCTTCGACAATTCAGGAAATGTCATTTCAAATGCTTATTACACCAAAATCAATGCCGATGGCACTTTGGCTGGCTGGAATCAAGCAGTCCCATTGCCGCAACCGGAAAGCAACTTCGGTGCGATAGCGGTAAATGGCTTTGTCTTTTCAATTGGCGGCAATAACGGACGAAACGCAACCAGCAGTTTTTATGTTGCTGCGGTGAACGGCAATGGTTCGCTCGGTTCGTGGGCATCAGGAACTTCTTTGCCATTGCCTATCTATACTTTCGCGGTCGCCAACAATAATTCGTATATTTTTTTAACTGGTGGTGAGGATAATAATGGTAACCCGCAAAGTGCAGTTTATTCCATGGCGTTGCCAGCGCCGCCCGTGGTGCCGACGTTGGTGGCGCGCAGTTTCACCAACGGGAATTTCCAGGTTCAACTCGCGTCCAGCACCAACATCGGCTTCGGCCTGCTGGCCTCCCCGGACTTGATCAACTGGACGAACCTCGGCTGGGGTTTCACGGACACCAACGGCACGCTGTCCTTTACTGACACCAACGCCGCCAGTTTCCCCAACCGCTTCTACCGTGCCTACTGGCCATTGCCATGAAAACAAGCCTGCCATTCATGATCGTTTTGGCCCTCGCGTTGCCGGGTTTCGCCGCTCCGTGGGTTCAGACCACTTCCTTGCCGGATGCTTATGTCGGTCACTCGCTGGCGTATTCGTCCGGCTATCTCTATCAAGCAGGGGGTGTTACTACTGTAAACGGATATTCGGACGGCGTAAATGTTTTCTACTCTCAAGTTCACAACGACGGCACGATTGGAACTTGGAAAAACGCTACGCCGTTGCCTGAAGGCGTTTGCTATCATGCTGGCGTTGCCGCCAACGGTTTCCTGTATGTGCTGGGGGGGAATCATTTTAACCCAGACTACGGGATTATGCTCACAAATATAGTCTATTACGCAAAAATTAATTCAGATGGCAGTCTTGGTGCATGGAACATCACCACCCCATTGCCTCAAATCCTGAACTTTTTAAGTGCATCGGTCTGGAATAACACCATCTATGTGGCTGGTGGTGGCAACGGTTCAGTTGCAGTGAGTAATATTTATTCTGCCCAGATACAAACGAATGGGAGCCTGTCGAATTGGACGACGCAAGCGTCGTTACCTCTGGCGATCTACGACCAGACAGAAGTTGCCAATGGTTGTCTTTATGAACTGGGGGGCGTCCTCAATTCAGGCAATGCCATCTCAAACATTTATTATACCAAGATCAATGACGATGGCACTCTGGCTGGCTGGAATCAAACCGTTGCTTTGCCGCAACCGGAAAGCTACTTTGGTGCGGTAGCGGCAAATGGGTTGGTCTTTTCGATTGGCGGCTATAACGGAACAACAACAACCAGCAGTTTTTACATTGCTGCGTTGAACGGGAACGGTTCGCTCGGCTCTTGGTCATCCGGAACTTCTTTGCCACTGCCCATCAATTGGTTCGCTGTCGCCAACAATAATTCATATATTTTTTTGACCGGAGGAGAAAATAATTCTGGCGCAGCACAAAGCGCAGTTTATTTCATGGCGTTGCCTGCGCCGCCTGTGGTGCCGACGTTGGTGGCACGCAGTTTCACCAACGGGAATTTCCAGCTCCAACTCGCGTCCAGCACCAACACCGGCTTCGGCCTGCTGGCCTCGCCGGATTTGATCAACTGGACCAACCTCGGTTGGGGTTTCACCGGCACCAACGGCTCGCTGCTCTTCCAGGACACCAACGCCGTTAATTTCCCGAACCGTTTCTACCGCGCCTATTGGCCGTTGCCATGAAACAAAACTTTTCATTCATGGTCATCCTTTGGCAGTTGGCTCTCGCCTTGCCAAGTTTCGCCGCTCCGTGGATTCAGACCACTTCATTGCCGGATGGTTATAGTGGTCAATCGCTGGTTTATTCGTCCGGCTATCTCTATCAGTCAGGGGGCGAAAGTAATTCAAATTCAATCTTGGATGGCGTAAATGTTTTCTACGCCCAAGTTCATAATGATGGAACGATTGGAAGCTGGAATTTAACAACACCTCTGCCTGATGCCGTTACCTTTCATGCTGGCGTTGTCGTTAATGGTTTCTTATATGTGCTGGGGGGAAACCATTATAACCCAGAAAATGGGATTTTTATAACAGATATAGTATATTACTCAAAAATTAATTCGGACGGCAGTCTTGGTGCATGGAATACGACAAGTCCATTACCAAAAAATCTAAACTTTTTAAGCGCTTCGGTCTGGAACAACACCATCTATGTGGCTGGCGGCGGCGACGGCTCCCTCGCAGTGAGTAATGTTTATTCGGCTCAAATACAAACGAATGGCACTTTGTCGAGTTGGACGATACAATCCTCATTGCCAATCTCAGTTTACACTCATGCCGGGACTGCTAATGGTTATCTTTATGTTTTGGGTGGCACTCTTAATAATAACGGCATCATTCAAAGTGTTTATTACACAAAGATTAATGCCGATGGCTCTCTGGCAGGTTGGAATCAAACCACACCGTTACCGCAACCGGAAAGTTACTTCGGTGCAATAGCGGCAAATGGCTTTGTCTTTTCGATTGTCGGTTTCAATGGATCAACAGCAACCAGCAGTTTTTATATTGCTGATGTGAATGGCAATGGAACGCTAGGTTCTTGGGCATCCGGAACTTCTTTGCCAGAACTAAACTACCAGACCGCAATCGCCAACAATAATTCATACATTTTTTTGACCGGTGGTGATAACAATGATGGACAAGGTTTAAGCGCGGTTTATTCCATGGCACTGCCCGCGCCGCCCACCGCGCCTCAATTTGTTTCCCGCAGTTTCACCAACGGGAATTTCCAGTTTCAACTCGCGTCCAGCACCAACACCGGCTTCGGCCTGCTGGCTTCCACGAACCTGACCTCGTGGACCAACATCGGCTGGGGCTTCACCGGCACGAACGGACTGCTTTCATTTCAAGACACGAACGCCGCCAGTTTTCCTAAACGATTTTACCGCGCGTATTGGCCGCTGCCATGAAAACATGCCTGTCATTTATGGTCGTTTTGACCCTCGCCTTGCCGGGATTGGCCGCTCCGTGGGTTCAGACCACTTCGTTACCGGATGGTTATAGCGGGCAATCATTGGCTTATTTTTCTAATTATCTTTACCAAGCAGGTGGTCTTAGTGAAATGAACGGATATGCGGATGGCACAAATGTTTTCTACGCCCAAGTTCACAATGACGGAACCATTGGAAACTGGAATTTAGCAACACCTCTGCCTGATGGCGTTTGCTATCATGCTGGGGTTGCCGCTAACGGTTTCGTGTATGTGCTGGGGGGAAATCATTATAATCCAGAATTTGGGATTCTTCTGACAAACACAGTATATTGTTCAAAAATTAATTCGGATGGCAGTCTTGGCGCATGGAATATCGCCAATCCATTGCCTCAAAGTCTCAATAGTTTGAGCGCTTCGGTCTGGAATAACACTATCTATGTGGCTTGTGGCGGCGACGGCTCTTTGGCAGTGAGTAATGTTTATTCTGCTCAAATACAATCAAATGGCAGCCTTTCAAATTGGACAACACAAACTTCATTGCCGGTTGCTATTTACACACAAGCCCAGGCTGCAAATAGTTATTTGTATGTGCTGGGCGGCATTCTTAACAACGAAACTGTTGTTCAAAGTGTTTATTACACAAAAATCAATGCCGATGGAAGTCTGGCAGGCTGGAATCAAACTGTTCCCTTGCCACAATCGGAAAGCACCTTTGGTGCGATAGCCGCAAACGGTTTTGTCTTTTCGATTGGCGGCTACAATGGTTCTGTAGCGACCAGTAGTTTTTATGTTGGTGCGGTGAACGGCAATGGTTCTCTCGGTTCTTGGTCATCGGGAACTTTTTTGCCAACACCTATTTTTGATTTCGCAGTCGCCAACAATAATTCGTATGTTTTTTTGACAGGTGGACAAAATAATTCCGGCCAATCTTTAAGTGCGGTTTATTCCATGGCGTTGCCTGCGCCGCCTGTGGTGCCGACGATGGTGGCGGGCAGTTTCACCAACGGGAATTTTCAGGTTCAACTCGCGTCCAGCACCAACACCGGCTGCGGCCTGCTGGCTTCCCCGGATTTGATCAACTGGACAAACATCGGCTGGGGTTTTACGGACACCAACGGCTCGCTGCTCTTTCAGGACACCAACGCCGCCAGTTTCCCCCACCGCTTCTACCGCGCCTATTGGCCGCTGCCATGAAAACAAGGCTGCTATTCATGGTCGTTTTGGCCCTTGCCTTGCCGGGTTTCGCCGCTCCGTGGGTGCAGACCACGTCGTTGCCGGATGGTTATTTCGGTCATTCGCTGGCTTATTCGTCCGGCTATGTCTATCAAGTAGGGGGTGCTAGTGCTAATAACGGATTTGTAGATGGCACAAATGTTTTCTATGCCCAAGTTCACAGTGATGGAACCATTGGAAGCTGGATTTCAGCAACACCTCTGCCTGAACCCGTTTTCTTTCACGCTGGTGTTGCTGCCAACGGTTTTGTTTACGTGCTCGGCGGCGAGCACTTTATCCCAGATAACGGTATTACCATCACAAACACCGTTTACTACGCCAAGATCAATCCGGACGGAAGCCTTGGCACATGGCAGACGGCCAACCCGTTACCTCAAATTCTTGACTTTTTGAGTGCTTCGGTCTGGAACAACACTATCTATGTAGCTGGCGGCGGCACCGACACCATTCTGGTTAGCAATGTCTATTCTGCCCAAATACAATTGAATGGCAGTCTGTCGAGTTGGACTACGCAAAATTCGCTGCCGATTGGAACTTTAACTCAGGCAGAGGCAGCCAATCGTTTCCTTTATGCGCTGGGAGGCTCCGACTTTTCGGGCAATGTTTTATCCAATGCTTATTATACCAAGATCAATGCCGATGGCACTTTGGCTGGCTGGAATCAAACCGTCCCATTGCCGCAACCAGAAAGCAACTTCGGTGCGATAGCGGCAAATGGCTTTGTCTTTTCAATTGGCGGCAATAACGGACGAAACGCAACCAGCAGCTCTTATATTGGGGCGGTGAATGGCAATGGTTCGCTCGGTTCTTGGGCATCGGGAACTCCTCTGCCATTGCCGATCTATACTTTCGCTGTCGCCAACAATAGTTCGTATATTTTTTTAACTGGTGGTGAGGATAATAATGGTAACCCGCAAAGCACGGTGTATTCCATGGCGTTGCCAGCGCCGCCCACAACACCTCAATTTGTTTCGCGCAGTTTCACCAACGGGAATTTCCAGCTCCAACTCGCGTCCAGCACCAACACCGGCTTCGGCCTGCTGGCCTCGCCGGATTTGATCAACTGGACCAACCTCGGTTGGGGTTTCACCGGCACCAACGGCTCGCTGCTCTTCCAGGACACCAACGCCGTTAATTTCCCGAACCGTTTCTACCGCGCCTACTGGCCGTTGCCATGAAAAAGAATCCACTTTTCAATGCTGTCGCCAGCCTCTTGACCTTCGCCTTGCCGGGATTGGCCGCTCCGTGGGTGCAAACCACGTCGTTGCCGGATGGTTATGCCGGTCAATCGCTGGTTTATTCATCCGGCTATCTTTATCAAGCTGGTGGCGCTAGTGAAATGTCTGGATTTTCAGACGGCGTAAATGTTTTCTATTCCCAAGTTCATAACGACGGAACTATTGGAGCCTGGAATTCAGCAACTCCTCTGCCTGAAGGCGTTTGCTATCATGCCGGAGTTGCAGCTAACGGATTCGTATATGTGTTGGGAGGAAATCATTTCAATATAGAAGTCGGGGATTTTTGGACAAATATAGTCTATTACGCAAAAATTAATTCCGATGGCAGTCTTGGCGCATGGAACAACACCACTCCATTGCCTCAAAGTCTATATTTTGTCAGCGCTTCTGTCTGGAACAATACCATCTATTTGATTGGCGGCAGTGACGGCTACACTTCTACACTGTCGAGTAATGTTTATTCAGCACAAATACAGACGAATGGCAGCCTTTCAAGTTGGACAACGCAAACCTCATTGCCGGCTGCAATCTACTCCCAAGCAGAAGCTGCTAATGGTTATCTTTATGTCTTTGGCGGCACAGTAATAAACGGAGACATCCTTCGAAGCGTGTATTACACGAAGATCAATGCCGATGGAACTCTGACAGGCTGGAATCAAACCACACCACTTCCGCAACCGGAAAGTTATTTCGGCGCAATCGCGGCAAACGGTTCGATTTTTTCCGTAGGCGGCTATAATGGGACAAATACAACGAGCAGTTTTTATAGCGCGGCAGTGAACGGCAATGGTTTGGTCGGCTCGTGGTTATCCGGAACTGCTTTGCCAACGCCTCTCTACCTTGAGGCTGTTGCCAACAATAATTCGTATATATTTTATAGCGGCGGGCAGAACGAAGCAGGTCATAATCTAGTTGCAGTTTATTCCATGGCGTTGCCTGCGCCACCCGCCACGCCGCAATTTGTTTCGCGCAGTTTCACCAACGGGAATTTCCAGCTTCAACTCGCGTCCAGCACCAACACCGGCTTCGGCCTGCTGGCCTCCCCGGATTTGATGACGTGGACAAACATCGGCTGGGGCTTCACCGACACGAACGGCGCGCTGATCTTCCATGACACCAGCGCCGCCAGTTTCCCCAACCGCTTCTATCGCGCCTACTGGCCTTTGCCATGAAAACAAATCTATTTTTCAGCGCCACAGCCAGCCTCTTGAGCTTCGTGACGAACGTTCTCGCGGCAACGTGGACCAGCCTTACTCCGCTACCGGACGGTTGCAATTCTCACACTTTATCTTACGCCTCCGGGTATCTTTACAACATCGGGGGCACCTTCAACTCCGACGGCGACGCGGAAGGCACAAATGTCCTCTGCGCCCAAGTCCACAGTGACGGAACAATCGGAGCCTGGACAAACACCACCTCATTGCCTGTAGCTGTCCTCAATCATGCGGGAGTAACGGCCGATGGCTTTCTTTACGTTCTGGGTGGCTATCACTATACTGATGCCATTGGAGATGTTCCGACCAACATTGTTTATTACAGCAAGGTGAATACAAATGGTTCTCTCGGTTCTTGGAAGACGGCCAATCCCTTGCCGAACAATCTCATTTTTTTAAGCGCCTCGACCTGGAACAATACAATTTATGAGATTGGAGGCATTGTGAACCTCAATCCGCCGACAAACGCTGTTTACTCAGCCCAAATCCAAGCGGACGGAAGTCTTTCGCCCTGGGTATCCCAGCCATCCGTGCCAATAACCAGCGCTAACGCTTCAGGAATCTACTTACACACGAGTGTGGCCAACGGCTATCTTTACGTGCTGGGAGGCCTGGTTGATGACGGGAGCTTTGTCTGGAGCAATGTTTATTTCACCAAAATAAATGCTGACGGCACCCTGGCCGGTTGGAATCAAACCACGTCCTTGCCACAAGGATTGTCTTTCTTTGGTGCGGTTGCGGCAGGTGGACAGATTTTGGCAATGGGAGGTGAAAATAACACATCGCTTGTGAATGTATTTTACAACGCGACGGTAATGGGCGACGGCTCGTTGGGCACCTGGCAAGCAGGGACAGCCCTGCCACAACAATTGGAAGGATTTGGAACAGCCGCCAACGGTTCTTATATTTTTATCAGCGGTGGCGCTTCTCCTGTTCAAACTCAGAGCACGGTTTATTCCATGGCGTTACCCGCGCCGCCAGGCCCGCTGACATTGACAAAATCAAACCTCGTCAACGGCACATTCAATCTGCGACTGACTTCCACGCAGACGAACACCGGCTTCGGCTTGCTGGCCTCCCCGGATTTGATCAACTGGACGAACATCGGCTGGGGTTTTACCGGCACGAACGGTTTGCTTAATTTTCAAGACACCAACGCTGCCAATTTCACCCGCCGCTTTTACCGCGTTTACTGGCCATTGCCATGAAACAAAACTTTTCATTCATGGTCATCCTTTGGCTATTGACCTTCGCCTTTCACCAGCACGAACGGCACGCTGCTCCTCACAGACACCAACGCCGCCAGTTTCTCCAAACGATTTTATCGCGCGTATTGGCCGTTGCCATGAACGAATTTCCGTAAAAAATCATCCGTTATGAGAGCTACCAACAAAAAACTTAAGCAAACTATGAAAACCAAGAAAAAGACCAAAAAACGCATCAAAAAAATCCCGCCAAAGGTTATCGAGGAACTTAATAATGACTTGGCAGCATTTGCGGCTGAATTCGCAGTTGTGAACAAAGTGAGGGTCAAGAAGCAAGTGCCACTATATTTACGGCCCAATGATGATGAGCTGGTCTCGACCCTGCCAGGTGGCACCGAGCATCAAGTGATTTGCAGCTACAATAACCGCCTCGGCATTGTTCATAATGACACGTTGTATTGGACGCCACAAGAACACCTGGATTCAATTGAAGTGATTACTTCACCCGACATAACCACGGGCGCTTCCAGTTGGTGGGACTGGGGGCGGGATAAATTGATCAAGCGCGCCGCTGACATACGGGACAAATATCTCAATAATCCCTACGTTCGTGTCAGCGGATTTTCGGTTGGATTACCAGCCAGTCTCAGCATTGATTTTGAATTTAAGGATTAGGCACCCAACAATAACGAAATTCAGTTTTTGAAATTGTTTTTGCCGAAAATACCAAGGCCTTGACGTGGCTGCTGTCGTGCCAGTCGCAGTGGTAGTTAAAGCTGCCGGTCTGTTTGAGGACGCGGGTGAGTTGCACGCAGCGCGGGCGCAGGTAGAGCGTAACGGGGGAGGATTCTCTTTTGGCGTATCCTATAAATGGGCTTCATCCTTGCTCAAACCCGACGACGCGAGGAACGAATCGCGTAATGCGTGAGCAAGCTTAAAGGCTTCCTTCTGTTCCGGAGTAAATGAGACTAGCTCGGGGTCAATTTTTTCAGCGAACTTAACCATGCTTGATTCGACCTGTTTAGACTCAACCATGCTCAACTCCGCAACATACAATTCACGAAAGCGTTTTTTGGCGGCTACAATCTCATCTTTCGTATACAAGTCTGTTCCCGTGCTGGACAGAACAGCCGCCAAATGCACGACTTCCAAGTAGCGCTTTTCGCGAAGTTCACGAAACGGTTTGATGGCTTCAGCATATCGAGCTTTCGCCTCTTTTCCCGCGCAGCGGCCTCCTTTTCCCGCGCGGCATTGAAACTTTTAATGCTCATCACCACCCCGACAACCACGCTCACCACTCCAGCGAGTTCTGAAATAATCTTAACAATGGGTTCTATGTCTGTGATCATAATGTTTTCTCTATTCTTTCAGATGTTGCCGTTTGCCGCTCTATATGTGTTCCATTCAGCACCGGATTGGGCGCTTGGCCGGGAAAACCGAAAGCGTGACCAGCAGGCAAAACAGAATTTTTTGTTTTCATGCTATTCAAGGGTTTGACTGATGCCTTGCGCTTTAACGGCGTTCAAGAAATTAGTCAGCGTGGCCGGGTCTGTGATTTTTTGCTCCACAACCACTTTAGTTCCGTTCGTTGCCGTGGTAGTGGTGGTCGTGGTGGTGAACAATGCCGACATGAATTTAAGGGTGATTTGATTTCCACGAGAAGCCGTTGACGAGGAACTGGACGTGTTGCTGATTCCGCCGCTCACGGGCACGCCCGGAGCCGACCCGTTCAGGTCAATAGTCAACTGCTCACTGCCCGAGGCACTCGCAGCGATGTTGAATGTGACATCCACTTCCGATGGAAAAATGCCGGTGGTAAAATCGCCCTTCGGATAATTCGCCTTCAAGTATTTATTGGTGGCGACGGTTTCGAGTTCAGCGGCCTTGAACTCTGCCAGCCCTGCCCCGACTTGTTTGAGGGCATTGACCAAGGTGATGTTGCTGGGTTTGGCAACATTGTTCGTCGAGCAACAACCTGCCAGCAATAGAGCGGCGAGCAATGGAACAGCGATGAGGTTGTTTTTAGTTTTCATGGATGCGGCGGTGCGGGCGGCGGTGTCGGCGGCGTGTGGTTGCCGCAGTGACCGGGCGGGAAAATGCCGAGCAGAAACTGGCCGCGCACTCCGGCGTTGGCGGGATCGGTTGCAGGCCATTGCAAATCGGCGGCGGCCGAGAAGACCGGAAGCGCAACCAGCGGGCAAAATATTAGTTTCATATTTCTAATTCAATTTGGTAACAATGAAAATTAACCGCGCTTTTGTCAAACGTGTAATTTTGTGCGAGTTTTTTAGCCACTAATTTATAGTTGACAACTGTATCTAGTGAGATACTATGTAAGAAATATGGGATTCATTGAGTTTCCATTCATCGAAGTGCCGAAAGATTTGCGCAAGATTGTCGGCGAGCCAACGTCCGGCACGCGCGCCTACCGTCGTGAGGGGACGCATGCGGAGTGCGGCCAGTGGATTGAAGACCTCGGCTTGCATTACAAGGGAGATGTGGGCATCTCGCCCGCTGGTGTCACTATGTTCGTGCCAGTCCAAAGGGCAGCGGTTCACAAACGCATCAAGGAAGGCAAGCTGACCGCGTTCTTTTTTTACATCACCCGCATCGAAGACACGTTTTTTGGCAGCAAACGCAAAGTCAAAATGCGTCCCTACATCCTGCTTTCCATGAGCGAATGCAAGGCGTGGGTGGCGGAAATGAAGCGGCGGATGGGCTATGTGGATGAGCCGGACGAAAGCCTGATGGCACAGCGTAAAAAACTCAAACCGGCAGCGGCGGCAGATGAACCAAAATCCGTCAAGGAAGCCGTGGAAGCCCTGGACTTTGCAGACACCGACCCGAAAGACAAGCGGGACAGGAAAGTCAGGTATGAGCAGGACGAATTTGACCGTGAAAACCGGCAGCAGGATATGTTTTTGCTGCTTGCGGAAGCGATGGCGGCGATGGCATCCGACAAAAAGAAGGCTGAATTTTATCGGAAGCGGCTGGAAAATGGAATGGAATGGGACAAAAAAGAGAAGAAATGGAAGTGGAAGGAGTCACATGAACACAGAGAATAAATTTGATGACCGGCTGATACGGTTGCCCGAGCTGGAACGGATTTTCGGTGTGTGCAAGCGGACGGTGAGACGTAAGGCGGAGGCCGGTGAGTTACCACCTTTGGTTCGCAGCGGCGGCGTGGTGGGGATGCTCGAAAGCAAAGTGAAAGAATATTTTCGACGGTTGAGCGGACAAGGTGCAAATTAACGGAAGGAGAAATAAATATGATTGCTTACATTTATCGGCCAAAACGTCAGCGCAATGGCAAACAGGTGTTCAATCGGATTTGGCGGGCGCGGCTCAAACTAAATGGCGACGCCAAGGCGCGGGACATTTCGCTGAACTGCGCGGACAAACAAACCGCCGAACAAAAACTGCGGGACAGCATCCGTGATTATGAAAGGACGGCGGTCGGTTTGATGGCACCAGCAGCGCAGCGCGAGACGTTTGAAAATCCAATGGAACGGCTGGTGGACGGCTATGTGGCCGACTTGAAGGCGTTGGGACGTTCCGCCGATCACGTCCGGCATGTGGACACGCGGCTGCGGCGACTCATGCGGGAATGCAAATGGCAAAATCTTCGTGAAGCCACGGCGGATTCATTCCTGCGTTGGCGCACTGAACAAAGAAAATCTCCCAAAACCATCAATGAATATCAGGCGGCGTTGTCGGCGTTGTTTTCCTGGCTCCGCAAACAAAACCGCGTCGCG
>Ga0302281_10000450_pt1 | contig 30558 bp, 29 predicted proteins | sample III_Fen_E1_2_FD_198762 | JGI IMG/M metagenome (GOLD analysis project Ga0302281, IMG submission 198762) | Peat permafrost microbial communities from Stordalen Mire near Abisko, Sweden - III_Fen_E1_2 | ecosystem: Environmental > Terrestrial > Soil > Wetlands > Permafrost | place: Sweden: Abisko...
TTGGACCCGGATGTGAAGGGCAAAAGCCAGCAAGGTTATCTTTGGGTTTACAGCCGGCCCAAGGGTGATGTGCTGTTTGAATGGCGGGTTAGCCGAGCGCGAGCAGGACCGGAAGAATTTCTGAAAAACTTCCGGGGCAAATTGCAGACGGACGGATATTCCGCGTATGAATCACTGGCCAAAGCCCGTGGGGATCTTACTTTGGTTGGATGTTGGGCTCATTCAAGGAGGGGCTTTCACGAAGCCTTGGCCGAGACGAAGTTGGCGGCGTGGTTTGTGGGGCAGATTGGATTGCTATACGCGGTTGAAAAGAAGTTGCGCGAACAAAAAGCAGGGTCGGCACTGCGGCAGGCAATTAGGGTCTGGCAATCGCAACCCGTATTGAATCGGCTGCACCGGGCGATGGAGTTGACACGGAGAAGAACCTTACCGCAAGGTTTGCTTGGACAAGCGATTGATTACACGCTGAAACGGTGGGATGCACTGACGTGTTTCATTGCTGACGGGGATTTGGAAATCGACAACAACCTTATCGAAAATGCGATTCGGCCCAGTGCGCTTGGAAAGAAAAACTGGTTGTTCGTCGGGCATCCCGAAGCTGGCGAACGCAGTGCGGTGATCTACACACTGCTAGGCAGTTGCCGTCGGCACGGGATCAACACATTTAATTACTTGAAGGATTTGTTCACGCGTTTGCCGGCGGCCAAGATCACCCAAATCAAAGAGTTCACACCAGCAGCGTGGGCCAGGGCCAAGGATCAAGCGGTCACTCTGGCGGCTTGAGCAAACTGGCTTTTGCGCCCTGCCGGTTGGACTTGCAGCGCTGTTTTCTCAACGCAGCGCCAAATAAATATCGGCACATTCTATTTGTATTTCCATTGACTAAAATGTAAAATTGCTACGGCTAAAATATATGCCGTCCAAGCGGGGAACCGGAATTTAATGAAAGCCAAACTGCATTGCTTTCTCGTCGTGTTGGCGTTGCTCGCCAGCCTGACTCAAACGGTGCGGGCGGTTGGTTTTACCATCACGCCTTCTGCCGTGACCAACACCTACAACGGAACAATCACGCTACTGGTGACTGGATTGAACAGCGGCGAGACGGTGACGATTCAAAAGTTTCTCGACCTCAACACGAACGGCTTCGTTGATGCCTCGGATTATCTGGTGCAGCAGTTCCAATTGACCGATGGTCAGGCCGGCATGGTGATCGGCGGTGTGACGAACAACAATGTTCCGGGTGACACGGATTCGACGGCGGGGCAGATCACCGCCAAGATAAATTTCCAGGCCGGTGATTTCATGCAGAATCTGGTCGGCAATTATCTCTACAAACTTTCGCGCTCAACCGGCCCGGTCGCAACCAATCTGTTCACGGTCACCAACACCACCTACGCCCAGAAAATCACGGGCAGCATCGTCAACAGCAGCACCAATGTGCCCAATGCCGTGATTCTCCTGTTTCCTGCGCCGAGTGGCGGCAATAATGGGCCGGGAACACCATTGGCTGGGGCGGTGGCGAATAATTCCGGCAACTATGCCATTCAAGTTCCACCGGGAACATATGTGCCGATGGCTTTCCGAAGTAATTTTGTCGCCAATCTCAACACTTCGCCGGTTCTCACCTTGGGCAGTGGCGTGACCACCAATGTGAACCTGGCGGTGACAACCGCCACGGCGAGTATCTCCGGTAAAGTCGTTGACGCCAATAACAACAATATCGGACTGCCGGGTGTTTTTGAACCCGCATCGGACAGTGGCCTCATCGCTGTCGCCTTCACCGCAACCAATGGCAGTTTCACAATGCGGGTCACGTCCGGCCAATGGAACATCGGCAGCAGTGGCAACGGCCTGATAGTATTGGGCTACGTCGGCTATCAAAACGGTGTCACCGTCAATTCCGGTTCAAGCGGAAATACCGGACCTTACTCCAAAGCCACGGCACTGTTTTATGGCAGTGTCATGGACAACCTAGGAAACCCGTTGCCGGGAGTTGCCATTGAAGCCTACGATAACAGCACGTTTAACCAAGATGGTTACTCGGATGCGAATGGAAATTATGTGGTTGGTGCGGTGGGTGGTCAGGGCAGTGGCGACCCATGGAAGGTGAATGTGGACAACAGCACCAGTTTCCCCAATTACCTCTTTGCCCAATCGCAGATCAATCAAAACGGGGGCACCAACATCAGCACCGGGCAGGCCGTGCAACAAAACTTCACCGCAATCCTCGCGACGAACCATATCACCGGCAATGTCAAATTTAATGGCACCAACGTCAGCGGGGTTCGGGTCTATGCCGACGCAACCATCGGCACGAACAGTTACCAGGCCCAGATGGACACTGACACCAATGGCAATTATTCCTTGAACGTGGCCAATGGCAACTGGAGTGTGAATGTTTATGATTGCGGTTGTTCCGACAATGACAGCTTGAACAACGTCCTTGGCGGCGCGAGTTATCAGGATGCCGGCAGCCAAAACGTTAATATTAATGGCAACAACTCCACGAACAATTTTATCGTTCAGAGTTGCAATTCAGTTCAAATCATCAGCACATCGCCGCTGCCCGTCGGCGAGATCAATGTTCCCTACGACCAGTTCCTGCAGGCTTCGAGTTGCAACGGCAATTTTACCTGGTCCACAAATTCTGGAATCTTGCCACCGGGACTACAGTTGGATTCCTTTGGCGAACTTTTCGGCACGCCTGGCACCAACGGCACCTTCAGTTTTTCCGTCCATGTGACCGATGGCAGCGGCAATTCGACGAACCAATCAATGTCATTGACCATCAATTCACCGATACCAGTCCTGGCTGCGCCGGTTCTAACCTCCGGCGGCCAGCTTCAGCTTTCCCTCGGCGGCAATGCCGGAAATTACTACACGATTGAATTCTCCACGAATCTGATCAATTGGGTGCCGCTGCTCATCACGAATCCGCCCAACGCGCAGCCGTTGTATCTGGATTTCCCTATGACCAACAAAGCCGGGTTCTTTCAAGCCTATGAATCCGGGATCGTCGTTGGGCAATCCGATTTCTCATTCGGAGCCGTAGGTGTCGGCACACCGATTCTTTATGCGAATATCACGAATGGTATCGCGGTCATTCCAATAACGCGCACCAATGGACTTTCGACCAGCACCTGTGTGAATTATTCCACCAGCGGCGGCACGGCGATTGGTGGCTGTGATTATACTCCAGTGTCCGGGACACTTTGCTTTGCGGCAGGTGTTAGCAGCAACAGCATTTCCATTCCAGTTTCCCTCGGTTGCAGTGCCACCAATCAATCAGCGACGGTCAATTTGCTGTTGAGCGACACAAATGGAATCAACGTGTTAAACGCCATTCTTGTCATTCAAAGGCCGAAACCGGTTCTCGCGGTTTATCCAACCTCGCTCACTCTCTATGTGCCGGACAATTGTGGGCAGTCCATCACCATCAGCAATGCTGGCCCGCAGGGCAGCGTTTTGAATTACACCCTTGCCGACAGTGGCGCGTTGGGAGGTTATCTTAATTTTAACGGCCAAGGGCCGGTCTCTCCTGCCATCGGCTCACTTCAAGCAGGACAAAGTGCACAGGTCACCGTCACCGTCCTTGATCAGTTTGCGACCAATTGGATTGGGGGCACCTTGACCACTGCACCCAGCATTTACACGCCCGGCGCGGCGAATTATTTGAAATATCCATTGAGCGTTACAATTATCTCGGAACAGGAGGCAGTCCAAAACAATCTTCTTGGGACATGGAGTGGAACTTGGTCAAGCCCCGCTGTATTTTATGTGTCTGGCGGCAACGTTTTTGTTCCAGCAAGCGGCACATGGACCATGAATTTGCAACAAATCGCTTCTATTCCTGATGGCGTGTCATCAGGAACTTTGACAATTCAAGGAGCATCATCTATTCCCACTGTTTCAGGTCTTTATCCGTATACATTTACGGCTACATATTCTGTGGGCATTATTTCAAATCAGTATAGTTTTGTATTTGGTGAAAATGGGCAATGCACTAATTCGTGGTCTTTTGAATGCGCTCCAATAGCTAACAATGACAATGGTTATGTATTTAGTGATAACGGAGGTGCTGTGGGTGAGAATGGCAATGTAATTCATATATATATGGATGATTTATATATGGATTTTTATGTGGATTTGTATTCTGGAAATTTTACCCCCGGCATCGTCAGTTTTGGTGAACTCGATGCATACTACTTTTATGAAGATCTTCCTGAAGGCTCTATTGGTGATTATTACGAGGATGACACAATGACTGGTTCTCACCAAGGCCCATAAAAATCTTTCGCATCAGCCATTACTATTTCCGCCATTCATCACCAAAACCCCGCTAACCAACTCTCCGCTATGAAAACCCACAAAACAAACAATCGGGGGCCGCTGTCGCGTTCCTGTTGCACCTCTCGATCCAAATTTGCCGCTGCATGGTGTGCGGTGTTGGTCATGTTGATTGTTTCCACCGCACAGGCGCAGAATCTTTTTGAGGCGGATTATTTAAGCGGTAACATCTATGAATTCACGACGAATGGAACGCAAAGCACCTTCGCCTCGGGATTGAATTATCCTGCTGCTTTGGCCTTTAACAATGCGGGCAACCTGTTTGAACTCGATGACGGCAGTGGGAACATCTATGAATTCACAAATAATGGAGTCGCGCTATCTACCAACCACGTCACTTTTGCCTCCGGGTTGACCAATCCTCAAGGAGGACTGGCTTTTGACAGCAATGGCAATCTGTTTGTGGCTAATTACGGCGGCGGCAGCATCTGGGAATTCACCAATAACGCAGGTTCTCTATCAACCAACTACGTCACCTTTGCTTCCGGTTTCAGCGCCCCTGTTGCTCTGGCCTTTAACAGCGCGGGCAACCTGTTTGTGGCAGACGAAAGCGTTACCCCCCATATCTATGAATTCACAAATAATGGAGTCGCGCTATCATCTAACTACTTCACATTTGCGCCCGTGGCCTTTGCCCCCTTGGCGACTCAGCCTCTTAGTCTGGCATTTGACAGTTCCGGTAATTTGTTTGTGGCGGATGCCAATGGTAACGGAGGCACTGCAGGAATAATCTATGAATTCACGAACGGCGTAGCTGTAGAGGAAGGCATCTTCGCCTCGGAGTTGTATTATCCTGACGGACTGGCTTTTGACAGCGCAGGCAATCTGTTTGAGTCGGATGCTGGTGGCGACAAGATCTATAAATTCACGACGAATGGAACACAAAGCACCTTCGCCGCCAGCTTGGGACATCCACAAGGCCTCGCCTTTAGTATCGTCGTTACGAATTCAACACCGCCAGTGCCGTTCACTTACACGACCAATAACAGTTCAATCACAATTACAGGCTACACAGGCACCAACACGGCAGTGACCATTCCCGGCACAATCAATGGCCTTCCAGTTACCAGCATTGGATATGATGCGTTTTATGACTCTACCAATCTGGCAAGCATAACTATTCCAAATAGCGTCACTGGCATTGGTGATCAGGCGTTTCTATTTTGCACGGGTCTGACAAACGTGATCATCAGCACCAATGTTACGGCTATTGGATTTGCAACTTTTGAATGGTCTGGGTTAACAAGCTTGAACATTCCGAACAGCATCATATCCATTGGTGATTCAGCATTTCTCCATTGCAACAGTTTGACTACAGTAAATATACCTAATAGTGTTACCAGCATCGGACAATACGCTTTTAATAACTGCTATAGGTTGACTAACATGATTATCTCCAGCAATCTCACAAGTATCGGGCAGTATGCGTTTGTTGGCGATACCAACCTAATGAGTTTTTCCGTAAATGCCGCCAATCCAGCTTATAGTAGTATAAATGGCGTCTTGTTTGACAAGGTTCAAGCCAATTTGATCCAATATCCTCCAGGTATTTCCAGCATGACTTATACCATTCCCAATAGCGTCACGAGCATCGGATCAGCTGCGTTTTTTAGTTGCACGAGCCTGATGAGTTTAACAGTCCCCACCAGTGTAACAAGCCTCGGAACGGAGGCCTTCTACAGTTGCACCAGCCTGACCAACATTTCTTTTCAAGGCAACGCGCCAACCCCGACCAGTGACACAAGTGTCTTTTCGGGGGATGCCAGTGCAATTGCCTATTATTTACAGGGCGCTACAGGCTGGGGAACGACATTTGATGGCATTCCGACTTCGGCAATTGTCCCTCCACCCGCTTTGGGCATGAGCACTTACAGCGGTCAGCCCGCAGTATTTTTTCCCACCGCTACCGGCACGAATTATGTGCTGCAAATGACCACCAACCTAGTTGCTCCAATCAATTGGGTGACGGTCACCAACGGTGTTCCCATCAGCGGCATCATCATCACCAATCCGCCCGCAGCCGCCTTCTTCCGGTTGACCAATCCCTAAACCGCTGGAAATAATTCATCTTACAGTAGAAACTAGATGTGGCGGGTCAGACGCATACGGTATAACGCAAAACTGCTGGTTCGATGCCCTTGCCTCCTTTCACCCGGCTCAACGGTCGATTCTGGCGATCCGAAGCCGGGCGGAGTTCCCGGTAAAACTGCCGGAAGCTTGTTGAAACCTGATCTGGCCGGCCAAGCTGACCACGTGCCCGGCGGGTCTCCGCCGGGAGACACAAGCCAATATGACCCGCATTGCCGGTGCAAAGCCCGCTGCCCCTCCACAAAATCCCCGGTTTGCCTGTCCAACCATCACAACACGTCGAAAGCCTTTCCAAGCTTATCGAGCGGGTCACTTTCTTCAATGAGGAGAATGGCTGGGCCGTGCTCAAAGTCAAAGCCAAGGGTCAACTGGATCTTGTCACCATCGTTGGCGCGCTACCCTCGGTCAGTGACAGCGAATGAGTCAGAAACCAAATGGGAAATGTCAGTTTAACCGGGTAGAAGACCCCATGGCGGCCATGTTCAAGATACTGGATAGTTTGGCCATGAAAAAGATGTGCTTGAGAGTTGTGCTGTTTGTAATCTGTGCCATCACCCTGCTTTCCTCCACCGGATGTTTTTTCCGGGGCGGTCGACGTTAGCAGATGTGTGACGTGAATGCCGCAGCCGCTTGCCGGAGGGTCGATGTCTTGCCTTATGTTGCGCCGGGCGTCCGCTCCTGAGTGGATTTTCCTCTCCGCAAATGTGGTGTGAGGATACGGCAGTATTTTGCCATCTACGGAAGCATTGAAAAAATGCTCGTAGCGATGCAATGGGCTGCATTTTAAATTACTGAATGATGCCAGCACCGGCTTTGACGATTATGAAACAAAATGTTTGGCTCAATTGGCCGGTGGTTATGGCTTCGGGCATCCTTTCGGGATTGCTGTCGAGCTGCACCGCCTATGTGCAATCGCCACCAATCGGGCAGCCGGTTCAAGTGTACGTTGCCACACCACCCGCAGCGTATGTCGTAGTGACGCCTCCTCCTCCGGTTTATATTCCAGCGCAAGTGGTTCTACCAGAGCGGGTGATCGAAATTCATGTGGCCAGTGATTTTTATGAACCGTTGCAGGCTTATGGCCGCTGGCTGGATGTCCCGGGCTACGGCCGTTGCTGGATGCCGGCTGGGGTGGATCCGGACTGGCGTCCTTACACTGACGGTCATTGGCAAAGAACCGACGCGGGCTGGTATTGGGTTAGCGATGAACGCTGGGGTTGGGCGACCTGTCATTATGGACGCTGGCATCATGACAACACCTTCGGCTGGGTCTGGAGCCCCCAAACGAAATGGGCACCGGCCTGGGTAGCTTGGCGGACGGGCGGCGGTTATACCGGCTGGGCCCCCTTGCCGCCGGAAGTCGGTATCGGCCAGGATGGAACCTTTCAAAATCAAACTAAAAAAATCGATCCACAATCCTATGTGTTCGTGGAAAACAAGCGGATGTTAGAACCGCAGCGGCACCAGAATATCATCGTTAACAACACCACGATTATCAATAACACCGTAAACATAACCAAGATCGTGGTCGTAAATAAAAGTGTTATCAATGCAGGGCCGACGGTCGACTCAGTGGCCCAGGCCACAGGTCGCAAGATTGATGTGGTGTCGGTCAGGAACCTGCGGACTCGGCAGGAAGCACCGGTCATCGCAGAAAGTCATCAACATTCGTCGGAAGTTCCGCGCGCGGGTGTTGTCCCCGGTCTACCGGCACCGGCACAGCACCAACCCGTGACGGTTCAAGCCCGGGTGCCGGTGCCGTCTCTGGTTTCAACTGCCGCACAAATCCGGACACCGGCGACAACCTCGCCACCAAATCGACTCGAAAAGCCGCAAACGCAGAACGTGCCTCCGACAATCAAACCAGATAAGGCGCTGTTAACACCACAGCAAAAACTCGAGCTTGAAAAGAGAAAAATGGAAGCAAAACAACGTCTTGAAAAGGCCCACTCGGGTTCCTCAACCAATTCACCAACGCCGCCGCATTGAAAGCCTGCTCAAAGAACTACGGTCGTATTGAACAAATCGTTGAAGTTTGCCCTCATCGAAATCTCAACCAGAATTGGCTTGGCAGCAAATAGCGGAATCGGCTGAAAACACTCGGTAAAAACGCGGTTACTGCCGCCGAAGATAATATGGGGGGGGGTAGGGGCCTCAAAGTCCCTCTTCTTTTAAATACAGAGGGGGTCAAGGATTCGATGGATGAAATTGACAACTTTCCTACTGCCAGTTCTTCAACGAATGATGATTTTGAGGCCGTCGGCTGCGCCGCCGGGCCGGTGAACCCTACTCTCGAGGGAACAACCGCAGTATGTGCCATCTCATGTTGCGCAATGCCTTCCCTGGCATCGCTGTACCTTCGGGTTGAAAACAGCCATTTAGAACTGCTAAACTGAGGCAAATGTGAGGCGTCCCGGGAACTGCTTCAACAACCGGTCATTTGCATCAGGCCACGTGGCAGCCCAGACGGCCACGGCAACCACCTTTTTTACCCCACCCCTTTTCCAATAGAGCGATTTTAACTGCCTGGGTCTGGCTTTTATACCCGGATGGGTTCCCGGCTTGTCGTGGGGAAAAGGGGTGGTCGCTGATGTTACAGTCCGGGCCTTGGTCGGCTCGGATCGACCAGTTGGATTGCCCACGGAGCGATATAAACGCCCCGGCTGAGCACGTAAACCAGCCCGTCGGTCAACTGTAGCGTTCCAAGCCATGTCGGCTGGGATGCCAGCGCATTGAATGGTGCATCCACTCGCACCACCCAAACCACTTCGATTGCCAATCGACAATGATTCCCTGCTTCATATTTGCCATCTCCGGCTGGACAGGCGGGTGGATTTTATCCATTTTAACCGCCCTTTTGGCCAAATGGCCGAGCGGTTGATTATTTAAAATACTGTAACACTGGATATGCAAACATCGGATCTGGATGAATTAAAGCAGTTGGTGGCGGAATTGCGGGCGGAACATGTCGCCCAGAAGGACAAAGAGAAGCGCGAACGCTGGACCAAATATGTCTCGCTTACCATGGTGATCATAGCGGTGCTCGCGGCCATCGCCACGCTCAAGGGGGGCGGTTTCTCAACCCGGACCTTAAAGGAAATGAACGAGGCGACGTTCAACCAGACGCAGGCTTCGGACCAGTGGTCCTTTTTCGAGGCCAAGTCCATCAAGCAGAATCTCTACGAAATCGAGCTGGATCATCTGTCCGCCGGGCCCTCGACGGATGCCGCCGCCCTGGCGAAGATGAAGGCAAAGATCGAAAAATACGATCAGGAGAAGGCGGATATCACGACCTTGGCCAAAAAGTTTGAGGCCGCCCGCGATGAAGCCCGGCAGACGGCATTGCGTGTGGCTGAACATTCCAAGCAGATGGGCCTGTCCATTACGCTGTTCCAGATTGCCATCGCGCTCGGGGCGATGTGTTTGATCGTGAAGAAAAAGCCGCTTTGGATCGTTTCAAGTCTCTTGGGCATTCTCGCCACCGCCCAGATGATTTACGTGTTATATATCATGCCGCTTTGACCATCGTGCCGCCATCCTCGGAGACATTTGGTGGCTGCCGGCGGGGTTCTGATCATGGTGGCCGGGCAGATTGGAATGGGGCCGGCACGCGAACTATAGATTTCATCCAGATAATTCGCCGCCTTGGCGCGTAGCGCCTTGCGGCGCTGTTGGACACTTTAACAAGTTTGCCCGACCAGCGTTGCGCTGAAATCTTTAAAAACTCCTTGCTGGGCTGGGCTTCTGCATTAAAAGTAAAGCCATGAGCCAGCCCGAACCCAGGTCACCATTCTCCGACCCATCACGGACGGAACTGGAATTGATCCTAGATGCGACGAATATTGTGGCGAAAGGACACCCGCTCGTTCGCACCCCGGAACAAGGTATCGCAGACATGGAGTCACGGATTGCCCTCATCATGACCCAGATCCAGCAGGTCAAGGAACAGATCAAACTTCAGAAGGCGGACGAAAAATTCCATACTCAGGCTGGAGCGGCGTTGGAGTATCTTAATCGGAACCTGACCGAAGCCCAAGACCGGCTGCATGAATACCAGACCCAGCAGCAAGATCTGAATTAGCCCCTCACGTCACGGGGTCAACCGTTGCAAATCAATCCGCCGGACAGATTTTATAAGCACATTTCGCCGCCAGGCTCGTAGAGCCATGCGGCGCATCGCTATTCCAGTGACACCATGGGGTGAGCCAGTGGGCCGACGTTGACCTGGCCGGCGATAAAACGGCCGGTCAACCCTCATGCCTGGGACTAGCAGTAAATCTTCAACAGAACTCTGAAATCAAAGGCTGGGGACAAGTGGGAACTAAGGTTCAGCCCTCGTCATGGGCCGATCCCTCGTAAAGCACCCGGCCGTGGCTGATTTTGCAGATGCGTGGCCGGTTTGATTCCGCGTCAATCGCCCTACTGCGAGGGATACCGCCAGACCCAGTCGCCACGTTCCTTATCAACCACCCCATAATTGTTGAAAACGACCTGCCCGCCGTCATCTGTTTCATTCCAGCCGACAGAGTAGAGCAGGAACTTGCCATCCTCCGTGCGGCGGTAATGTAGCGGCTGGCCATTGATGATGTCGTGCGGCAGTTGCGCGATGAACCGCGGTGCGAGCCCGTCGAGTGTTTCGGGATAACTCACGCATCACACCAGGCCAGTGAACATTCCATTTGCCCCCACGTAATAGGCAGGTGAGCTGTAGAAGAATCCTGCCCAAAGAATATTGAGCCAAACCTAACTTTATTTTTCGCCACCGACTCACTGCTTAAACAAACCATATTTCACCCTCATTTTCAATGGGTAAAACACCTGATCCTCACTCAATGATATGATTCGTGACCGCGTCAATCTGGTGGTTTATGGCCTCCACACCTCTTTATGAAAATCTTTGGCTGCCCTTAAAATGAGCATCGACTAGAAGTGAAATGTATAATTGATATCCAATTCGTATTCTGAAATCGACGTGGGGCCAGATTTGTTTATGGCATCTGCGTTTCTATCCACATGTTTGATGCTGGAGTTGTTCCATAAACTCCAGCCTGCTTTTTTCGCCGGCACTTCCAATCGAACGAACTGCGTATATTTGACTGGCTTCAAAAGTCTAAGCGAATTTGTGTTTTGCGGTCGAATGCTGAAGTGTGTTTGGTCAATTGTGAAGCCTTCGGTATCCATGAGGTTTTGGATCAGCTCCGGCATTTGGTTTGTTGCCGTATAATTATCGGCCATTGACTGCCCTACGTTCAGTAATGCAATTATGGTCAATAGACGTAACATTTGAATGTTGTTTGATTCAGTCAGTCAGGCGATTGCGTCATATTATTGTTGGGGAGAGCGACGATTGGCTACGTTTTGACCGACGAGGTATGATTCACAAATGTGTCTCAGTGTAGATGTCTTTCCGGAAAAGCCGGCTTTTTATATTCATCAACACAGGCTGACATCCGGGCTGTAAAGTATCTATGGGGTGTTCTTCCCAGATAAAACTCCTCACAATCGCTATTATTGAACTTGCTGCACAACAGCGAAAAGCCAAGTGCGTCCACACACTGAGTAATGAAAATGTATTTGCGGGGAGCAGAAGGCCGGGCAAAAAAGAAAACATGAATTCTGGTGGTTCATCTCAAAAAGGTTTTATGACGCGGTGTGCGAGGGTCAGTTTAAGAAACTTGCTGACGGCAGGGCTGGGGGCTATTTTTTCCGTATGGTGGGTATAAAACAAATCAAAGCTTCCACGATCTTCCTTGTCGTGGTCGGGTCCTTGTTTCCAATCCACACAATCGCCTCTGAGACGGCGGCGATCGTCCCCTACGGATTCCTTGGTGTTGGGGCTGTCAATGGTCCGGTTGGCTTCTCCTTCACCCCTACGGTTAGCATCGCTGTAAACAATGTCAGCTACCTTCAAGCTGGTGCGAACGCGACCCCCAGCATCTCCTTTTGGTCGGGATCGAACAACCTTGCAACCTACGATTTCCCACCAGGAGCCGCCGTCGCCGAGTGGATCTCCTACACCAACACTCAGCTCATCCTGAACGCGGGAATCACATATTCGATCACTCTGCAAAACGGCTCCCAACCAATACTCTTTTACGAGAGCTACCCGCAAGGAGCGTCTCCAGATGGACAATTTCTCCCGTCTTTGGAAATCGCCAACTACAACGGCTTGGTGCCAGGCCAGACCTCGACGAACTTCTTTCCTGGCCTCAATTTCGAGTATCTGGTCGTTCCGCAGCTAAGCGTTGCCCTTCAAGGATCAAATGTATTCCTCTCCTGGCCCGCATCTGCTGCTTCTTTCTCACTCAAGCAGACGCTCAGTTTAATCCCGGCGAATTGGATCGACGTTACCAATCTCATCAACACTACGAACGGCGTTAGCAGCGTCACCCTTCCAGCAACCAACGGTACCGCTTTCTTTCAGCTAGTCTCGCCAGGAACGTACCCGAGCGATTGATGACCTTTAAGCAATGAAAACAAACCCGGTATGGATTCTGGCCTGAGCAATTCAGAATTTGTCCTCGTCACAATCAATTTTGGGGTTAGGATTTCAGTATGACCGTAACCGAATGCCCTTTCTGTAATTTGGCAGAGAACCGAATCTGGGTGCAAACGGACTCGGCCATCGCATTTCCTGATAATTTCCCGGTTTCCCCTGGTCACACGCTCGTCATTCCCGGAGACCACATAGGAGCTTTGATGGAATTGCCTGAAAATGATTTTAAGGAGATTTGGGAACTGGTTGCACATGTTCGAAAACTGCTGATTGAAAAATATAAACCTGATGGGTTTAACATCGGGATCAATGAAGGGGTTGCAGCGGGTCAAACCGTCGCCCACGCCCACATCCACATCATCCCACGGTTTAACAGAGATGTTCCGGATCCAAGAGGCGGGATTCGTTGGGTGATTCCTAAAAGAGCAAAATACTGGTGAATGAAAGCTCCGTGGTCAGAGCAGCAGATCGCTTTCCTGACCAATTTGCAAAGGCTGTTGTCTGAAGGCTCGTTCGTCGCTACCTACAAATATGCGTTGCTGATGTCGCTGGCAGATATTGCTGTGGAACGGGGCACAGACGACGATTCAGAACTTCTCATCACTACCAGCCAGATTGCTGAGAAGTTCATTCAATACTACTGGCGTCAAAGCGCACCGTATTTGCCAGACGTGGCTGCTAGACGGGTTTTGCAACAGAACACGGGAAGACAGGCCGGCATTGTGCAACTGATTCAGGTGATTCATGGTAAATACGAAGGCTCGCTGCCTGAAGCCCGCTACGACTTGAAACAATGGAGCCAACTGGTTCGGAAATTGGCTGAGATTGTGAGGGTCATGCCATTGTGGAAACTTCAGACAGTGGGCAGTGAAAAGCTCGATTTCCTGTATCCCAACATCGGTCAAGGCAGCCAAATAGCGCTCAAGGTATCCGGTTCTTTAACGGAATGATTGCCGATGTGCGCATCTACAACCGTGCGCTATCATGGGAGGAAATCCAGAAGATCTACACGTCGCAGAAATAGTGGTGACTTTGCTAACCACCCGCCCCAATTGCGGGCTTGCATCAATTCCGGCAATACTTAAAAGAAAGTGTCGAGGTGATCGGCAACGTCACCCCGTTGATGTTGAAGAATCAGCCAGCAGATTGTCGTTGCCGCCACTGAATGATTCAAGATGTTAGAATAGTTTGGACTGTGGACCCTCAAGACTGTTCAAAAATAATTAGCCGTCACCTAGTTCTTGCCGGTTGTCGAAATCAAAATGCTTGTTGGCCTGGAAATAGTCCTTGCAAACAGGTGGAGCAGGCAGAGAATAACAAAAAATCACAAAAAAGTTTGAACTGATCGTTGGCAAGAAACCATATATTCAGTTTCGTGTATAAAGAAATAATAGCGTGGACTTGGAAAATGAAAGCATATCTTCTTTTAAGATTGCTCGGATTTCAATGCATGGTATTGGCTTGTTGTGCCGCCAACTCCAACTTTAATATTCGTGACTGTGGTGCGGTAGGTGATGGCGTAACGCTCGACACCATCCCGATTCAGAAAGCCATTGACGCTGCCGCAGTAAACGGTGGCGAGGTCTATTTCCCCTCCGGCCGCTATCTTTCCGGGACAATTCAACTGCGGAGTGGGGTTACGCTTTTTCTCGAAGCTGGAGCGCGGCTGATTGGCACCACCAATCTTAATGAATATCGGACACCGCAATCCCGCCAGGTAAAATGGCAGCGGGCATTGATTATTGCGGAAAATGCTAAAAGCTTTCAAGTCATGGGCCAAGGAACCATTGACGGCAACAAGGTGTTCGATCCGTCTGGTGAAGAACACAAGCGGGGCCCGCACACTTTCAACCTGGTCAACTGCCAGGACTTCACGTTGCGTGATTTTTCCATCGTGGATCATGCCAACTATGCCATTTTCTTTCAAGACTGCGATAATGTGGAGATTCGCAATGTGAAGATTTCGAATGGCTGGGACGGGGTGCACTTTCGCGGGCAGCCAGGGCATTGGTGCCATAAGGTAAGCATTATCGGCTGCCAATTCTATACGGGGGATGACTGTATTGCGGGCGATTACTGGGACCATACGGTCATTTCGGATTGCATCATCAATTCAGCTTGTAATGGCATTCGCCTGATCGGGCCAGCCACTCACTTGATTGTCCAAAACTGCCTGTTCTATGGCCCAGGCATGCAGCGGCGAGAACATGTCAGAACGAACATGCTGGCGGGCATTCTGCTTCAGCCTGGGGCGTGGAGCAAAACGCAGGGCATGGTCGATGATGTGTTTCTGGCCGACAACACCATGCACAATGTCGCCGCGCCGATAAGCATCTGGAATAACCCGGGCAACTCCATCGGGCATATCACCGTGAGCGGCCTGGAGGCAAACGGGGTTGATAAAGCGGCTTTTTCGGCCGAGAGTTGGACGGCAGCGCCCATTACCAACTTGGTATTGCGAAATATCCATGCGGAATTCACCGGCGGCGGCGAAGCCAGCCAGGCACAGCAAGCGGTCAAAAAACCCGGCTTTGATGTGCGGGTTTTGCCCGCTTGGGGTCTCTATGCCAAAAATGTTCAGGAGCTTACGCTCGAAGATGTCCGCCTGAGTCTCGCCACCGACGATTTGCGACCGGTAGTAGTCGCCGATGGGGTGGAAAAGTTCAGGATCGATAATTTTAAATATCCCGCTCTACCGGGAGTCCCGATCGCGATCAGTACCACCAATGTCGACCAATTCATCATGAATGGCACTAATGTTAACCGGTAACTTGCCGGAGAAATTTTAGCAGGCAAATCCGGCGGCTTTAGCCGGTCACGCTTGGCCAACGAAATTGGCCGCCAATAAAATGAAGCTGACCAAAACCATCTTGATGGCCGTGCTGTTCGGCGCGGTGATAAATCTGCACGCCGCGCCGGGGTGGCCGGTGCCGCCCACCCGCGATCCGCATTCGCCGGGCTTTGTCACGGCCACCGAACTGCCTGACGGCACCGTGCCGCCCGCCGATGCCGATGGAAATTTCATTCTCGGCCCGACGCACCCACATGCGCCGGAAATGGCCACGAATGCGCTGCTCGGCACGGTGATTGAATTCACCATGAGTTCGGCGGACAGCAAGATTTTCCCCGGCATCACGCGCGAACCGAAGACTTTCGGCACGCCCGACCCCGCCGATCCCGCCAAGCTGATTGTGACCACCAGCCATCCCGCGCCTTACACTCGGCGCATAACAGTCTATGTGCCGAAACAATACATCCTTGGCACGGCCGCGCCGTTCATCGTCGGCGCGGACGGGCCCGACAAACTGTTGTTCACGGCGTTGGACAATCTGATTGCGGAGAAAAAGATTCCCGTGCTGATCGCCATCTCCATCGCCAACGGCGGCGGCGACGCGCAGGGCACCGAACGTGGTTTGGAATACGACACGATGTCCGGCCACTACGCCGAATTCGTCGAGCAGGAAGTGTTGCCGCTCGTGGAAAAGAAATGTTCCGTGACGCTATCAAAAGATCCCGACGCCCGCGCGTCGATGGGCACCAGTTCCGGCGGTTCCTGTGCGTTATGCATGGCGTGGTATCATCCCGAACTCTACCACCGGGTGCTCACGTATTCCGGCACGTTTGTAAACCAACAGTGGCCGCCGAATGCCGCGACCCCGCACGGCGCGTGGGAATTTCACGAACACCTCATCCCGGAAAACCCCGCGAAACCCCTCCGGCTCTGGCTCGAAGTCGGCGACCGCGACCTGCTGAACCCAAATGCCATGCGCGATAACATGCACGATTGGGTGCTGGCCAACGATAACATGGCCAAGGTGCTCGCGGCCAAAAACTATCATTATCAATTCGTCTTCGCCCGTAACGCCGGCCACGGTGACGGGCGCGTGAAACAGCAGACTTTGCCCGAAGCCTTGGAATGGCTGTGGCACGATTACCAGCCCGTGATGAAATAGAATGGCTTTGCCAATCCTCGACCCGTCGTTCACCCGACGGCGACGAGCGACGCCCGCTCGCCTTGGTAATCGCGGACAATGCTGGTGGCGTGCGGATCGAGCATCGGTTGGCCATCCACCAGAAACCGGTATTGATGACGGCCGTGACAAAGTTGCACCCGAGCCAGCCACCAACCGTCCACCGACCGGTGCATGGGCACACATGTCAAATATGGATGAATGGCCGGACACGGTGACGTTGCCGGCGGGAACTTATAACATTGTAGCGGAGTCCACCGGCTGCGGATTGGTGACTGTGCCTGTGGTAATCGCAAACGGCAAAACAACGACCGTCCACCTTGATGGAAATTGGTCGGCGCCGTCGAAAACACCTACCAACAATCTGGTTTTTCTTCCCGATGGAGAAGCGGTTGGTTGGAGCGGTTCAATCACAAAATCATCGGAATAAATGGGCGGTTGCAGCACCATATCGGCTTCCTCAGCGCCAACGCAATGTTGAATGCATGGTTACCTCACATTCAAACCCATCGATCTGACCGGCACGCTGGAACTCGCCGCCGCCAAGTTGACGTTGACGGTAAAGCCGGTGGCCGAAGGCTGGCACCCGATGAATCTGCGAAGCGTGCAACTCGTGGCGGCGAATTGACTTTATGATGTCCAGTATTGAGGCAAATGAATAAATCAAAATAGACAGTATTCTACAATGGAAAAGCCGCTGCCGAAGCAGCGGCTTTCCTGATTTCTGAAACGAATTACGGCAAACGATGTGCCGGTGTAGCCGTGCTGAGGGAGCAAACCGGATTCGAGCCAACGGTGGCCAGGATATATGAGCCTTGGGCTGGACATGGCGGCAGGCTGCCGGCCGAGTTCAGCTTTATATACGGCGTCAGGTCAGTGGTCAAGATGATGGCCGCCCCGGTTGCCTTGCCTTTCTCCATCGCAAACTCATTGGCCGCCGCGTCAATCTGGCGCAGGTTGTTGATACAGGCATTAGCCTGCGAGGTGGCACGGGCTTTCACAAAGTTCGGAATCGCGATGGCCGCCAAGAGGCCGATAATGGCCACGACGATCATGATTTCCACCAGAGTGAAACCCGCCTTTCGGATGTTTTTGGTCTGTTTCATTTTGTTTTGCTTTCTGTTTACGCGGCGGAACTACGCATCAGGCGGGTTATAATAATTACTTTTTGGTTCCGTTATTGCCTGACACAACCGCATTGGCTTAAACGGTAGCAATGATGAAACCATATGCCCCAAACCCTGCGTACAGCCGGGGCTAATTGTTTTGTAGGAAGACTTCTTACAAGTCTTAGGCCGGAGATTTCATCGGGGCTGCTGGCTCTCATGCCAGCGCACCGCGTTAAAAACCAGTTCATTGATGTTGGCCAGGTTGAGCTTGTCTTTGATACGGGCACAATAGACATGAACCGTCTTGAACCCGATGTTCATTTGTTCAGAAATCTGGCGCGTATTGTAACCGCGCCCAAGCAATTGAAATACTTCCAGTTCACGGTCGCTCAAGGAGTGGGTGATGGTCTGATTGCCCGTGGAACCTTGGACAAGTTTTTGCGCCAGCATGGCGTTGACCGCATTGCTAAAAAATGGTTGCCCCGCGAGCACGGTGCGGATGGCGTCCATCACCTTGTTGGTGGCTTCCCGTTTCATAATGTAACCGACCGCCCCGGCGCGCATCGCCCGCTCGGCATAGTCCATCTCATCGTGCATCGACAGTACAATCGTGTCGGTTTTTTCATGAATGGCTTTAATATCCTTGATGAGTTCCAATCCCGAGCTGCCATCCAGCGAAATATCCACCACGACAATCCGGGGCAAAAGCGTTCCAACCAGACTGAGAGCTTCGCGGGCATTGCCGGCTTGGCCACAGACTTCCAAATCCGGCTCCTCGTTGATCAGGTTGGCGAGCAGTTCGCGCATCAGCGAATGATCATCCACTAAAAGGATTTTATTTTTGGGATTCATTTTTTAGAGCGAGGGTGGGTTTTTGTCCAAAATGCAGACCACCTTGGCGCCGCCAGAAGGAAGGTTTTGGATGTCAAAAGTCGCCCCAATGATTCGGGCCCGATAATTCATTATCCGCAATCCCATGCCTTTTGGGGGTTGGGCCGCCGGTGGCAACCCGCTGCCATCATCGGTGACCGTGAGCATGACGCTGTTTTTGACCGCATCCAGCGAAATGACCAGATTGCGGGCGTGACCGTGCCGGACGGCGTTGCTCGCCGCTTCCTGAGCGATGCGGTAAAGATGAATACCCGCCTGGGAATCATTCAAAACGACCGTTCCGGAATGTTGAAAACGACAATGCACGGTAAACGACTTGGATAGATTGCCGGAAAGATTTTGCAAAGCGACTTCCAAACCATCCGCACCGAATTCGACGGGATGCAAATTGCGGGCGATACTTCGGGTCATTTCAATTGACTCCTCCGCCATGCTTACCAGGCGGTCGGCTGAGGCGGGTTCGACGAGGGATTTATTGGTAAGTTTTTTGGACATTATCTTGGCCCCAAAGGCAATGGCGGTCAGATGTTGTCCGAGGCTGTCATGTAAATCATGCCCGATTCTTCGTTGCTCGGTGTCCACAATATCCAACAACTCTCTTTCCAGCCGGATGCGTTCTTGGATTTCCGCGCGCAAACTTTCCGTCCGCTTTTCGACCATCCGCTGCAATTGCTCCCGCGTGGAAAACAAAATCACGACGAGGAGGAAAATCGAAAGGCGTATGCCGGTGTTCCAGACCGGCGTTAGATAATCGGTATAAACATCGCCGGCACCGAGGTCGGCAGCCAGCCATACCAGGGCGGCCAAAATTGAGATGGCAAACGCAAAACCCAACCCCGCGCGTTTCAGGGTATAAAGGATTGGTAAGAAATAAAAAATCAGCAGCGACACCTTGTAACCCGTGGCAAAATCGGCAAAACCAACCGCTGCCAGCAATGCCAGGCCGCATAACAAAGCGACATACTTTGATTTGAATTTCGGGGTTGTTTCCATTCCGGTGAAAAATGTGGCGGGTTTATCCGCCAGGGACAAGCGAAAGTAAAAGCAAAATGCTTTTTACCGATATTTTTCAGGTTCTCCCGATGTCGAAATTCCCGATTGGTCTAAAATAATTTCTATCGCACATCCAACTGTGCCGATGCTGGTAAAGAGGATGTTTTCGCGGCGGACGCGATCCAGCAGCAAAACGACCGTCGGAAATATCATGAATCGCACCAGGGTATTCCATAATTCGACGTCCAAGAGTTGGTAGCCCGAATTTTCAAAGCGTTGTGTCAAGACCATGTATCCCGTGTTGCGTCCGGTGTTTTATCGCCGAAAGTGGGAATGAGTAGGGAGTTTAAACTTGCGACCCGAAAGTCTCGCGTGGTATTTAATTCAGATATAGAAAAATGCCCTTGAACGAAAATCCTGTCTTTGTCATTGGTGTATTTCGCTCCGGCACTTCACTGCTGTGCTCCATCCTGAACCAGAATCTCCAAGTGGCGCTGATGTATGAATGCGATGTCTGGAATTTCCCGCGTTCGCTTCTGAATAGCCGGTTTCGTCGGAATTGGGCCGAACGAATCGAATTTTTCAATCAGGCGCTTTCCCGTCACCGGCTGATTAAACCAAAAGAGACTTCAAAACTTGATAAAATTCGCACCCCACTGGACTTGTATCGTGCGTTCGGCGAACAGAAGGGCGCTTCCCTCAGTGGCGAGAAATCCCCTTTTTACTGCGACCGATTGGAACAGCTCCACCAGCAATATCCGTCGGCGTTTTTCATTTTTGTCTGGCGCAACCCGGTGGAGATTTACCGCAGCGTATTGAAGGCCGGGCAGACCTCCCGTTTTTTTGGCAAGGCCGGCATGTTAAGCCGCATGATTTACCAGCAGGAACAGGCCATTCTTCAGGCGGGACGGATTGAGGCGATGGGAGCACGTATTTTCCGGTTGGATTATGCCAGCCTGGTGGATCAAACCGAAAAGGTGTGCCGCGAAATCACCGCGTTTTTGGGCGTCCCGTATGACGCACGGATGCTCCAGTTGAATCAAGCGGATTTATCCGCCATTTATAAGGCTCCGCACCATGCCTATCTCCGGCGGGGAGTGATCGAGCGACAAAAATACGCCGAGGAATTGGTGCCACCTCGCATCTCCCAAAAACTGGAGCGTTACCGACACCGATGGGAATTGCAACAGGCCAAATGGCTGAATTCGCCAGCCAACCCCAACCAAACGCTTCCCGGTGCGGTTGAATATTATTATCACAATATCATGGGCCGGGTCTTAAGCGTTTACGACTCGCTGGTGCGGGCTGGATTTGAGTTCTTGCCGCTGGCATGGCTGCAAATTTATCGGATGTTCAAAACCTGGGTCGTCAATCCGCCCTCCGGCACCGTGGATGAAAAAACCTCCTTGCTCAAAGATTGTCAGGAACATTGGCTTACGATACTGGCTGCCACCGCGTTGCTGGTTTTGATTGCCTTCATTCACTTTCATTCCAACCCCCATTTATTGTTTCTTCTATTTTATGGGATTCCCTGCGCCCTGCTGGCACTGGTGGTGAATCTCCGCTGGGCAACTCTTTTTGTGCTGGCGTGTTCCATTCTCTCGCCCATGATTCAATACGAAGGCGATACGGATTACCAAAACGCTGGCGTCTTTGCTTGGAACTTTTTCTCGCGCTTCATCCTGCTGGAAATTCTGGTTCTCACCATCGGTCGCATCCGAAAAGAATTCTCCGAGGACGGCGACAAGGCCACCTGAACCGCCGCCGTCGGATCACTCTGGTTCAAATTGCAAAATCATTCAGATGGCTCTTCGCCACCCTCAGGATGGTCTGATAACACTCATCCACATTCTGCGTAATCGTATTGACGTGGTTTCCGCGTTCGTGCGGACGGGGAGCCTCAAAGGGATAATCAATCAATTGCTGGAGTTGGCCGGCCTGGGCGCGTTTATAAATGCCTTTTGGATCGCGCGCCATGCAGACATCCAGAGGCGCATCAATGTAAAACCACACCAACTTGTCGCCCAATACTTGCATCACCAGATCGCGCTGGGGATATTCGGGTGCCATCGTGGACACCACCACGTTCAAATCCTGACCGGCGAGCAGCCGGGCGATTTCCGCAATGCGGCGATGATTTTCCATCCGCGCCTCTGGTCGGAACCCCAAATCTGAACAGAGCGTCGACCGCATTTCGTCCCCGTCAAGATTGACCACGGGAATTTTCCGATTTAACAGACCATCACGGAGGCGCAGCGCCAGCGTGGTTTTGCCAGCTCCAGAACGGCCAAAAAGCCAGAATACTTTGGTGAGGGATTTCATTTTAAAAGGGCGATTTGCCGTGACTTTATTCGGTTTCAGACTTTTTTGCTTGGAGTTTCTTAAACTGCTTGGGCCAGAAATGCGGCGGGGCGTAACAAATCTTGTCAGCGCCCACAAAGGCGCAGACTTTAGGTAGACGATTCTTCGCGCAGAAATCAGGATTCGTATAGCGGCATCCGAAAGTTTGCGTTTCGCTATCCAGCGGATGTACCGGTGCGTGGCAGGCGGCGGCATTTTTCATTCAGTTGTTCTCAGTTGGCCATTTACAGCAAAAGGTTCAATGGTGTCCGCGTCAGGCCTCGACACAAAATAAACATGCCTGTCAGCAACTTGCATAATCGTTCGGTGGGATTCAATTCTAGATTTAGCAAAGTGCTGGAAAGATGGCCGATTTTACAATATTATTTGCTGCCCAAAAATCAGTGTTGGCAAAACCGAAGTTGGCCAGCCAGCGGTCAGAAAAGGCCAGCGGCAAGTCACCACGCAGCCAATTTTCGTCCAAGGCAACTGGGTCTGGATGTGGATATCCGATTTTAAAATATAACACCTCCTGAAAATCTTCTTTGGTAAATTCATTTAATAAAACAGCTTGCCACATGCAGTTCGAAAGCTAGGATGGATTTTCTTTTTTTACCTTATGGCAAAACCACAAAAACCGACCAATACCGAGCGCGCGAATTTATTCCGGTTTAACCTGATGGGCCTGATCGTTTTCAGTCTGGCCTTGATGGCCGGTACCGCCTTCATTGATAACAAATTTTACCAGAGTCGCCCGAGAAAACTGGCGGACCCATTTGTCGTGGATCCGAATGACAAAACCCGGTCAGATCACGTCGGTCCATGGGGAGAATTGGTTACCCGCGACATCATCCTTGAACGGCCGGCCGAATTGGTGACGGCTGAAGCGACGACTTTGGGGCCGGAAATGTGGGCATTCAGGGGCATGAAACTCGCCGCCGTAAAGGGGTTGCTGGCCAAGGCGGGTTTATCGCCAGCGCAAATTGGCGCGTTAACCGCAACCGGAGCCATCCAAGAGGATGCCACTGGCACAGTGCTTAAGCCCGCTCCCGAAATCATCCTCTCACTGGATCCCCGGACGCGTCAGCAATTGTGTGCCGGCATGGCCGGCCTGCATGCGAACGAGCATTTGGATTCACCCCTCTTTTTTTCCGCCAAAATAATTCAATCTATTTACGCCGACGGTCAGTTGTCGCCGGAGGACTTGGCCTGTTTGAAGCAGCTGGTTTATCAGGATGGCGAAATCACGATTTTGGCCAACTACCAGATCCTGATGGAAAAGATCCCGACGGTGCAACGGCGAGTCGCGATGGCGCGGGCACTCTCGCGGCAGTCGGCCGTGCTGGCCGGGCTAGCGATCAAGCCGGACACCGACATCGAGAAGATCGCGGCCTACTGGAGTCATTTGGATGGCGTGCGGTTCAACGATATCCGTCCAATGCTGGAAGCCCTCAACCGACTGCCCGAAGGCGGTGATCTCAGATTGTTTTGGCTCCTGCCCAAGTTTGCCCGAGACCGGCTTTACACCTTCCCGCTGCCGTCCCAGTCAGGCGACCCCTACATGGATTGCAATTGGACCACCTATAATTTCCTAACGGAAGCGACCACGGGAAAACTCGCCAACTCCACCAACCTGGTGGATTTTCTTAATCAAGATTATTATGCCGTCCAAACTCCGTCGGTTTGCGGGGATATCCTGCTCGTGATGAATGAGGACCAAACCCAGATCCTGCACTCGGCGGTTTATCTGGCCGACGACCTGGTCTTCACCAAGAACGGCGGGGGCATCAATCAGCCCTGGATGATCATGCACATACCTGACCTGGTGGACATTTATCATGGCACTAAGCCGGTCAAAGTGATTTACATGCGCGAGAAAACGAATTGAATCTGCACGGAGTTATTGGCCTGAGCTGTAACCTTCTTCAGCGGCGGCTTGTGCGCCCGGAGAATGTCCTGAAGGGTCAGGATTCTCAGGAGCGGGCCATCAGTATCAGGTTGTGATTGAAGTAAAAGTAAACCGGTTTTAGATTCAATTTATTCCATTTCCACATCGCGCAGTGATAATTCCGGGTGCCAAATGGTGGTCTCCACCAAGGTTGCCAGACGCTTTTTTCGAATCGCCCGCGCGGCTTCTTGCGGCGATCTAAACCGAGCAGCTTCTTAGCAGAACTCGCGCGTCAGCTTAATCCCGGGCCACTCAATTCTAAATTTGTAATTATCAATTGAAATTGGCCAGGCCTCACCGGTTCCCCCAGCCGAAGCGATCCGTCAACGGCCAATAGACGAAGAAGGATTTTCCAATGACGTTTTGCGCCGGGAAGTTGCCCCAAACGCGCGAATCTGAGCTGTTGCAGGTATTGTCGCCCATGACCATGTAAGAATCGCCGTCGTTGTTATAGACCGTCGTGTCGTCGGGGAAGTACGGCAGGTTGGAATATTGTCCATACGACGCGGCCACCGCACCGTTAAGATGACCGGAAAACTGGCTCTCGTGGGGCGGCTGGCTGGGATTGAAACCATACACCCGCTCAAAATGCGGCGTTCCCGCGTCCAGCCGTTCGCCGTTGATGACCAGATGCCGGTCATTGCCGATCTGCACCTTCTCGCCCGGCAACGCCACCAGCCGCTTGATGTAAAACTCGTTCTGCGGCATCTGGTTCACGCCCATCGCGTCCGGATTGTTGATGCCGCGGGTTTCAAACACCACAATCTCCCCGCGCGAGGGCTTGCGGAAATTATAACTCAAGCGGTCTACGAACAGATGGTCGCCCGCGCTGACCTCCATTTTGATGACGTCGTCGCCCTTGTGATAAAAGTGGCCGGGTTCGAGGCCGGTGCGACGCGCCAGCGGTTGCTCACCAAAATCCGGCGGAAACCACAGCGCATGCTCCACGCCGCCGATCATGATGCTCTGCTTGAGATTGAAGATCAGAAACTTCATCGGCGGACTCACCGAGTCGATCAACCCGTCCGCCTGCGCCACTATGTGCACATAAGAATCCCCATGCAGCCACGCCTTGACCCGCTTCCAGCCTGTCGGAAATTTCAGCGTATCCCGCAGTTTGATCTGATTCTGCACCTCCGCGTTAATGCGATCTCGATCCCCCGACCAGCCGTTGATCTTGGTAAAGTCTGGCACCGAGTTGATGCCGAACAATGTTGGCTGCATTGAACCCGTGGGAATCTTGAACGGTTGCAAAAAAAACGTGCGGATGGCCAGCGCCACCGCCAGCGCCACCAGCAGCACCTCCACATTCTCGCGCCACGCCGCATTCGGATATGGCCTGATGTTTTTATCGGCGGCGAATTGCAATTCCTCCGCCTTGATACGGATTTTGCCGGTGTGGCCTTCTGCAATGGCCGCCTTCAGCTCATTCAGCTTCACCGTCACCGCCGCAATGGCTTCGGCCGACAGGAGGTCGCGCCGTGCCGCGAGCAAACGGCGATAATGTTTCGCCACCGTGCCCGCCTCGCGCACCTTTTTGGAGATAAACCAACGCAAAATCACGATGTTTGTTTCAAATTACGAATACCGTGGCCTAATCAAAGACAAGATTCGAGTTAAATGGTTCATTCAGTTTGAAAACTAAGGCGATCAGCACCATTCTATTGTCACGTCGAACTTGGGGCGGCGAATTATTGCGATTGTTGCGGAACGATGAATTTCGGCAAAGCAGAGGCGTTTCAATTGTAACCTTCTTCGGCGGCGGCTTGCTGCGCCCGGAGGATATCGTGGAGGGTCAGAATTCCCGACAGCGGGTCACCAGGCTGTTCCTGAAGCACAAGAAAACCGGTTTTGGATTCAATCAATTGCATTTCCACATCGCGCAGTGACAGATTTGGACGGCAAATGGTGGCCTCCACCAAGGTGGGCGGACGCTTTTCTCGAATGGCACGGGTCGCTTCGTCCCGCATGAGCACCCCGCGAATCCGCCCTTCGATCAACACCGGGAATTGTTCGTAGGGATGGTTTTGCAGGAGGGTTTGCATGGACTTCAAATCCAGCGACGCGACCACCACCGGCTTGGGATTGGCCAAATGCGCCACCGGTTGTTTCTGCCATTCCCGCAGGTCGCGCGGCGGGACGAATCGTTCCACCACATGGCCGTCTTGTTCCAGCAGTGCATCGTAAAAATTATGGCGCGCCAGCCGACGGCTGATCGCCTGGCTGATCAGCGCCGCCAGCATTAACGGAGGCACCAGTGAAAACTGATGCGTCATCTCAAACACAATCAGGATGCTCGTCACCGGTGCGCGAACCACTGCGCCCAGAGTCGCACTCATGCTGACAATGGTAAGCATCGCGACCCCTTCCGGTGATAAACCGAATAGGGGTTGGGCAATGCCCGCAATGCCCAAGCCGGTCATCGCGCCAAAAAACAACGTGGGTGAAAAAATACCGCCACACCCGCCCATGCCGTAGCAAGCAACGGTGGCCACAAATTTCGCCGCCAGCAGTAATGCCGCCGTCTGCCAGATGAGTTTGCCGGTGAGCGCCTCGGAGAGATCGTCATAACCCAGGCCAAACACGCCGAGCTTGCCGGTGTGTAAAAACACAACCACGCCCAAAGCCCAGCAAATCAATCCGCCGATGGCGGGACGCAACCAGGCCGGCACGGCGCTCCATCTCTTTTGGCGGGCGCGCAAGCTGAGCGCCGACTTCTGGAAGGCCACGCCCATGAGTGTTCCCGCCGCCGCCACCACCGGCACCAGCAAATAGGAATACCAGGCTGGCTCACCGATAGCCGCGAGGGAAAATGACGGTTGTGGTCCGATGATGCCATGCGCCACCAGAGCGCCGAGCAAAGCTCCAATAATAACACTCCCTAGCAGGCGGCTGTTTAAATCGCCGATCAATTCCTCCAGGACAAACGTCACGCCCGCCAGCGGGGTATTGAAGGCGGCGGCCAGGCCGGCGGCCGCACCAGTGGCGGCCGCCAGTCGGCGCTTTTGTTTGGGTTCACCCAGCACCCCAGCCAGCAGCGAACTAGCCGTGCCCGCCATTTGTACGCTCGGACCCTCGCGACCGAGACTGCTGCCGCCCCCGATTTGCAATGTAGCCGCAATAAATTTCACCCACAGCACGCGGAACGGCACGAAACCGAAGTTTTTCCAGAACGCCGCCTTCAACTGCGGGATGCCGCTGCCCGCTGCGTCGGCGCAAAAAGAGTTGAGGAGCCAGCCGGAAATCAGCGAAGTGGCCATGATCACTGCGAAACTGCCCCAAAGGAAGGTGGCGTGCGTGCAATGCGACAATCGCACAATCCCCGCACGGTAACAACCATTCATCGCCAGTTGGAACGCCACGGCCACCAATCCGGCCACGAAACCAAAGGCGCACGTTTTAAAAATCGTGCGCGGACGTTCCGGCAGTTTTGCCAGCCATTCAACCAACAGCTTCACGCCCGGATGATGCCTCTAAATGCATCCTAAGGAAAGTTTCTACCGCCACGCGACCACAAATCGGCGTAGACAAGACCAAAATTCACCTGCCGACGGTAAACCAGCTTAAAGCCGTTTGCCGCCAGAAACTTGTCCGGTGCCGTAAGCGAGCTTGCGGACAATGAAGTCATGACTTTGAAAAAAGCATAGAGTGAGGCCAGAATCGCGCGGGCGCGCCAGCGCCGCCAGCCACGTTCCGGCACGCGAAAATCAGCCAGTAACCAGATGGCATCGGCGGTCGCACTTCCCGCCAGCCGTGGAATAAGTTTTTGAAGTTGTTCGGCACGAAAACAGTCGAGGAAGAAATTGGTGACCACCAAATCGAATTCTTCCTTTGGCGGCGTCCAGTGCAGCACATCCATTTGTTGGAATTGAATCTGCGAATCATCCAATCGTTCACGGACCACGCGTCGACGGGCCTGCTTAATCATGACTTCGCATTGCTCGACGCAGGTGATTTGAATTCGCGGATTCAAGCGCAATAGTTCCACCAGAAATCTTCCCGTGCCTTCGCCTATCAGCAATGCGTTTCGGCAGTTTTTCGTGGCGGGCAAAAAACTTATCCGGCAACGTTGCATCAAACTGCCGGCAAAGATTTTTTCCAACCAGTGATAATGCGGGGCGAGGCGGTCAAAGTTCATGCCGTTACGGAACCGGATTGTGGAGCCGGACGATTCCACCAATGGCAGGCCGCCAAGCCACCGCCGGTAAAAAAGAGAATGTCCCACGGATCAGCAACGCCTATGTGACAATAAACCGGGCCGACGATTTTGCACATAACCGACCAGATGGCGAGGTGCGAAAACATCTCCGCCCAGGTGGGGGGCAGGTCATGTTTCCGCAATCCCGTGAGCCGCTGAATCCACAGCACGACCGGCAGTGCGGCGGACATCAGCAATAAATCGTCGAAATGCGAATGCAAAAACGGCCACGCCCATTGCAGATGCGAGTGAAGAAATCCGGCCAGATGCGGCCGAATAACCAACCGGTTGACCGCATAAGCCGCAAGTGAAAACTCGAATAAACGGTCATGCAGATAACCGAAGCGGTTCATAGCGCCAATAGTACCCATCCGGTGGTAATCGCCAGAAGTGTTTTGATTAATAAAATTATGGCCTGTTCATGTATGCCGATCAGTAAAAGTGGGCCAAGGGCAAACCTCAGTATTTTGATCAGTAAAATCATAACCCGTTCATGCTACCCACGACCGCAAGTTGCGCCAGAAAGTTTTCAGGCAAACTCCGGGCACGGAACTTTTAATGTCGGGCATTGCCTCGGAGAACTAATTTGAAGCCGTAGGATTGCGCCGCACCGCCCACCAAGTGACAAGCCCGGCCCCAGCGCAAATGATTGCCCTTTCCTGTGCTAACGACCAGTTCATGAGACTGATTTAAGCAGAAAAGCAGTTGACTGATATTGAAGCAAGAAAGGTGGGAGAATGCGTGTCATTCGATCTGGTCTCGGGCGGTTCATTTTTTATCGAGGTGAAGTTGGCAAATGAAAATCGCCTAATCTGAGTCGATCTGTATATTGTATTTCAGTGGCCGCCTCGAACTTCTTCACCGTCCCTGATTTCAGACCAACCCAACTCCACGCCGTCATCATCTAAACGGAAAATGATACCATCCCCATCATGTGCGCCACCTGAATCCATCGTGGGGCTGGCTATTGAGTAACCACAGCAGACCGGCGACGACAAGCACGAGCAAGGCTCCGAAAAGCACGGTGAAAAATAGCATCTGCTTCTGGTGATAGGATGGTTTCCGCTTTCTCATTCCCCGTCCAATCATATAACCACCGTGGTTTCCAAGGCGCATGATTCGGTCCGGGCGAAGGAGTCGATCCGGCAAATAAAATCGTCTGCGGGGAAGGGTTTTTCAATGAAATCGGACGCGCCAAGGGCAAATACTTTTTGCCGGCTGGCTTCGTCGCCCGGCCCGGAAACAAACACGATGGGGGTTTGGCTGGAAAATTCCCGTTGCCGGAGTTCCCGGCAGATCTCAAAGCCGTTCATGCCGGGCATATCCACGTCCAGCGTGATGAGGCTGAACTTTTCCCGCTGCGCCAGTTCCAAGGCTTGGTAACCCCGGAACGCCACCTGCACGTCATAACCAGCGCGGGTCAGCAAATACGTCATCAAGCTCGCTGCGGACACCTCGTCTTCCACCACCAGGATCTTGATTTTATCGCTCATGTCGGGTTTTCCAAGAGTTGATCGCCCAAGGGAAAGGACGACGATGCCAAGCCAAATAAACCGACGGGCCGTAAATCTCGTTTACGGCCAGCCCGACGGCTCCCAAAAGCTTGAATCAACAGCCGGATTGCTACTGATTTCTACCTACAATACGTTCGCCAAACGAGGATCTTTCAAATTATTTTAAATTTCATCCCGGTTGCGCGGTGCATTCAACAACCCACCCGCCACCGGCAAGTTGACAGTTCAGGCAAAGTGGGAAAATGGGGTCGCTGGTGATCCAGCCCGGTAGCAATACCGGGCTTGGTCGGCCCGATCGGCCCTTCAGATTGCCCGTGGAGCGGCCTAAACGCCCCGGCGGAGCTGGTATAACGCAAAACTGCTGGTTCGACGCCCCGGCGGCCTTTCACCCGGCCCGCCGGTCATTTATGGCGATCCGTTTCTTCTATAACCTCAATCGACGCCCGGGCTGTCGGTGTCTTGGCTTGTCTCCGCCGGGAGACACAAGCCATCAACCTGCATTGCCGTTGCCAAGCCCGCTGCCCCTCCGCAGAATGCCTCCGTTGCCAGTCCAACCATCACAGCATGCCGAAAGCCTTTCCGGGCTGATCGAGCGAGTCACCTTCTTCAACGAGGAGAACGGCTGGGCCGTGCTCAAAGTCAAGGCCAAGGGTCACCGGGATC
>Ga0302281_10000451_pt1 | contig 30514 bp, 13 predicted proteins | sample III_Fen_E1_2_FD_198762 | JGI IMG/M metagenome (GOLD analysis project Ga0302281, IMG submission 198762) | Peat permafrost microbial communities from Stordalen Mire near Abisko, Sweden - III_Fen_E1_2 | ecosystem: Environmental > Terrestrial > Soil > Wetlands > Permafrost | place: Sweden: Abisko...
CCGTGACCGTGACCGTGGCGAATTCCATTTCTGTCGTCACCATCACCGCGCCGACGTCCGGGCAGGTGGTGAGCAACGCGGCCTTCACCGTCACCGGCACGGCCGCGATCACCGGCAATCCGTTGGCGACGTTGACGAATGTCTATGTGCAATTAAACAACGGCGGCTGGACGGGCGCGATCTCGACCAGCGGCTGGACGAACTGGACGGCAAGCGTGACCTTGACGGCCGGCAGCAACACCGTGTCCGCCTACGCCGTGGATACTTACGGCAATGTGTCCCCGACCAACTCCGTGACGTTTGATTATGTGACCAACGCTGGTGCGCTCTTCGCCGGCCCGCCGGGAACACCCGCATCTGGTTTTAATAATCCGGGAGGAAGAACCATCGTTGTTCCTATCGGCGGCGGCATCGGTGTGCAGTCCGTTACCAATGCCATTCTGTTCAGCGCCAATGCCACAGTCTTGGCGGGCGATGTCGTATTCCTTCGTAATCCAATTAACGGCAACAACCCCACGAACTGGGCGGCGGTGCTGCGCTTCTTCAATCCCGGCGACCCGACGGGCACCAACGGTCTGGCCGCGACGGAATATGAAACCTACTTCCAGACGAATGCCAGCCCCAACACTTTTACCGGCTTTTCGTTGCTGCCCAATGTTGACTATGTCCCCATTGCCTCGACGAATGCCGATGGCAGCATTACGGCGGATGCCGTTGTATTCGGCCCCGTCGGTGCCATTCTCTCCGGTCAGGAAGCCATCATTGTTTACACCGCTTCCATTCAACCCAGCCCCGGCGCGGATTTAAGTTTGAGCGCCAGTGCCGCGCCCGAACCGGTCGGCGTGGGCAGCAACTTGGTTTATTCCCTCACCGTCAGCAATGCCGGCCCGGCCACGGCGACCGGCGTGATTGTTAGCAATCAGCTTTCCACCAGCGTCACCTTTGTCTCGGCCACCGGCGGTGCCACGCCCACCAATGGCGTCCTGCTCGTGAATCTTGGCTCGCTTACTGAAGGCACGAATGATTCCATCCAAGTCGTCGTGCAACCCACGGCGGCGGGCAGCCTCACGAACAACTTCCAAGTCTTCGCCAACGAATTTGATCCGAACGTGACGAACAATTTCGCCAGCGTGGTCAGCACGGTGACAAATGCGACGGTGCCGGTCTCGGCAGATCTGATTCTGACGGTGAGTGACGCATCGCCTGTGCCGACGCTGGTCGGAAATTATTTGGAGTATGATTTTGTCATCAGCAATGCCGGACCTTACATCGCCACCGGGGTGGTATTCAGCAACCAGCTCCCGGCCAGTGTGCCATATGGTGGCGCACCGAGAACGAATGGCCCGCTCGCCGGCCTCCAGTTTTACAATTTGGGAACCCTTGATGTGGGCGGAATCACCAGCTTCAGATATTTGATCCAGCCGCCTGCCATCACCGGCAAATTGACCAATTTGTTTCGGGTATTTGCGGACCAGAACGATCCGGTGCTCACCAATAATTCCGTTACTATGATAAGCCCGCTGACGAATGCTCCGGTGCTGGTCGGCATTCCGGGTTCGCCGTATGCCGGGAGTTGGATGGCGGTGCTTGGCGGCTCGGCTACCAACCGTTATGAAAACCAAATCTTTCCCTCGACTTTCTTTACGTCCCTCCAGGTCAGCACTGCGGCCGGATCCTACGCGGCGGGTTTCAGTCCCTCAACTTTCGGTATCCCGGCGTCGAATGCCATTCCCGGCGATATCGTCCTGCTGCTGAATCCAACTGGCGGTAACAATCCCACGAACTGGCAGGCGGTGGTGAGGTTCTTCAATCCCGCCGATCCCACTGGCAGCAACCATCTGGCAGCCAGCGAATCGCAGGCTTTCATCCAGCCCGATTTCTCCAATTTTAAGTTGTTCACCAGCGTCGCTTTCTATCCCAGTATTGTCGCCGGTAGCGAGATCACAGCCTCGTTCCAAGAAATCGGCCCGATGGCTGGCATTCTCGCGGCCCAGAGCGACGTCGTCACGATAACGGTGGCCAATTCCAATGCGGATCTGAGCTTGAGCGCCATCGCCGCGCCGGAGCCGGTGGGTGTGGGCAGCAATCTGGTTTACTCCCTCACGTTCAGCAATGCAGGGCCGACGGATGCCACGGACGTGATCATCAGCAACCGACTTCCGGCCGGAGTCACATTCGTATCCGCGACGGGCGGTGCCACGCCCTCTGGCGGCGTGTTGCTCATGAATCTTGGCTCGCTGACCAATGGCGCGGTTGGTTCCGCGCAGATCGTCGTGCAACCCACCACAGCGGGTCAACTCACGAATTCTTTCCAGGTCTTCGCCGACCAGACTGATCCCGTGCTGACAAATAATTTCGGCACTGTGGTCAGCACCGTGACGAATGCGCCGGTGGTCAATCAGGGAATTCCCGGAACACCGACAGCTAGTTGGGATGCTTCTTCCCAAGTTGTTATTGGCGAAGGCGGAGGCATTGGCGTGCAGACCATCATGCAGACGCTCGCAATTCCTAGTTTCTCGTTCACGGCCACACCGGGAAATATCGTCATGCTGATCAATCCCAATGGCGGCAACAATGTGTCCAACTGGAAAGCCGTGGTGAACTTCTTTAATCCTAGTGACCCGACCGGCACCAACGGTCTGGCGGCGACGGATTATCAGACCTTTTTCCCGACCAATGCGGGACCGAACGCGTTTGCCAACGTTCCATTGTTCACCAATGTTGACTATGTTCCGATCACCACAACGAATGCCGATGGCAGCATTACGGCTGATATTGTCGAAAATGGCCCCGCTGGCGGTATTCTTGCCGGCCAGCAGGCTACCATCTTTTACACCGCGTCCATTCAACCCGGCGCCGGCGCGGATTTGAGTTTGAGCGCCAGCGCCGCGCCCAAGCCGGTCGGCGTGGGCAGCAACTTAGTTTATTCCCTCACCGTCAGCAATGCCGGCCCGGCCACGGCGACCGGCGTGATCGTCAGCAACCAGCTTCCCGCCAACGTCACCTTTATCTCGGCCACGGGCGGAGCCACGCCAGCCAGCGGCTTGCTGCTCGTGAACCTCGGCTCGCTCGCCGAAGGCACGAATGTTTCCGTCCAAGTCGTCGTGCAACCCACGGTGGCGGGCAGCCTCACGAACAATTTCCAAGTCTTCGCCAACGAATTTGATCCGAACATGACGAACAATTCCGCCAGCGTCGTCAGCACCGTCACGAATGCGGCGGTGGTAGCGTCAGCGGATTTGAAATTGAGCGCGAGCGCCGCGCCGGAGCCGGTCGGCGTTAGCAGCAATCTGGTTTATTCCATCACGGTCAGCAATGCCGGGCCCTCGGCGGCAACCGGCGTGGTGGTCAGCAACCAGCTTCCCGCCGGTGTCAATTTCGTCTCGGCCACCGGCGGAGCGACGCCCGCTAGCGGCGTGCTGCTCTTGAATCTGGGTTCGCTGGCCTCCAACGCCATCAGTTCGGTTCAGGTCATTATTCAACCCACCGTTGCGGGCAAGTTCACCAACCTGTTTCAAGTATTCAGCAGCACGACTGATCCCGTGCTGACGAACAATTCCGCCACCGTGGTCAGCACGGTCACGAATGCGCCGCCAATGCCAGTGGATGTCGCATTGAGCATCATGGCCGCGCCGAATCCAGTAAGCGTGGGCGCACCACTCACTTACTCGTTGACGGTCACGAACAACAGCAGCACGACGGCCACCGGCGTGGTGGTTAGCAATACGCTGCCGCCGGGCGTGACGGTGTTTTCGCTTTTGCCGAGCCAGGGTGCGGCCACCAATCAGGCGGGCGTGGTGACTTACAGCTTGGGCAGTTTGCCCAATGGCAGCACGGCAACCCTGGCAATCGTGGTGCTCCCGAATGCGGCGGGCTTGCTCACCAACACCGCCAGCGCGTTCAGCCTGCAAACGGATTCGCAGCCCGCCAACAACTTTGCCACGAATGTCACGACCGCCGTGAATGTGCCGATCACCAATCTGGTGCTGACGGTGCTTTCAGCGATCACCTTAAACCCACAGACCGGCTTATTCGAAGAGCGCATCGAGGTCTCGAATGGCGGACCAGCCACGCCGTCGTCGGTGTTGGTGCTGATTTCCGGGTTGGCGGCCAATGTGAAGGTGTATAACGCCACTGGCACCACCAATGGCCTGCCGTATGTGCAAAGCAGTTCGCCGCTGGGGATTGGCTCCAACGTGGTTTTCTTGTTGGAATATTATGTGCCTACCCGTATTGCGCCAACAAACCTGACGCTCACCGTGCAAGCTGGGCCGATCGTCATCCCGCCCGTGGTGACCGGCACCATTCTCAGCATCAGCCGGATGATCGCGCTGGATAATGGCAGCGTGCTGGTGGAGTTCAGCGCGGTGCCGGGCCAGGTGTATGCCATCCAATACAGCAGCGACATGGTGACGTGGCTGACGGCGGTGCCGGCCATCGCCGCCCCGGCGAACCAGGTTCAATGGATTGATTCCGGCCCGCCCAAGACGGTCAGCAGCCCTGCGCAACAAGGCGCGCGGTATTATCGCGTGATTCTGCTCACCGCCCACTGAAATGAACCCGATTCAGCTTATGAAAAAATCTTTCGTCGCCCTAACCCTGGCCCTAACGCCCGGTTTGTTCGCCACTATTTTGCACGCCGAGGATGCGGCGGCCGACAACGCGAACCCAAATTGGTTTAGCTTCGGACCGCAGTTCGGGCTGAACCTCAATGCGCGGTTCAATTATATCGGAAATGTGAAGCCTGCAAATTCGGGGAACTATGACGACGGCTTCGTTCACACGGACAGTTCAGGAAATGCCGGCGGCAAGACTTGGAATTGGGGTTACCAAAACGCCTCACAGGTGCAGGGCAACACGGTGACGATGCATAATTCATACGCCGCCGTGAATGGCACCGAGAACCAGAATGACAATCTGGGAGCCGGCTTTGATCTGGCGTATGGTCGGAATCTAGGCACCGTGCTGGGCGGCAAATGGGGATTGCAAGCGGCCTTTGATTTTACCGCTATTTCCATCCATGATAGCCAGCCACTTTCCGGCACGGGCACGACCATCAGCGATGCCTATTCCCTCGGCGGTGTCTCCGCGCCACAAGCACCTTACACCGGCGGTTTCAATGGTCCGGGGCCATTGCTGGGCGATAGCCCGACGCGAACTACAGCTTCAGAATCAGTTTTAATCACGGGCTCGCGCACGCTGGATGCCCAGATATATGCCCTGCGGCTGGGACCTTATTTCGAGTTCCCGTTTGGTAAACACTGGTCGGGTCGTTTGGGTGGCGGGCTGGTTCTGGGCTTGGCCAACATCCAATATACCTATAATGAAATGATTTCCTTTGGCGGCGGTCAGACGGTCAATAACTCGGGTTCGAGCACAGGCGTGGATTTTAACGCCGGGGGTTATTTGGAAGGCAAATTGTTGTATGCCATGACGCCCGCCGCGAGCCTCTTTGCCGGGGTGCAGTATGAGAGCCTTGGCACCTTCTCGCACAACACCGGAAACGAGCAAGCGCAACTGGACATGAGCAGCACGCTCAATGTCCTCTTTGGCGTGCAGTTCAATTTTTAACCCATTTCCAATTTTGCACTGGCACAATTAAATTTGACGCCATGTGCCCGTTCAGACGGATACGCTCGTTCGACATCGGCAATTGCCTCCGCCGTGCAACATCTTCCCGCTTGCGCCTGCGCGACATTCCCATAAAACTACGCATGGCTATGCCTCTGCTTTTCACCATCATCGCATCGGGCTTGCGGCTCCGCCGCCAATTATTCATTCCCCACAACCGCGCCCAAAAATAATCGCCATGTCCAACCAGTTGCCAAGCAATGGAGCCGCTCGCACATCCCAGGTCGGCGGGGATGTCACGGAAAAACTCCGGCGCTCCCGGCAACGTTTGCTCGATCTTACCCTGCGCAACCGGCTGCTTAATTTTCGCCCCGGCAACCCCGATTACCGCGATGATTTGAAAGGGCACAAGCATATCGGACTCAAGGGGCACGTTGAATCGCTCTGGCAGATGTTGGTTGAAAACGAAAAACCTGTTGAAATCGCCCATCTGACGCGCGACCAACAGTCCCAGCTTTCACAGGAATTGCGTCAGACAGGGGATCAATCGAGTTCCAATTCAGGCGCAAGTCTTTCACTGGCCGCCTTGGGCCATGAAGAGTGGACCGATTTGTTCAGCTCGATTCGTGGAGTCTCGCAGTTTCTCCAGAAGGGCAATCTGCTTTCATTGCTGCCGGACGAAACTTTCCGCAAGCGGCTCACCAAAATCAGGAATGAACAAAACACGTTGGCTAATTCAACCGGCGACAGCGCCTTGTTTCTGGCCATCGGTTTTTTGGAATGGTGCGAACCGGAGCCGCATCCAAAAGCCAATGAACCGCTTTTTGCCCCGTTGATTTTGGTTCACGTCAATCTCGACCAAAGACGGACGGAGGAAGGCGGGGAGCGTGAATTTCTGCTCCAAATGGATGCCGATCAACCGCAAGGCAATCCATGTCTTGCCGAAAAACTTCGGCAGGACTTCGCGATTGATTTACCGGATATTGAAGACGAGGAAGCCCCGGAAACTTACTTCGACCGAGTTCGTCGGGCAGTGCGTTCCAAGAAAAACTGGAGGGTGAATCCGACCATTGCCCTCGGCTTTTTCAACTTCGCCCGCTACCGGTTGTGGCTTGATTTGGATCCAGACGAATGGCCGGAAGGTAAATCACCCAAAGACCATCCCATCGTCAGCGCAGTCTTAAACGGCGATCCCTTGCCTCAAAAAGATGGCATCCCATCGGATGACGACGTCGCCACCCATCAGGCGACCGAAGACCTGCCCATTGTGATGGATGCTGACAGCACCCAATATGCAACTCTGCTGGCGGGTCAAAAAGGAGTGTCATTGGTGGTTCAAGGCCCGCCCGGCTCCGGCAAGTCGCAGACCATCACCAACCTGATTGCGGTTGCCATCGCCCAGGGTAAGCGGGTGCTTTTCGTCGCCCAAAAACTTCCAGCGCTGCAAGTCGTGCGCCGTCGTTTGGAATCCGTGGAATTGGCTCCCTTCTGTTTGCCTCTGTTCAGCGACAAAGCTCGCGTGACGGAGGTGCATAAGCATCTCGCCACCAGCGCGCGGCTGCGGGAAAAACAAGATTGGCAGCGTCCGCTTAATAATCAGGTGGTCGCCCTTGCCAAAAAACTGAATGATCACGCGGCCCGATTGCGCGAACAACCAGCCGGATTTAACCAGAGTGCCTGTGCCCTGATTCAAAGAGCCACGGCGCTGAATTTGATGCTGCGCGAGGCTTGGGGTGTGGAATGGCATGACGAGCTTCTTGAAATCACGGTTCAGGATGTTGAAGCCTCCCCCGACTGGCTCGAAAAACGCGAGCAGACGCTCCATCAATGGCATCGGCTCAAAACCGAGGTGGGCACCTCATGGTCAAATTGGACACCGCTCAATCTCGGGGCGATGGATACCCAGGCCGTGGAGGCGTTTATCCGCCAGCACAAACAAGCGGCGGCGGCGCTGGCCGCAGAACTCACCTTGTTGCCGGAAGATTTCCACTCCCTGCCAGTTGCCAAAGTCGAACAGCTCGTGACCGAGATCAGCAGGAGTCGCTTCACTGTGCTGAAAGACGTTTTGCCTAACCTGTTGGCTTTTCTTTGGGAGGCACCGGAAAATGCCACCGTCGTTGCTCGCCTGGAGCGCGACTTGGAAGAATTTTACCGCCAATTAAGCAAGGCACAAAGGCATCTGCGAATCACCGAAGAAAATCGGAACTATGTCGCTTCGCGAGCCACGGAAGCACTCAAGGCCGTCGTGTCGGTTGTCAGTCCGCGCTGTTCTCTGGCTTCGGCCAAAACCTCGCTGGACGATTTGAACGACCTGTTGCGTTCAGCGGAGGATTTATCCGCGTATGCCAATCTGAATCCCGCCGGCATTCAGGCAATCTGGCAGGCCAGTCCGCCCAACGTCGAACCCGCTGCCATGACTTGGAGGCATGTGGAGACGCTGGCCAATCACAACGCGAATCCTGATTTGTCAGTTCCCATCGGTGGCAAACTCGTGCTGGCCCTTTATGTGCAGGAAGATAATGCGAGGAAAAACGAGTCGCGCGCCTTGGCTCAACGGCTCGCTCGTTATCATGCCTGCGTGGCCCAGCTAAATTCCCGCGTCGCCGACTCGTCCCGTTTACAACCCGGAAACGCCATCGGTGAATTGGAACAATCCGTGCGCAGTTTGTGCCAGCATTCTATGGGCGAGGTGAAACTCTGCGAGTTGAACGCGCTGGAACAAACCTTTTTGGGACTTGCCGATTCCCTTCGTAAAACCGTTGGTGAAATCCCGGCGGGCTTTTGCGCTGATATATTCGGGTCCGTTGCCTTGAAAATTGGCGATGTTCAACCCTTGGCGACGCTGGCAGATATTCCCGTGGAACGACTTCAAATTCCGCCCAACGGGACAGACAAAGTGCTCATGCGGCTCGTCGGGAATCCCAACCCGGTGAATGCGTTGGAATCCTTCGGTAAAGCCATTGAATCTTATCAGCTTAGCTATCAGGCAACGTGCGATTTGTTTCCAGAAATCCAACTGGGCCAGCCGGTCGAAACCGAACTGCTTAAATCGCAACGTGAGGCCGCTCGAATAATTCAGGAACTCGGCCTTGGGGACCAGCCGCTGGGTGCGGTCGCGCAAATGGTCGAAAGAGTTGAGAAGCTCCGTAAGGCGACGCAAACGATGCTCGCCGATTTTCAAAGTCATTTCGAGCCGTGGCCTTTGCTCCAGCCGGAAACGCTGGAACAAATTGTTCAAGCCAAGAAATTGTTTTTGCTCTTGGTCGGCCGGCCACAGGCTCCCGCCGAACTTCCGGTGTCCGCCCTCTGTGTCCAGACCAATGCCGACACGGTTTCATCGGCGCTGGCCGAAAGTCGTGAACTTCAGCTTTTCCGTGAACGGCACTCGGATCGCGTCGCCTTCCGGGATTTGCCCGAAGTCGAAACGCTGATGGTTTTGCGGCGTGAATTGCGCTCCTTCACCGGTTGCTGGTGGCGCTGGTTTTCGGGACGCTACCACGGCACCCGAAAAAAAATGCGGGCATTTCTCAATTCACCTTACCCCACCGATGCCGGTGCATTGGCCTTGTTCGATGAGTTGGAAGTCCATGAGCGGCGACGGCTCTCTTTTCTGGGATCACCCGCCGAGCCGGTGCTGGGCGGATTATTTCGCGGCATCAACACCAATTGGCCGGCCATCGAACCAACGTTGGCATGGATTCAGCTTTTGAAAGTGGCCACGCAGTCGAGCGATGTGACGGCGTTCGTTGAATCCGCCAACTCCAATGCCGAGGGTTTGCGCGCCGGGGTTAAATCCATCGAAATTTTGACGCAACTCCTGGGTCAGTATCGTCAAGAGTTATTGCCGGTTGCTACCCTGTCATTGCTTGCCGCCAACCCGGAGGCCATCAAACTGCAAGACCTCAGTGCGGCGTTAGTCAGGACCGAAAAACTGGTGAATGATCTGGCCGGACGAATTTCGGCGCAGGTTAAGCTTAAACCTCAAGCGACTTTCAAGGAGCTTGTCAGCCGCATCGGCCAGCTTGAGCCGCTCCAGAAATCGGCGCTAGGCTTGCGCCAGCATTCGGCGCTGGCGGAACCAGTCGTGGCCGCCAGCTTCAACCCGGCGGCACTGGCGGACGATGCGGCATGGCTATCGGATTTGGCCAAGTCAAACGTCTCGCCCATACTGGTCGCCGCGATCCTTGGGAAAAAATTGGCAGCCGGAAATCATCTGCCGTTGTTCCAAGCCGCCCAGAATTTCAGCCAGCAGATCAACCGGGTGCGCGAGGTGCTTGCCAACCACCATTCACCCTCTTGGCTTTCGCCGGCCGTGACCGGCGCTGACTTGGAAGGCAAATTGTCGCAGCTGCTTCAGGCCATCAGCGCCGCTCGCGTTCAGTCTCACGAATGGACCTTCGACCAGCATCTGACTTTGGGCGAAATCCAGGAATCAATGGATGACATCCATGAAATTGAGGCCGCGACCCAAGCCTTTATCCCGTGGAAAGAAATTCTCCACGAAGACCCTTCGTTGCTTTCTGATGAGCAAATTACCACCACGTTGGATTGGCTGGTTTTGCTGCGTCAGCACGGGGCCGCTGGCAGCCTCCTCCAGTGGCTTCTGACCGAAGAGACCGATAATCGCCTGCATTGGTGGCAGGATTCGGTGTCCCGCGCCAAGGAACTTCGGGGCCGGATTCGCAAACTTCAGGATAGTTTCATTCTGCCTCTGCATGAATCTCAATCGGCCATGACTTTGGTCGCGTGGTCGTCCCAGACTGCGGATCGAAACGCCCGGACAACAAGCGCTCTTGAGATTGTCGAGACGCATAGCCAGTCGAATGATTTTACCGTCCATGACCTTGCGGAAGCCACCGCCGGTTTGCACCGCGCCTTGGAGTTGGAATTATCATTGCAAAGCTGGCATGAGCGGCTTGGCGCGGACGCGACGCAGCTCGCCGTCGCGCGGATTCAAAATCATCGCCAGTGGACCGCCACCGTGCGCGGCTTCGCTCCCGCGCTGGGGAACTGGCTGACAGCGGGCGAGACATCGGCGCGTTGTGTAACGCTGCTGGGGATCGAACCGAAGCTGGTGGCCATGAAGCAAGCCGTCAAGCAAACGAAAGATTCCATGGAATTTTTCGGCCGGGTGTTAAACGACGGACCGTATTCGATTCTTTCCATCAAGGGAACCTGTCGCGAGATTGAGCAGAATTGCGATGCGTTCACCGCCCAAATTCCCCTGTTGCCGAGTTATGCGGCCTTGCTGCGGGAACGGGGCAATGCCCGGCAGCTCGGCCTCGCCAATCTTCTCACCAACGGAGAAGATGCCAGCGTCACGGTGGAAGTCATCATCCAGACGTTTCGTGGTGCCGTCGCGTATCAGCAGGCCAAGTCAGTCTGGGAGGCCGACGACGATCTGCGCCTCTTCCAATCCAGCGAACACGAACGGCTCCGCAAGAAGTTCCAGGAGGATGACGACAAACAACTGAAAACCAATCGCCAGTTCATAAAGACGCGCTTGAGCAATGTTGATGTGACGGAAGGCTCGAAAGGCCGGACGGTTGGCGAGCATACCGAATATGCACTGCTGCAATGGGAGATGGGCAAGCAGCGCCGCCATCTGCCGATTCGCAAGCTGGTCAGTCGCGCCGGACGGGCCATGCAGGATTTGTGTCCCTGCTGGATGATGACTCCTTTGGCCGTCGCCCAATTTCTCGCCCCCGAGGCCATCAGTTTTGATGTGGTCATTATGGACGAGGCATCCCAAATTAACCCAGAAGATGCTTGGGGTGCCATCACCCGTGGCCGGCAGTTGGTGGTGGTGGGGGATCAAAAGCAGATGCCTCCCAGTGATTTCTTCATGTCCGCCTTGGAAGAGGATGAGTCGCCCGAAGAAGAGGAGGAAATTGACGGCGGAAAATCCGAAAGCATTCTGGACGCGTCCGTCTCCTCGCTTATGTCCTCGTCGCTCCTGTGGCATTACCGCAGTCGGCACGAGACCTTGATTGCTCCCGCCAACAGCTTTTCCTACGAAAACCGCCTGATTCTGTTTCCCCATCCGCATCGCAGCCATCCCGAACTGGGCGTCCGCTATACCCTGATTCCCAACGCCACCACCACTACCGGTAAAGTAATCAACGTTCTGGAAGCTACGGCCGTTTCCACGCGTGTCCGAGAATTGGTTTTGCGCGAATATGCCAAGCCGGCCAAAGACCGGCTCACCATCGGCGTGGTGACCATGAATCTGTATCAGCAGGACGCCATAATGGAATTGCTGGGTAATATGCGCGATAACGACCGGCGCTTTGATTTTGCCATGACCACGCTGGCATCAGAACAGAACGAAGAGCCGCTGTTCGTGCGTAATCTTGAAAACATTCAAGGTGACGAACGCGACATCATGATTCTTTCCTGCACCTATGGCCCGCACACGCCCGGCGGAACGCCCACGCAACGATTTGGTCCCCTGAACCGTCAGGGTGGCGAGCGCCGGTTCAATGTGCTCATCACCCGCGCCAAATGGCGGATGGAAATTTTTTCATCCATTCGCAGCGACCAAATCTTGGCGGACGGCAAACAGCAGGGCGTTCGCGATTTCCACCTTTTTCTGAAATATGCTGAGTCGGGCGTCTTGGCCGATTCCGGCGAGGCCACCGGTAAGCCGGCAGACTCGCCGTTTGAAATCCAGGTGGAGGCCGTCCTACAACGCGCCGGTTTCCAAACCGAACGCCAGGTCGGTGTCGCGGGATATTATATTGATCTGGCCATCAAGCATCCGACCCACCCCGGACTTTTTGCGTTGGGCGTCGAGTGCGACGGCAAAACGTATCATTCCAGCCGGGCTGCCCGTGACCGTGATCGCCTGCGCGAAAAAGTTCTGATGGAGCGCGGTTGGAAATTGCATCGGATATGGTCAACCGACTGGTTCGTTAATCCCATCCAGGCCAAAAAGAAATTGCTCGACGCTGTAAATGCTGCGTGCCGATGATTCTGGAAATATGATTTTTCAAACGCAATTTCTAGCCGCTTGGTTTTTTACTCGTTAAAATTTTTATTACATGGCACGCAACAATTCCAACAACGGCAACGCCGGCGCGCTCGGCTTCGAGGCGACTCTTTGGTCTGCCGCTGAAAAGCTCAAGGGCAACATGGACGCGGGCGAATACAAGCACGTCGTCCTCGGCCTGATTTTTCTCAAATACATTTCCGACGCGTTCGAGGAACTGCACTCCACGCTCGCCAAGGATAAATCAGCCGACGCCGAAGACCGCGACGAATACACCGCCGACAACATTTTTTGGGTCAACAAAATCGCCCGCTGGTCGTATTTGCAGGGACGCGCCAAGCAGCCCACCATCGGCAAAGACCTCGACGACGCGATGGTCGCGGTGGAAAAAGACAACCCCACGCTCAAAGGCGTGCTGCCCAAGGAATACGCCCGCCCCGCGCTCGACAAGCACCGGCTCGGCGAACTCATTGACCTCATAGGCACGATTGGCCTCGGCGACCGCGAAAGCCGTTCCAAGGACATTCTCGGTCGCGTGTATGAATATTTTTTGAGCCAGTTCGCCAGCGCCGAGGGCAAACAGAGCGGCCAATTTTACACGCCGCGCCATGTCGTCCGGCTACTGATTGAAATTCTCGCGCCCTACAAAGGCCGCGTGTTCGATCCGTGCTGCGGTTCGGGCGGGATGTTCGTGCAGAGTGAAAAATTCGTGGAATCCCACGGCGGACGCATCGGCGACATTTCCATTTACGGGCAGGAATCCAATTACACCACCTGGCGGCTCGCCATGATGAACATGGCCATTCGCGGCATCGAAGCGCACATCGCATGGAACGAACAAGGCTCGTTCCAGAACGATGCGTTCAAGGATTTGAAGGCCGACTACATTCTGGCGAACCCGCCGTTCAACGACGATGATTGGGGCGGCGACCGGTTGCGTGAGGACGTGCGCTGGAAATTCGGCGTGCCGCCGACGGGCAACGCCAACTTTGCCTGGGTGCAACATTTCATCCATCACCTGTCGCCCACCGGCATGGCCGGATTCGTTCTGGCGAACGGCAGCATGTCGGGCAAGACTGGCGGCGAAGATGAAATCCGCAAAGCTATCGTTGATGCTGATTTGGTGGATTGCATGGTCGCATTGCCGGGACAACTTTTTTACTCCACGCAAATTCCGGTTTGCCTCTGGTTTCTGACTCGCGATAAATCAGCGCGGGTCATCAAGCAGGCTGGTGAGCCGCTGCCGGAATGTGTGCGCGAGCGCCGCCGCGAAACGCTATTCATTGATGCTCGGAAAATGGGAACGCTCGTTGACCGGGTGCATCTCGAACTGTCGGATGAAGATATTCGACGCATTGCCAAGACATATCATAATTGGAAGCGGGACGACGAGCAGTTGGGCAAAGAAGCCATCAAGCGAAAGATTGATCTGACTCCGTTGCAATCGTATTTGGACACGCTGGGCTTTTGCAAAAGTGTCAAACTCGATGAAATCCGCGTTCATGGGCATGTCCTGACGCCCGGACGCTACGTTGGTTCGGAAGAAATCGAGGACGATGGCGAGCCGTTCGGCGAGAAAATGAATCGTCTCGTCACAAATTTGCAGGAGCAGTTTGCCAAGACCGCCAAACTTGAAAAAACGATCAACGCAAACTTAAAGGGCTTAGGATATGGCGAGTAATGGGCAAGCCCTGACTTTGGGTGATGTTGTCACGTTACAACGTGGCACAACCTACAAGAGCGCTCTTCTGGGGCAAGATGGCCCGGTTTTGCTTGGACTCGCATCTATTCAGCGTAACGGTGGTTTTCGTGACGACAACCTGAAAACTTACGGTGGCGATTCTCCCGAAAAATTGACACTGCAACCCGGTGATATTTACGTTTCCCTGAAGGACGTAACTCAGGCAGCCCATTTACTCGGCTCAATCGCTCGCGTTCCCCCACACATCCAGTCAGGCCGTGTGACGCAGGACACCGTCAAGCTTACGTTCATACGGAAAGACATTCCGTCGGAATTTATTTACTGGCTACTGCGCACTCCTGTCTATCGCGAATACTGTCGCGCCCACGCCATCGGGACGACAAATCTATCACTGTCTCGCGATGATTTTCTTGCATTTCCAGTTCCTAAACCAAAAGCCAGAGAATTAACACTTGTCGAAACACTTGATGCGCTGGACGACAAGATTGAGTTGAATCGGCAGATGAATGTGATGCTAGAAGCACTAGCGCAAACAATTTTCAAAACCCGGTTCGTGGACGCGGCTTCTACCAAACTCCCTAAGGGCTGGCGTGCAGGCACGCTCGGCGAAGTCACCGAAAATTCGCGCCGTGGCATTCAGCCCGACGAAATCAAATCGTCCACGCCCTACATCGGCCTTGAACACATGCCGCGTCATAGTATCGCGTTGTCAGATTGGGGACACTCTGACGATCTCGGGAGTAACAAGTTTGAATTTAAGCACGGCGAAATTTTGTTCGGCAAGCTGCGGCCGTATTTTCACAAAGTCGGCGTCGCGCCGGTGGACGGCGTTTGCTCGACGGACATTTTGGTCGTGCGCCCGAAAACGCCGGAGTGGTTCGGCTTTGTGCTCGGCCACGTTTCCAGCGTCGAGTTGGTGAATCACACCAACGCCGCTTCCACCGGCACGAAGATGCCCCGCGCCAATTGGAATGACATTGCCCGCTTTGAAGTCGCGTTGCCGCCGGAATCGCTCGCCGCCGAATTTACCGCCACGATTTGCCCGATGATTGACCGCATCATCGCCAACATCCACGAATCCCGCACGCTGGCCGAGTTGCGCGACGCGCTGCTGCCCAAGCTGCTGTCCGGCGAGTTGCGCGTGCCAATCAAATAATTGCCATGAAACTGCCTGACGTCATTTTCGCCAAAACGCTTGCCCGGTTCGACAGTCTGATCGCGGAAGGGCGCAACATCCTCGCTAGTGCTCAAGATGTTCCGGCGTCCACTCTCCGTAATAAGGTCACGGGCGTGGATGTTCCTATTGGGAAGGCATACAAAAGGTTGGATGCGGAGAAATTCATTGAATGGCGCACCAAGGCAGCCACTTTACTCGCACTCGTTGTTCCCAAAGGCCATGTCCATCGCCAGACGGTTGAGGAATTGCCCAAACTTCAGGATTCACAAGAAAACCTACAAGAGGCCGTGAGTTTGCTGCGCGGGGTGAAAGATGATTTTGAGCAGGGCTTCCTCGACGATCTCGCGACGGCAATAGAGGCCGAGATTGCTTCAAACTACATGGGGCAGGCGGAGCATTTGCTCGCCGAAGGCCAGCGTGGCAAGTTTGACCATGTGCCAGCCGCTGTGTTGGCGGGAGCGGTTCTGGAAAATTCCTTGCGCACCATCTGCGGTCAGCAGCAGCCGCCCGTCTCGCTAAAAAACTCGAATGGCGACTTCAAGACTTTGTCACCATTGGTTGATGATTTGAAAAAGGCCGGCGTGTTCAACGAGGCCAAAGCCAAACAACTTCGCGCTTGGGCTGACATTCGCAATCTCGCGGCGCACGGCGAGTTCACTCAATTCACGCGCGACGATGTCGAGGCGATGATTTCCGGCATTAACAATTTTCTCGCCGACCATTTGAAATGAGACGCGTATGAGTTCTCTCAACATGGCAGACCGGCACAACCTTGAAAAACTTCTCGGCATGGAGGGCGGCTATGTATTGAATTTTTCCGACCGCACCATTGGCGAATTTATTTTTGAGGCGGTCGGTGTGGATATTCATTCGGCACGATACACCGCCGACGGCACATCCAAGGCACGGAAGCTCCGCACGTTTTGGAAACTGGAATCGGATTACTTGGTCGGCAAGCTGGTTTTGGCGCTGGTTGATTATTCTGTCTCGCTCAATTCCGAACCGACGCCGGAGAAAGACACTTTGCGCGAGCGTTGCCGGCAGACCGCCGCGCGACTTCTCGCCGGTTCACCTAGCCTTGAACCGTTGAAAGCCCACGCCAAAGCGCTCGATGCAAATTATCTCGCCGAACAGATTCGGCGCATGGAGGCATCCGTCGAAACCGATCCAGGTCTCGCCATTGGCACGGCCAAAGAACTCATTGAGACGTGTTGCAAAACCATCCTGGCCGAGCGCGGCAAACCCATGACCGGGACGCCGGATGTGCCGACGCTCACCAAGGAAACCTTGAAGGAATTGAAACTGGTTCCAGACGGCGTGCCTGATTCGGCGCGGGGCAGCGACGTGGTCAAGCGGTTGTTGAGCAATCTGGGCACGATTGGCAACGGCTTGGCCGAGTTACGCGGACTTTACGGCACCGGCCACGGGAAGGACGGAAAAACCCAAGGCGTTAAACCCCGTCACGCCAAGCTCGCCGTCGGCGCGGCGGCCACGCTGACAACTTTCCTGTTTGAGACGCATCTGGAAACGAAATCATGACCAATTTTTTATGAGTTTATTCAAAATTCCCACCGCCAAGCCGGTCGAGGTTGAATCGCCAGCGCTCCTTTTTCGGGATCTGAAACGTGACACCAGTATTAAGTTTCTTTGGGGACACCAAGAAAAGACGCTGGACTCGTATTACAAAGACCATCTCGATGCGAAAGATTTAGCAATTGAACTTCCAACAGGCACAGGCAAGACCCTGGTAGGTTTGCTAATCGGCGAATATCGCAGGAGGAGCCGGAAAGAACGCGTTGCATTCTTGTGCTCAACTAGACAGCTTTGCGCGCAAGTTCATAAGCAGGCAAAGAAATATGGCATTCCATCGTCGCTGCTAGTGGGCAGGCAGGCCGAATACGACACTGGTGATTTTTTCAACTACCAGCAGGCCAAAGCAATCGCAATCACGACATACAGTGGAGTATTCAACACGAATCCAAAAATTAGTGACCCGCACGTCATCATTTGTGATGACGCGCACGCCGCAGAAAATTTTGTTCCGGATATGTGGACTCTCAGCGTTAATCGCTTTGACCATCCAAAGTTATTCGAGCGCTTATTTTCTTTGCTCAAAGGAATCATGAGCGAGAACGCTGCATATAGGATTGAAACCGATGCAACCTCCAGCCACTCCACAGTTGAGATGATTTCTCCGATAGTTCTGGAGGGAGTGCAAGGGCAATTCATAGATGCCGTAAATGGATTCATTTCTGAATATACGGACCTCAGCTATTCGTGGAAGATGATTGAGACCCACTTCCCGGCCTGTAATCTCTACTGTTCAGGCCATTCCTTTGAATTGCGTCCAATTTTAGCGCCCACGCTAACGCATCCTCCATTTTCCGGCGCAACGCAGCGCATCTACATGTCCGCCACATTGGGGGACGACGGCGATCTTGAACGGTGCTTTGGAGTGAAGAAAATCACCCGGTTGCCCGCTCCAGAAGGTTGGGACAAGCGCGGGACTGGACGGCGGCTAATTTTATTTCCGCAGTTATCTTCAAAAACGGGCAAGGATGGTCTTGATGTTCTTCAAGGGCTTTTAGGCGAAGTGAAACGCACGTTGATTTTGGTGCCGAACAATAAACTTCGGGACTCATTTAACGAGGCGCTCAAGAATATCGTCACCGTTTTTATTGGAGCAGACACCGAAGAGAACGTCGAACGATTCCGCATTCATCCGGGCCCCGCAGCCTTGATACTGGCGAACCGTTACGATGGAATTGATTTTCCGGGCGATGAATGTCGAAACACAGTGGTTTATGGCTTTCCACTAGGTGCTGGCCTTCAGGAGAGTTTTCTTACTCAACGTCTGAAAGCTTTTTCAATCATTCAGGACAGAGTGCGCACGCGGGTGACGCAAGCGATGGGGCGATGCACCCGCGACGAAAGTGACTTTTCCATCGTTCTAATTCTCGGCGCGGATTTAGTGAAGTGGTTCTGCACAGGTGAGAACGTCGCCGGGATGCACCCGGAATTACAGGCGGAAGTTGCCTTTGGATTGGAAAACTCGACTGATAGCGACACCCAGCGATTCCTCGCTCTTGCAAAAGCATTTCTTTCGCGTTCGGCTGACTGGGATCAGGCGGAAGACTCCATTAAGGTTGAACGGAGCAAGAGGTCGAAAATCCCCGACGCTGCCGCCTCATCGCTTCAGAAATCCGCCGAAGTCGAGATTGATTACATCTATGCGCTTTGGAACGGTGGCTATGAGGACGCATATAAATTGGCAGACAGCGTAGTCGGTCTGTTGTCTGGGGGCAGTTCTCTCCGTGCATATCGCTGCTTCTGGCAGCATCAAGCAGCCGTTACAGCGAACCTTGCTTGGAAACAAACTAAAATGGATCAATATAGAACGATGGCTGCTGAACGTCTTAATCACGCGGCAAAAGGAAATTATGGGATTGCGTGGTTGAGCACATTGGCTGCGAAACTTGAAGGGAATGCGCCGCCAGTGGGGCAAGTTGTTGCAACGGACGAGTGGTTCAGCGTGATTGAGGAATTATTATCTGACTTGGGTTTGACAGGTTCCAAGTTTGATCGAGTGATTGCTGATAAACGCGAGTTCATTGCTGGCATCGAGGCCAAGAAATTTCATCAGGGACTTGAGTTTCTAGGAAAAATGATTGGTGCAATAACTCATCAGTGGAATGGCGATGGAAAGCCCGACGGCTTTTGGAATATTGCGTTTTGGCGCGCTTTTGTTTTTGAAGCGAAAACCGATGAAATTACGGATGCGCCAATCACTCTGGCGTCTGTGAGGCAAGCATTGACACACGCTAAGTGTGTCCGCGATGACCGGTTGTTGCCGACACATACTCCGCTCCAAACGGCAGTAATCAGCCCTCGTTCGACAATTGACGGTGAAGCCCGTAAGCACGCTGGCAATTTGCTATATTGTTCACATGAACAAATTGTGGGCCTGTTTGATCGGGCGGCTGCCGCGCTTACCGAGTTGCGGACGATTGCAACCAGAACTTTACAAGAGGAACTTCCCGACGAAGCGCTCAAAATCTACGCGAAACACCAAGTATTGCCGGAAGCTGTAGTTTCGGTTCTTTCAGGGGTTAATCTGGCAAATATGCAAACTCAATCGGAAGCGCGCGCAAAATCTGCCAAATAGCTATTTATGCTGAATTTTGAAGAAATGAAAGAGGCCATTGCCGACGGCGATGGTGATGATTTTGAGGCGAGCAAAACAGACCTTGTGGCAACGAACTCATTTGTCGAGATGCCGGAAGGCATTGCAGTAAATGTTTTAGACAATTATTTTCCCGAAGCGCGGCTTTGGAGGGAAAACGGCAATGTCGTCGTTGAGATCACCGAGCACATCTACACCAAATACTGGGAGCACAAATGGCATGGCCGGGTCTATGCAGACGCGATGCTTCGAGCGGTCAAACGGTTTATCGCGGAGGGACATCCCTTTTCTGAAGGCACGATTGAGAATGATGATGACCCGCACATCTTCATTCGCTGGCAACTCCATCTTCCCGTCGCCACGAATGGCCAGATAGTTACCGAGGCCATCGAAACGGCATTCGACCTTGTTTGTTCCCGCGCTGATTTGATTCTGGAAAATTCCGAAACGGTGCTCGTGCTCGGCAAGGATACTGGCGAGGGCATGGAGCGACTGCGCCTCATTGCCGCCAAGTTGGAAGAACTCGGTTATTACACCGTCATCATCAAGGATCAGCCCGATAAACTCGGTGAAACCGTCATCCAAAAAGTCATGCGGCACGCCCTGTCGTCAAAGTTCGTGCTGGTCGAGAACACAGAGCCATCCGGCCATCTTTACGAAATCCCCCACGTCGGCAAGGCGGCGGAGTGCGTGATTGCCTTTCTTCAGGAGGATGGAAAAGGGGCGACATGGATGTTTGAGGATGCCTTTGCCCGCAATCAGCACTGGCAAAAATTTATGTATGCTCCCGGTGCAATCGGGAATGCCGTTCATGGAGCTGCGGATTGGGCAGAGGACTTCGTCAAACAGTTTGGCGCTTTTCAGCAGCGTGTGTTGCCCTGGATGAAACCCGCGACAAACCCATGATTTTCAACACTGATTTCTACCATGCAAGCCCAACCAAAAACCGTCCGTGAAATCCTCCACACCGGGGATCAATATATTATACCGCTGTTCCAGCGATTCTATTCCTGGGAAAAATCGCATTGGGAACGCCTGCGAATGGACATCTGGGCAATGCTTGAAAATGGGGCCAAACCGGTTCACTTCCTTGGCCCGCTGGTTTGCACACTGCCGCCACGCCTGCCCGGCAACAGTTCCACATTTCAACTGATTGACGGCCAGCAGCGTGTCACCACGTTGACCATTCTTTTAGCCGCCATTCGTGATGTCGCCCGATCGCGCAATCTTAACGATTTTGCCGAGGAAGTGACCGAAGACTATCTCCTGTTCAAACGCAAGCAGGGCAGCGACCGCTACAAGGTGCTGCCACGGCTCGGCGACCGCGAAGTGCTCATGGCCATGATCGAGGGCCATGATATGACGCCCTTTGACACCAGCCGGGTTTTTGAAGCGTGGAAATATTTTCACCGGCACGTCCAGCATTTTTCGCGCAAGGATACGCAAAAACAACTGGCCCGGCTGTTGGAGGTCATCACCACCCGGCTGAATTTGGTGGCCGTTCTGATTGATGGCGAAAATCCGTATGAGATTTTTGAAAGCCTCAATTCCACCGGCTTGCCACTGAAGGAATCCGACCTGATTCGCAACTTTGTTTTCATGGAACTTCCGTTGGCCAAGCAGCAGGAATTTAATGACCAGCACTGGAAGGCATTTGAGGAAATGTTTGATGCCACCGAAACGGAAGCGGCCATCGAAATGACCCCGTTTTACAGGGATTATCTCATGCGGACCGGCAAGTATTCCAAAGAGGATGCCACGTTCGTGGATTTCAAAAATGCCCACGAAAACGACGTGCGGCAGCCGGAAGCGTTGGTCACCGAGCTAAAGCGTTACGCGAAACTCGACCTCATGTTGCGCCGCCCGGATTCAGTCCGTGATGCGCGGTTGCGTGGTATTCTGCGTCAGGTGGCCGGCATGGAAATCACCACGGCCTATCCACTGCTGTTAAATTTGCTGGACCGCAATGATCGGGGCCAGTTAAGCATGGAAGATTTGTGCGGCTGCCTGGAAGACCTCGTCAGCTTTGTGCTTCGCCGCTCGCTCTGCGGTGAAACCACCCGCACCTATGGCAAGTGGTTTGTCGAAGTCATCACGTTGATTCGCGACCAGCCACGCCGCGACCTCCAAGCCTACTGGCTCAGCCGCCGCTGGCCGGATGACGCTGCGGTTCTGGCGCGGTTGCCCAGCTTCGAGCTGTATCGCCGCGAAAGCACAAAGACGCGGGTGATTCTTGAGGCATTGGAAAAGAGTTTCGGCCACCGTGAACGGGTGGACTTGAGCACCTTGACCATTGAACACGTCATGCCTCAAACCATCACCAACAACAAGAATGGCAAGGCATGGAAGGAAATGCTGGGTGAGGGCTGGGAAAAAACGCACGAAACCTTGCTGCACACCTTGGGCAATCTCACGCTCACCGGCTACAACACGGAGTTGAGCAATTCACCATTTGACACCAAGCAGGTGGAACTGGCCAACAGTCACTTGGATCTCAACACCTATTTTGCCGGCTTGCCCAAATGGGATGCGGCGGCCATCACCAAAAGGGCCGCTGAACTCGCGGCTCGCGTGGTGACACTCTGGCCGCGCCCAGCGACTGAAACTGCCTATGCCGCGTCGGCAGAAGCCATGCCGGAACCGGAGGGATTGACCAACGCAGCCAAGGCCCGGTTGGAATATTGGCGTCATTTGGATTCTCGCTTGGAAGATCGTGGTGTTCCGCGTGATTTGATTATTCCCGTCGCCGACTCGTGGCTGCCGATTTCCATCGGCACGACCGGCGAGGCTGATTTCGTATTGAGTTTCAATCAACAACGCGGCCAGATTCACGTCTCCCTGATGCTCACCGGCAAGATCGCGGAAAGAATCGCACAGGGTTTGCTAAATGATAAGGCCGCCATTCATCAGGAACTCGGTTATCAGCTCAGTTGGGAACTCAATAACAACGGCGGGGAACTCTACATTACCGACGAAGGCATTCCCATCCGCGACCAGAACGATTGGCCGGTCCAACACGATTGGTTCGGCGACCGTCTGGAAGATTTTCAGCGCGTCCTTCAGCCGCGCGTGATTGCCTTGGAAAAAGAGGCGCTCAATGACCCGGAACTTCGTCAGGCCCACGAACAGCGTGGCTTGCAGGAAAAATACTGGCGCGCCTGTTCGGCAGTGTTGGCTGGCTCGCAATTGGCTTTTCGTGATTACGATTTGCCCAAAGGCCAAACCGTCTGCCGGTTCAACCCGCTCGATGATGGCGTCAAATTTGGCGTCCAATATTATCCATCCGTCAGGTCGCTCTACCTTTATTTCGGAGTTCCGAATGGTGCCGGAAGAAACCAGCGCCGACTGTTCAAAGAGCTTCTTGAAACTCATATTCCAGAACTGGAGACTTTGCTCGGCGAAAAATTACACCTGGACGACCCCTACCTGTCGGCTGTCCTACCGGCGGACATGAAGACAATGGAAGATTGGCCCCGCCAGCATCAGTGGATCAGGGAAACGGCAGAGAAGTTTCTCACAATTTTCAAACCCCGAATTGGAATCGAATAATGGCCTTCACCGAATCCATCGTTGAGGACGCCACGGTAAATTGCTTTGGGAAGCCAATAACAGAAACATTTCCATTTGTCCGTGAACCGTTAAACTATTGACATCATGAACGCGACGTTAATGAAACGCCTGTTTCGGGTAATCCAGTCGGGCACGAGTGCCGATGTTGATGTGCTATGCCGGCGCATCGTGGACGAGGAAAAAAAACAGGGGCATGGCCGTGTGGCCAAGGAGTTGGAACAAATTTTAACGGCAAAACAACCGGCTAAGTCTGCACCGCACACAGGCACGCTCCAACGCCTGCCCACCAGTCGCCGGGAGTCCGCGCCGCTGATGCAGGAGATTACGGTTGATAAACTCCGGCATCACATGGTTTTGCCCGACTACGTGGAACGACGTTTTCACCGGATTGAAAAAGAATTTGCGGCGCGCACGCGGCTGGCCAAGCACGGATTAAAGCCCCGGCATCGCATCTTGCTCTACGGCCCGCCTGGTTGCGGCAAGAGTCTCGGCGCGGAACGTCTCGCGTGGAATACCGGTCTGCCGCTCCGCAAAGTGCGATTCGACACGTTGCTCTCATCCTACTTTGGTGAGACGATGACCAATCTTCGGAAAGTTTTTGACGCCGCCCAGGCTTCGCCTTGTGCGTTGTTTTTGGACGAGTGCGATTCGCTGGCGCGCTCGCGCTCGGAACGCAATGACGTGGGCGAAGTCACGCGCATCACCAACGCCTTGCTGGAAATGCTGGAAGACTACAAGGGCGACGGTTTGGTGATCGCCGCCACCAATCTGGATTCGGCGCTGGACAGCGCCTTGTTCCGACGTTTCGACGAAGTGATGAAAGTTCCGTTGCCCGGCATTGATGAAATTTGCCGAATGTTGAAATCCACACTTTTGTCGATGGAGACTGGCAAGGAGATTAGCTGGCGTGAAATTGCACAGGCGATGGACGGCATGTCGGGTTCAGAGGTGGTGCATATCGCACAGAACGCCGCGAAACATTCCGTGCTTGAAGGCCGACGCAGTGTCGGCGAGGCGGACATCCGCCATGCGCTTGCAGAAATTCAGGAGCGCCACCAAGCGCAGGGATAATTTATGCCGACGAATCCAGACTTCCCGCATTTACAATTGGCATTTCAAGGGGCTTACGATCCAATGTTTCAAGGCGGGCCACGCGAGAACCCGGAGATTGAGGCCAATCGAGCCAATCCAAAAGGCCACGCGAACCGGCTTCGCGCCATTTTTGCACAGATGCGGCAATCGAACGAAGAACTTCGCCGACTGCGAGTTGAGATGGGGCTACCCGCCATCCCCGCTGACAAAGGTTTTTTGTTAAAATTGCCCGAAGGTGTGGATGTTGACCAGCTTGTCAGAGCGCTTGGAGTGGAGTTGGTCGCAGAAACCGAGGAGGGATTGATGCTGGTTTCGTCCGCAGACCTTGAATTTACGAAGTTGGAGGAGGTCTTACGGCAGTTTGAGGTGGGTGAGCGCGGTGGCGGATCAGGGGCTTCGTTACTCGACATTTACGAACAACCGAACGATGCGCGCCGCTTGAAAAACATTCTTGCGCCGGAGATCTTGGGAATGTGGCCTTTGGACAATGCCATCATTTACACATTTGATCTCGGCATCCAGACCGCCACCAGCACTCGGGATGTAAAGTGGCCGCCAGTTAAAAAGAAAAAAACCGAGTCGGAGCAAGAATTCTTACAACGCAGAGAGACGGAGCGTGGCAAGGCTTGGGCCGAAGCAAACAACGAATGGGACGATAATGCCGAGGCACGAGTGAACGAGCTTCACACCTTCATTCAACATTACGGCGGGGAAATTGTTTCCGGGATGATTTCCGACCCAGCCCGGCAAGGCGAAGTTGGCATGGTGTTTCCCGACTGCACGCAGGTGCGCGTAAAAATGAATGGTGATGGTTTCCGTGACGTGATTTTGAATTTTGCGCACTTGTTTGAAGCCGCATTGCCGCCAGAGTTGCAACGGGAGACAACTGAACTGCCAGCAAAGCAGGACGAACCGAAACTTGTGGTGCATGTGCCGGCAAACGACGCATCCACAGTATGCGTCATTGACAGCGGAATTCAGGAAAAACACCGCTGGCTTGAGCCAGCTATTGATGCAGCCACCAGTCGTTGTTTTCTGCCCGGCGTCGCCGCTGACGACGTGGCTGATTACGTTGGCCCGCAAGGACACGGAACGCGGGTCGCTGGCGCAGTTCTTTATCCCAACCAAATCCCCGTCGCCGGGGAAGTTGAACCCGTTGCGTGGATTCAGAACGCGCGCGTTTTGAATGCGGATAACAAATTGCCCGACGCGCTCACGCCGGAAGAATATCTTCAGCAAGTTGTCGCGCATTTTCATGCCGCGCCTCGCTTCACCAAGATTTTCAATCACTCAATCAACGCGAACGTGCCTTGCCCGAAGCAGCGCATGACTTCTTGGGCGGCCAAGCTGGACCAGCTTTCGCACGAACAGGAGGTATTATTCATCCAATCGGCAGGCAACCAGCATCGCCTCGGCAATGGAGATCAGGCGAACACAGGCTTGAGCGCTCATCTGGACGCTGGCAGACAACCGCCAGCTCATCAGTTGGAAGCTTCAATGCGTGTCGCCAATCCGGCGCAAAGTCTCCACGCATTAACAGTAGGTTCAGTCAGTGGCGCGGTTTTTGAGGACGCAAACGCACGGTCGTTTGCAACAGGTGAGCATCAGCCGTCTGGATTTAGTCGTGCCGGTTACGGTGAGCCGTGGTCGGTCGTTAAGCCGGAAGTCGTTGAGATCGGTGGCGACCTAGTTTATTCCAAGAATCCGCCCCGCAACATTCGGCATCACACGGATGTTGCCGTCGAATTGCTCAACTCCACCATGCACAGTGCGCCCGCTTACTCCAAAGACGGGGCCGGAACATCGTTTGCGGCACCGAAGGTGGCCCACATTGCCGCGCAAATCCAAAATCTCTTTCCCGCCGTGTCGCCTTTGCTTTACCGGGCGCTGATTGTCCAAAGCGCCCGCTGGCCGGGCTGGGCAGAAGATGAAGCAAACAAAGATAAAGTGCTTAAATTGATTGGCTATGGACTGCCTTCATTGGAAAGAGCCACTTCCAATTCCGAAGGCCGCGTCACTCTGATTACCCCGGACGCGGAGATACTTCCGAGCAAGAAGCTACATCTTTACACGATCAGGATTCCCGATGAATTACGGAATGCCGCATTGGAAGCAAGGATTCGGATAGACGTGACGTTGGCATACACGGCGTTGCCGCGACGAACACGCGCCCGCCGCACAGGATACTTGGAAACTTGGCTCGATTGGGAAACCAGCAAGCTGAATGAGCCACGGGATATTTTTCAGACACGGATGCAAAAGGGTGATTACTTATTTTCCGAAAGCGAGTTTGTTGGTCAAATGACACCCGAAGGGCTGATTGCAGCGATTACTGTAAGCCACATTCCTCTTTCTGCCGCCACGACAAACATTGAAGTTTTGAACACGTTGTTAAGCGAGGCGCGCTTACTGCCATGTTTTCCAGGAATAATTTTACCTGGAGGGGCGGCAGATTTGGTTAGACGCGAGAGCACACTTCGATCCACAGGACGGATTAAACTGAATAGACTTATTCTGGAGGCAGCATACCCCGACGCCTGCCCTCAGAGGATTGAGTATGAAAATTTTCCGTGGTTACTTCACAAAAGAGAGGGGTGGGGCGAATCGGAAGAGACGAGCAGAGATCGCGGTTCGGTGCAGAAGGATTGGGCGGTCTTCGATTCCTATAACCTGCCGGAAGAATTTGCAATCGCGGTGCGTTCTCACATCGGCTGGAATCATTTAGACGGTGCAGGCACGGCTCGCTATTGCGTTGCCGTGTCCTTTGAAGTGATGCAGGGCGAGGTGCCAATCTACGCGATGATTGAGTCCGAAATTGAGGTTGAGGAAGCTGAGACCAAAATCAAAATTCAAACCTGAAATATTTCTCACGCCACCGCTTTTATGAGCTTCACCGAATCTGTCGTCGAAGACGCAACGCTTTCATGGTTCGGTGAACTGGGTTATTCGCTGCTGCACGGTCAGGTCATTGCCCCCGGCGAAGCTGCCGCCGAGCGGACAAGTTTTGGCGAGGCATTTTTGCCGGAACCCTTGCGGGCCGCGTTGCGGAAGCTGAATCCCAAGCTACCCGCCGAGGCGCTGGATGAAGCGTTTCGCAAAATCACCATTCCACTTCATCCCACCCTCATCGCCAGCAACCGCGCCTTTCACCGGCTGCTGGTGGACGGCATCGCCGTTGAGTGCCGCCGCAAAGACGGCAGCATCGGCGCGGAGATTGTCCGGCTGATTGATTTTGCCGAGCCGGAAAATAACGACTGGCTCGTGGTGAACCAGTTCACTGTCATCGAAGGCCAGATCAACCGCCGCCCTGACGTGGTGATTTTCGTCAACGGCTTGCCGTTGGGTGTGATTGAATTGAAAAATGCGGCGGATGAAAACGCCGACATCTGGCAGGCGTTCCATCAGCTTCAAACTTACAAGCAGCAAATCCCGGCGTTGTTCATCCACAACGCGGTCTTAATAATTTCTGACGGACTAGAGGCGCGCATCGGCACCATTAGTGCAGACAAGGAACGCTTCATGCCGTGGCGCACCATTGACGGCGAAACCGTCGCGCCCGCCACCATGCCGCAGCTAGAAGTTCTGTTGCGCGGCGTTTGTGATAAACGCCGTTTTCTTGACCTCATCCGGCATTTCATCGTTTTTGAAGACGACGGCGGCAATGCGGTCATCAAAAAACTGGCGGGCTACCACCAGTTTCACGCCGTCAACATCGCCGTGGCGGAAACCATTCGTGCCGCCAGCGCCGGGGCGATGGAACTGAAAGAAAGTGGCGGCTTCTTTGCCAAAAAACAACCCGGCGGCGAAACCGGCGACAAACGCGTCGGCGTGGTCTGGCACACCCAGGGATCGGGCAAGTCGCTGACGATGGCGTTTTATGCCGGGCGGCTGGTGGTCGAGCCGGGAATGGAAAATCCCACGCTGGTCATTCTCACCGACCGGAACGACCTCGACGACCAGCTTTTCGGCACGTTCGCCCGCTGCCATGAATTGCTTCGGCAAAAGCCGGTGCAGGCGCAGGATCGGAACCATTTGAAAAAACTTCTCACCGTAGCATCCGGCGGCGTGGTGTTCACCACAATTCAGAAGTTTTTCCCCGAGGACAAGGGCGGCAAACATCCGCTGCTGTCCGACCGGCGCAACATCGTCGTCATCGCCGACGAGGCGCACCGCAGCCAATATGATTTCATTGATGGTTTTGCCCGGCACATGCGCGACGCGCTGCGGAACGCCTCGTTCATCGGCTTCACCGGCACGCCGATTGAGAAGGCCGACGCCAACACGCGGGCGGTGTTTGGCGATTATATTTCTATTTATGACATCCAGCGTGCCGTCGAGGACAAGGCGACCGTGCCGATTTTCTACGAAAGCCGCCTCGCCAAGCTGGAATTGAAGCCGTCGGAAAAACCGAAGATTGACCCGGATTTTGAGGACGCCACTGAAGGCGAGGAACTGGAGCACAAGGAAAAGCTCAAATCCAAATGGGCGGCATTGGAGGCCGTCGTTGGCGCGGACAAACGTGTCGGCCTCATCGCCGACGATCTGGTGAAACACTGGGAAGCGCGGCTTGAAGTGATGGACGGCAAGGCGATGATTGTTTGCATGAGCCGCCGCATTTGCTTTGAACTTTACGAAGCCATCCGCAAATTGCGCCCGAAGTGGCATCACAAGGACGACGACAAAGGCGTGGTTAAAATCGTGATGACCGGCTCGGCCAGCGACCCGTTGGAATGGCAAGATCATATCCGCAACAAACCGCGTCGGGAGGCGCTGGCCAAGCGGTTCAAGGACGGCAAAGACCCGTTCAAGATTGTCATCGTTCGCGATATGTGGCTGACCGGCTTTGACGCGCCGTGTCTGCATACCATGTATCTGGACAAACCCATGCGCAGCCACGGGCTGATGCAGGCCATCGCCCGCGTGAACCGCGTTTTCAAGGACAAGCCGGGCGGCTTGGTGGTGGATTATCTCGGCCTCGCGCAAGAGTTGAAACATGCGCTCGCCACCTACACCGAAAGCGGCGGCCACGGACGGACGGCGATTGACCAGGAGGAAGCCGTCGCCGTCATGCTGGAAAAATACGAAATTTGCTGCGACCACTTCCACGGCTTCGACTGGTCGAAATGGACGACGGGCAAACCAGCGGAAAAACTTGGACTGCTTCCGGCCGCACAGGAATTTATTTACGCCCAGGGAGCCAAGACCAAAAAGCCCGACGACCATAAGCAGAAATTTCTCCGCGCCGTCACCGAGCTGTCGCAGTCGTTCGCCCTGTCCGTCCCGCACACCAAGGCGATTGAAATTCGCGACGACGTTGGTTTTTTCCAAGCCGTCCGCGCCGCCATCGCCAAGAACGAAATCAGCGGCAAGGAAAAATCGCCGGGGGACATTGACGCCGCCATTCGGCAGATTATTTCTCGCGCCGTCGCGTCCGATGAAGTCGTGGATATTTTCGCCGCCGCCGGTTTGAAGAAGCCGGACATTTCGATTTTGTCGGATGATTTTCTGGCCGAGGTTCGCGGGATGCCGCAAAAAAATCTCGCGGTCGAATTGTTGCGCAAGCTGCTGAACAACGAAATCAAACTGCGCTCCAAAAAATTTCTGATTCAGTCGAAGTCGTTTGCCGAGTTGCTTGAAAACTCCATCCGCAAATACCAGAACCGCGCCATCGAAACGGCGCAAGTGATTGAAGAATTGATTCAGCTCGCAAAACAGATGCGTCAAGCCGACTCGCGTGGCAAAGACCTTGGCTTGAGTCTGGACGAAGTCGCGTTTTACGACGCGCTCGAAACCAACGACAGCGCCGTGAAGGCTTTGGGCGATGCAAATCTGAAATTCATCGCGCAGGAACTTGTGAAAACTATACGCGCCAATGTCAGCATTGACTGGACGGCCAAGGAATCCGTCCGCGCCAAGCTGCGTGTCATGGTCAAACGGGTGCTCCGCAAATTCGGCTACCCGCCAGACAAACAGGAAAAGGCCACGCAAACAGTTTTGCAGCAGGCCGAGTTGCTGTGCGCTGAATGGGGCGAATAACAGCAGTAAGTCGTTTTCACCCCCATGAAACTCCAAGCATACGTCTTCTGCGGCTGTTACGAACATGGCCGGGTCAAGCGCCCGCCGCCTGATCCTGAAATCGTTGGCGTGTCCACCAACGGCGACGTTGGTTGTCATCGCCCCACGCCAGCCCAATACCAGGCATTCCTGAAGTGGCGCTACCGTGCCTGC
>Ga0302281_10000458_pt1 | contig 30278 bp, 21 predicted proteins | sample III_Fen_E1_2_FD_198762 | JGI IMG/M metagenome (GOLD analysis project Ga0302281, IMG submission 198762) | Peat permafrost microbial communities from Stordalen Mire near Abisko, Sweden - III_Fen_E1_2 | ecosystem: Environmental > Terrestrial > Soil > Wetlands > Permafrost | place: Sweden: Abisko...
CGCGACCAATCCGGCGGCCAGGAACTGTTCGATCTCGCCCAAGGCGAGCCGCTGGAATTTTTCCGCGCCATGCCCCAGGCTTTTGCCCGCGTGGACACGCTGCCGGATGATTCCGCGCCCGCGTTGTTGCACAAGGAGGAGGAGTGGCAGGAAATCATCAGCTCCGGCGAATATCAGCGTGCCACCTTTTTGCATGATGCCTGGTGCGCCGCTTTTGTGCTGCCCCGGCGCGCGAATGATTTTACCTATCACTTCCACACGGCCCACCTGCGCAAGTTGGAACAAGGCATCAACGAGTTGTCGCCGGAATTGATTGCGGCCATCGAACGGCTGGGCGGCAATGCGCCGCAACTGACCGAGCCGGAGCGCGAACGAAGCTACCGTTTCTTCCATTGGCATCTGCGCTTCCCCGGCGTGTTCCGCGCGGCGACCAATGGCACACCGCCGGAAAATCCGAAATGTGGCTGGTCCGGTGGATTCGATGTTGTTATTGGCAACCCACCTTGGGAACGGGTCAAACTTACGGAGTTGGAATGGTTCGCTGGCAAGCATGAAGGAATCACCAACGCACTGACAGCGGTGGCGCGCAAACAAATAATCGGTGAACTTGAATCCAGTGACCCAAGTCTTTACCGCGACTTTTGCGACGCGCTGCGAAAGGCGGAAGGAGAGAGTCATCTGCTTCGCGATAGTGGACTTTATCCGTTATGTGGACGCGGAGATGTGAACACCTACGGCGTCTTCGCCGAAACCATGGTCAGTGTCTCCGCCTCACTTGGGCGCTCTGGCTTCATTGTGCCTACCGGTATTGCAACCGATGACGGCAACAAATATTTTTTCCAATCGCTCGTGGATGGTAAACGATTGGCGGTGTTCCGTGATTTCGAGAATCGAAAAAAACTTTTCCCGGATGTGGATTCGCGGATGAAGTTCACATTGTTGACGGTTACGGGAACGGCAGACCAGCAATCCTCCGCACGCTTCTTTTTCTTTGCGTTCGGCGTGGAAGACCTGGCCGATCCAGAACGTCAAATTGAACTCACTCCAGAAGATATTTCACGGATCAATCCAAACACTCGGACTTGCCCGATTTTCCGCACCCGTCGCGACGCGGAAATCACGCGGGCCATTTACAACCGCGTGCCCGTGCTACTTCGGGAAGCGCAGGGCGAAGACAAGCCTGAGGAAAATCCTTGGGGTGTTTCTTTCATGTCGATGCTGCACATGTCAGGTGCATCGAAATGGTTTGTCACACGCGCAGATGCTGAAGCCAACTCATGGGAACTACGCGGCAATCACTTCTTCAAGGGCGAAGACACATTACTACCTCTGTATGAATCAAAACTGTTTCATCAGTTTGACCATCGCTGGGCTACTTACCTTGATGCCGAAGAAACTCGTGACCTCGCTTCCGGTGAGAAAATTGATCCGTCCAGGTTCATTATACCGCGCTACTGGGTGGATGAGCGGGATTGTCTGTTAATCGCTGCCGCAATTTTTCCAGAACTTGCCAGCGCCCTCCGCGCCGTTTGGAGGCCCGATTCCGGCGATGACAAAGATGGCGCAGCGAATCTGCGTCGCGAGCTTGGCCGCTGGCTTGCCGGTTGGCGTATGGTCAATGGTGAAGTGGCTGCCGGCGCACAACTTCTCCGCGAGCTTTTGGCCGAAGCCAAGAAAAAGCGTTCAGAAAAAAAATGGCGTGACGAGGAGGCGGCGGCACTTGAACTCGCAAAAGAATACGAACTGACACCGGCGGAAGCCGCTACCTTGGCAAAAATTCTTGATGCTCCGTTGGCCGAGCAGGTCAAAGCTGTTTGGTCGCTGCTACGCTCACGCGTGCCGAAATGGTTTCTGGTATTTCGTGACACTGCCCGGGCTACTGACGAACGCACTGCAATATCAACAACTATTCCATGGGCCGGCGTTAGTAACAAAGCTCCGATTGTTTCAATTGCCAACGAAAACAAATCATTTGCTCATTGCCTGCAAGCAAGCATGGCTTCATTTGCACATGATTTTGCAGCTCGTCAAAAAGTTGGCAGCACCACGCTGAATTTTTTCCTGGTTTATCAATTTCCCATTCTGCCGCCGGATACCTACGCGCAGCCCGCGCCGTGGCAGCGCAGCATGACGCTGGCCGACTGGTTGCGGCCCTATGTTTTGGAATTGTGTTTCACGGCGTATGATCTCGGCGGCTTTGCCCAAGATTGCGGTCACTTTGAATTGCCGTTCCGCTGGGATGATTCGCGCCGCGCCCAGCTCCGCGCCGAATTGGACGCCGCCTTTTTCCATCTCTACGGCCTCAACCGTTCAGACACGGAATATGTGCTCAACACCTTTGAAGTCCTGCGGCGGAGCGAGCTGAAAACGTCCGGCAAATTCGTGACCGCCGAACGCATCCTCACTGCCTATGACGAAATGGCCGCCGCCATGTCCGCCGGCACCTCATTTACCACGCACCTCGTTCCGCCGCCCGCTGATCCCAGCATCACGCATGAACGGTTCAAATTGACAAGGATTCCCATGAATGCCCGAATAACCCGCGCTACCATTCGCAACTATCGCAGTCTCGCCGGCGACAGTCAGCCCGTGACCCTCGGCCAGGTCACCGTGCTCGTCGGCCCCAATGGCTCCGGCAAAAGCAGTTTCTGCGACGCGCTCGCCTTTCTCGCCGACGCGGTGAACAAGGGGCTGCCCGCCGCCATCAACAACGGCGACAACCGGCTCGGTTTCGCGGCCCTGCGCCGTCAGGGCGGTGATAAAATTTCATTGCGCGTGGATGCGGAGTTGAACGGGGTGAATGGCTTTTACGAACTGGAATTGGAAGGCGCGGCCAATGGCTATCGGGTGGCCAAGGAAGCCGCCGAGTGGCGCGGGAGTTTTGCCATCAAATACACGGATGAAGGCCGGCAGTGGGAAGCCGGAAAAAAATTGGAAGGCGTGTCCATTCCGCCGGGAGAAACGGCGTTGCTGCTGCCATTGCTGCAAGGCGAAGGGCGATTCGGTGAACTGGCCGAGACAATTTCCAATATCGTGGTTTATAATTTACCTCCCCTTGAACTGCGCCAGAGCCGGGCCAAAACACCGGCGACGCCCATGAATGGTCATGGAACGGATTGGCCTTCTGCTTTGGCCGAGGTGCTGGACAGCAAATCTAAAGGCGTGCTGGTCGTGGCGCTCAACCGCATTACCGGCGACATTACGGATGCCCGCGTCCGGCAGGTCGGCAAGCAGCAGGTCGTGGAATTTCTCCATCACACCAAAGGCACCAACGCGGAGCGCTGGGCCAGCGCGGATCAGGAGAGCGACGGCACTTTGCGCTCCGCCGCCTTGCTCACGGCGCTCATCCAAACGCCATCGCCTTCAATCATTGCGATTGAAGAGCCGGAGTTGGCCATCCATCCCGGCGCGCTCACCGTCATCCGCGATTTCATCGTGGATGCCCAGCGGCACGCGCAGATCATCATCACCACGCACAGTCCGGAACTGCTGGACCACTTTGACGCGGATTACATTCGCGTCGTGGATCGCACACGGGACGCCACGCGGATTTCCGTCATGGACGAAGACCAGCGACACGCCGTGCGTGATTCGCTGTCCACGCTCGGCGAGGTCATGCGCCACGAGGGATTGAAACCTTCCAATACTTAAACCAAGGGGAATGAATTATGTGCCGGCCACTGAATGGAGCGATTTTTGTTGAGGGCGAGGGCGAAAATCACGCCGCACCGTTGCTATTAAAAAATCTTTGGGCGCATTTACAATTGCAGCCATATGTGACGTGGCAGGTTCTCTGGCTGCACAACGCCATGAAGGAAGACCACATTTTGAAGCAGGGCCTCGAACGCCACGAGAACAGGTTGCGCAACGGTTCGATTGATTTGCTGGTCGTGATGTTCGATGCGGATTTCAAGAAGGTGGACAAGGTTGCCTGTCCCAAGACTCACGCCCCGCAGTCGGCTAAAGTCGTCCGCGATTTCAACCTACCCATTCCCGCCGCTGTCATCCTGCCTCACAAGGAATATGAGCACTGGTTCGTGGCCTGTCTGCCCCAGTGGGGTGGGCGGGAAGTCGTTGACGATGGCACCGGCCAAGTCATCGGTCGCTTCGTGGCGGACACCAGTCGCGCGCACGAACAAATCAATGGTCGTGATGGTAAAGGCATCATTGACCGGCATCTCGAGCATGGTCGCTACGGCGAACGCACCCATCAACCAGTTCTGACCGGCATGTTGGATTTTGACTATCTTTGCCACGCCGACCGGACCGCCGTTGCGGACGCCGTCGGCTTTGGTCCGCTAAAGCGTGCCTGCGAATTCCTCGCCGGCAAAGTTGGCCAGCGCGGCGCAGTGTATCCAACGGCATAAACAACCATGACCACACCGCAAGGATTATCTAGCAGCGCAACGGAATTTTACGGCAAAAATATGAACCATCAATTTACAGGAGAGCGGCACCGGATCGCATAGACATATTTAATTCAGACGAGGTTAAATATGAATCGTTCCGCCGACATTCTCATAGTAACAGTAAATCGCACCGAGACCAAAGCAGTCCTTGAGGCTTTCGCCAAGGGCGTTGGCCAGAAGGCCACAGTCTTCAATCAAGGCAACCAGACATACTATGACTTGGGGGTTTTAAATGGTCTGTGCGTGGTGCTGGTGCAATCTGAAATGGGTAGTATTGGATTAGGTGCTTCATTACAAACGGTCGAAAAATCCGTTGCTACACTAAATCCTCAAGGCGTCATCATGGTCGGTGTAGCTTTTGGCATGAGACCGGATAAACAGCAGATCGGTCAAGTGTTGGTGGCCAAACGCATCATGAGCTATGAATCCCAGCGTGTTGGCTCGTCTCCTGATGGTCTGGAAGAAGTTATCCCCAGAGGTGTGCGCACCGATACTACAGTGAAATTACTGCAGCATCTTCAAGCTGCAGATGTAACGCGCGAAAAGGCTGATCCGAAGGTGAGTTTTGGCTTGCTTGTTTCCGGTGAAAAACTGGTTGATAACGTGAAGTTAAGGGAGAAAATAAGATCTTTCGAACCAGAAGCGATTGGTGGGGAAATGGAGGGGGCGGGCCTTTATGCGGCCTGTCAAAGTGCCAAAGTGGATTGGATTCTTGTTAAATCCATTTGCGATTGGGCAGATGGCAACAAAGGTGCGGACAAAGATATGCGTCAGGCATTGGCCGCAAACAACGCAGCCTCGTTTACTGTTCAAGCCCTTCAAATAGGGCAATTGGTCACACCTAATCAACACCGAGAAACATCCCGTCGAACCCGTCCTAATAACGCTGGCAATAAAACCAAAAATAACAGTGTTCATAGCGCAAAACCTCCTGCTTTTCTTGCCACGAACAATTCATCGCTAAACCAGCTCCCACCATTGCCCGCTCAATTTACCGGCCGTGGCGACGCACTAGCAAAACTTGAAGGAGATCTCACCGCTGAATACGCAGTCGGTGCCGTAATTTCTGGCGTGACCACTAATCTACAAGGCGCACCAGGAGTCGGTAAGACAGCTTTAGCCACAGTTCTCGCTCACCGGGTTAAAGGTCGATTCCCTGACGCCCAGCTTTATCTGAACCTACGAGGTGCTGGAGCGGATATTTTTGGAAAACATCCGGGCGCGGCGACTAAGCCTGTGAGCCCAGTAGAGGCGATGCAAATCATTATCCATGCATTTCATCCCGAAATAAAGCTACCCGAAACAGAAGAGGTGTTATCCAGCTACTATCGCTCCGTGCTCGCCCGAGCTGGGCGTGTTTTGCTATTTCTTGATAATGTTGCCGACGCAGATCAGGTTCGACCCTTGCTGCCTCCCCCGAATTGCCTCCTGCTTGCCACATCGCGGCAGCAGCTAAATCTTCATGAACTGGCTGAGCATCACCTTGATTATCTGAGCCCAAAAGAATCCCAAGAACTACTGCTTAAACTGGCTCCTCGGCTAAAAGGTTGCGAGCGGGATGCTGCAAATCTCTGCGGTAATTTACCATTGGCCTTAAAAGCCGTTGCTGGAATGGTGAAAACCCAAAGTATTGTTAAACCGTTAGAAATCCTTGCGCGGATTCGCGGCAAGCATGAGAAGCTGACGTCCGTTGATGCCGCATTTCAAGTCAGCTACGAGTTTCTGCCCGGAGATATCCGCAACCAGTGGGTATTGTTATCAGTTTTCCCATCCTCCTTCGACCTGACAGCTGCGGCTGCAGTTTGGAACGAACGTGAGGCAGGCGCTATGGTGCGGGCGACCCTGCAAACCTTGGTTAACGCTAGTTTGGTGGAATATAACACGTCGAATGGCCGCTTCCGCCTGCATGATTTGGTGCGCCAATTTTGCGATGGTAAACTCAATGGTCCGGAAAGAACTGCCGCCTGGAGACGATATGTCGGCCACTACCGCGATTTAAGCACCATGGCCAAGCAACTTTATAAGAAAGGCGGCGAATATATCCTTTTGGGCTTGGAGTTTTTTGACTTAGAGCGAACGCATATTGAGACGGCCTTTGATTGGCTTCAATCGCAAAATGATGAAGAATCCGCTGGCTTGCTGGTCTCGTTGGTAACCGCTGTGGCTTATACCAGTGATTTACGCTTTCATCCCAAGCAGCTTATTCTCTGGCTCAAGGCAAAAGTGAAAGCGTCCAAAATTATCAAAGATCGCCAGGCCGAGGGTATTGCGCTTGGTAATCTGGGAATTGCCTATTGGAACTTGGGTGATTCGAAGAATGCCGTCATTTTTCATGAACAAAGTTTGGCAATTGCTCGCGAGATTGGAGATCGACGTGGAGAAAGCTCTGCCTTGGGCAATCTTGGCAACATTTGTAAGCGTTCGGGTAAGTTAGGCCCAGCCATTGATGCTTATAACCAATCCCTTGTGATTGCTCAGGAGATTGGTAACCGCCGCAGTGAAGGCCTTGCGCTCAGCAATCTTGGGTCAGTCTATTGTAGCGCGGGAAACATACCTAAGGCTATTGATTTTTTCACACAAGGGCTCGTAATTCACCGCGAAATTGGTGACTGGCGTGCAGAAGCCATCGGCCTTGGCAATCTTGGTAGTGCTTATGCCGAAATTGGCGAGTATCACAAAGCCATTGAACTATTTCAGCAAGGACTAACGATCCATTGCGAGATTGGTGATCGGCGCGGGGAAGCCACGATTCTCGGCAATCTCGGGAGTGCATATAAAGGAATGGGCGATACCCCAAAGGCTATGGAGTTCTACAGCAAACAGTTGAAAATCGTTCGCGAGATTGGAGATCGGCGTGGGGAGGGTTACGCCTTATGGAACTTTACTCTCGCATTGGAAAAGTTGGGCGAGCGAGCGAAAGCCATCACCCATGCGGAGGCGGCATTGAACATTTATGACGCCACCGAGAACGCTTTTGCAGCCCAAATTCGCGAAACTCTGTCAAAATGGCGAGCGAACTCACCAGCGTCGTATTGAAATCCGATCATCGTTATATGGCTTCATTGTCTGAACTATATTCAAGCAACCAAGAGCGGCTGTTAAAATTGTCAAGAGCAGCCAAACTACCGCAGCCTTGCTACCTGTCTGGTGTTTCGGAAGCTTCATATGGTGTTTTCATTCGCGACGAGAACAGGAGGGATATGCTGCTTCGATGACCCTGACGCTTCCATTCCTGACCACCTATGATCCTCCGGGCACGAGTGAGGGCACGCTTGATCCGCTGGGTCTCTACCAGATTGCCGATCAACTCGCCATCAGACTGGTGCCTGCGGTGCGGGAGCGGATGCAACGTATCCGGTTTCTTACTGCCATGGCCGTGGGTGCGGTGGTGACGGAGGATATCGAGGACGACCCGCAATTCCGTGATGCTTCACCCTACCTCGTTTGGGAATGGCTGATCGTTGAGGCTTTTCTTCGGACCATGGATGATGACCCCGAAATCTGGGGTGTGCCGGGAACGTTGGTTGCCCGACGGGCTCTGAACCAGCACGGGTATCTTGATGCTCGAAGTTACCTGAAAACACCTCGTATTTTCGGCTTCTATGGCGTTTACAAACGTCTCGCCATTCATTTGGGACTGGTGGATGTCAACCTCGGGCCGGGCCCCAACGCAGAAGGTTTGGTGGATGCTTGGGCACGAGATCAAGGTTTGGGCGGTCTCGCCGGTGCGCGGCCACTGTTGCAAAGATGGTCAGCCGCGGTTTCTCGTAGTTTAGCGGAAAAGCCCCCGCGCACGCGGGCGGGTTGGAAGACTGAAGCGTGGGCCGAGCTGGCAAATGCGTTTGCCCCGGCCGGCGGCAAGTCCCGGGAGCGGCGGTATCTCCGTGAGTTGTTGCACGCGTCGGATGATCGGCGCTTGGGGGCGTTGCCGGAGATTTGGAAGTTACAGGACAAGTTCAAAGATTTCAGTGACGAGGATTTTCAGGAAGAACAGTTGCATGATGACCTCGAAAAGAATGTTCCCAGTCTGGGAACATTGTTGGTGGCAATCAGAACTTATGAGAATTTTGCCCGTGGCTTGCAGGATGCCTTCGATGTCATGAAAGCTGAAGCTGCGGGTCGCGATGCGCAGGGGTATGATGTGCCGCAAATTGCCGGCAACCGTGAGTTCAAGCAAAGCGTGAAGCACTTGCATACGCGTTTTGCCGCCACCCATACGGCCCTCGGCGAGGTGGCGCTGGCCAATCTTTCTCTTCCCAACCTGTTCAGTGACCGCTTCGGTGCTTTTGGCGAACTGATGAATGAAACCGATTGCGCACTCGCCTTGTGCGCCCATCACGAAACGGTTCAACGAGGGAAATCGGCGGATGGAAAACGACCTTGGTTCGACCGCATTGGTCGTGACCGGATCTACATCCGGCACGCGTATCGCACGCCGCGCCCCGCCATTTTGCCGGACCGATATGTTCATGATTATCGTGGCAAGCCCATCCGGCGTTTCTATTCCGACCTCACATGAGCAAGCGCGTTAACTCTACGAGCAGCGGAATTATGCTCGACCTATGGCGGCCGCCCAAGGATGCCGGGGATCCGATTGGCTGTCTGGCCACTACCTACATGTTTGCTCCGGGGTTGTTCGATGAACAGTGTCTCGCCCGCTTTCTGGAAATCGAATCCGAACCCAATCGTGAAGACTTGGCCTTTTTGCTGGAACGCGAAAGCCGGCTGGGCGGTGTCTATGTCGGCGTGCTGGTGGATCACACCCAGGCCGGGGTGGAGCATTCGCTGCGTTGGGATGTGCTGCCCGTGCGAATTCACGGCGGCAAGCAACACGCCAAGCTGAGCCTCCTGGTCTGGAATCGGCATATCCGGGTCATTATTGCGTCCGCCAATCTCACCGAACCCGGTTACCGCTCCAATTATGAGGTGGCTTCCGCGGTGGATTTTTCAATTCAGGATGCCGATGTCGGCATATTGGCCGAGGCAGTCGGTTTCCTTCAAAGTTTGCTTCAGCTTGTGCCCGGTGCCGCCGGAAGTCCGCCGGAAATTCAACGTGCCGGGACGTTTCTCAAGCAGGTTTTGCAGCTAGTCAAATCCTGGAAACCTGCTCGCCGGGGCGGGAACGTGCGCCAGCAATTTATTTTTACCCTGCCCTCGAATGGTGCCGGTCAGCAGGAGCGCAGCAGTCTCGACGAGGCGATTCAGGCTTGTCGGCGGCGTGCGGGTTCACCGAGTGACGTTTGGGTGGCTTCGCCATTCTTTGATTTTGATGAAGACAACTGCCGGGTTGCTGCGGCCACCTGCAAACTCATGGCGCGCGGGGTGGAACGGGACATCCGCTTTTTTGTCCCGTCGTTCGGAGACGAGGGGGAAGCCGGTGTCCTGCGGCTCGCGGCCCCGAAAGCTTTGCTCGTGACTCCGGCCAAGTATGGAGTCACGGTGAGGGTTAATGTGTTGCCTCAGGAGGATCAGGATCGAAATCGTCGCCCGTGGCACGCAAAAATGCTGGGGTTATTAACGGGTGGGTATTCTGCCCTGATGATCGGTTCCTCCAACTTTACCTGTGCCGGCATGGGGGTGGGCCGGTTTCGAAATGCCGAAGCCAATTTAATTACCATCGTTGACCGCAATGCTTACAGCCGCGAAGCTGGATTGCTGGAGTCGGTTTGGCCCGAGTTGAATCCGGTGGACGATCCGGAATCAGCCGAATGGTTGGGGGCGCGCCCGGAAAATGACGAGGAAGAACAGGCCAAGACTTCGCCGTTGCCGGCCGGTTTCCTGTCAGCCACCTATCGCGCGGGTGATCAAAGACGGATTCTTTTGCGACTGGATCCGGCCTATCTTCCCGCCGACTGGCGCGTCTATGCGTGCGGTCAGGATAAACCGGAATTGCTAGATGCCGGACGGTGGCGCGAGGGCGGAAGTCTTCCCCTGTTTGACCTGGCTTGGGAGCCGGCACAGCCGCCCGAGAAACTGCTGGTGCAATGGGGCGATCAAGAGGCGTTTCTGACCCTCAACGTGGAGGATGCCAGCCGGCTGCCGCCGCCCCCGCAGCTCGAAAACATGTCTGCCGACGATATGCTCTGGATTCTTGCAGCCGTGGATCCCAGCGCTGCATTTCGCGCCTGGGCGAGGCAACAGCAGCCTTCCGATTTGTTTGATACGGACTTGGACTCGGCCACCCCGGTTGATTTGGACCCGTTGCGTCGTTACGACCTGCAAACCACCTTTCTGCACCGGATTCGCCGCCGGGCTCGTGTGTTGGCGCAATTGCGCGCTAATCTTCAACGTCCCGTCGCTGGCCCGCAGTCGTTGGAATGGCGCTTGCGCGGAATGATTGGCATCGAGCCGCTCGCTGCACGGTTGGCGCTGGAGTTGGCCCGCAATCAGGTGGCACCCGATGAAGCGTTGCTGACGCTTGCCGACTTCATGATTGTTCTCCATGAAGTGGATTATCAGTCTGTTGACGGCTCGTTATCTCGCAAGGCGTTTTACGAGGTGTTCCAATCTTTTCTCCAGGAATTGGTGGTGAAACTGGAGCAGTCGGTAGAACCGCATGGAAATAAGATTTCAGCGGAAGCCATGAGTTTCTGGAAACGCGTAGTCAAACGATGCCAAGCATGAGCGACATATACCGGCTGCCGCCGGATTTGGTGTTGGGCACCCGGCTTAGTCGGCAGGTGCCGGAGGTGGACCAACGGCGCCAACGGACGGAGGTGGCCGAGATTTTGCGCCGGTTCCGACAACAACCGGGTATGATCCTCGCCGATGAAGTCGGCATGGGTAAAACCTTCGTGGCCTTGGCCGTCGCCTACAGCGTGGCGGTCGCCAGTCCCCGTGGGCCGGTCATTATTATGGCGCCGGCCAACCTTGTGGAAAAATGGGAGCAGGATCTCAAAACTTTCTGCGAACTGTATCTGGCCAACCGGCAGCCGGTGAATCGTGATCTCGCGTCCCGGAGTGTGCTCATCGCACCAACTTCGCTTCGTTACGGTGTCGCCCGACATAGCATCGATTTGATGAAGCTCCTCGACGACGCCCCGCGCGAGCGATGCCACCTCATTTTCCTTGCCCAGGGAGCCATGAGCCGACGACAAACCGACAAATGGGTTCGGCTCGCTCTGATTGCTGAAGCGTTGCGACGCCATGGCCGTGGCGGGGCCAGTCGTTTGATTCAGGTCAAGCGGTATATCCACCGCTATCTGGCCGAACTGCTCTGGGCAATTGGTGATGAACGGGCTCACGCCTGGGGTGACGAGTTGTGGCAGCACCTGCTCACGTCCGATCCCCAGTCTTGGAAAGAAGTGTATAATCAGGCCGCCCAGGATGGACGCAAATTATCGGATGATCCGGTTCCTAAGGCCGTCGTCCGCAGTCTTCACCGGATTGACTTGAAGGAACTTGCCGTCGCCATGGAGCAAATGCCCATCCGGGCCGTCGGCGGCGGGTCCAGAATCACCGAGCGGTTGCAGGAAGTAAGGCAAGTTTTGCGCGAGATCGAGGATGATTTATGGAACAACCTCTTGGTTCAAGCGCGTTGGCGGTCACCGTTGCTGGTCATGGACGAGGCGCACCATCTGAAAAACCCGGCGACCTCACTCGCCCGGCAACTCCAGTCGCCTGAACTCGAACAGGACTTGTGCACGGGCGATGGCGCGATGGCGGGGAAATTCGATCGGATGCTGTTTCTGACCGCCACCCCGTTTCAGCTTGGCCATCATGAACTCGTGGGCGTGCTGCGTCGCTTTGGTGATGTGCGATGGAAACCTGACGAGCTGGGTGATGCTGGCGCCTTTCCATTGCGTTTGCATGAGCTGGGCGAACGTCTGACTGAAAGCCAGCGCGCCGCCATCGCGCTACAACGCAGTTGGGGACGGCTTCAACCAGCGGATTGTAATGGCGACATCGAGACGTGGTGGCATCAGCTTCAACAATCGTCGCGGGATGGCCTGACGAACCATCAGCGCGCGGTGATGGATGCCTTTGTTTCTGCCAAAGCTTGCCGGGTGAAAGCGGAAGCGGCCCTGTGGCCTTGGATTCTACGACACAACAAGGGCATAAAATGGGCGGACACCAATATCGATCGTCGGCAGCGGGTGATCGGAGCCGCAATCGTCGGGCAGGACTCATCGAAAGGCATTCCGGTTCCGTCCACGCAGCTATTACCCTTCTTCCTCGCGGCTCGCAGCGCGGTCAAGGCGGGGCAGGATTTGCTGGGCGAGGCTTTGTCTTCGTCTTACGAGGCATTTCGATTCACGCGCCAGCACCGTCGGGTAGAAAAGGATGACCAGGAAGTCACCGGTGAAGTGAAATTGGATTTAGCTCACGCCAAATGGTATTTGAGCGAATTTGATTCGACGCTGGAAAAATGTAGTGGCTCCGCTCATCCCAAAGTTTATGCGACGGTTCGCAAGGCGGTTGATCTGTGGGAAACCGGAGAAAAAGTGCTGGTTTTTGCTTTTTACCGGCAAACGTGCCGGGCGTTGCGCATCCACATCAGCGATGAGATTCAGCGACGCCTGATTCTGCGCGCCCAAATTCAACTCCGGGTAACTGGCGCTGTCCGCAATTCTGAAAATATTGAGCGTCTGGTGGAGCGCATCCAAAATCGATTCTTCGATGTCGTCAAGTCCCCGGGTCGCAAGGCGGTGGATACGGCGCTGGGTGAATTACTGAAGCAGCATTCGAAATCACTCAGGGCCGCGCGCGTTGCCAGAGATCAGCGAGAAATGCTCGTCGACGTCATGCGCCGGTTCCTCCGGGTAAAAACCACTTTGGTTCGATGCTTCCCGCTCGCCGAACTCGATTCCATCCTGCCGGAGGTTGCAGTTCTCAAAACCCTCTCTTTCAGCGATGAATCTGGAATTTCCTGGCATCAGAAATTCAAAACTTTTATTGAGTTCATCACCGAACAGTGTTCAACCGAAGAACGCAGCAATTATCTAAAGGCTGCGTCTCGGACCCAGACCGGGGGCATTCGGGTTGAGGGTGAGGAAAGTGACGAGGACGACGACGAAGGGGTAACCATTGCTCTGGCCAACGTGCAGGAAGCCACGGGTAAAACGAAGCGCGAAAAACGGAGTCGCCTGATGCGCGCATTTAACACCCCATTCTTTCCGGATATTTTGGTATGCAGCCAGGTCATGGGCGAAGGGGTGGATCTCCAGCGGTTCTGCCGCCATGTTATCCATCATGATCTGGCGTGGAACCCCAGTGATATCGAACAACGCACTGGTCGCATTGATCGTTTGGGCTGCAAGGCGGAAGGCAAGCAATCCATCGTTGTCTATCTGCCGTATCTGGATGGCACCGCCGACGAGCGGCAGTATCGGGTGATGACGGATCGAGAACGCTGGTTTCGTGTCGTTATGGGTCAGGATGAAGTGGCCCGCCTGATTACGTCCGACATTGGTGGCTCATTTCCGTTGCCCGACACAATTTCAAATGAGCTAAGTTTCCAACTTGGGATTGCCGGTTCGAACTCGTGAATTCGCCAGCTCCATCTTGAAAGGAATCGCGGATAAATATGCTTAATCCATCACTTCTCAACAATTATATTGGATCGTTCTTTGGCTACGGCCGATGGAGCGCGCCGATATGGTTTGTCGGGATTGAGGAGGCCGGTGGTCGAACCGAATGTGAATTGGAACAACGCCTCGCCGTATGGACGTCACGTGGAAAAAAGGAATTGGAAGATGCACCGACCTTTTATCCCCAATCGGGAAACCATTTTTGGCATGGTCAGGAAGCCGATCTTCAAGAAACATGGAAACAACTCATCCGCATGCTGCTCGTAGCTCGCGGTAAACCAGATAATGATGATGCGATTTTGGATAACCAACGCAGTCATTGGGGTCGCGCCGACGGTCGCGAATGTCTTGCCGAGTTGCTGCCGTTGCCTTCACCAAGTTCAACCACTTGGAATTATCGCCGCTGGTCTGATTTGCCGTGGTTGCAAACGCGCCTCGATTATCAGAATTACGTGACGTTGAAACGCGCCAGTTTCTTGCAGCAACAGATTGAGCAGCATAAACCGCAGGTTGTGATTTTTTACTCTTCGACTTGGCATCGACTCTGGGGATTGATCGCACGAGGTGTTTGGGGACAGGCGATACCCGGCAAATTGATGGGTCTAGATTGTGAGGTGACTTCTTTTTATGTCACCCGTCATCCGCGCGCGGAGTCAGACGAATACTTCCGGGAAATTGGCCTCTACTTGCGTCGTAAACATGGACATTTGGCTGGAAAGTTAAACACAGGTCGCCACCATCCTTCAGAGACTCAACGATTCCAAATTTGAATGACATCCTCTCATCAGCCATACATTTCCAAGTCAACCTTCCTCATGGGGCTGCAATGTCAGAAGCTGATTTGGTTTCGCTACAACGCCAAAGAACAAATCCCCGTTCCCGACGAATCAACTCAATCCGTCTTCGATCAGGGCACCGCAGTCGGCGAATTGGCGCAGCAGCTTTTTCCCGGCGGCATCGTGGTCGCACCCGGCATCATCACGCCCGATGATGTGATTGCCCAGACCCACGACGCCATCCGCAAACGCCAACCATTATATGAAGCCGCCTTTTCATATCACGGCGGTTACGCCCGCGTGGACATCCTCGTGCCGGTCGTCGGCGGTGCGTGGGATTTGGTCGAAGTCAAATCCACCACCAGCTTCAAGAAGGAAGTCCATCTGCCCGACATCACATTCCAGGCTTTCGTGCTCACCGGTGCCGGCATCAAACTTCGCAAATGTTTCCTCGCCCACATCAACAACGAATTTGTCCGCGACGGCGCGATTCACCCGAAAAAGTTTTTCTCACTCGAAGACGTCACCCACGCAGTCGCCACCATGACCCCCGACATCGAGGACGAGATCACCGCCATGCAGCGCGTCATCGGCGCGAAGTCCCATCCCAAAATCCAGATCGGCCCGCACTGCGACAATCCCTACACCTGTCCGCTGCACGACCGCTGCTGGTCGTTCCTGCCGGAAGCAAGCGTCTTCACGCTATACCGGGGCGGGAAGTTTAGTTTCAAGCTGCTCAATCAAGGCATCCAAAAGCTGGCGGACATTCCACCCGATGTTGCGCTCGCCGCTAATCAAACTATCCAGCGGGCCACCTTGCTCGCGGGCAAACCGCACATCGACCGTCCAGCACTCGCGGCTTTTCTCGGCCAGCTTGAGTATCCTGTTAGCTACTTGGATTTCGAGACCATCGGCACGGCCATCCCGTTGTTTGACGGCGTCAGGCCCTACCAGCAGATACCCTTTCAATATTCCCTGCACATCGTCCGTTCGGCGAACGCCAAGCCAGAACACCTTAGCTTTTTGGCCGTCGGCCCTGCCAACCCACGCCCGGAATTCATGCGCCAACTCCGCGACCAATTGCCGCCCACCGGCTCGGTGGTAACGTATAACGCCAGCTTTGAAACCAGCCGGCTGAAGGAATGTTGCGACCTGCTGCCAGAATTCAAACCGTGGTTTCGGAAAGTGACGCCGCGCATCGTGGACCTGCTGCTGCCGTTCCGTGGCTTCCGATACTACCACCCGGTGCAGCACGGAAGCGCATCAATGAAAGACGTGCTACCCGCCCTGACCGGCAAGGGCTACAAACATTTGACGATTCAAGAAGGCGGCGCAGCCAGTCGCGAATTCCTGCGCGTGACCTTCGGTGCAGTTTCACCCGCCGAACGCCGCCGCGTTCGCCTGGCGTTGAAGGAATACTGCGGTCTCGACACGCTGGGCATGGTGCAGATTGTGAACCAGCTTAAACGGCTGACGGCGTAGCTAAACTCGGTCAGGAATGAGTCGCCGCATTTTCTCTGACATCTCCATCGTGTAGATCGGTCGCCCGAGCGCATCCACGAAAAGGCGATAGTCGGCACAGTATTCAAGCAGCAACTTCGCCATCTCGCAATCGTCGTTGATAATGGCGCGCACCAGCGCGGTGCCACCACCTCGGAAGCGGTGGTTCACGCTCGCTCCGGCTGCTAACAGCAGGGCTGCTACATCACGGAGGCGCGCTTCAACGGCACAGGTGAGAGCGGTGTTGTCATCTCGGTTTGGCGTATCTAAATCGACATGTAATTCGTTGACGAGGCAGTCTATGCACTTCAGCACACCATCAGGATTAAAATCTTTTGCAAGCATGCTGTGCAACGCCTCCAATGTCTCCAGCCGCAATTTTTGGGCCACCGATTCAGGCATCAGCCTACGTGTCTGCCGGGCAGCCTCATAGGGGCTCGCCCTAAAGTGAAAGAGACAGTTGACTGCATAGTAAAGTGGTGTTTGGTCCCAAATCCGCTCCGTGCTCATGTTGATTTCCTCACCGCGCCCAGGTTTCCAACGGGCCAACTCTCGCAGTATCTCAACCTGACCCTCGGATATTGTCTGCTCCAGTCCGCTGATTTTCTTTTTATTTGTGACACGCAACAGGGTCTCACGACGTATCGGATCATTGTCGCGGCGAAGTATTTCGAGCACTAGGTCATAATCCTTGCACGCAAAGGCCTTGGTCACGCACGTGTCGCCGGTGGAATTAATAAAATTCAAATCAGCTCCCTTACTCACCAGTTCGCGGGCCAGATCGAGTTGGTCGCGATCAATGGCTTCCATCAACGCGGTCTGGTCGCGTCCGACAATTGTTGTGGTCATGGGCTTCTTTTGTCGCCGGTTCACAGGGGTTGATTGAAGTTGTTCAATCAGACTTGACTCGCTGAAAACAAACAGCCCGCCGACGTTCCAGTGACACAAGCCGAGCTGAGGAAGCGCCGCGCGCAGGCGAGCACGCACATCATTATGCAGCCTGTCGGTAAACCGGGACTCGGCGAGTTCGATTCTTTGTTCCAGTTGTTCGTGGTCGAACTCCGTTCCCAAACCGAGCAGATCCCACCACGACAGCACTTTTTTGATCCATGGTTTGATCAAGCCCTCCGCGGTTTCCCGCCGGTGCAACATTGCAGCCAGACCCAGCGCCTCGCGCACGACGCCGGTGGTATAAATCCCAGCTCGGTAGCGCGACTCGGCAAAGGCCTGTTGGTAAAGTGTGAATGCAATTTGCAAGGAATCGCGCGTCGGCGATTCGTGGCAAAGCGTCATACGAGCCTTGATGGTGAGCAACGGACCAGCAAGAGCCTCGCAGAAAACGCGAAACTCCGCTTGGAGTTTTGCCAACTCGACGTCAAGTTCGGCCGGTTTGAGTCTGGGTGCCTTGAGTGCGGTTCCCTGCCATAACTGTTCCAAGCGAATATGAAACTCGTCGAAGCCATTTGGTGGTGCCTGCGTTGCTATGAAACGTTGCTGATAATCCTCATAGATACGATACTTGGCAATTCGCAGGTCAAGGGCATCAAGACCACCACGAGGCAGATCCATTAGGAATTGCATGTAGTTGCCCAAGCATCCCGAAAGCAGCCGCTCGTAATCGGCCAGACTTATTTTGGGTGTGCGGGCCAGAGTTTCCGCCACAGTCTCATCGAGGCTATGCACACAGCGAGCCTGACCGAGCAGCAAACGTCGGGAGTCGGGCCAATCCTCGGTTGCTATCACAGCTCGAAGAGTTTTCGCCAACGCTTCGAGCAAGCTGGCAAAGGCGAAGTTCAGCACCAGCCCCATCTTGTCGTGGAATTTTGAGAAATGCCGGCCGAGGGCATCGAATGAGGGCTGGTCTTCGCCCGACTTCCATGCGGCCACGGTTCTGGCATCAACCGAGGAGCCTTCTTCAGTGTGAAGATAGGCAAAGTGCTTGAAACAGTCCAAGTGCAGCGGATGTTTGGGCGCGGTTTTGGACCCTGTGGATTCAGGCCATATCCTTGTGAGCAGATCATCCAATGAAGTAGCGAGCAACGGTCCCTTTGATTGATCCAAACTCCGCAAAAGTTTTTGCAGTGCCCAAAGGAAATAGATTGAGCCGGGTGCTAACACACGCGCATACCAGGCTCGCGTCCCCTCTTGATCCAGATAAGTGGCGTTTTCACTCACCATACTCGCGTGTCTATCGAGAACACGTTTCCACAGGGAGCAAAGAACAAAGTTCAGTTCATCTTTCCTGGATAGTGCTTGAACCTGATCATGGATGAACTTTTCCAATTCATCGCGGCATGGAGCACGGCCTTCGACCTCAGTGGCCCAATCTCTCAGTTTGTCGCTCAAGTCTCTGATTTCAGACTTTTCGCGGCGCTTGGTCTTGGTCCCGGTGTCATGAAATGCGTCCGCCCATGCAGTGAGGTTGAGCGCGGCGATGAGATAATAAAAAACCTCTCCACATGTGGGGAAAGCGGTTGGAATTGCTTCCGGCGGCTTGGTTTTCATGATTTGTATGCGCTAAAGTTGACCTTGTTGTAACGCTCATGGGTGAGGCAGTCACGGAATTTGTAGCCGAATGCGGTCTCCATAAACAGGGCGCGCCAGCGGCGGCCGAGCGGGATGGAAATCAGGTAACGGGCACTTTGGATACGCTTTCCTTGGAATTCTCCAGGCGGACGATGTTCAACTTCGAGCGCGTGACGAACCCGTGCCAGGCGCAGGGCCTGCGAAGGTGGTAGTGCGATGTTTTTCATTGGGCTACCTCCTTGCGGTTAAGTCCGGTCGCAAAGTCATAGTCACCGTTGCGTGCGCGGAAGCGCTCCGCTGAGAATGTAATTTCAGACCACGCGGCTTCGATGCCCACGCTTGCTATGGGCTGGCTATAGCGGTAGGTGCCCATTGAGTTGTCGAAGAAGCAGCCGTTGGGGCCGACCATTGCGTAGGTGCCATAGATGTCCGCTTGAGTCTCGGGCACGAGCACGACGCCCTCACGGGACAAACCGGCGTGCCGGGCTACAAAAGCACGAAACGTCGCCTCGCATATTGCCCAACAGCCAAAATCCTTGCCGTTTTCCTCCGCGATATGCGTGGCTTGAAAAATCTTCCAGCGTCTAGGGCGAGCGACTCGAATGAAGGGGTTGAAATCCTCATCAGCGTTGGCCTGATTCACCACGGTATTGATCTTCACGCAGATGCCAAGCGATTTCGCCATTTGAATCTTGGCTAGCAAATCGTCGGCACTTAAGGTGATTCCACGCGCCGCCCGACCGATTCGGCGGTTGGTGGTGGCATCAAGCGAATCAATGCTGAATGTCACCCAATCCAAGATCGGCGCAAGCCGATGGATTTTGTCCTCCGTCAGCACGGATCCATTTGTGACCAGCGAGGTGACCAATCCTTGTGTGCGGGCGAACGCGATATCATCGAGAGCGGTCAGCGAAAGCAACGGTTCACCTCCCGCAAAAGTGACCTTTCGCGCTGCTCTACCCTCAGGTCGGGGCACGGAACTAATTTGACGAATTATTTCATGCAACTCAGCCTGCGGGATATGCGTGCGCCTTGCCGAGGCAAAGCCCGCGTAGCAGAACCCGCAGTTATAGTTGCAGGGAATTAGGCTGTGGAGATTAACAGTAAGTGGAACAATGGTTGTTTTCATCGCCACTAAATTCACAAACCTACCATACTTACGCACGAAGGCTAGATTCGGAGTTTTTCAATTCTTCGATAATTCCGCCATTTTTTGCAGCAAAAACACCTCTTGAGACGATGTTTGAATTGCATCCTGAATTTTCGTTCCCTGTCCGATTGTTAACAAACTATGGATTCATGTTAAAATAACAGCATGGAGTTTGTTGCCATTCAAGATTGTCGAGTCTCTTCAGTTAGCGAAGGTGGCGGAGATTCAATCTGAAGCAACTTCGTTTCCAATTGGCCTACCGTCCGGGTGGCCGACAACAGTTTTTCAAAAAATCCGGTGCGTTCGCCCTTCAATTGATCAATCAGATAATCCTTGCCCCGGTTGGCGATTTTCAAATCCAGAATTTCCCGTTCCATTTCCTGAACTTTGCGCTCGTCCCCCGCTATTGTCGCTGCCATTTTTTGACCGTGTTTCACGGCTTCCACATGGCTTCCGAAGGCTTCCGTAACGTGAACTTCATTTGTTTTTTTCGACCGCTGGATTTCCTCCTGTATGACAGTCTCTACACTCTGCGGCTTGATATAGTATTTGTGTTCGTTCGGATCATAATAGCTGTCCAGTCGGGCGATGCCCTGCCGGTTTGGCTGGCACCAGTTGATGATAGTCCGCTCTGTCCGGGCCACACTTGCCGCTTCAAACATCCGGGCCGTTTCCCGCACCGTGAGCGTATGATTTTCCCGACCTTCAGCAACTTGCGGAACCTTGCCGAATTCTTCCGTCGGATTCGGAACCGTGCGGAAATCTGCCGAAGCTTGCGGAACATCTGCCGAAGTTTCGGTTTTTACCGGCTTGGGGCCGGGCAATTCCAGCAATCGTTTTGATTCATTTTCCATTGGCATGATTAGTCTCATTTTATCATGCCGCAAAATTTTTGTGAACCGGGCCTGTGGATTGGCGGAGATTGAAAATCTTTGCTAGGATGATAGACATGGAGAAACCTTCACGCGACTTCAAGGGCATCTGGATTCCGAAAGAGATTTGGGAATCCAGGCAGCTCTCAATCATAGAAAAAGTTTTATTTCAAGAAATCCACTCGCTCGATAATGAGCGCGGTTGTTACGCCGGCAATAAATACTTCGCTGACTTCTTCGATGTCAGCGAACGCCAGATCCAAAATGTCATCGCCTCCTTGAAAACCAAGGGCTATATCTTCGTCACGATTAAAAACCGTTACGAACGGGAGATCCGCGTGGTCGGAAAATATGCCCGCGTCCGGGGCGAAGACCTCCGAAAAATGCGGCAGGATCAATCTAATTTGGCAAAGAAATTCCGCCAATGCGCCGTTGAAATTCCGGCTGGATAAACTGGAGCGCACGCATCCGTATCTGACGGAACAGCGCGGGCTGACGCCAGAAACCATCGTGGATTTCGGCATCGGCTTTTGTTCCAAGGGCATGATGGCCAACCGCATCGCCATCCCGATTCACAACGTCAAAGGTGAGGTCGTTGCGTATGCGGGACGGTTTCCCGGCGAACCCGGCGAGGATACGCCCAAATACAAACTGCCGCCGGGATTCAGAAAGTCGCAGGAGTTGTTCAACCTTGACCGCGCCGTCAAAGAATCGGCCGACCAGCCGCTCATCATCGTTGAAGGTTTCTTCGACGCCATGAAGTTGCACCAGCATGGTTGCCGCAAAGTGGTTGCGCTTATGGGCAGCACGATGTCCACCGCGCAGGAGGAATTGATCCGCCAGCACACCAACAATCAGAGCCACGTCATCGTCATGCTCGACGAGAACGACGCGGGCAAGGCCGGGCGCGAAGACATCGCGTGCCGCCTGTCGAAGTTCTGTTTCGTCCGGGTGCATCAGTTCAACCAGCCGGACATGGAGCCGGAACATCTGACGGCCGAGGCGGTGCAACAACTCATGGAGGGCGTCCGATGAAACAGTATGCGGGACGCCGCCAAGGTTACGCCGTCATCGTCACCGTGGACGGACGCCCGCTCAATCCCCGGCTGGACTTGTGGAATCACAGTCCGACCGGATTCGAGTGGGGTTACGGCGGCAGTGGCCCGGCGCAACTCGCGCTCGCAATCCTGGCCGACCATTTGGGCGACGACGAACAGGCGTTCAACTTCCACCATCGTTACAAATGGGCGGTGATTGCCGAACTTCCGAAACGTTCGTGGACACTGACCAGTCAGGAGATTGATCTGGTGTTGCCAAAGTTGCGGGATGTCGAGCCGTTGCTGGAATGCGTTCATTGAGTGCAGCCAGTTCACAGCCTTTTTCGATTTTCGAGAGAGGCTTTTTTCTTGCCGGTTCCGGCAAGTTCACACGTCTCCCCCGTTTTGCCGCCGTGTCCTACGCTTCACATGGATTCAAAAGTCCATTTCAACCACACACCAAAAAGGAGATTTATTATGGATGTTCATTGCACCACCTGTGGCGAACCGTGGGATGTTTATCATCTGCGGCACGACGCCATTTATGATACTGACCTGTCACACGCCGAAGCGAAGGCATGGACGGAATTGTCACCGCACCTCAAATTGCTGGATCGCTACCGCGAAAAATTCAAGGCCACCGGCTTTGAATTCGGCGGTTCGATTGTCAACGTCATGCGCTGCCCGGCGTGTCCCAAGGACGCCAAGCCCGACCCGGACAAGGCCGCGCTCAAGGCCGGCATTGTCGAGATATTGGGCGACGACGAGGATGCGATAGTCGACGCGATGGAGGATTGCGGCGTATGAAAACAAAGCCGCCGCCCGCCAAGAAACACAACGGCCACGATCCGAACCAGATTGAGTTTGGCATCATCTGGCAACTGTCGGAGTATCCGTTCAAGCTGCGCGCCGGGGATATTTTCCGTTTTGAGGAACGGTTATTTTATTTTGCCGGTTCTGGCAAGTCCGCACGTCTCCCGGAAAATGTCGCGGGGATCTACGCTTCAGGTTGGGTTCACAGGGTTCATCACAAAACAATAACCAACCAAAAGGAAAAACATGAATGCAGTCAGTGAGGCGACCGAACGTGTCGCGTTATATTATCGGGAAGATTCATCCGACAAAGTCTATCAGGCCGCGATTGAACCGGCGGGCAGCCAGTTCGTCGTCAATTTCGCCTACGGGCGGCGGGGTGCAACCCTGACCACCGGGACGAAAACCTCTTCGCCGGTGGACTATGCCGCCGCGAAGAAAATCTACACCAAACTGGTTGGCGAAAAGAAAGCGAAGGGCTACACCGAAGGCGCAGACGGCACACCGTATCAGCACGCCGACAAACAGGCGTCAGGCATTTTGCCCCAGTTGCTCAATACGGTGGAGGAAGCCGAGGTCGAATTGCTCCTGCGCGATGACAATTATTGCGCGCAGGAAAAATTCGACGGGCGGCATCTTCTGGTTCGCAAACAGGATGACAACGTCAAAGGCATCAACAAAAAGGGATTCCTTGTCGGCTTGCCGCAGACCGTGGCGAATGATCTTCGCCAACTGCCCGGCAGCTTCATCCCGGATGGAGAATCCATCGGCGATTATTATCACGCGTTCGACTTACTCGAACACAACGGCGAAAACTTGCGCCCGATGCCGTATCGGATCCGGCTCGTGCGGCTGGTGAACTTGTTGTTGTCCACCGCAAATCATCCGCATATCAGATTGGTCGAGACCGCGTTCACTACAGCGCAGAAGACCGAACTCTGGCAGGGGTTACGCCGGGAAAACCGCGAGGGCATAGTGTTCAAACGATTGGATGCCCCGTTCGCACCGGGCAAACCCAACAGCGGCGGACCGCAGTTGAAGTTCAAATTCGTCGCCACGGTATCGGCGGTGGTCGCCAAGATCAACACCCAGCGCAGCGTGGAACTCGGTCTGTTCAAGGGGCGTAGTTTGGTTTCGTGCGGCAATGTTACCATTCCGGCGAATCACGAAATTCCGACAGTTGGCACGGTGGTAGATACTCGCTACCTCTATGCCTACCGGGACAGCCTTGCGTTGTATCAGCCGGTTTATCTCGGCCCGCGCGATGACGTTGACCCCGGCGAATGTCTGGTGTCCCAACTGAAATTCAAGGCGGAGTAACAGTTGCCACATCCGGTCACACTCATTTGTGTGGCCGGTTTTTATTTGCCGGTTCTGGCAAGTTCACACGTCTCCACCAAAACAACACGAGGTCATACGCTTCACCATGGAACCACAGGGTTCATTCACAAACAAAAACAACCACAGGAGTAAATTATGAATAATAAATCGTATGACCGTATCACCGAACGCATCGTGTCGCTGCTGACGCAAGGCACCGTGCCCTGGCACAAACCATGGAGCGTCCAAACCGGACTTCCGCGCAACCTCATCACGCAGAAACCGTATCGGGGCATCAACGTGTTCCTGCTCATGGCGATGAATTACGAGTCACCGCACTGGCTCACGCTCCGGCAGGCAAACGCCATGGGTGGACAGATCAAGCCGGGCGAAAAATCCTGCCCGGTCGTGTTCTGGAAACCGATGAAGGTGGCGGACAAGGAAACCAAGGAGGAAAAGAAGATTCCTTTCCTGCGCCTGTATCATGTCTTCAACGTGTCGCAATGCACCGGATTGAAGAACATTCCACCGGCGGATGATTCAGCCTTCATCCAGACCTTGCCGGCGGAACTTGTGGCGAACATGCCACTACGACCCGTCATCAAGCATGGAATGGCGATGGCGTCCTACTCGCCCGTCAGTGACGTGGTGAATATGCCTGACAATGCTCGTTTCGCGTCGGAAGACCATTATCATGCAACACTGTTTCATGAGCTGGTGCATTCGACCGGGCATGAGAAGCGGCTGAAACGGGCAAGCATTACCGCGCCATGGCGGCGGCCGTGCGGCCAAAATAATTCCGAACGCCGGAACGCATCATTTTTTTTCCAGATAATAAACCGGCCCAACCACTTTGAAAGGCGAACAGGACTCAATGATGCGAATGCGAAGTTTGGTCAAACTCATCTCCGGACGTTCTTCGGCATTAAAAATATTTGGCGGAGCCACGCCGAATTCCCGGGCGACGGAAACCTTCGATTTGCCAGAGGCTTCGCGGAATTGTTTGGCCAGGGCCACCAGTTCTTTTTCTTCCAGAAATTTTTTCTTTCGCATCACTGAATCCAAACATAAAATAGTCGCTTTGACTATCTTTTTTCCTTGTAATCGCTTTGCGTTTCGGGTATGAAATAGTGGTATGAAGGACAATATCGTCTTGAACAAACCGGTGGGCATCTGGATTCGGGTTTCCACCGAGGACCAAGCCCAGGGCGACAGCCCAGCCCATCACGAAGATCGCGCCCGCAGCTACGCCAAGAGCCGGGGGTGGGAGGTCAAAGAAGTGTATGACCTTGCCGGCCAGAGCGGCAAAGCCGTCATGCAAAACCCGGAAACGCAGCGCATGATGAAGGACATTGAAAGCGGTCACATTACCGGCTTGGTCTTTTCCAAGTTGGCACGCTTGTCCCGCAATCGCCGCGAGCTTGAGGCGTTTTCTGATCATTTCAGGAAATATCAAGCTGACCTCATTTCCTTGAGTGAGGCGATTGACACCAGCACCGCCGGTGGCCGGATGTTTTTCCATTTGCTTGGCGTGTTTGCCCAATGGGAACGGGAGGAAATCACTGAACGCGTCGAGGCGTCCGTCTTGACCCGCGCCAAACTTGGCAAATCCATCAATGGCAGCGCCCCCTATGGCTACCACTGGAAAGACCGCAAATTGGTGATTAAGCCTGAGGAAGCAGTCATCCGCCGCAAAGCATACGAACTTTTCTTGAGTTGCCGGCGCAAGGGGCAGGTAGCCAAAGAGTTAAACGCCGCTGGCTACCGCACCCGCGAAGGGGCCATCTGGAGAGATACTTCTATCGCGCGAATTTTGGACGAACCCAGTGCCAAAGGACTCTATTTGTTCAACACTATGCGCCATACCGGAAGCTGGCGAAAGGAAGCCAAGCCCGAAAGCGAATGGGGCAAGGTTGAATGCGAACCCATCGTATCGGAGGCACAGTGGAGCCTGGTTAACCAAATCATGGAGGAGCAATTGAAGGCGTGGAAAAAGCCCGGCAAACCCCCGGTGCATTTGTTCAGCGGTCTGGCGCATTGTTCATGCGGTGCCAAAATGTACGTTTCCAACAAAAGTCCGAAGTATTTTTGCCGCAAATGCCGGAATAAATTTCCCATCGAAGATTTGGAAAAGCATGTGCATCGGAACCTTAAAGAATATTTCGGCCAGCCGGAGCAGGTTGTCAGTCGTTTGCAGGAAGCGGACCGGAACCTGACCGAAAAGTCGGACTTGCTTGAAACCCATCGGCATGAGATTCAGAAGGTAAAAGAATCCATGCGCATGACCGAACAATTATACTTGGACAAGCAGATTTCCGGCGATGGCTTCCGCCGCATGTACAGCCCTGCCGAAGAACGCCTGACGCAATTGGAGAAGGAACTGCCCAAGCTTGAAGCCGAGGTGGACTTTTTGAAGGTGAACAAGCTTTCCGCCGATGACCTCTTGCATGAGGCGACTTCCCAGTACGAACGCTGGCCGAAAATGCCGACCGACGACAAGCGCAGAATCGTCGAAGCCCTCATCGAAAAGCTCATAATCGGGGATGGTGAAATTGAGATAAAGTTCTGCTACCCATTAGTTTCTGAAGAACTCTGCAAAAACCAACAGCGGTTAGGACCGGGGTGAGGGCGAACGTATCCTGCCGCAGGGATTATTAATACCACCATGCCCCCCACATTTCTCTACCTCCTGCTCTGCGCCACGGTCTTTGCCGTCGCCCTGATGGCCGTCATCTGGTTCCTCGCTCGGCACCTCCACAACCTCGGCATCGTCGACATTGCCTGGTCCTTCGGCTTCCTGCCTTTCGCCGTGTTCTACGCCCTGGCGGCCCCCGGCGATCCCACACGCCGCGCCCTCGTCGCCGGCCTCGCCGGGCTTTGGAGCCTGCGTCTGGGCACCCACCTCACCATACGCGTGTCCCACCATCATCCGCAGGAAGACGTCCGCTACGCCAAACTGCGCGCTGATTGGGGCCCGCAAACGGACGCCAAAGCCTTCTGGTTTTTTCAAGCCCAGGCCGTCCTGCTCGCCGCCCTGTCCACCATCTTCCTCGTCCCCTGCCTGAACGTTCGCGCCGATATTTCTCCCTGCGAATGGACCGGCGTTGCGTTCTGGCTCGTCGCCCTTGCCGGCGAAAGCCTCGCCGACTGGCAGTTGCAACGCTTCCGCGCCCGGCCTGAAAACAAGGGCCGCATCTGCCAGGCCGGCCTCTGGAATTATTCGCGCCATCCCAATTATTTCTTTGAGTGGCTCATCTGGGTAAGCTTCTTTGTCTTTGCGTGGCCTTCTACCGGCGGCTGCTTCACCGTGCTTTGTCCCGGCCTCATGCTCTTTTTTCTCCTCCGCGTCACCGGCATCCCGCTCACCGAGGAACTCTCCCTCCGCAGCAAGGGCGATGCCTATCGCGACTATCAACGTACCACCAGCGCCTTCGTGCCCTAGTTCAAACGTAAATAACCTATGACTCCCACCGCCACTCCCACTCCCCAACCGCTTTTGGACCGCTGGCTCGAGCAGGACCGCCTGCCCGACTGGCTCCTCCGCCTCGGCATCCGCCGCCTGCTCCGCGAACGTCTGCGCGAGGAAAACCACGGCGGCGCCGAAGCGCAGCAGGCTCACCTGATGCAGCTCATTGCCGGCCTCAAGCAAAGCCCCGTCGCCATCGAGACCCGCGCCGCCAACGAACAACACTACGAGGTCCCCACCCGCTTCTATCAGCTCTGCCTCGGCCCCCGCCTCAAATACAGCGGCGCCCTCTGGCCCGCCGGCGTCACCACCCTCGCCGCTGCCGAGGAAGCCATGCTCCGCCTCACCTGTGAACGCGCGCAGATCGCCGATGGCCAGCACATCCTTGAGCTCGGCTGCGGCTGGGGCTCCCTCTCCCTCTGGCTCGCCGAACATTACCCGCACGCCCTCATCACCGGCGTCTCCAACTCCGCCACTCAGAAGCTCCACATCGATGCCGAAGCTGCCCGCCGCGGCCTCACCAACCTCCGCATCATCACCTGCGACATGAACCGCTTCGATATCGCCGAGACCTTCGACCGCGTCGTCTCCGTCGAAATGTTCGAGCATATGAAAAATTACGAGCGCCTCCTCGCCCATATCTCGCGCTGGCTTCGCCCCGACGGTCTCCTCTTTGTCCACATCTTCACCCATCGCGAATTCACCTACCACTTCGAGGCTCGCAACGCCTCCGACTGGATGGCCCGCTATTTCTTCACCGGCGGCATCATGCCCGGCGACAATCTCCTCCTCTATTTCCAAAAAAATCTGACCTTGGAAAATCACTGGCGCGTCAACGGCGCCCACTACCAACAGACCGCCGAGGCCTGGCTGCAAAACATGAACGCCCATGCCGCCGAGATCCGCCCTCTCTTCGCCCAAACCTACGGCCCCGACCAGGCCGTCCGCTGGTGGGTCTACTGGCGCGTCTTTTTCATGGCCTGCGCCGAACTCTGGGGCTTCCGCCGCGGCGAAGAATGGTACGTCTCCCACTATCTGTTCCGGAACCACGCCGGCACCCCCGTGACATGAAATGTTTTTTAACCATCGCCCTGCTGCCCGCGCTCCTCCTCGCCGGCTGCACCCCGCGCCTGCCCAATACCGTGAAAGTCGAGCGCGACCTCGAATACGCACGCGTCAACAACCAGTCCTTCCGCCTCGATCTCTACGAACCAAAAAAAATCATCGGCCCGCTTCCCGTCGTAGTCTGGATCCACGGCGGCGCTTGGAACACCGGTAGCAAGGACCCCTGTCCCATCGGTTTCATGGCCGCGCAAAACCTCGCCATCGTCAGCCTCGATTACCGCCTCACCACCGTCGCGCCCTTTCCCACCCAGCTCTTTGACTGCAAGGGTGCCGTCCGCTGGCTCCGCGCCAACGCCGCCCGCCTCAACCTCGATCCCGCCCGCATCGGCATCTTCGGCGCCTCCGCCGGTGGTCACCTCGCCCTCCTTCTCGCCGACACCGCCGATCACCCCGCCCTTGAGGGCGACATCGGCGGCAACCTTGCTTATTCCAGCCGCGTCCAATGCGTCTGCGCCTTCTATCCGCCCACGGATCTGGACCGCCTCGTCACCGACCCCACGCTCCGCACCAATCCCCACACCGACGTCGCCATGCTCCTCGGCGGCGCCATTGCCGACCATCCAGCACAGGCCGCTGCGGCCAGTCCGCTCACCTATGTGGATTCGCACTGTGCCCCCGTCTTCCTGTTGCATGGCGGTGCGGACCAGCTTGTGCCGCCCGAGCAAAGCCGTATCTTCTACGCCGCCCTCCAACGTGCCGGCGTGCCATCACAATTGGAAATTATCCCCCATCGCGGCCACGGCATCATCGCCCCGCTCGCCGCCGCCCGGGATATTTACCACTTCTTCAACCAATACCTCGGCGCGCCCAGGCACCGTAAACGGTCCCCTCGCTTCGCTCTCAGCGTTCTCTGCGCGAAAAAATTTCCTCACAGTTAATTAACATCGCCGCCGCCACCCCGTTTTGCCACCCTCCTCGCGTGCCGGATGAAGCCGAACATTTGTCGCAGTCCGTCCTGACCGTCGCCCGCCGGGACGTCGCCAAACTGCGCACCCACCTCACCATCCAGCAGGCCCTCGACACCATCCGCCAGGGCGGCGTCGGTGAAAAGATTGTCTATTTCTACGTCGTGGACGACACCGACCGCCTCATGGGCGTGCTCCCCACCCGGCGTCTCCTTACCGCCGCCCTCGACCAGCGTCTCGCCGATGTCATGATCGCTCGCGTCGTGGCCATTCCCCAGACCGCCACCGTCATGGAGGCCTGCGAAGCCTTCGTCCTCCACAAATTTCTCGCCTTTCCCGTCGTGGATGAACAGCGCCGCCTCGTCGGCACCGTCGATGTCGGCCTCCTCGCCGACGAAGCCTTCGATCTCGGCGAACCCGACCAGACCGACGCCCTCTTTGAATCCATCGGCTTTCGCGTCTCCCAGCTCGGCGAATCGTCCGCGCTGCGCGTCTTCCGCTTCCGCTTTCCCTGGCTGCTCGCCACCCTGACCAGCGGTACCCTCTGTGCCCTGCTGGCCGGCGCCTTCGCCGTCACCCTGACCAAAAGCCTCGAGCTCGCCTTCTTCCTCACCCTCGTCCTCGGCCTCGCTGAGAGCGTTGGCATCCAGTCCATGTCCGTTACCGTGCAGACCCTGCGCGTCATGAAGCCCAGTTGGCGCTGGTATCTCCGGGCCTTCCGCCGCGAAGCCGTCACCGCCCTGCTCTTGGGCCTGGCTTGCGGCGGCGTGACCGCCATCATCGTTCGGCTCTGGCACGGCCCCGGCCTCGCCGCCGTGTCCATCGGCGGCAGCATCACGCTCTCGCTTT
>Ga0302281_10000466_pt1 | contig 30024 bp, 27 predicted proteins | sample III_Fen_E1_2_FD_198762 | JGI IMG/M metagenome (GOLD analysis project Ga0302281, IMG submission 198762) | Peat permafrost microbial communities from Stordalen Mire near Abisko, Sweden - III_Fen_E1_2 | ecosystem: Environmental > Terrestrial > Soil > Wetlands > Permafrost | place: Sweden: Abisko...
AACGCTGCTCGCCAAAATAGTTCGGCACGCCTTCGGCGGCGATCGTGCGCAGGCGCGCCTCCACCTGCTCCCGCTCGCCCTGCACGTCGCGCAGCGTAATGACGAAACGGTTGCCGCTGTGTGCGCCCTTGCGCAGCTTGCGGTTATTGCGCGTTTGCCGCAGCAGTTGCACGTCGTCGTTCCACAGGCTGGAAAAATCCGGCAGATTGCCCTTGGGCCAGTAAATGCTGAACCACTGCGTGGTGACGGCGCGGCGGTCCTTGAGGCCGGAATAACTCACGTCAAAGGCCTTGACGCCCGCGAGACGCGCGAGCTGGTCAGCGATCCAGCCGGTGTTCTGGTTGCGCTTGCGGATATGCAGGAAAATATGCTCGCCCTCGTCGCTGGGGGCAAAGCCCAGTTCTTCTTCCACCTGGAAATCTTCCGGGCTGGCACGCAGCACCGCCTCGGCAACGGGGCCGCCGTGAGCGTAGGCGAGATTGGCGAGGCGGTAGGGTTCCCAGTTCATGAGGGTTTTCCTGGTGGGATGAGTGAGGGAGGTCAGCAAGCCCGTAAGAGCAAAAAAAACCGATGCCTTAGTCGACGCTTGTTGAAGCGTAGTGTAGTGGTCTAATTTCCGGGATACCCCCCTGGATGGGGGTAGTCGGGGCTGCGTCGGGAACGCCGCTGGTAGAGGGCCGGGGAGAGGGAGTGTTAACCACCGACAACTAAGATTCCCCCTAACCCTCTCCACCCGGGAGGACCATCCAATCGTATGTACTTGATATTATTAAAAATATCAAGTACATTACTATCTACACAACACCTACACAGATACAGGAAATCAATAACTTAGGTGTTATGACCTGCACAGATTCTACACAGATTGGTGCCACCATGTCCGCCTTTATCGTCGATCAGCAAGAGCTGAAACCGGGCCTCATCCTCTTCCGCCGCTCGGACGTAAAGCACCGTAACTGGTACTGTCGAATCAAGATTCCCCAAGAAAGCCGCTACAAGACAATCTCCCTCAAAACGGCCAACCTCAATGACGCCCGCGACCTGGCGTTCGATCACGACGCCGATATGCGGTTCCGCAAGAAGCATGACGTTCCCATCTTTGAAAAATCCTTCCCTGACGTAGCGAGGGAGTATGAGGCACGTCTCAAGCAGTCGGTCGAGGCCAAGGAGATGACCGAAACGCTTAAAAAACTCAAAGAGTCCATCATCCGCCTTTACCTCATTCCCTATATCGGCAACGTGCAGATCACGAATGTCGGCGCCGAGAAATGGCGTGGGTATGCGGCTTGGCGCAAGCAAAACGGCAAAGCCTTGGACGGTGGGCCGCCCAAAGATGGCACCATCCGCAAAGAGCAGATTGTTTTCCGTACAATCCTGTACTTCGCCGCTGAGAAGAACTACATCCGTGAAAGTCAGATTCCCAAGGGGAAGATTGTCAAGGGAGTCTCATCGCGCGAGGAGTTCACGCCCAAGGAATACCGGCACCTGCATACCTTTGCACGTTCCTGGATCGAGCAGGCTAAAACCAAGACCGCCACATGGTACCGCACCATGGTCTATAACTTCGTCCTCATCATGGCGAATACTGGTATGCGCCCCACGGAGGCCAAGAACCTATGCTGGCGGGATGTTGATGTCCGCACCGACAAGCAGGGGCGCACCTTTGTCGTGCTCAGCGTCTCGGGCAAGGGGAAGGAGCGGCAGTTAGTCGCACCCCATAGTGTTGCAGACTACCTCGACCGTATCAAAAAGATCAGCAATGCCAAAGAGCCGGAACATTGCGTGTTCACTACCATCAAGGGAAAGCCCGTCGATACCATTTATCACAAATCGATTACCGGACTGCTTGAAGAGGCGGGCCTGCTCATGAGCGCTGCCGGAACACGCCGCTGTGCGTATTCCCTCCGTCATACCTATGCCACGTTCCGCTTGATGGAGGGCATCGACGTGTACTTCCTGGCCAAACAGATGGGCACGTCCGTTAAGATGATCGAAGAGCATTACGGCCACATCACGCCGAGCAAGAGTGCCGAGCGCATTCTTGACGGGATACCGGGATGGGCGTCGCCGCTTGAGGCTGGCGGCCCTGTTCCGGCCAACGTGAACGTTGGCCAGGCCGCAGCCCCTTCGAAGAAACCCCGGAAGAAACAAGCCTGACGGGGTTTGAGCTTTGCCGGAGTGACGGGTCTTTAAGCGTCGAGCCTCGACGCGGCGGCAGTCCGGTAAAGTGGTTTGGAGCGCCCCCGCTGAAGCGATCAGGGGTGCGAGCTTTTGCTCCGTCTTTCGCTGAAAAAGCCAGCTGGATTTTTCGGTGCTTTGCCCCTCCCCAAGTGGGCACGTCTCCTTTTCGGGTTGGTTGCTTGAGGCTTCGGATCGAATTTCACCAAGTAATCGACAGAGGCGCGAGCACTTGCGGTTTGTTACCGTAAACGCTCAGGGCATTAGAATGCTCGTGGCAGTAAGTGCCTTTGTTGGATAGATCAGGAGCAGCACGTTGTAGGTCGTGTCGAATGCTTCTCCCAGGCACTCGTGCTCAACTCCATTCTTATCACAAAATCGCAGTGGCGTAGCTCGGGTCATTTTGCGTCCACCAACGGGCAGCAGCCTACCAAGTGCGTGGTTGGCATCTATTGCAACATCCGTTGGACATCCAAACTCCTTGCGAAACTTCGGTGAGGGCTCAATGCGGCGCACTTGCCCACACATGCCTATACTCGGGACGTATGCCACCGGCTCCAAAACATAAACGACGCAAGCTCGGTGATGCGTGCGAGCAAACTCACGTGCAGATGCATAAATGGAAGCGCCAAACTCTTTGGCCAACGTAAGAGGTGTTTTCACACCCATTGCCATATCAGCGGCTCGGATTCTATACGCATCCCCCTGGAAAAGGGCAAAGCGTGCGAAGTTGTTAGCTTCCCGCTCAAACCGATCAGCAATATCGGGAGCAAGCGTCTGTTCGCAATCCTGAAAAAGCTGGAACACCTTTCGGTGTGTCGGCATCTCATGGTGCCCGGTTTCATGCAACTTGAGGAATGTTTGCTTTGCTGCCGTCACGTCATCATCAATATGAATGACCTGCTCATTGGCATCGTAAAGCCCAAGAACTTTTGAGAGTGCCGACTTCAGCGCGTGTGCGGCAGCCTCTGTCTTCTTTTTGATGAAGGCCAAGAAACTTGCCGCATCAAACATACCCTTAGGGGCCACCCGCAATTTGGCGGCTGCGATGATATCGTCTACCGGAGTAGGGAAACGATCCCAAGCCGAAGCACGGTCGAGAAGCTGTCTGGCACGGGCTTCTACTGCTAAAAGATCACTATGCTCAAGACTGCTGTCGTCCGGTTTGGTCATGTTCGTTTTTTGGTCCGAAGATATTGCAGGTAGTCCATTAGCTCCGCTTCTTCATCATGAGTCAGGTTGTGTTCGGCAAAAGTAGCAATGCGTCCATGCCGTTGTTCCGCGTCTCTTGTATTCGAAGCTGGGAGGTATCCTGCAAGTTGCATGAGTATGATGTAGTCAATCTTATATATGTCAGCCAGCGTATTGAGAACGTTGGGGCTGGGCTGCTGAATCTTTCCTGTTTCCAATTGGCTCAAATACGCGTTTGAGACCTCTTTGTTGCTTGCCTCTTCGACCTGTCTGAGTGACATCTTTCGGTCAAGCCGGATGGACGCCAAGTATTGACCAAGAGTTAGCTTCATGGCCCCCTCGCTGCCTCCTTTATTGTGTGGTCGCCAGCCATCCCACTGCGGATGACCTGTCTGTCAGTCTAGCTCCAATTGCTAAGGTTGCCAAGCATGCCCATGGTGCTTGACAAACTTAGCATGCTATAGAAGAATGGCGGTTAAGCGATCCTCAGTGGGAGTTTGAACCAAACCCGATGAGGGTTCGGACGCCCCCAGGTCGGGTGCAAAGGTCAACAAAGGCCCGCCGGGAGGCGGGCGCAACGAATTCGAGAGTCAACATGAAACATAAGTTTGAAGAAGGCGTGGAAGATGTCCTCGCCGCACTGACCACGGGGCGTCCCGTGCGTCACCACGGCCCTTACGGCATTCTGGTCGGCAATGGCCAGTGGCACTTCTCGCCCGCCGTGGTCCACGAGCCAACCCCCACCGGCGCCCAGATTCTGACCGCCGCAGGCATTGCGCAACCCGTTGAGCATCTGCTCTTTAAGATGTTGCGGAATGGCCTGCTTGAGGAGATACGGCCTGAGCAGGTGACGGACTTGCGCACTGCTGGAGTCGAAAGGTTTCTCGTTTTCCATTCTGATCGCTCGTTCCGCTTTCAGCTTGATGACCGGACCTTTGAATGGGGAGCGACCCATATTTCAGGTGCAACGCTCAAACATCTGGCGGGCGTTGAAATCAGCCACAACGATGTCTGGCAGATTAACCACGGCGAAGCCGAACGCTTGATCGGGGACTCGGATTTGGCCGATCTGTCGGCACCAGGCGTGGAGCGCTTTTGTACGAAGCCCATCAAAATCACCATCCTTGTCAATGTTCGCCCCAGGGAGATTCATCAGCGGCGCGTTTCCTACTGGGAAATCGTCAAAATGGCGTACCCTGAAGCCGGACCTAACGAGAACATTATTTATTCGGTCGAATATTCCCGTGGCCCGCACTCAAACCCCGAGGGCTCCATGGTCGATGGGCAGCATGTTCATGTTAAGGATGGGATGACTTTTTATGTCACACCAACTGATAAATCGTAATCCCGACCTGCGGCGTCTGCTTGACGAGGGATTTGAGATTGAAATCCGGTCAAATTACCTGCTCGTTCACTCTGTGCCATACGTGAACTCGGCTCAGAAGGTAGTGCTTGGCACGCTTGTCTCCGAACTTACGACGGCTTCGCCGGGCGTCCTTGGGCGCCCCGGCACGCATCAAATCCACTTCATTGGCGAGCATCCGTGCAATCCAGACGGCTCCCTGCTCGGGCAAATAAAAAATGGTTCTGGTGACTACCCGCTTGCGGATGGCTTGAAAGCCAATCACTATTTTTCGAATAAACCGAGGTCAGGTGCATACGAAAACTACTATGACAAGATCACAAGCTATGTGCGTGTCATCTCAAGTCAAGCGCGAGCAATAGACCCAGATGCCGATGCGCGCACTTACAAGACCATTGACCCCATCGAGGAAGACTCGGTGTTTCTATACGAAGAAACATCCTTCAGTAGGGCCGGAATTCAAGGTTTGGTAACCCGGCACAAGCAGCAACGTATAGCCATAGTTGGACTTGGTGGAACTGGTGCCTATGTTCTCGACCTTATTGCCAAGTCCCATGTTCTAGAGATTCACCTCTACGACGGTGATGCCTTTTGCCCGCACAATGCGTTCCGCGCACCAGGCGCCGCATCAAGGGCAACCCTGGATAGGCGGCTCAGCAAGGTAACTTATTTTTCCGAAATGTACGGCGCAATGCGGAAGAATGTTGTGCCTCACGAGGTCATGATTGATGAGGCCAACGTGGCGGAGCTTGCCGCATATGATTTTGTTTTCATATGTGTTGATAAGGGTGCCGTGCGTCAACTCATAGTCGAAGCACTCGGGCCTCACGCCACTTGCTTTATCGATGTTGGCATGGGCGTAAACTTGACGGATAATAAGGACCAGCTATGGGGCACTTGCCGAGTTACGGTTAGTACGCCTGCCACGCGCGAACGAGCCGAAGCCTGCATTCCGAAGGTTGATCGCGATGACGAGATTTATGGCTCGAATATTCAGATTGCTGACCTCAACTGCTTGAATGCCGCGCTAGCAGTTATGGCTTGGAAGCGCCTGACCGGGTTTTACGTAAACGACAGGTCGGAACACGAATCGACATTTAGTGTGAGTTTGAATCAATTGAGCAATAAGGAAGATGAAGCGTGAAGCAAAAGCATCTGACTCCTGAGTTTGTCGAGTTCATGCCCGAGCAGCTGAACGAAGGCCTGCTCTATGTTTCAATGAAATATGCCTTTGCGACGCACAAATGTGCGTGCGGATGCGGGCGAGAGGTTGCGACACCATTATCGCCAACGGATTGGCAGCTGCACTTTGATGGCCGGAATGTGAGTCTAAAACCATCCATTGGTAACTGGAACTTTCCTTGCCGCTCGCATTACTGGATTCGGGGTGGGAATATTGAGTGGGCTGGCGACATGCCTCAGTGGGCGATAGATGAAGGCCGCGCCAACAATAAAGCGCGAAAGGCTAAATATTATGCGCCCCAGGAGCCAGAAGTTCTGAAATCCGCTCCGGAGCAGCAAGCTTTACCGCTCCAGCAGCCAAAGCCGGAGCCGGCAAAGAAGCCCTGGTGGGAAAGGCTAGCAGTTTTTATTTTCGGGAATGGATGAAAAAGCTACGTGATGTATCGGAAAGTTTTATAAATGCAGTCTAACTGATTAGAGGTCTTTATGAGTAAGGATAACAACCTGTTTGTTGAGCAACGGCCCAGTGGCGACTACGCGGTGCGTAAGCCAAATGCGGACCGAGCTAGTGCGGTGGTTCCGACTCAGGCAGAAGCAATTCAGCGTGCGCGTGAATTGAATCCGGATGCTGCAATTCACGTAGAGCGCGTTCGGACGACGAGTGTCGGCAAGCCGGATCAATGGCGCAAACCCTAAGCAGAGGTTCGGCATATCAGGAGGCCCGGCTCCGCAATGCGGATTATGCGTTGCCGGGGCGGTGCGTCGGTCGATGGCAATCTGAAACAGCAATCTAGAAATATCGCCAGATTTTAATTAGTTTCTTCTGCCTAGCGAATGCAGCCAATAAAATGGACCGATCATTTTCAGGGCGCCGACCACGAGAATGCCTTCGCCTGCATTGCGGCTACCATGAAAAAGGCAGTAAACAACCCGTAAAACCTAGCAGGGGAAGTGGTTTCTTCTGCGTAGTATGCTGTTGGATTATTTTAATTATTAAAAAGTATGGAAAAAATGACAGACGTATATTCTTTGTTGGAAATCCAGGATTGCAGCAAACTGCATATATTTAGAGGCGACCTAAACCTAAATGGTGGTTGTTCTAAAGACGCAAAATCCTGCTGCGGCCTCGTTGCTCATAATGTGCTCTTGGTGCGTCGATCGGTTTTGAGCTGCCTGTCTGAAAAGGCCATGATTGAGGCTTGTATCAGTAAGCATACCGCACCTGTCTGTGCTCATTGCGAAGAACACGTCTTCAAGAAATTTCAAGACAAGTTCCGGGATCGACAGAAAGTGAAATAGTGTCTTCAGGGGTAATTCGCCAAAAAGGTGAAGGGCTAAAACAATAGGCCCATTCCCAACTTGGTACCTCTTGCTGACCGCAACGTGGCTTTTTATTGATAATCTATTTGGCGAGGATCAAACTATGGCATTTTATGCCGACAGCACAGCGGTCAAGAAGACCGACAAACCAGACAGGTACGGTGTTGAGCGAAAGCCTGGTGAGGCTCCGTCAAGTCCGGGTATTTACAAGTGTCAAGCATGTGGCTACGAGGATGTCATCAACAGGGAGTGCTCAACTCTTCCTCCATGTGCGAATTGCAACAAGAAACCTCATAAATGGAAACTGCTTGTAACCGCAGCAGACAAATAACGATGCTTACTGGAAGGAGGGCGTTATGCTCAGTGACGCTGGTGGAAGCGTCGGCGGGGTTCGGATTGCTCGGCCAGGCTGACGCAGACAATGGATCTGCGCATTACCCCCCCCCCCTACTTGAAAGAGTGATTACAAATGGAAGGATTGCGACATGTCTAACTGCACAGCACCAGTACGCGGCCATCGCACGGCGAGCGCGGCAGCGGCCTGCCCCGCATGTAGTAGCCGCTCTAGCGGCTACCGGTCATACTCGCCCCCGTCCTACTCCCCATCCTACACCTCGTCGCCGAGCAACCGGGGCGGCGGGAGCAGCGGGGGCGGGTCCGGCAGCAGCGGAAGGCCGCGATGGTCACGAGCAGGTTCGTCCGTGTCATACACGCCTGCCCAAGTGCAGTCACTCACGCCAATCCGCCAAACCGTTGAGACGAGAGCAGCTGAGCAACCTGACCTGCGTGACGTCTTCCTGTGCCACGCGTGGGACGACCGGCAGGGGCCAGCCAAAGAGCTGCACAGTTTGCTCGTGGCGGCTGGTGTCAAAGTTTGGTTCAGCGAGAAGGACCTTGGCCTCGGCGTACCGATGATGCGCGCCATCGACAAGGGCTTAGCGAATTCGCGAATCGGGCTTGTACTGGTGACCCCTGCGCTGCTGGCCCGCCTCCCAAAAGAGAGCGTTGCCGACAAAGAGCTTTCGGCACTCCTCGCGGGCAACCGGCTCGTTCCCATTGTGCACAACACGACATATGAAGCTCTCCGCAATGTCAGCCCTATGCTCGCCTCTCGAACTGGCCTAGACACTGCAGAAGATTCAATGGCGGTGATCGCGGAAAAAATTTCCGATCTGGTTGATGTCTAGCAGCCTGCTGAAAATCTCAAAAACGTAATTTTGAATGGTGCTGTAGGCTTCAAAGTTGGCTGGTTTCACCCGAAAACCGCTCAAGATTTCGCATAGCATCACCGGATTTGTACATTTTTTGACCGGTAAAATTTCGGAAAATAGATTTTCAGCAAGCTGTTAGCCTTATAGCGCACACGGAAAGTCAAATTTTTTCCAAGGTGTGATCCGGCCCTGGATAATCGAGAGGTATCCCTGTAACAGATAAACACAAATGGTGATGGGTCGGCAGGCTCATCATCAAAACATCTTACAAACAGCCCATACCACGCGACCTGCAATTTCCAGCTCACCCAGCCTATCCTTGGGCACAACTACATCGGAATAGGCCTTGTTGGTGCAGACGATACGAAGGGCGCCATCAAAGTCAGCTTGCAGTCGCCTGGCAACAAGTCGGTTGTTCAGGCGGACGACATAGATACCATCAGCATCAAAGGCTTTGCTCTTGGCATCAAAGAGCGCGTAGTCACCATTCGCTAAGGCCCCCTCCATTGAGTCGCCGTCCACAGCCAGAGCATAAAGATCGTTCGGATCAACGCCGGCCTGCTTAAATAACTCGGGCGGCAAGTTGATGAAGCTCATGTCGTTGTTGCACCAAGACGGTCCCTGTACATAGGGGTCGTCAATACAGCGTGCGTCCACCAGCGCGAGGGTCACGGTTTTCATGGGCGTGGCAAACATGCCGCCCTCACCGGCAAGCAGCCAGTCCAGTCGAACATCCGCCGCCTTGGCCAAGGCCAGCAAAAACTTCCGGGTGGGTTCCCCTCCGGCCAAATAGCGCTGTATGCCGCTAATCGAAATGCCAGATTTCTTGGCTAAGGCGCTGACGCCGCCCTCCTGGCTGACCAGTATCTTGAGCCTTTCGACAAAGGCCTGGTCATTGTCCTCCTCGGGACGAATTGAGGTGGGCGCCAGATTTGAAGCCTTTTCTACCATAACATCATAACTCTTTGATTTAGATCGGCGCTCGTGTTCGGCACGAATTAACCCAATAGAGTCAATTAAGGTGCGAAACTGTTTACACAAAACCCCTATAGGGGTATTATTTGTCTCGATAGAGTTTTAGGGGCTTTCTATGCCGCTATGGGCGCGTTCGCGCTCCAATCATCTATAGGGCGCAACGGGTGGCTAGGCTCTTTCAGCCGACAGATCGTTTTCGCCCATGAAACAAAACACCCTCGCATCGGCAATTTGCCCAAGCGAATGCATACGCTCGCCGGTACTACACGGCCAGCGTCAATACAAACACCCACGGATGGGTGAGGTTGGTTGTCTGCTTCCAAGATGACGGGTTTGGCATCTTGGCCGAGTAGTGGGTTTGGACCACACATGCCTTGCATGTATCGCCATCTTGGCGACCGCCATGCTGCTCTCTCGAACTGTTTGACTTTATCACATGGTGGATTGGCTGTCAGTCGATCCAGGGGTTGACTGCTGCCCGCTGTCAGTGACCGGGCGCTTGCTAATGGAGTGGTTGGCGATGCAACTGGAAACGCGTCACAGTGCTTGGATACTTGCAGCTTTTATTACCTTCTTTTGTTTCATGCTGGTGGCCTGCGGAGGTGGCGGCGGTTCCTCCTCCGCCAGTTCCGGGTCTGGCACTACAGCTCCCGCCGTCAGTATTACCTCTGTTCTTCCGGTCCAACCGATCATTAGCCAGGCGGTCCAGTTCACCGCCAGCGGTTCCGGCAATGGCAGCCTGAGCTATGCGTGGAACTTCGGCGACGGCCAGAGCGGGGCCGGCGCATCTACGTCCCACACCTACGCGCAGAAAGGTACCTACACGGTCGCGGTCACACTAACCGACAATACCGGCGCGACGGCGACAGCGAATGCTACCGTCGTCGTATCACCCGTGCCGGTATCCGCCACGATCTCAAGCACCACCCCAGCCAGTCCGCTCAATGGGCAGCAGGTCACCTTCTTGGGCACCGGAACCGGCCAGGGTGCATTGACCTATGATTGGAGCTTTGGCGATGGCGCCACGGGCAACGGTGCCGGCGCCAACCATACCTATACCACCGCCGGACCTTATGCGGTGACGTTGACGGTCACCGACAGCGCAGGAACAAGCAAGACAGCCACCACCAATATTACCGTTCTGCAGGACAGCCCCACGGCCAGCGTCAGTGCCAGCACCAACAGCCCGGATGCCACGGAGACCGTGACCTTTACGGGTAGCGGGACCGGAAGCGGCACACTCAGCTATGTCTGGAACTTCGGCGATGGCTCAGCGCCTGTAATCGGCACCACAGTGACCCATGCCTACAGCAGCACGGGCAGCTATACCGTTTCTCTCTCCGTTACTGATGCGCTGGGCCATGCCGGCATAGCCACCAGCACCATCAGTGTGGCCTCGAACGCGCCGACGGCAGCTATCAGCCCGCAGGTTGTCAGTACCACCGTCGGCTTGGCGACGACTTTCCATGGCGTCGGCACCGGACAGAGCCCCGTGAGTTATGTCTGGAATTTTGGTGACAGCAGTGCCACCACCGCTGGTGCCAACCCAACTCATATATTCACTGCCACTGGCAACTACACCGTCACCCTGACTGTAACAGATGCCGCCGGATTGACCGCCATCGCAACGGATACCGTTGCAGTGAACTATCCGCCCGTGGCGGCCAGCATTGTTTCCATCAGCAGCAATCCCACCGCCGGAAAGGCAACGACCTTTGACGGTAGTGCCAGCGGCGGCACCGGCTCATACACCATCTATGCCTGGGACTTTGGTGATGGCACCACGGGCAGCGGCGTCGCGCCAAGCCATACCTATGCGGCAGCCGGGAGCTACACCGTTTCCTTGGCGGTGACAGACAGCGCCAACACCACGTCGCCGGCTGTTACGTCATCCATTACTGTGATTGACCCGCCAGCCCCTTCGGCGCTGACCATTACGCCGAGTTCGGCTACGCCCTCTATTAATAGTGTCGTCAGCTTTACCGGCGTGGCCAGTGGTGCCAACCCACTTACCTACAGCTGGGACTTTGGCGACGGCGGCCCCGCAGCCGCAGGGGCCACGGCCACGCACACCTATACGGTGATCGGCAGCTACACCGTGACCATGACGGTAACGGACACCTTCGGCCAGACCGCGCAAGCAACGGCGACGATTGTTGCCACCGCGCCGGAAACGGCAGGTTTGGCATTCCTGGCCGGGTCGGCGGTTCTGCCAAGCGCAGCCAACTATGGCGCATCCGACTTTGGCAGCTACATGGGTGGCGAAGCTATCGACAGCGCCGGCAACGTTTATGTTGCCGTCACCAGAAGCCATGTGATCGACAAGATTACCCCGGCAGGCATGGTGAGCACGCTGGCCGGAACGGTTGGCACTTCCGGCTCAGCGGACGGAGTTGGTACGGCGGCGAGTTTTAATCAGCCGAACGGCGTTGCCGTTGACGGTGCAGGCAACATCTATGTGGCGGACACCGGCAACCACGAAATACGCAAGATCACACCGGGTGGAGTTGTTACAACACTGGCCGGCAACGCCGCCAACAATACCCCCACCGATGGCGTCGGTACCGCCGCCGCCTTCAATTCGCCATTGGGCATCGCGATCAACAGCGCTGGCACACTCTATGTCTCAGACAACGCGGCAAGAAGTATTCGCAAGGTAACTTCCTCTGGCGTGGTGACCACGCTGGCAGCGAACTCCACCGGCCACTTTATCTTTGATGCTCCCGAAGGACTTGCTGTGGATGCTTCCGGAAATGTCTATGTCGCCGACAGGAACCAGTATCAAATTCTCAAGGTTACATCCGCTGGGGTCGTAAGTACCTTCGCTGGGTCCGGCACGACTGCGACCGTTGACGGCACCGGGACAGCGGCAAGTTTCCAGGGGCCGACCTCGGTAACCTTGGACAGCAACGGCAACTTTTACGTTGCGGATTTGACCACCGTTCGTGCCATCACGCCGGCTGGCGTCGTGACGACTCTTGCCGGGAATGGAAACTCCGTAGGTGCCATTGACGCGACCGGAACATACGCACGTTTCAGTAGCGTCTATGCCATTGCCCTGGATAGCGCGGGCACGATCTTTGTCACTGACGGACAGTTTATCCGTGAGATCACGCCATCGGGCACCGTGACTTCCTTTGCCGGGAGATATTCCGGCTCAGGTGCCGCCGATGGCATGGGCATTGCCGCACGCTTTAGTTCCCCGACCGGCATTGCCGTTGACAGCCTGGGCAACGCCTATGTGGCCGACAAGAGCAACGACATCATCCGCAAGATCACGCCGACGGGGATTGTCAGTACCTTGGCTGGTCTGCCCGGAACATCCGGTATCGTGGACGGAACCGGCGTGACCGCACGCTTCAATCACCCCAATGGTGTGGCCGTTGATAGTACCGGCAATGTCTATGTCGCTGACACCAGCAACGACACGATACGCAAAATCACGGCGAGTGGCGTGGTTACCACACTGGCAGGTACCGCTGGCGTGCATGGTATGACCGACGGAACCGGCGCTGCCGCGAGCTTCAACACGCCTCAAGGCATTGCCGTTGATACCGTTGGCAATGTCTACGTCGCCGACACGTTCAACGATGCCATCCGCAAGATTACACCCGCAGGTGAGGTCACGACCTTGGAGGGCGGTAGCTTTGGTTCAGCGGATGGCACAGGCACAGCGGCGAAATTTAACAACCCAGTGGGTGTCGCCGTGGATGGTGCAGGCAATGTCTTTATCGCCGACGCCAGCAACTTTGCCATTCGCAAGATCACGCCTGCCGGTGTGGTGACGACGCTGGCAAGCGTAATGTTTGGCACCATGACCGGCATCACTATCGACAGTTCCGGCAATCTTTACGTGGCCGACAGCAGCCACAACACGATCTGGAAAGTCACGCAGGCCGGTGTCGCATCCATCGTAGTCGGCACGGCAGGTAGTCAGAGCATTCAGTTGGGCGTTTTGCCGGGCGAGTTGTATGCGCCGCAGGGTGTCGCGATGGCATCAAACCGCGAGCTTTACATAACCACCCTGAGCGCCGTTCTGACGGCGGGGCTCTGAACAATTCCCTCGACGACAACAGGCAGTGGCACGAGCGCAAACCGTGCCGTGCTCACTGCCTTACTTTCACGTGCAAAAAATGGAGGATATATGCTGAACAGAAAGCCGTTGCCTACTTGTGTACGCCTAGCTCTTATAACCGCCCCGGTTCTGATGCTGGCCGGGTGCCAGTTGCCACCGCCCACACCGGATACGCCGCCACAGCCGGTTACGATCAACTGCGACGTGCCGACCTTTACGCCGCTGGCCGGCACGACAGATTCTGAGGAGCAAGGTGGTATTCGGATTTTTGTGACGCCCGGACCTTACAGTTGCGTGCCCTCGTCGAAAACAACTAGGGCTGCCGTTGATCCGTCACTTGGCGACTACATCACTCGACCACCGGCCACCAATCCCCAGCAACCACCCGTGTTTGTGGAAGATACCCAAACTCCAACATTGCTGGCTGCGCCAGACCGGCTGGTGTTCAGCATCACTATCAAGAACAACCTGCCGCGCGTGTTTCGTGGGTCGGGTACAGTGGTCATGTACAACATTGGCGGCAAGAACCAGAATGTCGACCAAAGCAACTTCAGCGAGTTGAACAACTTGATCGTACCGCCCCAGACCGAGGCGCAAGTCACGATCTACGGACCGCCGCTGGCGCAGATTGACCCGCAACAGAAGCTGGCCCTGTATCTGTATGACGTGGTGACCAAGACTGACGCTGCCGGCAACGTGACGCAGAAGCAGAACTTCGAGTGGGACTACAAATACACCCTGACTGCCAAGACCCAGCAGGGCATGGTTACGAAGTCCCGCCATTGGATTTTAGGCTGATTATCAGGTCAAATTGAGGGCAATTGGCATTTTATGACAATTGACCCTTCCCGGTGCCGGACTCTTGTTAACGGATGGCTGAGCTCATTAGTTCTGCACCAAGCTTAAGAACATGCGTCTGGCGACCGCACATTCGACTACAAGAATAACTACTTTTACGAAAGCTAAAACAATGTCTCTATTCATGTGAAGCCAACAATTTTTCAGAAAACACTCATGCCCTTCGCTTAGAGTCACAGCAGGCACACCTGACTATGCGACGGTATCTCTTGCTGTAAAGGACAAATAATACTAACTGAGCATGAGTTGTACATAAAGATAAAACCATCAAAGGCTTAACCCAATATGCCTCGCGTAGGCCTGGCTCCATAAAAACCTGTTATGTCTGACAGTTGACGACGATTTTCGCCATGGGGTTAGCTTGAAGATCAGCAAGGTTAATAGCTCGTTAGCTACTACGCGCCTAATGACACCGTCCAATAACCCTTGTCTGGCATGCACAGCTTGCACTCTCCGAAGAAAATTCGAGAGAATTTAACTTTATGGCATTCAAAATGCTTTTACGTTTTTTTGTCTTTTTTATATTTTTTAAAGTTGTTATCAGCCTGAGGAAACAGGTTTCTGGCAATAATATAAAGTAGTCCAAAGAACTGAAGCGGCGCCTCAATGATCAGGCCCGTGATGGCAGTATTGCTAATGTTCCATTTATAAACACCGTTTAGGATTACCACCAAATAAGAAGCCAGGGTAAAAAAGCAAGTTGCACAAAGAAACAATATGCCAAATTTGTTCTTAAGTCGTCGGTTCAAATCATTTGATATAATTGAGTCAAATGCCTCTATTCCAATTCCATCGTCCATGCACTCCTTTGCCAACTCTAGGAGTTTTTCTGTATATTCGCTATCATCCATGGCATTGCGACCGAAGAAGGTTGGAAAGGTTGCTGGAAGTATGCCTTTCTTGCGTTCATCCCTTACTGACATGAGTTTCACAATCGCGTGCAGTGCACTTGATGCCAACAAGGGGTGCCGTCCATCCGTGAGTTTTGAGGTGACATCTGGAGAGAGCTGCTCCGGCGATAGGCTGCCCGCTGAGGGTGGATGATGCGAGGACGAGGGTATGGAAGGAGAGGCAAGAGTTGGCTTTGACTTGCTTGCCGGGTTCAGCAAGGTAGATTCATTCGCCTCATCATTGACAGGCTCGCCAGAAACGGGGCCTAAAGGCGCAGGCTTGCCCGCAGTATCTTCGCCTCCGTCATGATTTCCTTCATTCATATGCTATTTACCGAGCTCTGTCGGGTAGGTTACCATGATAGGATTTTCTATAAGCTTTTGGAATACTAAGGAATAGTAATGCCACACATCGAGATAGCGGCAAAAATTATTATAGATGCCGCCCTTATACCCGATCATGAGCGCAAGGCAGTAGAAGAGTCCAAAGATAAATTTGGAATTGATGACACTCTTGCGGATTTTTATGTCAGGCGAATGCAGGTTCCTGGTGGACCGCTTCCTGATCGAGGCGAAGTACTGGATTTGCTATACTACTCGCTCGACGCAGCTATAGCTCTTTGGGCATACTGCACCGACGAAGATCAAATAACCTACGTGTATGAACGTGCGGTACTTGTCGGCTCCCAGCATAGAGGTAAAATTAGGCTCAATAGAGTGCAACTATCTCTTAAGTTGAGGAAGATGTATCGGTTGGTGGCAGATCAGGCGAATCTTCCCGAAAGAGACAAGCAAGGCAGGCCAATCGACAAGATATTGGTTCGCAGAAAAACCAGGGCAACTCTTGCAATCATCAATCAGTCAATCAATCACCGAGGGACTCGATGAGCCAGTATATTGCTTTTAGATCAACTTAGGGCTTAGGCTCTTGTGGTGAGCTAAGACGAGAAATGGCATAACTTGCCGATTTTTTTATAAATGCTGCTCCGGCATCTTCTGATAGATCAACTTGCGGCAACTGCTTATTGATCTGCTCTTTGGCAGGACTCTCTCCGCTTGACGGCGCTAACGTCGATATGGCGTAAGAGGCGGCGTTGCGGATAAACATTAGGCCTGCCCTTGCTGTTTTATATGCTTCAGCAGTGCCGCCATGCAGTTTGGCAATTTCTTCAACCTGATGATCTAGTGAGCTCATGAGTCCTCTTTGGTTGGTATGCCGTAAGCAATAGATTGCTTTTTCAGCATTTGCAACCGAGTAGTATCGGCTCTACGCGATGACAGCACTGCTCCGAACTGTCATTTAAGATCGCTAAACTCAAGATTCAACTGCTTGGCTTGGTCTAGCGGTCGGCGCTTTAGAAAGTCCCTGGTCATGAGCCTAGTCAAGGCCGCCTGACTTATTCCACCCAAAGCATCTCTCCATGCTTGGCATGCCTTGAGCTCACTTTCACTCAGCTTGAGAGTGACTTTTATGATCGTATCGGCCATGCCGACTTGCTCCATATTGCTCCGTAACGCCGCACCATAAGAGCTTATGGTGCAAAATACAGCAATCCGCTGCAAACCGCAACATCTGATGCTTGGAAAGCTTAACGCTGTCTATTCAGATGAGCCAAGGAAAGGGGCGCAGATTCTACCAACTGCCAATTAGCGAAACCATCTATCCACGTCCACTACTTGCTACTCGTTCTGCTTGAGAGCAAGGCCGAAGGGCTCCATCCATGTTTGGTTCGGTTGATCGAATTGGAGGTAACTTAGGGCAAGCGTCTGCTGGCTTACGGGCCCTTGGATGGCCCCGCCGCAGCCGCTTGCAACTCTCATTGACCGTAGTAGGGATTTTCCCTGGCCCGCTCCCGGCACTGCCGGATTTCCCAAAACCCCGGCGCGTAGGCCAAGACCACATTCGACAGCCCAGCCAGATTCAAAAGCATACTCCCCGCTGGCATGCCAAACAGGTCATGCGGTAGGACAGCCGGCACCTTGACCTGCTGCCAGTTCACCCCTTCGTTGTTGTTGGAGCTACCGTTCGGCCCGCCGGTACTTTCCCCTGACCCCTGATGGTAGCCATAGACCACCTTCGTGGTTTCCCCGGCGCGGTCAGACAACCATTTTGACGTCGTCAGATCATTCGGCCCAAAACTGGCGACCGCGCCGGCCATACCGATGAAGGTCTCCCACCGTTCCTTGTACAGACCCTTGAGCTGATTCATGTCCTGGAGCACCGGCATGATCTGAATTCCGTAACCACGCACCAACGCCCAAACCGTCTCAATCAGCTGAAGGTGGCCGAGGGCGGCAAACTCATCCAGCATAAACAGCACACGCGGCTCACCGCGCTCACGGGTGCGCAGCACGCCGCGCATGGCCGACGACAACAGTAGCCGTAGCCATTTGGAGTGCCGTTCCATCATGTCCGGTGGCAGGATCACATAAACAGTCACCGGCCTTTTCTTCATCTCCCGGAAGTCAAAGCCGTCCTGCCGCAGGTCAGCCGCAATCTCGTCATCATCAAAGGGCTCCGTCTGCCGTTTGGCCGCCGAGGCGATAGACCGGATTTCATTGGACCAGTCAGAGAATTGCGCCGCCTTGTTGCGCAAGCCCACCGGCATGCTCGCCCGCATCATCTCCAGGGCATAGGCCGGCAGGCCCATGCCGCGATAACCATTCTTCTCAGTCGGCTCGATCACCGCCTCACACAGCATCCGCCGCACTTCCGCCATCGTCGCCGGTCTGTTTTCTTTACGTGCCTGGATGGTAGCGTACATGATGAGCGCCGCGATCAACGACCGCGCCGACCCATCCCAATGCGGGTCTTTGCCTTCAATCTTGACCAGCGCATCAGCCAGCAGCGCCGCATCCGAATTAAAAGAAGGCAAGTCCGGGTCCAGTGCCGCCAACGGGTTGTAGCCGGAACTTTTTAAATCCGGGTAAACATTCGTCAGTACCCCGAACGGATTGATGATAACGACCTCACCCAGCGTGCGCCGAAACGGTGCCGTCATCGCTGCCAGTTCGCCTTTTGGGTCAATGACGAAGATCGAGCGATCCGTACATTGCAAAAGATTAGGCACCAAAAGCCGCATGCCCTTGCCAGTTCCATTGGGGCCGAACACAAGGATATGCCTTTCCCCACCGTATCTCAGCTTGCCACCAACGCCATTGCCTTCGACCAGACGCCCCAGGCCAATAGCATCCGGCTCGTCAGAACCCAAGGCCAGCGGCTCCGCATGTCCCAACCGAAACAACCCGCCGCCGCGTTTCACGAGCCAACCCATGGCCGCTCTCCGTCCTTAGTCTTCGAATTCACGCCGTGGACCACCACCCGGACCGCGCAAGGCGCGATCAACTTCATCGGCCTCAGCGGGACCAGCATCACCATGGGCCTTCTGTTGGTGCACCATATCTAAGCCCGGTCGCTGTATTGGCATCTCACCGTTGAACGGACTAAACAGAATCTCAAGCGCCGCTTCCAGTGTCGAAAGCGCCCCCGTTCCCATCATGCCTATTGCCACCACGGCCAATGGTCCCGTCCACCATCCGCTGATCTCATGCAGCTGGTAGACATGACGCCACGTATACCAAGCAAGCAGAATGCCGCCGGCCAAAAACGCCAAACCGTTACCCAAGTTCTTTTTTTGCAGCGCCCATGCCAAACCAATGCGGTAGGGCACGGCGCCGATTTGTGCCGTCCAGTTAATGCGCAGCGCCGTATACAGGATGATTGAACTCAGTGCCGCAGCCGCGATCCACACAATTTTATGGATCGACCATGGCGCATTGATGAACCGCAGCAGCCGTTCATACTCGGCATGCAACACGGCCAAATGAAACAGCTTGGGCATGATCCACGCTCCCGGTGTCAGTCCTTGAACTCGCGGCGGCCACCGCCGCCCTGACCGCGCAAGGCGCGGTCCACCTCGTCCGAACCAGCCGTCCGCGCATCCCCATAGGCTTGCTGGCGTTTCACATCATCCAGCCCCGGTTGCTCCGGTGCCTTCCCGCTGAACGGACTAAACAGCAAAGCAAACACCGCCTCGCCAATATACATGGCGCCCGTTCCCAGCAGACCGACCGCCAGCAATCCCAGCGGCGCACCCCACCACAACTTAACGTCAAACAGCAGGTGCAGGTTTTGCCGGATAAACCCCACCAGCACGACGCCCAGCGTCGCAAAGATGATGCCACCGGCCAGCACCTTCTTCTTGTCGTCCCATACCAAACCAAAGCGGTACGGTATCGCCCGGAACTCAGCAACCCAATTGGTACGGACAATCGTATAGAGGATCATCGTGGCGAAGGCCGCCACGACCAGCACGAAGATTTTATGAAAGGACCAAGGCGCGTTGAAGAAACCAATCAGCGCCGCATAGTCAGCGTTCAGGTCAGCGAGTACGGGGAGATGCAACATCGGTCAAACTCCGCCAGCGTGGAGCGAGATGCAAGCAACCAAACCCCCGACCATACGCCATTCCCCGCAACGCGTCCCCTGACAGATAAGTCAGGAGACGTCCCCCCCGTGATTGCGTCAGAATGCAGGGTCATGCCGTTTTCAAATTTACGTTTCTGGGTCCATGGCTGGGCTGATCTTCGACAGTGTACGCGGCTATGCATGTCACAAAAATGCATGCGTATTTATGAAGTGTTGGTGTTTTTTACTTGAGAAGTTGCAGTGCAGCAAAGTATTAGGAAGGCAAACCAGCACGGCCCGAAACCACACGAAGTGTGAGTTAAGGGCCGTGGCAAGGCAGCGGAGGAAAACCGCGCGTGTGTCACGCCCGCTTTTCCTCCTGTCCTTGCAAGGGGGCTTTTGCCCCCGTTGACCCCCGATGGCCGCCCGGCCATCAGACCCGACCTCCGCTCGGAGCCGCCGCCTATGCCTGGCAGCAATCCCACCAGCGCCTCGCCCGACCGCGAAGACAGCGCCGTTAACGACAACGCCGGTAGTACGCCTGCCAACGTCGTGCAGGCGCCACCCAAGCGGCGGCGGCCCACCAGCAAAAGTGCCGGCAATTCACGCAGCGGCAGCGACAGCCGCCGCATGACGCGCTTGGTGACCATCCGCTACACCGAGGAAGAGTTTGCCGAGCTGGACGAAAGCGCCAGCCGTGCCGGCATCACCCGTCCCAGCTACATACGCCAGCAGTCATTGTCCAAACCCAAAGCCCGCAGCACCCGCCGCCCGCCCATTGAGCGGCATTTGCTCGCCAAGACTTTGGGCCAGATTGGCAAGGTCGGCTCCAACCTCAACCAGATTGCCCACGCCGCGAACATGCGGCCCGGCCAGCGCGTGGACATTGAAAATCTCCTGGCCGAGCTGCGCGACAAGATCGTCCCTGCCATCATGCAGGCGCTCGGGCGTGATGCATGATTATCAAAGGCAAGCCCGCCGGCAGCGTCGGATTCTGGTCCAAGCACCTGTTGCGGACTGACACCAACGAGAAGGCGGAGATCAAAGAGATACGCGGTCTGCTGGCCGACAACCTGCCGACCGCCCTCCGGGAAATGCAGGCCGTGGCCAGTGGCAGCCGTAGCCACGGCAACTTCATGTACCAGGCAAACATCAACCCGCTGGCCCATGAGCACCTGACCCTGGAGCAGTGGAAAGAGTCCATCGACCTGCTGGAAAAGAACCTGGGCCTGGAAGGCCATCAACGGGTGGTGGTGGAGCATATAAAGGAAGGGCGACAGCACTACCATGTCATCTGGAACCGGGTGGACGTGGACAACCTGCGGGTCGCCGACATGGGCGGCAACTACTACAGCCATGAACGCACGGCCCGTGAATTGGAGCAGCGGTTTGGTTTGGAGCCGACCCCGCGTGTGCATGGCGAGCGCGAGGGTCCGCGCACGCAGGAGCGTCCGCCGGCACAGTGGGAAGAGGAACGCGCCGCCAAGACCGGCATCGACGTCGATGTCATGAAGGCAGAGTTGACCCAGCTGTGGCGCACCACGGACAGCGGTAAGGCGTTCGCCGCCGCCATCGAGGAGCGCGGCTACGCTCTGGCCAAGGGCGACCGCCGCGATTTCTGTGTCATCGACCAGGCCGGTGATGAGCACAGCCTCGCCCGGCGGCTGGAAGGGGTGAAGGCCAAAGAGGTGCGCGAGCACATGGCCGATGTTGACCGCGACACCTTGCCCAGCGTTCGTGAAGCCAGCGAACGCCAGAAAGAACGGGTCGATGGGCGACAGTTTGTTGACCGCGATGCGGCGGATCGGGTTTGGCAAAGCAAGGTCAATGACGCCGGCATTGCCACCGACGAGGCCGACCGGAAACAGCAACAAGCGGTCATGTCCGAGTTGGGCAAGGCCGCGCGTGCCGATGATGCCACGTTGCGGGGACAAGAGAACGCCGCGTACTGGAAGGAGTACCGGGAAAATCAGGATGCCGCGACGACGCGCCGCACCGACCAGTGGGAAAAACAAGTCGCCGCAGACCGCCGCAAGGGTGGCGGCCAGCACAACCGGCTCGAACTCTCGCCCGAGCGGGCCGTGATTAAAGTTGCCGATAGCGCCACGGGCGTATTGGGCAAGCTGGTCGATTTTTTGGAGAACCTGCTCACCGGCGGTAGTGGTCCGCCGCCGCGTGATCCGAACCAGGATCAGGTGGACCGCATCATTGAGGAACGGCGGGCGGATGCCGCGCTTGACCGTATCCGGTTGAGCATGGAGCGCGGTGAAGGTCTGGCGGCCTCGGACGTCCGTAACCTGACCCGCGACCAGATGGAAAATATCCGCAGCAAAGGGGATGACGCACTGATACGGATTCTTGAGCAGATGGAGCGCGACCGGCAGCGGGAGCGAGATGACGGCAGGAGCCGGGAACGATAAGTGGCTCTCACCATCGCCGCAGCGGTGTGAGCCCGGAAGGGAGCGGCAGGCCGGGCCTGAGACTGGCATCAGCGGCGTTCGGCGTGCGCCCGACGTTTCGTCAGGCGGCGTGCTGGGTCACTGCGCTGAGCCGATCCAGGCCGGAGAGGGCAGCAGAGCGACAGAGGCGGAGGGAGTTGCTGCAAGCCAAACGGCTACGCCGTCGCAAGAGACGCAAGGCATTCAAGGCCTACGGGCGAAAGCTGTGCAACTTGCCAGTGATAGTGCCGTGCCGCCGGAACTACAGTACCAAGGCGGAACTCTACGAGTACCACCGCCTGAACGGCACTCTCGCCGTGTTCTGGATGATGTATGGGTTGCCAGAACGGGAGTTGTGACAGCTTGCACAAGACTCAAGTTATGGTTGTCCTCCAGAGGAACAATAGGCCCCACTTCGTTGCACGCGATATTTAGTTGTTATGGTGCTGGTGTTGCATGAGGGCAAACTGATAACTTTGACGGGTCTCATTGCGCGAGATACGCTGATAGGCTAATCCCGTTCGCCTCTAAAAACTAGAAAGGATGTTGACAGGCATGGCCGGACCATATGCTGTACAGAGCAAACAAGGTTCCTTATGGCATCGTTGGGATCCCCACCTTCATACTCCGGGTACTGCACTCAATGATCAATTTACGGAATCCGATCCCTGGACTGCGTTCTACCGCGCCATTGAGGCATCCGATCCCCCTATTCGAGCTCTAGGTATCACAGACTATTTTGACATTCAACGCTATGAGCAGGTCTTAGAGCAGAAGCAGGCCGGTCGGCTGCCCAATGTTGGTCTGATTTTTCCAAACGTGGAATTGCGATTGGGAATAGAGACAACGAAGGGATCACCAATTAATTTTCATCTGTTATTCTCCCCAGAAGATGCGGATCATGTAGAACGAATTAAACGTTTTCTGTTGGAGTTTGAGTTTATCTATCAAAATGATTCATTCCGATGTCAGCCCGTGGACCTCATTCGCCTAGGTAAATTGCATAAATCATCTTCGCTTGATGATGATGCCGCGCGTTCGGAGGGTGCCAATCAGTTCAAGGTGAACTTCGACAAGCTAAAAGAGGCATGGGAAAAGAACGAATGGGTCAGAAAAAATGCATTAATTGCAGTCGCGGGTGGTGAAAAGGACGGAACATCTGGACTACGTGACGCTACAGGATCGTTCGCAGCACAGCGCCAAAACATTGAAGCTATGGCACACATTATCTTCAGTGCCAATCCCAATCAGATTAAGTTTTGGCTTGGAAATGGTACTGCATCAATTCTTGAGTTGGAGCAAAAGTATCATGGGCCAAAGCCTTGCCTACATGGCTCAGATGCCCACACGACCGCCAAGGCGGGGCAACCTGATCAAGATCGTCGTTGCTGGATAAAGGGTGACCTCACATTTGAGTCTTTGCGCCAAGCTTGCATTGAGCCCGAGGAGCGCGTCTACATTGGTGCGGAGCCGCCTCGTGGGGCATTGGATGGCAATGTTATTAATAAGGTCTCTGTTTCAAATGCCAATTGGCTTACTCATAGCACCATTCTGCTGAATCCAGGGCTCGTTGCAATAATTGGAGCACGAGGCTCAGGTAAAACTGCGCTAGCAGATATTATTGCGGCGGGTGGATTAGCGCTTACTCCGCACCTCAACGAAAGGTCATTTATTCTTCGTGCCAAAGCTCATCTCGGTAACAGTAAATCAGAACTGGAGTGGCAATCTGGAGAAATCACTGGCAACGAGCTGTCTCAGACGGATATGGAAGAGCTACTTGATTACCCACATGTCCAATATTTGTCGCAGCAATTTGTTGATCAGCTTTGTTCGTCGGATGGCATGAATGACGCATTGGTGGATGAGATTGAGCGGGTAATCTTCGAGGCGCACGCCATTTCCGATCGAGATGGCGCATCATCATTCACAGACTTGTTATCGACGCGGCTGGAGGCCTCAGGCGAGAAGCGAAGCCGACAGCAGCAATCACTTGTCAGCGCCTCAGCAGGCCTCGCTGATGAGCGCGCAAAAAAAGCCAATTTGAAGTTGCTTGAGAAGGAGCGGGATGAAACACTGCGAGTCCTTGAAAAGGATAAGAAAGATCGTAGCCAACTCATCCCCAAAGGTAACGAAGATCGTGCTAGGCGACACGAACAAATCTCAAACGCTGTAAATGATAAGCGCTTAGAGGTGGAGCGTGCAAAACGCCGGCTACAGGCGATCAAGAATCTGCAAACCGATGTACAGGATTTTCGAGCGCGTCAGGCACCAAATTTATTGGCCGCTTTAAAAAGGACTCGCCAAGATGCCGCACTGAGTATCACAGATTGGAATGAATTCAATGTTGACTTTGTTGGGGCTGTCGACCCCCTGCTTGTGAGGCTCGCTCAACAAGCGAAAGATTTTCTTAATAAATTGCAGGGCCAAGAAAATACAGGCACATCAGCGCAGCATGAGTCAGATAAAAATGTCTCATTAATTCCAAAGGACTCCAACTTATCAGAGCAGACCCTGTCATTGCTTGAAAAAGAAATGACCCGCATTGGTGAGCTGGTCGGCGTAGATACCTTAAATGTAAAGCGCTTTGCTGCACTATCAGATAAAATTACGAAAGCTGAAGCTGCTTTGGTTAAATTAAATGGGCAGATCGAATATATTTCGGGTTCTGATGAACGCATTAAGGCGCTTATAGAGTCGCGGCGCGTAGCGTATGCTGGCATTTTTGAGGCCATTGTCGAAGAGCAATCTGAGCTTATAAAGCTCTATGAGCCCATAGAGCATCGTATAAATCAATCATCAGGTTCTCTCTCTAAGCTGTCATTTTCTGTTCGACGTCAAGTAGATATAGAGGCATGGGCAAAAACTGGGGAGTCACTGCTTGATTTGCGGATGAATGGTCCGTTTAAAGGGCGCGGTATGCTCCTGGAAGCTGCCCGCGATACTTTGCTTACTGCATGGATAACTGGCAACGCTACTCAAGCTGCTAATGCACTCTTTGCTTTTGTTAAGGCAAATGAAGATAACCTTCGGGCGCATCGCCCTGAGGGCAGTGATCCGCGCACTTGGGCGCGAAGCATATCGGACTGGCTCTATAGTACGGATCACATTACTTTAGGCTACGGACTTCAGTACGATGGTGTCGAACTGGAACAGCTGTCGCCGGGAACGCGTGGCATTGTCCTGTTATTGCTTTATCTCGCAATTGATGCGGAGGATGAGCGACCACTGATAGTTGATCAGCCTGAAGAAAATTTAGACCCACAGTCTATATTCGTTGAACTTGTCGGTCGTTTCAGAGAGGCAAGGAAGCGGCGGCAGATTATTATTGTTACACACAATGCAAACTTGGTGGTTAACACTGATGCAGATCAAGTGATCGTGGCAAGCTGTGGGCCGCACCGCCCCGGTCAATTGCCGATAATTTCTTATAATAGTGGCGGCCTCGAAAATCCAGAAATTCGACAAGCCGTCTGTAATATTTTAGAGGGTGGCGCAAGGGCTTTCAAAGAGCGAGCAAGGCGTCTTCGTGTTTTAATTTAAGCGAGTGAGGCTTTTTCGGAATGGCTTCGCTCCTTGTGCAGATGTTAAGGTAGATATTGCCAGAATTATGTCATTGAAATCATTTTTATGAAGCTGGCCATCCGAGGGTCTGAGAACTGATATACACCTCTTTTTATCCGTCTAAAAATCTTTGTGTCGTCGTTGCATGTTAGGCCCTTTAGATAGCTTGGTATTTTTTTTGAATCAATAGAAATACCTAATATTTCATTGAGTCGTTCTCTGAGTTGGGCAGTCGAAAACTCAGACCCATTGCACGTGGCTGCGGCCAATAAAACACGCTTACACTCCGCCTCCTTTTGGCCGCGAACAGCAGATTGATAAAGTGAGGTCAATGATCCCTCGGCAGAGGCAACCGCCAACTTAAGTGCTTCGTTTAATTGCTCAAGTGTTATGTGGCGTTTTTTGTTGAGAATGGCTTGCTCTGCGCACTTTAGCGCTATCAGGTGTGTAAAATACGGATATCCTGCGCTAATCTCAACAATTTTGAAGATGACTTCATCCTCAAAGACAAGTCCAATCTTCTGTGATCCATCAAGAATTATTCGCTTCAGTTCATCTTCACTCATTCGCTCAAGATGCAGTTCCATTAAGCATCTTCTGACGGACGGGTGGCCGGCGGTTAAATCATCTGCCGTCTTCCCAATTCCAACAAGTATTACCTTTGCTGACTGGGAGTTATCGCTTAGATATTTCAGCAGCTCAGCCATTTTCTTTCTTTCTACCTGATCGTGAACGGCATCAAATTCATCAATTACGATCAAGCATTGGATGCCCTTTAATTTTGACCCAACCCAGCTTGGCGAAAGAGTGCTACTCTTGACCTTGAATTTCTCCGTAGATTTTTTTTCGGCACCAACCTCAAATCCAATTTTTTCGTTTCCCGCCTTTACATTCCCATGCATCTGAACTTCTTTTGTTCTTTCGTCCAAATCAAGGTCAAATCCAAGTTCGCGCAGTGCATGATCCATTATTGTGGAGAAAGTATCCGTTGAGTCACATGATTTTGAAGACAATTTTCCTTTATAAATTTGTTTTAATATCATATTTGTTACGGCATTTGCGAGAGAGCTTTTGCCAACGCCTCTGTCTCCGTATAATAGGGCATGATTTCCAGGGGTAATAACGCACTCGACCAGCCTGCTGACTTGGTCTGATCTTCCAATAAAGTGCTGAATTGTTTTTATCGGCATGTGCGGAGTAAAAACAGTTTTAACTTTGGAGTTTTGTAAGACGATTACATCGTCTATCCCTTTCTTCAAATCCGCCATTTTATTCTCACTTTTTGGCAAGCATAATATATTGCTGAGTGCTGCTTATGTTTTGTGAAGATCGGCAGCGCTAAAATGTTAGAAGTGCTTTTTTCCTATCCAAACGCATGGGAATTTATTTGGACGTCATGAGATGAAAAATTAGTCTCAACTAAAATAAGCTTATGGCTTGGTTTGGTATATTTTGTGTTGAAGATGTCATATTTCTGCGGGAAATACCACTACTTGACAGTATTTATTGGTGGCGTCTGCCCGCTTGTTTTGTGTCGTCGCTCTCTTAGTTGCGGCCTTGTGCGTCGTTAGGGGGATGCAAGTTGCCTTCAACGGAGGCTACTTATCGTAGTCGTTCTTCAAGTGATTCAGCCTGCTCTGCGAATTTCTCTGGGCTCTTTTTGGCCAGTTGCGCCAAGTTGTGTACTTTCCAACGAATCCCCGGCAGCTGTTCGAGATGCCCAACTCCCAGTAAAGACCAATCCGGGCGACCTGAAACGAGTGATAGTAGAAAATGGCGCTCATCAGCAGTCAGCCCGGTTTGAAGTTCGTGGACCATCCTTTCCCGTGCCGCCAGTAGTTCGGGCAGCTTTATTGGCTCCATAGTCATACCTAAGAAGTTGCGTTCGTACTCCTGCTCTATGTTACGCAGAGTTGGGAACAACACTTCATGCACTGGCCGGTTATGGCTTGCGAGATAGACGACAAATGCACGGCGAATTCCGGCGGTGATGCCTTCGTGTTCAAACAACTTCATCACATCGAACAGATCACGGGGGTGCTGTCTGTCCATGGCCGCTACGAGCTTTCCGCCATAAACGTCCTCCAGTGATACCACCGGAATCTCTAAATCGGCCATCAATGTGTCGCGGGCGGTGGGTGTCAATGCGGCGATACGAACTGGCTGGACGGTGCCTCTCATTACAAAATTGACTTCGACCTTGACCTCAATGTTCGCACGCCGGACCAGTAGCTTGGTTTCGCCAGCTCCAGTTGAGGCAATCGCATGTGTTTGAAATCCTCGGCTCCTTAGCCGATCTGCGGCCTGCCTGATAGCCTCATTGATTTGCTTCAATGCTTCGTCACGGGGTAACGTATAGTCTGGAAATACCAAGTCCAGATCGACTGACAGCCGGGGCATGTCACGGATAAAAAGGTTGATTGCGGTGCCGCCCTTCAATGCGAACGTGTCATTCACAAAAATAAATGGGGCGATCTGTGTCAGCAGGCGTGCGGTATCAAGATAAGTCTGATTCATGGTTTGAGCACCAACAGCCCGTCAGCAGAACGTGACACCCAGGAGCGGTCGCTTCCCGTGGGCAGTTGGGCCGGGTCCAATTTGGCTGCCCATGGCAGTGAGAGTTCTCGGCCTAACAGCAGGCAAAGGCGCACGGTCTTGACGCTAGTGCAGTGTTGCAGCAGTTCGCGCAGTACGTCAGCACGCAAGCTATAGGTGCTTTCGGTGAGTTCCCGTGCTTCTTGTAACGGCTGACGCACGCCCACCTCACTGAGCATCTCCAGTAGTGCGCGCTCAGGTGTTGATACTCGTGGTGCGTCGCTACGCTTCTCAAACGGACCTGCGTGTAGCGGGGTGTCCGAAGGCTCATCGAACAGTCTTTTGCGGTGGTATTCAGCAGGAAACCGTTCAGTAAACCATTCAGGTAGTCGAAAGGCTGTCCATCCATAGAGTTGAAGTACAGCGTTTTGCGACAGGTAGTGTCTCACGCCGTACCAGTCCAGGGCCGACTTGCCACCGACATGCAAGCCGTCGACAGAGCGTTGTAACTGCTTCAGGCAGGCATGCAGTTCCAGCGTATCGTTAGGGCGACAGTAAACTCCACGCGCTATGCGGGAAAGCCAGCCAGCGCGGACATAGTGAACAGCCAGGTCGGCAGAGATACCCATGGCCGCTAAGTCTGTCGACCTAACGGGGGCTCCCGGTGCCCACTGCCGATACAAGGAGTTTAGTTTGGTTCTGTCAGTCGTAGTCATACTACGATAAGTACCACTATTCAAAGACCCTGCCAAGCCCTTTGTTTGGCGCACATAGTCGTAGTCCAACTACGATAACTGCAAATATTCCAAGCTATTTGGCGGTTTAGCACTTGCTATGGCGTCCCTGGCTCCACCGGGCCGGGCTCTACTCGCTCCGCTCCCCGAGCCCTACGGTCTCGGCCATCCGGTAACGATCCCTGACGCTAGGCCTGGCGGTCGGTTCCTTCTCACCTGCTAAGGGGTTCGGCTACGCCCAACCCCCAAGTTCATGCGTCTGCAAACCCAAAGCTGCGCCTTCGGCCCGCAGCCGGGAAAAGCCTAAGGGCGCCGCCCCCGCGCGGATCAAGGGTGCGCTTCGCCGCTGACCGGGGTATCCCCAACTTTCGGACGCCTTGCGTCCTGCCAAGCCGGGTGATTCCCCACCCCGGTCATCGCCCTTGCTCCTTGCTACCCCGGTCTCGCCGACGGGCAGACGTGCAGCGCAGCGCTGCGCGTACAGCCCAAAGGAGCAAAAGCCATGAACAAGCAAAAGACACCCCGCGATGATGTGTATACCCGTGTCACCAACCGCATCATTGCTGATCTCGAACAAGGCGTAAGACCTTGGCAAAAGCCATGGGATGCCGGCAACGCAGCCGGTGCTTTGGTCTGGCCCCGGCGGGCCTCAGGGGCGCAGTACCGGGGCATCAATGTTATGTTGTTGTGGGGTGCGGCAGCCGAGCGGGGTTATCAGTCCGCTATCTGGATGACCTACAAGCAGGCCACCGAGTTGGGAGCACAGGTACGCCGGGGCGAGACGGGCAGTCTGGTGGTGTATGCCAACAGCCTCAAGCGGACTGAGACCGACGCCAAGGGCGAGGAAACCGAGCGGGAGATTCCTTTTATGAAGGGGTACACCGTGTTCAATGTGGAGCAGATCGACGGACTGCCGGCGCACTACTACCACAAGGCCGACGAGCAAACCCGTGAACCCATCGCCCGCATTGAACAGGCAGAAAGCTACTTTGCCAATACTGGTGCAACTATCCGCCATGGTGGCGACAAGGCTTATTATTCCCCGGCGCTTGACCATATCCAGATGCCGCTACGTGAAAGTTTCTGGTACCCGGAAAGCTATTAT
>Ga0302281_10000475_pt1 | contig 29745 bp, 36 predicted proteins | sample III_Fen_E1_2_FD_198762 | JGI IMG/M metagenome (GOLD analysis project Ga0302281, IMG submission 198762) | Peat permafrost microbial communities from Stordalen Mire near Abisko, Sweden - III_Fen_E1_2 | ecosystem: Environmental > Terrestrial > Soil > Wetlands > Permafrost | place: Sweden: Abisko...
ATGACCTTTTCCTCATTTTGTTCAGCGAATCAAATGACCGTGGAGATTTCCAGCGTTTTTTGCATCACTTTTTCAATCGAGGGGTCGAATAAAAAGTCGAATAAAAAAGTAACTTTTTCAAGAGTGGACCTTAAAAAAATAAATTCTTAATTTTTTATTCGACCCGATATTCGGTTTGCAAAAGCGATGCAAAAAACGCTGGAAATCTCCACGGTCATTTGATTCGTTGAACAAAATGAGGAAAAGGTCATTTGATTCGCCGAACAAAATGACCGTGGAGATTTCCAGCGTTTTTTGCATCGCTTTTTCAATCGAGGGGTCTAATAAAAAATCGAATAAAATAATCAGATTTATTGAAAAGAAAAGAAAAGAAAGTCTTTTTCAAATTTTTTTCAAGTTTTTTATTTTCGGTAAAATCCATACTCTTTGATTGGGATGAGAACTTCTGGGTTTTTGGCACTTTCCTTTACAGCACCACACCAATGAGCGTGCCCGTTGTTACTTTCGGGACTATCGGCCCAAATGAAATGATTATTGATCATCACTGAGTAACCAGGTAGTATATCAGTGGGTGTGTGTGGTTCAATTTCAGTCTTGCTGACAAACATGGCATCACTGACTTGTCCACGCAGACGCCAATTGGTCGAAAAGGCACAGCCTTGACATTCAGCTTGGCGAAAGGAAAGCACTTGAGAATTCTCATAGGTAATGTCAAAATAAACTGCGCCATTTGCCTTGGGTTTGAACTGCGCGTGATGGGATGACATGTAACGTGGGAATGGGAAAAGCCAGCATAGAAATGCATACCAAGGCCATGGAGGAATCATCCAGAGATGAGGCGGGAAACAAAAGAAAGGATTAACATAATGTATCAATTCATGGCATTTGCCGGGTGGCATGCGAGATCGCACTTCCGCTCGGACGGCTGGCATCCAAAATTCAGGCCTCTTCACAATGGCAGCAAAACGCTTGCAAACACGCGCTAACGTGCTGGCCTGCTTCCAAAGCGAACTGAGTGTCATGGCAAGCACTGAATCCGAACCAATCGCAGTTAGAATGGTAACATTGGTAACTGCATCCCTGTCTGTATCTTCTGCCCAATACAGAAGTGCCTCCAGAGTGCGTTTGCGTCCCAATCTTAGCGTGAGCTGGTCAATGAGATAACCCTCCATTTTTAATTATTTCCAGTGGCCAGCGCCTTCGATGGGTTCAAATGTAATAACGTTACCCTTGGCTGTGGACGTGACGCCTCCGCACCAGATGCGTCCACTCTTGAGTGGACCGTCATACCACACCAAGTTGCCTTGCAGTGAGAGCGAGCAATGTGAAAGATGAGGAGACCCGGGAGCAGCAATGGTTTGCACTGCAGTATAGGCTAGCTTGGTGCCGCTTTCCTGGCGCTCCTCCTCATAGCAAAAGGTGCGCATGCAAAGCTCGAGGGGAGTGCATTGAAATTCCAGTTTGAGTGTCGTGTATGTGGAGGAAAGGCACAGACTGTTTGGTGAGCATTTGACGAGAAATGAGCAAAATAGCCATTGCAAATAGGTCCACCAAGGCCAGCGTGGGGCTGCAAACATGGCAGCAGGATACACAAAAAAGGGATTAACAAACGATTTGAGTGCAGCATGAACGGAAATTTTGATCAGCTTCTTGCGCACGGCAGGCATCCAAAAATTGCGATGATGCGTCGCACTCTTAAAGCGTTTGCATACCAGCGCCAGCGTGAAACAGTGTTTCCATAGCCGACTCAGCAAAAGAGCGAGCATACCATCAGAAGCAATGATGCGCAGCAACGGAGTACCTTGTACTGCGGCATAGGCATCTGGCTCCACCTGTTGCAGCAGTTCCAGCGTGCGTTTACGGCTCAATCGCTGCGTCAATTGAGCAATGCAAAACGTTTCATCTGCTTCTTGAATTTCACGCAAGCGCTCAGCCTCGTACTCGGCAATGTACTCATCCAATTCGGCATCTTCCATATGAGACCCTTTTTCTTTTTTTAATTTTAAATATATCCTGAGTGTGGCCAACTTGTTTTTCTCCCGCAAGGAAGTCTTCTTAATGTACCACGCCATCTGAGTTTGGTATGCGCGCGTTTGCTAAAGCGGTATCCATCAAACCAAACCAAAGCATCGTCGATGAAAACCTCCCAGCCAGAATCGAGCGAGCCATCGCCATCAATGTAACCGTAGCTTATGCTGTACTTTGCAAAGGCCCGATACAGTGGATTGACATAGAATGCAGATGCCCTGCCATCTTTGCGCAAGCGAAAGCTAATTTCCAATTGCTCGCGTGCAACCATGGAAATCATCACCCATTCGCAGTTGGGGTCGTGCTTTCCGTACAATTCCACTTTGCCCACGTGATGAAACAACCATCCTAGCCATGTCCACCAAGGCCATGGGGAATGCACAAAAATGTCATCTGGAAATGTAACAAAGGGATTAACAAGCCTCACAAGAGCTGCTTCTTGAGGGAAAAGTTTCAGCAATCGCCACCGCACCGTTGGTAGCCAATACTCGGGCATCTTTACAATGGTGGCAAAACGCTTGCACACAAGAGCTAACTTTGCAGTGTGAGGCCAAGCACTGGAAAGTACCAGCGCCAATAGCGTATTGCTTGTGATGGCGCTGAGTAAGGAAAATGGTTCAGCATTCTCCTGCTCCAAAGTGCGTTTGCTCATGATGATGAAGGGTCTGCGAACTCTTCTGCTGGGTTTTTTAGAATGGTTACCCCTTATGGTGGTCATGTATTTTCACTTGCGTGAGGCATTATTATTAATCGGTTTATCAGTTACCTACTTTGCTGTACGCCATCGCATTGCAAGGGTAACAAGAGAAGTGTTGGCGGTGCTCGCGTTAGCGGCATTCATCATATATCTTCCCCTGGGATGGTGGTCTTATATCATTCGCTTGGCGCTTTACCTCTTATGCGCTTTTTTGTATCACAACCGCTGGTGCATTATTAAATGTCAGCTGGGAACGTTTCTGGTGTTATTTGCGATTGCTCTGCAATTATTAATGCTTTTGGCCTTTATTGGCTGGTTGACAAGGGTCGCTCCACCTGCAATAAATTAAATGTGGTTCACAGCGCTCATTTTGCTGGATCTTTGGCTTGCCTACCTGTTGATATCATGGTTGATTTCACTGCACCTCGTAGCGGGAGCACCCGACGCCATCTATTGGTTGGGCGTGCCATTTCTCTATTACTGGGGCCCACGTCTGCCTGAATGGCCACGTTTTAGACGCTTCCGCTTTTGGAACTGGGTGAGACGTGTGTATTTCCGCGGAACAAAAGTTCCCATGCCTGTCTCCCAGAATCAAGTGCTGTACGTGGCTTACCCCCATGGCATGTATGGGGAATCCGTATCGATAGCTTTGCTGAATAGCGATGCATTTGCAGATGTGCTTCCTGTGTGTTCCTCCGTGCTTTTTGCCATTCCCATCCTGCGTGAGCTGGCCTCCCTAATGGGAGCCGTACATGCCAATGCAAAAGACATGAAAGCGGCACTGGAAGCGGGACGTTCCCTGTTAATCTTTCCAGAGGGAATGCGTGGGGCCCTTGGCGCTCCTCCCAGGCTACTGCTTGAAAAGCGAACTGGTTACATTGCATTGGCCAAAAGCGCTCGCTGTCCAAATCCACTTGTGCTGGCACCGCTTAAAGTGCATCATGAAAAAGGACCTGCCTACCAGCAGGTTTGTGCCCATGGTGCCTTTCAGCTGTGGACGCTCAGTTGGTTGCGCTATCCATGGCCCATGATCCATTGGGGACAATGGGGCACTTTCTTGCCAAAGCGTCAGCGTATCACGTTTCTGGTGGATTACAATGTGATTCCAATCACAGCGGCCGCGTCAGTGCAAGAGATTCATGCAAAGCTTCTAAAAAGGCTGGTTTTATAGCAAGTGATCCAATGAATGAACCACAAGCATCCTATAGGCTTCGAGGCCTTCCAGCTGTCGCTGTATAATGTCATTGCGTGATTCCTTGTTCATAAGATTACGATCCAAAAACATGCGTGTCGTCTCCTCGGCGTTGGCCTTGTACATGACATCGGCAGCCTCACGCATTCGTTTTAGGCCTTGGCGTAGCGCTTCCTTGCTCTTGAAAAGCCCCACATTGTCTTCCTCTTTGCGTTCGGCCCGCTCTTTCATCGTAGCCAGACGTTCTTCGGCAAGCAATCGCATTTGATGTGCCTCGTTACGCTCTTGTTCCAGCACTGCAATGCGAGAGGCCAGTTCTTCGCATAGCTTTGCCCAATGCAGACCCTCAGATGACATGGCGCATTTTACTTTAAAGACAACTTTTGCAATGCGATTGCCAAGTGCGTTCGTGGCAATTGCTACCGCAGTACAAGCGATTGCATTTGGCACATTGAATGGTCGTCTGGCTCGATTGGCAACCCACACAAATGCTACTGCCCATAAACCACATGGGATTGCGCCCTCCTGGCAGGTACTTGCGAGGCACATGGCCCATATTGAGAGAGAGCAGTGTTGCTGCAGCAACGCGTTCCCCCTCCTGATCAAGCTCAACGAGTGGCACAAGCCACTCAAGGAAAGCCTCAGTGGTTCCGTCTTGTACCTCGCTGTGATGGAATTCGTACTTGGTTTCATCAGCAAAGCTCCATGCTTCTGGCACGAAACGCATGCATTGGAACACACTGTAGATGCCATTTTGATTCACTGGCAAGGCAATGCGATTTTCACGCGTCACAAATGCCACTGACGCTTTGTAGCCAGCATTGCGACCCAACTCATATTCCAGCTCGGGAAATGGGGGATCACGTGCTGGATTAGCGTGTCGTGCCAAAACGTAGATGTGACGCATCACATCGCTAACGTTGACATAGAGTTCCTGAGCGCCAGGATAGGGAGGAGTCCAACAAAAGTATGGATGCACACCAGGCAGCGAATCGCTTACGCTCTCCACCTCTAACTCATGGTGTACGAGTTCCATGCTGGCTGCATTGTAAACGGTCGTCATGGGACGAAAGCGACGGTTACCCATTCGAAATGCCTGGCATTCGGCCCAGTAACGCCAGGTGAGCACATGCATGCAACGACGGCGAAAATACGTGCACCATGCGTAGTAACTGCGATAAGGAACACCAGCCAATGAACTGCCCCACAAATTGGGATTTCTCGTGATCCACGCTGGAAGCGCATCGGTATCGCCCAGGAGGCTGTAAATGTCTGGGAAATCGCGATTCCAAAAATCACGCCACAGTCGGTTGCTTTCGCGCAACAAGCGCTGAGCTAGGCCCGCCCAATTCTCTCCGCTGCTCACTCCCATGTAGAGCAAAGCGTTTGGGACGGAAAGCGTCAAGAGGTGGCGATGCGTGATTTGCTCTGCCACATCACGGGGCAATTCATCCAAGTTCATGGGTAGCAGCAGCAGTTCCTCTTGAAGCACTAGACTTTGGCGCTTCAACTGTTTGCGTGCCCTGTCATTACCATCGTCATCATCATCTGATGGGTCAATCTCTTCTATCATGTCCTCATCTCGACGCCTCATTTCTTCCCCACCACAAAATTATTTGCGACTCTAAAAACAGTCTAATAACTTGAATGAGCTCTTTTACGCACTGAGGACTTTGCTATCAATGACGGAATAGAATGGTTAGATGAAGTCAAACAGCAGCACAAGAAAAGACCTAGGACAAGGTCAAGTGGTGCCCAAGCCAAAGCGCGTTCAAATAAAGTGCGTTTCATTTCTTCTTTCACTTGATGATCTAAAAAAGAAGACTTTTTAGCATGTTGTAGTAACCAAAGAACCAAAAAAACATACACTGCTGTCATTGACAATCTGCTCAAAGTTACCAGCAGCGTTGCGCACAACCACCGAAGCGTGGATAGCATCACCGTCGAGGTAGGAGCGATTGTTCGCCAAATTGGAAAAAATGTGAGGAGCATTCCAACGCATCGAACCAGGATGTGTGCGATAACCGGTCTTCTCGTCATAGAGCAGACGGTGTTCTGGGGCAGGAGGAAAGCTTGATCTCAAGGATTTGCCTTGGGCACCAGAGGCACGCACTCCAAACTCAGTTGGAAAGTTGTACTCTTGCAAAAATCCGCACTCAATCTCAGTGGCGCTGGGTGTGGCGCCCATAATCTCAGACAGCGCCAGACCACCACCAGTAGTGTCCCTGGTGACACCACCGCTGGTTGCACTGGCATTGACCACAGCTGCCATTTCTGGCACTGCCACTGCATTGGCATAGGAAGCGCGTGTGGCGCTAGGTCCCATGCTCTGAGCAAGCTTGCTTTGCGTATCAAGCAGGCGATCACGCTCAGCCTTAATGGCTGCCAGCTCCTTCTCAAGCGCCTTGTTCGATGCAGTCACTGCCACATTGTCCTGGAATTCCTGCCACATGCGATCTCCATCCTGCTTGTACTCTGGCTTGCAAAAGGCTGCGCGCAACACTCCCTTCTGCTTGTCATCAATGGCGCCTCCCTTCTTGGCCTCCAAATGCTCCACATACTTCTTGAACTGAGGCTCACGCTCATCTGCAAATCGCTTGTCAGACTCTGCCTTTAGGCGATCAGTCTCAGCCTTGTGTGCACGAAGCGCCTCCAACTCCTGGGCCATGGTCTGATTCTCCTGCTTCAGCAGGTCCGCCTGGCGCAAAATCTCTGCCGCCTCCTTGGAGTTGTTCGAAAATGGCGTTGATTGCTCATTGGTAGCCACTGCCTGTGTCGCAGCCGCCGTTGGTGGTGGGGCCGAAGCCGAGGCCGAGGCCGAATTTTCCGACATGTTGATAGGCACGTAAAGGCTTTTCTCGTTACCTGTGTGTGGTAAATCGTGATTAGTTATGTAAGAAAGTGATTTTGTTTCTCAAATTACCAGCGCCGCCAGCAAGTACGCCAACGGTCAAGTCACAGCCGTTGAAAAAAGGCTCTTCAACCAGACTGATTTCCCGAAACGTTTTAGAGGAGACTTTCTTTGTTTGCGTAATGGGGTCCCATTTGGGAGGAGCAGCATAGCCCACCGAGAGTCCCTTGATTTTGCCAGCCCGGATTTCGGCCAGCACTTCATGGCCCCGTTCAATGCGTCGGCCCATGTCATCTTCGAGTGGGATATGGGCCCACAGATTGAGACACTCGCCCTGAGCGGTTTCCACCCAAGAATGTGAGACTTTGCCCACCACATCATGAGGCCTGTGCTCGTAGCATAAAGGGATGCCATCCACTCCTTCAATGTCATCCATGTCCCCATAGCTCAGTTGCACAGCATCCTCATAGTAATATTTGCTGGGCTCATCGGGGAGAGAATGAACTTCGCCTGTTGGATGACGTCCTTCCCGCAGTGAGGGGTAAGCTTTGCCCTTGACAATGGCATAGCGCCCTTTGCCCGCAGGCTGATTTTGGGCTCGTTGAGTCCACGGTTGTTTTTTCATTGACTTTAATAACACACCAAAATACATTTTATCACTCACAGATATAGGGGCGCTGCCACAAATGACGGATCTCGGTGCGTTTGCCTACATGCTTGGCAAGGCGTTGGCCAAGGCCGGACGCGAGTATAGCTCAGAGCTCAGAAAGGCTGATTTCGGAGTTGCCGCTCCTGTCGTTCCCGAACCAGATGCTGCAGTAGAGCCGATTAGCGCTACCAAGGAGGCTAAGCCCAAAGCGAGCAAAAAGCGCGATCGCAGCGATGACAAGGGCGATGGTCCCGGTCAAGGAAGTACCGATTGCATTGGCAACTGGGTAGATGGTGTGGCCTGCCCAGTGACCGATCCTGCACAGCGCGAAATGCGCGATGGAATGGTCATTGCCAAGAGCAATGAGGCTGGAAAACCAGGCAAGCGTGTGCGCATTTGCAAGCCATGCTGGAAGGCCACTGAGAAGAGCAAGAGCGCCAAAAAGGCGGCCAGTGGAGAGGCCCCTGCCAAGCGACAACGTGCTCCCAAGCAGCAACTCAAGATTAAGTTGCCCAATCCACCGCGTCATGTGGTTCCTGCTGTTGCTACTACTGGCGACGACGATGAGGATGAGGATGACAACGAAGATGAGGAAGAGGCACCCGCGTTGGACATTGAGGTGGAGGATGAGTAAATGGTAGAGGGCTTTAGTGAAGCCGAGGTGGCAGCGCTCATAAATGGCAACCCGCTTGCTTATGTTTACGAAATACGCAAAACCTCTATTCCATACGACAAAGGCATGCCCATTGAGATCTACCTTGCAAACATGGGTCCCATGGTTTGCAGGGTGTTCCCAGCCGATCATAGACTTTGCTACCACGTTGTTGTGCTCAATGAGACCCAGTTTGACCTCTACGACGGCGGTTATCCAGATTCGCTAGCACTTGAGTTGCGAGGTCGTTTTGATATTACCGTTACTGATTTGACTGTGAGAGACGCGCGCCTTTTGTGCATGCGTCGTGCCATTTGCCGTGTCGCTTGCATTGCTGTGATCCGCTGCTATCCCATTCGTCTGCGTGACTTGCGCGTGCTAGTAGCCCGTGCGTTGTGGGAGACTCGTGCTCAGTCAGAGTGGTACGATGAAGAGTGGCCCAAATAAAAAAACTTAATATTTCCTCACATGAAGGGCTTTGATTTTGCAGCAAGTGCTAACTTTTGTTGCCGACGTGGGCAACTACATGGGTGCCAGCTTAAGGGCTTGATCGAGGCCGATCCGTACATTGTGAACAAAAGACACAAAAGTGGCTGCACCTTACTTTGTCTAGCGATTGCCGATGAATACGAACCGCATGTGCGTTTGCTTTGTGAAGCAGGCGCAGATCCCAACGTGTTTGCGCCATCTTCTCCAGGATACCTTCCTTATTATCCCATCACTCATGCATTAATGCACACTACGCCTGTGTATCGGATCATGACTGAATTACTTCTTTTCCATGGCGCTGCCTTTCCAACCCCATCGTGGGAATTTTATACTCCGGACTGGTGGAAGGATCTCAAACAAGAATATCATCTACGTGAACATCATTGTGCATGTTCCGTCGTTGCCATGTTGGGTCTACCACTACGTCAACGCCTTGGTTGGTGCAAAGGTGTGGCCAAATTGGTAGCACTGCAAGTTTGGAGCTTGCGCCGTCGGTGGACCACAAAATAAAAAGAGTCAACCATGTCGGAGGAAGAGGGTCTCTCATCCAAACATCGCCAATGGCTGGTGGACAGCAGCGGTGGTGGTGGTGGTGGCCGAGGCAGCAGTGACAGCAACGCGACACGAGATGCCGTGCCAGTGCCTGAAATGAGCCCGCCTCCTCCACCTCCCGTTGCCGTCCCCGCCCCCGCTCCTCCTCCTCCTGAGGAAGAGGACGAGGACGCTTCCGATTCGCTGGATGACTTTTACGGGGAGATTGATGCCATTGAAGTGATACCTCCTCGCAATCAAATTCCCATGGAGAAGCTGGAAGATGGTGCCCTGTTGAGCGCTCCCTATCGACTCAATGGCGGTGGCGGCAAAGATCATCCCTTTCGCAGGGGACACAAAGTGACAATCCCCACAAATGGTGAGTTGATCATTCAGCATTGCGAAACCGATTACACAGTGGTGGAAGGGAAGACCCCAGTGGTTCGCCTATGGGGCGTGCTGCCAGATGGAGAGTCTGTGTTGGTGAGAGAGCGTTTCTTTCGCCCTTACTTTTATGTCGAGGCCCCACCTGTCATGGATGCCACTCCCATGGAGAAGATCATTGAGCGCCTCGAGACGTATCTACAGCAGAAAAACTACAAATGGAAAGGTGGGCGTTTTGTGCTTAGCTCTGAGCGTGTGCGAGGCGAGTCCATTTATGGGTATCAGGGAGCGCTGGCCGACAAGGGAAGACGTAGCTTTTATCGTCTTACCATGGCACTCCCTCAGTATGTGGCTGCCGCTCGCGATTGCTTTGAAAATGGCAACGCTCTCGTAGTCACCAATCCGCTGCGAACGTACGAAGCAAACGTTCCCTTTGAATTGCGCTACATGATTGACAAACGCCTCAATGGTTGCCAGTGGTTCAAGTTGCGCCCCAACCAGTACCGTGTGGTGGAGATGACAGAGTTGCGTGAGTCGCGCTGTGCGCTCGAAATTGAACTGATCCCAGGCACCGGTTCCCTCGAACCTCTCGACATGACCACTCATGGTAGTGTTGCTCAAATGCGCACGCTCTCGTTTGATATTGAAGTGTGTAACGTGCATGCCAGTGGTTTCCCCAGTCCAGAAGATAGCCCATCCATTATGATTTGCGCAGAACTCGATGTGCATGGTCGAGGCAGTGTGCACAAGGCTGCCTTTGCGTTGCGAGACCCCGTGACGGGAGGTGGTTACAATTGCGTGGAGGGCGCAGATGACACTTACGTGTACGACACGGAAGCTGAGATGTTACTGGCGTTTCGCACTTACATTCTCTGGTGCGATCCTGAATCCTTTACTGGCTGGAACATTAACAAATTCGATTTCACTTATCTAGCGAAACGCGCTGAACGCCTGGGCATTGGTGATCGTTTCATGGACATTTCGCGTGTCAAGCGCAAACGCTGCTGGATACGCAAAACAGAGACTACCAGCAAAGCGTTTGGCACGCGCGAAACCAATGAGCTGCTCTGCGCTGGACGCTACACCACCGATGGCATTGATTACATGCAGCGCTGCGTGATGAAGAAGTATCGCTCTTACACGCTCAATGCGATTGCTGAAGCGCTGGTGGGTGACCACAAGCTGGATGTGGATTACTCGCAAATTCCTCTGCTGTACCACAGTAATCGCACAGATCCCCCTGGTGCTGGAGACATGGATCGCACCCGTCTGCTGAGCTACTGCTTGAAAGACACCATGTTGCCCCTTGTGATATTGCGCAAGGAAATGGCAGTGGTCAACATGGTGGAGCAAGCGCGTGTCACTGGGGTGCCCATCAAATGGCTTCTCACGCGAGGGCAGGGAGTGAAAACGTTTTCCAACATTTTGCGCTACAAGGCAGTGGATCAGTATGTTCCTTCGCGCAGTCCACGCTCATTTGGCTCTCGCATTACCACGGGCGGTCATGTGGAAGATCCCAAGCGTGGCTTCTACCAGTATCCAGTGATTACTCTCGATTTTGGCTCTCTCTATCCAAGCATTATGCGTGCGCATAACATTTGCTACAGCACCAAAGTGGGAAGACGCTGGGCAGAGGCCAATCTGACGCCTGAGCAATATTGGAGTCCCTACCCAAGCGTGGACGCCATTGAACCCAATACCACTACTGCAGAGGCATCCAAAAAGGCCAAACCAGTGGCCAAGGTTGACAAAAAACGCGGGCGCAAAGATGCTGGACAAACGTCACTGTCTTGGGCTGGAGAGGCAGAGCCAGCAGCAGCAGCAGTGGTTGGTCCGAGTGCTAAGAAAAAGTCGAAAAAGGAAAGGGAACGCGAAGCCAAGGAGGCCACCGTGGCAGGCAAGCCCACTGATTTTGTCTTTGTGAGGCGAGATGTCAAGGAAGGCGTGTTGCCCAAAATGCTGGACAAGCTGGTGGCCACGCGTTCAGAAGTGAAAAAACTGATGGAAGTGCTGGACCCCAAGCGCGATTCGATTTGGGCAGTGTACAACTCACGCCAAAACGGCGTCAAACTCGTATGCAACAGCGTTTATGGCTTTCTCAAAGCTTACATGCTGGTTGACAAAGACCTCATGGCTGCCGTCACCTCATGGGGACGCAACATGCTTAGGATCGTCAAGGAAACGATTGCTAAGGAGTTTGGCAATGTGCGCATCGTCGATTGGGACAAATGCGAAGCGCTTGGGCTGGACCCAGAGGAGGTGGGTGCTAGGGATGTCAAGGATATTCCAGATGAACTCTGTCGCCACGCCAAGTTTGAAATTATCTACGGTGACACGGATTCTGTCATGGCTACGGCTGGGCGCATCACGCTTACCGAGTGCATTCGCATTGGCCACCTGATGAGCGCCAGCTGCACAGCCAAGTTTCAGAGGCCCAACACGCTCAATTTTGAAACCATCAAGGTATGTGGTCTTTTCATTAACCCTAAATGCTACGCAGCCATGGAAATTGAGAAGCTCATCATTGGCGAACGCATTGTGGACGCACTGCGACGTGCCAAGCAAAGCGTTAAAGGGATGGCCTACGTGAGGCGTGATAATGCGCCCATTGGCAGCGAAACTCAGGGCCGAATCATTAGCATGATTGTGCGCGATGGCAATGTGCAAGGCGCTCTAGACTATGTTAAAGGCGTCATTGCTGACTTGCTGATGAATCGCGTGGACATGTCCAAATTGGTGATTACCAAGGGCCTTAGCAAGAGCAAGGCAGCATACAAGAGCGGAGGCACAAATCCCATTCATTTGCAGCTGGCCGACAAGATTCGCAAACGTTCCCATGAGACGGGAGAAACCATTCCCGATACGGGTGATCGTGTTCCGTATGTCATGTTGGCGCCAGTCACTAAGCGAGGGAAACACGCTGTGAAGACCAGTGAGTTGGGAGAGGACCCGCTGTACGCGCTCAAAACGGGAGCACCCGTTGACATTGACTATTATCTGTACAAGCAGCTTTGGCCCGCTGTTGTGCGAGTCTTTACTGCTGTGATGGAACCCACGCGTTGTCGCGATGTGGACAGTGACATGATTGAGGAAGAGCGCAACACACTCAAAGCGCACCAGGCTCTCTTTAACTTGGGCCTACCTCACATGAAACGTCGAGTGCAAGCCAATGCAGGAACTTTTGGCATTGGTCGCTGGACACAGCCCCAACCGCGATGCCTGGGCTGTGGGGCAGTGCTTTCGCAACGCGATCAAATCACGCCAGGCATTGATCCTGAGGTTTGTTTGCAATGCGATGGAGCAGTGGTGCGTGACAAACTGGAGGCAGAGCTAAATGCGAAAAAGCGCAAACATGAAGATGCCTGGACCACTTGCCGCAAATGCCAAGGAGGCGCTTTCGTGGATGTCACTTGCGCCAACCGCACGTGTGGCAATTTCTTTCATCGCGATCGAACCACTCTCGACTTGGAGGACGTGTGTGGCGAACGCAAGCGCCTGTATCCTGGACGCGAAAAGGCACTGGCCATTTATGGGATGTTCAAGGGTGGCCCCATCATTAATGTTATGCGCGGTGTGATGCAGCTACTGCTGGCTTCTGATCTGGAGCCTAATGCACGAGGACGCAAGGCCAAGAAGATTGCACGAAAGGAATGAACTCTCTCCACTTTTATTCAAGATCACGCCGTCGCTTTGTCATGTTATCCTTGCTAATGCAGCGTTTGCACTGTGACCTAAATATTGGCTTGCCTTTGGTGTCTTTCTTTCCGTTATAGTGGAAATGTTCATGATCCAAGGCCAACACTTGTTTGCATGGTCCAGTGCATTGCCTATGACCACTGGGTATCTCATAACGATGCTGTACCACTGATGTAAGTTGTTCCACCTGACCTGATTCCATAGCACATTGAATCACTGCCTGGCGAGCTGCATAAAGAAGCATTTCGCAAGTGCCTGGATTAATGGCCTTTCGATGTATGGGATCAAAGCGTTCCAGGCGGGCGGCAAGCATCGAAAATTGCTCATAAAACGAGGGGAGATCCGTCTCCTGCTCGGTAGTAGTAGTGTCTTCCTTTGCCTTGCTCTTTTTGGACTCTGGCTCCTCCTCATGCTCCTCCCAGTAGCTGCCCTTTTCATGCTGCTCATAATCAAATAGCAGTTCGTCTCCCTTGGTAATGTAGCGCGTTGCGCGCAACAGCACAGCATAAACTGTCTGAGGTCCACTTGAGTATGAACCATCTTCAGCCTCCAGGTTGGGCAGCGCTCCCGACGGCATTCCGCGAGGATCATTGATGTAACGCGTGGCATTGCCCATGGTAAGGCCATCAATGACCAGGTCAAGCTCAGCGGGTGCGCCTTGCACTTGAAAGACGTATGGATTGTCTGGAGCAAAATGGCCTGGCCGACAAACACCCGTGTAATAGGCCACGGGTGTGCCCTCTTCAATGTCGCAAAGGGCACGCACACCCATTCCAGGGTGAGCAGGATGCTCTGGAGGTACTGGGAAGATCTCTAGGTTTTCCAGCTCCAACTCGGGGACCACATGGCGAGTCAGACGCGCTCCGCTGAATGAAACGTAAGCGTTCTCATAGCGCACCCCATCATTGGTGAGCCATGCATCTGCTGCGGTATCACCGCGACAGGGAATACGACGCCACCCTTTTGGTGGATTCATTTTCATTTTTTAGACAACAGCTCAATTATCTGATCCAACTTTGCTTGAATTGCCAATGCATCATCATGCAGATAGATGATACGCCATGGCAGGTAGTGGTAGGCAAGCACACCAAGAGCAATGAAGCATACGAGCTTGAGAAAAGCAATGACAATGTTCACTCGGTGCTCAATCAGCGCTTTCTTATCCAATTCCTGTTGCAATAGAGAACCTAGTGCGTTCAAACTAGGTGTTGTCGTCATTTCTTTCCCCCCACAGAGCCCCTTTAGTTGCTTTTTAAGTTCTAATCCATCTCTGGAGCAAGAGTTCCGCTACTTTGGCGCCAGCGCCTCCAGCTCCTGGCAGTAGACCATTTGTTTTGGCTTCTTCCACAAACCATTCAGCAAGAACTCGTGTCTTCCCAATTATCTCTGAGAGTTGCCTGATCTCATGGTGAATCGAATACAACTTGATGACCACCACCACATTGGCAATGATCATAAACACGATTAAGCTGCAAAGCAACCCGATGCGACCCATATTCTTCTCTTTTTTCTTCATTCCCATTCAATGATCCACACCTTGTAATCTTCAGCGTAAATCTCCAGGCGAAACGTGCATCCAAAACGAGCCCGCAAGATGCTCTTGATTATGTTATCAATATTAAGTGGCGCCACAGCCAAAACGCGCCTTCCAAGTTCGCGGGCTTGCTTCATATGCAAGAGAATCTTGCGCAGACGCTCCTCGCCCAGTTCAATATCATATGCTGTCATTTCCACCTGGCCCTTTTTCACAAAAAAATTTCTGGATAATTTGCTCGCATCATGCGTCGAGTGTCCATGAGAGCACCTGCAAACACAACGCCAGCTCCAATTGTCATGCAAAGTTCCCATCCCCAAAGTGGGGTTGCCGACATGATGAATAATCCACCAAGCATCACTGTATCTGCGCGTGTCCACCAACTAAGCATCGCTTTCATTCTCAATAGTAACGGCAGCCCTCTTCACAGGTGATTCTGGATTGCTGGCAGCAGCAGCAGCAGCAGTAGTAGCAGCACGTTTCTTTGGCTGCGGTTTCTTGGCTCGAATTGGAGCTACAACTGGTTCAGTCTTAACCTCGACGATCGCAGCGGCGGCGGGTGTGATCTCTTCCTTGGGCATCCAATAGAGTTCCACTTGATTGCGCAAAGGTCCAAGTACATTGCCATTGGCAAGTGCTTGCAGGCTGGGGTAGCGAGAAAATGTGCCTGCCATGGGATTGTAGAGCAAGTAATCTTCTTCTTGGCCTGCCTCCTTGACAATGCCCAGCGTTAGCGTGGGATCACCGGTACCGCGAATGAGCACACCAATGCGCTTGTCTTCTGGGGCAGCGTTAAAGTACAGGGCAAGGTGAGCGTAAAGCTCAGTGCGCGGGCCCAGTTTGCGATGAATCCATTTTTCCTCTTCCAGCCAGGCGCTCAGATTGGCTGCTGCTTCCTTCATCCAAGGGCTGGTTTGATCACGTGCAGCCATGACAAACGACTCATCGCCAATGTCACGCTCTGGATGCACACACACTTGGTCTTTGATCCAACGGGCCACCAAATACATGCGCACGAGCGGCTCCTTTATGGCGACCCTCATTTTGTGCAAAAGTCAAAGCGCACACGTTTACTGCTTCTAACCATGCGCTGAGTCCCTGCGTCAAATACAATGGGGAGAGCATAGCCCTCTTTTGTCCTAATGTACATGGATGTCCATAGGGAGACCAAGTTGTAATAGCATGTGTTGTCCACCACTTGCTCCTCCGGACGAATTGCATCAGCATTGCCCAGGAAAGCAGCAGCTCTTTGCGGTGCCTCATGAAACTCGGCGCCACCATCGTCATCATCAAATGTGTGCAGCAGCGTTGTGCCTCGTTTGCTCAAATTCATTTCATCATCGTCAATGGAAAAATCACGCTCCTCTCCTCCTTTTCTCTCTCCGTCGCCTTCGTCGCTTGACATTTGTTTTGACCCTCTCGCTTGTTTCGTGTCAACACTGATTTAAGCATATTCAACGTACAGCTTGAAATTGACAATCTTACGGCTCCTCCTCCACCTCCTCACACACACACACACAAAAAACTAACTGGTCAATTTGCTAACCCCACCTGTTATAGACCACACGAGGCACTGGAGCCGATATCATCGTCATAGATGAAGCAGCTCATATTGATCCGGCACTCTTCTTCAAAACCATTGTTCCCATCCTGCAGATGACAAAAACCTCGCTCATTTGCCTGAGCAGCCCAGAAGGAGAATCCAACTACTTTTCTGGCCTGATGAACTTGAAGCGCGACAATGGAGAATCATTTTTCAACGTTATCAATTGTTTCCAAATCTGTTCGCGATGCATGAAATTGGATCGTGTCAAGGCCATTCTGTGCAAGCATGTCAAGAGCACAGCGCATTGGCTGAGCCCTGCCAAGACCAAGGAACTCAAACTGCTGTACAAGGCGTCCCCTGAAGATGCAATGCGTGAGTTTGGCGGCATGGTGGTGAGTGATGGAAAACCAGCGCTACCCAAGGCTGAGATTGAAAAGTGCTTTGCCGCTGCACTGATCATCACTGAGACAGAGCCTCCCTATATCTTCACAGCCTGTGATCCAAATGGCGGTGGGCCATCGCACATGAGCATTTGCAGTGCATACTTTGCTCGTGGCGGCGAAATGGTCATCATTGGCATGGATAGCGAAGCGGTGCGTGACGATTGCGAGGAGTACCTGCTCATTTCGCGCCATTATCAGCGCCTCCTTGACAATCAACGCTATCGTTCCTCCAAGTTGGTGTTTATCCCTGAAAACAACCTGGGCATGGAAAGCGCTCACCTTGATACCATGGTCAAGGACATTGCAGGCGTGGTAACCTATTACGAAAAACCAGATCGAGCTGGGGTAAATAAGGACGGACGCAAGACGCGCGGATATCAATTTGAACTTTCCAATGCACTCATGTATGGGGCCATCAAATTTGAGCATGGCCTATTTACCATTACGCGTGAAAAGAGTCCCCAGTGCATGCGCGATCTGCTGCAAGACCAAATGCTGCGCTTTCGCTGGGAACGCAAGGCTGCTGTTGATCTGCTGGGAAAGGATCGCTACACCCTTACTGGAAAAATGGGTTCCAAACAAGATGATTTGCTCATTGCAGTGATGATGGCCCTTTATTGGGGGAGGCTGGTCATTCGTGATCCATCTGGGCTATGAAGAGGGTCGATCCATTCGAAGAGGCTGCTGCGCTTCGGCCTCCACCACTACCAACCAGCCTACTTACTACGTTTTGGCTATGGTGGGCCCATATCACATGGTGGACCCATCAGACTGGACGTATGATGGTCTCTACGATTTTGGCGCTGGTCATTTACGTGCTATACAGTGTGCTGCCAGCTTGGCTAGCACTCCCAGCCACGGCACTCTTTTTAATTTGGATTGGCCAATTTGATGTATCAGTCATCAGGGCTGGCAAGAAAGAGTAAAAAAAGGCGTCTTCTTTTTTTATCCCCTTTCCCATTGCTCTAGTTTGGTAGGTAGCTCTGGATGATCACGATTCCAATCTAGCCAGGCACGCTCCCGTGTGACTGCCCAGCGCGTAGCAATGGTCTTTCCATCAGCAGCAGCAGATGCTTTCCAATAGCTACGCTGTGGTTGGTCATCCATAACGATTTCTCCACAGATAAGCCCCTATCACTTGCACGAGGTCTTTGCCCAAGCAAGCGCGCATACATGAAATAGCAGCATAACAGGCATTTCTACGTTCCATGGCCCAATCCATATGAGCATGGACGAGATCACACCGTGTCCATGCAGTATGCGTCTTGCGGTCATCCCATTCGATTCCTGGAACGCGATCCACAAACGTTTCGATTAATATTTGCTCATCACCCACAAGTTCACCTCCATGACATAGTCTGCTGTGCAGCAATTGCATGACTTCAATGTTCTTGAGACGCAAACCATGTTGCAAAAAAAGCAGAATCGAAGACATTGACCATTTGAGTAGATGATTCCTATCAAGCGTGTCATTAATGGGAGGCTCCTGAGGCATCACCAATCGCTGAGCTGCCACATAACCAAATGGATCGTTGTTTGCAAAATTCCTTGCAAAATGTGCCCTTAGTTGTTCATGAGTCATCATTTGCACCTCAACCAAAACTTTTCTTTTACTTGTAAGCATGCACCATTTCACGAAAAGTGGCTAATTTTCCTTCATCCCGACACAGTGCCCCAGCACCCAGCAACATAATGGCAACCACTGTGTCGGGATTGATGATGGGTGCCAGCGCCAATTGAATGGGAGGATCAAGAAAGCCCGCCAGTAGGGAACGCGTTTTGACGTTGCGAATGGTGCAATACTCATGGTAAAGCGTGTTGCGCAGCGCTTCCTCTGTGATGATAATGTTTGTGCCTCTGCCCGTGGGGCTGGGGACACAGCGTTCCAAAAAATTACGCACCTCCCACAGGTGGCGTGGTGACCATTGACGTGCAGTCATATACTTGCGCACAGCGTATAGGGTCGGTAGTGGGACACTACCCAGCAGACGAAAGCAAAGAGCTTGCCCAGCTGGAGTAAAGTATATCCAGCGCTTTTTCAGCAACGCCACAGTCTCAACGATTACATCATTCATGATGACTGCCGCCTCCTTTAAGCGCTCCGAACTTGAAGCGCTAGCTGTACAAAGCGGACAGGACAAATGGAGTCGCCTCACTGAAGATGAGTGGTGTCGCACCGACCTTCTTTACTCACTGCTAATGAGACCCTCCGTTCACTTGGATCGTGTGCTCGCTCAGTGTCGTGCACTCATATTTATCAAAAACGAGCCAGACATGCAGCATTCGCGAATCATTACCGAGTCTTGGGATCTCCTCATGCGTGCTGGGAATTGGCATGTTAAGCTTTTCTATTTTCTCTTTATGCTTCACCGCGAACCAGAGATTCAAGAGATGATGCGCCAAGGATACATTATCAATGGCTGCATGTGGGGCGAACGCGCGCACAGCCATTTTGCTGATTTTCTTCATGCTCTTGAGCCCATGATCAAGGGAACACTCAGCTGGCCTTGCTCTGATGCCAACATTTGCGATGTGGTGCACAACATGGTGGGAGCCGCTCGCAAAGTTTATTTGATGCTATAAAGTTTTCGAAATCTTTGTTCCCAAATCATTTTTCCAATCAGCCTCACAATATCAGACTGAATCCAGCCGTAAGGGCGACGCTTGAACAAAAGAGCAATCAAACAAAAAGCAGAAGCGCGTGTTTGACCATGTTGAATGGCGATTTGCATGATCCATGGAGATGTTTTGGTATCATCAGTCCAAAACATACATCCGTAATCTAGATAGGCTTCCACATCACGTTTTCCCTTGGGTGTTTCGTAAGTCATCATAGCTTCCTTGTGTGCTTTAGCTCCCATATCACGCAAGGCATTCACACATGTGGACCAGCGATTTGTGATGCAAAGAAGCAAGGGCATATCCAAGCAGCTTTTGTCTGTCTCATTGAGTCTTATCCTTTCTCTTATGTATTGAATTCCTGAGAGAGTTTCCTCTTCACTATGTGATTCTAAACAAACATGCAAAATATCCACAGGTAGAGGCAAGAGACCCTTTGGCAGATACATTTTACTTTGTTTCACGATCTCTTTTGATCTCCTCCCTCACGACGCGCGCCATAATGGGCATGAGCCAATCGAGCAACTCTCGTTTGCCAGCATCACCAAAACCAAGCGGTTTGAGTGCTTTGCGTTTTCGGTCTTCATCGGCAGACTGAGAATCGGGCTCGTCGTCCTCGTCGTCGTCCTCCTCTTGGTCCATAAAGTCGTCCTTCAACGCGGCCAGATCGTTGGCATCGTATGGGGCTTTGGCCTTGGCGGCAGTGACAAATGGAACGAGCTCATCCATGACCGCTTCCAATCGCGCTGGGCGATCAGAATAATCGAGTTTGGGCCAATCGGCAATGAGATCAGCGAGCGATTCGGGCGCCCCAGTGCTTCGAATGAGATCCAAATACAGATTTTGTGAAGCGTGAGCATCATCGACAAATAGCAGAGTTGGTTCTATCGTAGTGATTTCACAGAGCATCTCATCAAAGTCACGACCGATCTCCTTGCAGGCCAAATCATAAACAGTGTCAAATCCAATAAAGAGAACGCGAAGTGGCTCAGACAATTCCATCCACATGTCGCAGAGCACTTGGTACTCGGCTTGGTGGCGCCCTGTGCCACGAGAATATGAGCCAATACGCGCTTCGGCCTTGCGAGTACGATTGTCCATCTTGAGCACACAGCGCCTGGTCACATCGCGCATGGCCACCTCATGGAGTTGTTCCAGATCATCGGTAGGATCGGGATGCACAAGATCCCAAAGCGACTTGGGAGCTCCATTCAAACCGTTCCAATAAACCTCAAAGCCGCCGAGCGAGCAAATTGTCACATCCTTGTAGTTGAGCTTGCCTTTGGCAAATGTCTCTGCCAATGGTCGACGTTTCTCGTGAAAGGCCACATAGAGTTGGTAGGCATAGGTAAACATGGATGCACATTTGGCTCCCACTTTCGCCTCCAATTCCTCACCCCTCCACAGCAGCGATCGCAGCTCCTTGTAATTGCGTTGCAAATTGTAAACGCTTTCGGTGCAGCTGTTCTCCCAAAGCAATTCGATGCCAGCACACGAGTTGCACTTGGATCGCTGGGGATGGCAGGCCTGGCAGCAAATGTAGAGCTTGCATTGGGTGCATTCAAGCAACGGTTGTGCATAGTGGGTGGCCATGTGGCACGTTGGATAATAACTGTCCTGGTCATGGTCCATTTCTTCAGTGCAACGTTGGCAGGCAAAGTGTTTCCTATCCAAAGAGACATAGAGATCGCCACGAGAGCACTCTGCACAGCACACATAATTGCACTCATCGCACAGAAAAACGCGACCGTCCTCGTGCTCCGTTTCTTCGCAATCTTCCGCTTCGATCCCAGGTTCGCACTTATTTCCAAAGCGACACGCTGGTGCACACATGACGCAGCAGTTTTCCAGGCAATACGAGCACGGCAAAATGGCGATTTCGGGATGTGCCGGGCACTTGCGCTCGGCGGCGCAATTTCGACACATGGTCTTGGTCGAATTGGGCTCGCAAAGCGAGCAAATGGCCGATTTGCAGCTGAGGCAATGGCTGACAATGTGATCCATGTGAGTCACACAGCGCTCCATGTCATGCAGGCAGCCGGCGCAATAGGCAGATTCCCCGGTGCAAAGCGAGCAAAATGTGCTCTTTTTGCAGTTGGTGCAAGTGCTCAGCGGATGCGTAATATGGACTTGGCAATAGAGATCCTCGCAATCCTCGCAATAGAGATGCAAGTGGCTGGCATCCGCAAATGTTCCCAATTGGTCTGGGCACTTGCGGCACAGCGTTTCATGGCAGCCCACGCAAAAGGAGAGTGGTTGATCCACATGCTCGTCGCACATCATTTTGTCATAGCAGACAGACTTGCGCTCGTCAGCGGACAGAGGACGATTGCGATCCCAGAGCTGGGTGATTCCATTGACATAAATGTTGTGCAATAGTGTCTCGCATTCAGTGGTATCGATTGGCAGCGAATTAAACTCATCTTTCCAGTCCAGCAACTTGAGTTTCTCGAAGAAGCGCACCTCAAGTGGCAGCATGCAACCCTTGCGCACTTGCTCGTTGAGCACCTCGACAATCTCCGATATCTCCAGCTCCGGGCGGCGGCGGGGCTCCTCACGGGATCGCTTGGTGGTGGTGGTGGTGGTCACTGGGGGAGTCATTGGGGGCAGCGAAGCAAGATCAAGTGGATCGTCGTTGGCTGCTGAAGAAGAAAGCTCCTTGCGCACATCCAATTCCAATTGACATTCAAGATCCATATCCATGTGCTCCGCTTGGTCAGCCTTTTCCGTGCAAGCAACGCAAAGAACACCACGACTGTCGAGCAGGCCCGCGAAATCGTTGGCTGGCAATGCAGAATGGCACTCGATACACACTGATTGCAGCGTCGGTCGATATTGGGGAACAGGAGCCGGAGCTGGAGCCGGAACAGCAAGCGCTGGTGGTGGCATGTTGGGCAAATGGAGTTGGAAGAACTTCCCGTTGGCCTTGGTACCTTGGCGATAAACGCCACCGGCCATGTTGGGCAACGTGATGGAGAGGTTTCTGCCACTGGCTTCCATGCAAGCGTCATAAAAGACCTCTGCCTCTTCAGACCATCCAATCAGTCCAAAGAAGAGCGCCGCCAGAAACGGACGCTTCTTGCGCATCCCGGAATTCACGCAAGCCTCGTGCACAAGCAGGAAGCGGGCTTTGTTCTCAGCGGAATCGAACGTGTGCACACCAACCAGATAGAATTCCTTGGGCAGTTGGCGAAAGGCAACAGACTTGACCTCGTCCAGGGCAGCCTCGAAGAGAGGCATCAATTCGTCATCGCGAGTGGCGCCAATGACCAATTTGAAGAGGCACATAAGCGGATTGTTGCCAACGGGAACCAATTCGTACTCACGGAGCGCAGTGATGTAGGAATCAGTGACCTTGAGCCCCCAAAGAGTGTCCAAACTGGCGACCGTATTCTTGTTGTACTTGATGGGGAGCGTAGTGCGAGAGCCCGTGTTGAGAGCCTTGCCTTTCTTGATGGCGGTGTTGAGCGAATCCTGAGGCGATTTTGGACGCCCAAAGTCCTCGTCGTCCTCGTCGTCGTCGTTGTCGTCGTCGTTCTCGTCAGCTTGCTCCTCCACATCCTCTTGGTGATAAACGTAACCAGGTACGGCTGGAGCCTTGGTGGCCAGAGGCTTGGGCGTTGGATCATTAGAATGATCCTTGGTCACGATGGAAATAATGAGCGAGCGGTGCTCGCTGTAGCGAAACGCCAGAGGAGCCAACGTGGTATTGTCGGAAGGCAGGAATGGAAGCGTCACCTGACCCAAATGAATTTGGACACCATATTGGGCAATATGCTTGGGCTTGGGCGCACGTTCCAAATCGTTGAGCGAAAGATCATGGCCCACTTCACGACGGGGAAAGTATGTGATGGCTGAACCGGGCGTGTTGCGCTGGGCACCAGTAACGGACTCGATATAGCTGATGGAGTCGCGTTCAATGGCAAGGATGTCGCAAAGTAGGATCTCGCGTGCCTTGAAAATGGCTTCCACATAGGAGGAAACGGTGGCAAAAGTGGATGGGTCGGGATTGGAATATCCAATGTGGGCCTTGTGCGTAATGGACACGCCATAGATGTTGCGCACGTCCAACTTGTCGGAGGCCATAATGGTCTTGGTCTTGGACATCTGTTCACGGAGCCGGACCGGAAAAAAAAGTAAGTCGTCACACTCAATGCAAAATGAAGAGCATGTGGCCGCGCTTCCCCCCTCCCACCACCACAACCCCACCCCAAAGCAAGGTAGCGGGGTAGCGCCACTCTTTACCCAAGCGTTGGGCCGTGAACAGCAAAAGAAAAATTAGCGACAACACGACCAAACCAATGGCGCGCGCACGCGGAACGCGACCCTCTCACCCTCCCTGCGCGTGTGTGCGGACGCGCGCGTCGCGCTCTGACCTCCGCCCAAACAAAAAACAGAAAACACACACAGAGACACCAAGAGACACCCGGGTCTCACCTTGAAGAGAGGTTGTTGTTGTTGAGTAGCCCTTACACGAGGTTGGGAACGATGACGAAGAGTCCAAATATCGCGAGTTGACAACCAAGTCAATTGACGTTTTTTTGCCTTGGTGTTTTTGGGGGGTCTGCCAATGAAAAAAAAATGAAGAGGGTAGGGTCAGCTGAAGATGAGACCCCTCAGTGGGAGCGTTACATGCAAGGCGTTTTGAGTATCATTGAACCAATAAGGAAGCGGCCCATGAGCGATGAAGTGAAAATGCTTCCTCACATTGTGAATTTGGTTTCCACCGTAGAGCTATTGCCTCAGGGGAAAGGATACAAGCTGCCGTTGCAAGCCATTGCAAGAGCGCTTGCAAACTCACAATACGCTCCATGTCTTTTCGCTGCAAATATCATCAAATTCACTGACAGCATCGGAGATTGCACCCCTCTCATTTTTGCGTCTGGCAAGATTGTGGTGGTCAGCGGACAAACTCCTCATCATACACTTTACATGTCACAACTCACCCGTTTCATCATTGAACAAGTACGCTGTGCCATGCGCGCTGATGATGGAACAGTGGACCCATGTGGCTCATTGATGGGACGAACCATTTTCAAAGACTGCATCACACATAATGTGGTTGGACATGCAGAACTAGGCTGCCGTATCAATCTACAAGCCATGTGTGAGGCAGCGCCTAGTGCGTGCAAGTGGGTCCCCGACCTGTTCCCTGGTCTGAAATGCCGCATGTGGCTCACGGGGAGCGGTCGTTGTGAGTGTCACAAACCCAAGTGTGTGTGCGCTGTGAAAGTGTTGGTTTTCGACACGGGACGCATTGTGATCACGGGAGGACGCTGCATTCGTGATGTGAATAGCATCTTCTTTCGCATTCGCGCCATTGCCCCAGACTTTAACGATGGAGATGCCAACCTGGTGATTCCTCGTGAGGATCGCTTCTATCAACGCCTCAGCAGCATGTTGGTCCCGAGTGGAGCAACCATGAAGGAGGTGGAGATGGTAGAGCCAGACGAGATGAGTGAGATGGAAGCGCTTGCCACCCTTTTTGAGGGCTCCACAGTGGCAGTCAAGTTGGAGAATCCAGAACCACAACCACAACCGCAACAACAAGACAGTCCTCTTGTGCTCATGGCACTGGCAGGGCGAGTGGAAGAGGTCAAGTTTTTACTGGCTTGTGCACCGGATAGTGCTGGGTTGCGTGATGCACAAGGACGTACTCCCCTGCAACGCATGCGCATGATTCCTAGCTCGCAGCGCACTCCAGAACAACAGCAAGTGATTGAGTTGCTAGTGCTGAATCAATAATAATTACTCTTCCATTCAAAGCGATTCTTCCAAATCTCCTGAGCCACAATGCCCAGCAAATCCTTGGGCAGCGGAGCGGCAGCAAAGACATGCACCAACGCTTGCCGACACAACTCTCTCGGATGCAACCAATCGAGCAGTAGTCGCTGTTTGGTGTAATAAGAGGCTGTGGGACTCAGTTTGGCACCAGCCAATAGCAACGTAGACACTGCCCAGGTAAGGTAATTGTCAATGGCCAAGTCCAGTATCCAATGAGGTTCATTGAGAACCACACCTGCCCTGATGATGCATAGAATGACTAGTCTGCGTCGCTCTTCACTTTGAAAATCGTTGCGCTTGTACAGGTAGCGATTGCAGGCTTTGCGCAGGGCATCCCCATAAATGTCATGCACCAAAAAATGTTCCTCTTCAATGAGCCAGCAAATATCCTCTGGGTCACCCAGGGCAATGGCCATGTGAAGCACATGTGTTGGACCACCACCACTCCTAACCAACATATAGAGTGCGACAATGTCTCGAGCTTGCAATGCTTCTACAATTGCAAAGGAAGGGATGCTATCATCTTGGTGGTCGTTATCATCGTTATCATCATCATCATCATCCATATTCTTGCAGACCCTTTTTGATAATATTCACTCCTTCGATGATGAGGGGTGGATCTGCATTTGAAAACCACTTGCTCATTGAGTTTATTCCACTGTGGCGCACACTGCGCGTCACTCCAGATGTGGCACTGCAATTTGTGCGTGCGCTTGCAGTGAAAGACTTGACGCAACCTGGTGGCTTGCCCTCGGCACTGGATGTCATCTGGCACCGCGCCCTGCTGGAAACACAAGATTATCAAACGCTATGCGAACGCCTGCGAGGACCTGGCATATTTGTGCATCACACAACGAAAAGTGCAGCAGATGACGATGACGTGGCACGACAATCTCGAGTCGATTCCACTGTACATGCGTATCGCAAACGCTATCGTGAAGAGCCTGACCCAGAGTTATGGGATGATGACCTCATGGTAGAAGTGCCGTCATTTCAAGTGTTTGTCAAAATACTTAATGGCAAGGTGGTTACCATGCCAAACGTAATGGAAGACACGCGTATTCTCACCATCAAGCGCTATCTGGAAATTCGTGAAGGTACCGCTCCGGCAGAGCAACAGCAGCTTATTTACGGAGGACGCGCGCTGGCTGACGAGAAGACGTGCGGTGATTACGGCGTGACTAACTATTCGACTTTGCATCTCGTATTAAATTTGCGAGGTTGTTGAAATGATGACAGAGGTGTTGCGTGTCGAGATGGCAAAGGATAAGAAATTGAGAAGACAACTTCAACCAGCATTTGATGCGTTTGCGCAGCACAATCACAAGGCTGTGGTGGATTACCTCACGCCTTTGGTGAAGCAAAAAAAGGGACTTTCACCACGCATTTTCATCACAGCCCTCGATTGGCTTGGCTATGCTCATCGAGAGCTCGGGCAGTTTGATGATGCTGTTCGCGTCTCTCTCAAGGCGTTGGAAGGGCATGAAATTTGCAAAGTGGATGATTCCGTTTGCAAAGCTGGATTGCTTTCACGAATAGCCCAGTGCATGATCAGTGAGCACTGTAGTGCAGAGGAACTTGCCAAAGTAGCAGACTACTGCGCTCAGGCTGACAAGATATATCGCGACCTGAAGCAAACGGGTGGACGCGCTTCGTTATATAATCGTGGCACATGGGCGGGTGCATTGATGTGTCAAGCGAAATATGTGGAAGCCGAACGCATGTACACATTGGCATTGGCCGAAAACAAGGATGACAGAACGCATCCAACGCTTTTGGCTACCATGTTGTCTGATATGGGCTGCTTATACATGGAAAACCTACGCATGCCCAATGCAGGCTGGTCGTGTTTCGTACGTGCCTACGCTTACAACTCAAACGATCCATTGCTGTTGCGCAACATGGGGGCGGCATGCAAGGGCTTTGAGCAATACGAGTGGGCCATTACCTTCTTTCAACGTGCCATGGATAATGCAGAAAGCCCACAACAACGCAATTCATTTGCCCATGGATTTGAGCATGCCAGCAACCAAGAGTATTGCTGTGGCTCGCACACGAATCCCTATGCGGGATACTATATGTGTTCGCATTGCACGCTCATTGCAGCCAACGAAACCATCTTGCCTTGCCCATGTGGCAGAGCCTGGTACTGTAACAATGCTCATTGCCAGCTGGTTGATTGGGACAAACACAAAGAAGTGTGTTCATTTGGGCAATAAAAAAAGCTCACTCTCCAGTCTTTTGCTTTTTGCTGCTTTTCTTGGCACGCGAGACACGCTTCTTAATCACCTTCAACTCGTTTGCCCATGTAATTTCGGGCGCGTTTGGCAGGAATGGACCCTTTTCCTTGAGGTGATCAGCGACAGCCTGCTTAATGAACCCAGTGATCTCCTTTTCATCGCTGTCGTCATCGCTGTCTTCTCGAGCCAATGCCTCGCGCCATTGATCAGCGCAGTCCTGGCCGTGCATCTCGAATTCATTCACGTCATCGACCCAAACAATGGTTGCGTCAAAGTCATCGTCTGTACAGTCCAGCTCACTGTGTTTGCCCAGCACGTCGCTCCATGAAAAGTGGCCTCCCTTGATGCGCACTCCCAGATAGAGACTCAATGGAATGAGCGCTTCGCTATCAAAATTGCCTTGTCGATAGCCTCCATACTCAAAACGCACATGGACCCATGGATCAGCCATGGGCAGGAAATGCGGGGCATCAATGCGGGATTGCAGATATGCGCTCACCACTGCGTAGATGGGCAATGTTTCATCCAACCCATTGAGGACAATCTCTGCGGCCTCTGCCTCTTTGAGTGGGACAATACCCTCTGCCATTTTTCTCATTCACTCACTCATTTTATTCTCGTACTCAGTTTTGGCACCACAGTTGTTTGCTGATGATGTCTCACCGGAGAAGAAGAGGGGTTCTTCATAGACAGACCTTGCAAAATGGGTGCTCTGATTACCGTGCGAATGCTCGAGGCAGCAGCAGCGTCATCGGTGGTAGTGGTAGTGGTGTCTCCGTTTTCCGACAATCCAGCTTTGATGGCTGCATCACATTCGTGTACTGCCCCCCTCAGGATGAATCCAACGTAGATGCCATCAATGAGCATGAAAACAAGGGCCACAATGAGACCGCAAAACTTGAACAGGAACACTCCATTGATAATCAAATCAGCTTGTCCCACCCCTGGAGTGCATCCATAACCAGGCAGGGGAGGAGAGGCTAGCGGATTGGGTGAATTGTCACAACCTCCCAAGTTGAAATTCACACAACAGTAACGAGGATCATTGGCTGGGTTCTGGGCGTTATCACCATGGGGTGAATTGGCTTTGGCCAGCGGGAATGACCAAACAAAGGCTACCACGCAAAGGTAATAGATGAAACCAATGAGCAAAATGACGAGATGCACAGTGAGTCCCCAGCCATGCGCTGGATGTGCAGCTACCCAGGCTCCGCTCATAATGAGAATGATAAGGGCAGCCAGCGAGCCTGTGCAGAAAAAGTCACCAGACCAGCGCTGGCTAGTGAGTGTGCCAGCTTGACCCGCTGGCAGCAGGTAGGTGTACACATAATTGGATGCAGTGAGTGCCCAGTACAGGAAGCAGATGAGCAGCACGGTATTGACCCAAAGCGCAAACCAATAGATGTTCACGTAAGAGGTCAACGCATCCGTGGCCCGCTTGAGGCGACCGGTGTCGCTCATGTGGGCATATTTTAACTGAATATCGTTATGAAAAGCCACATCTTATATTGAACATCATTTAAAAGATGAGCAGCGTTGCTCTTAAGCTCCCACCCTTGCCTTGCGTGTGCCTCGATTGCGATACACCCTACCTTTACACTTGGAACGGACGCTTTCGTCACCCGTGCGATCCGCGGAAATTGGCAGCCATGCACAAAAAACGAGAGGAGCAGGAAAAACAATGAAGAGGGTCCGAGACAAAGAAGAAACAGCAGTCGCAGACGATTGTCTAGTGCTCTCTCTCACGTTTGATCTGCTCGTGCACATTCTATCATATGCCTGTCCTGGGGCTTACCAAGCTTTGGCACTCACATGCAAAGTCTTTTGTGACTGCACCAAAAAACCAGCCTTTTGGAATCGGGCCATTCGCCTGACAACACAAGCGCGACTTGATGCGTGTGGGGTGATTAGAAGCGAGATTCCGCCTTTACTCTATCAAGACTTGGATTTATTCTTTCGTTTTGATCACCTTTCTAATTACGCATTGCACAACCTGCCATGGCATTATTGGCTTCGTTGGCTATACAAACCACTACCAGAAGTGCCAGAACGTATAACAAGGCCAGCCGAACCAGAGCAAGGGGTATTTGAATTGATCTTTACGGCTCCAAAGGGTGTGTTTGGCCAATCTCTGGCCTTTACATGGCACAATAACTTTAGCCGCTTTTCAATTACCATGTTTACACCTGGAACGAGCAAGGAAGATTATGCAGTGTTCAACACTATTGTACACACTGCATGTATTAGGCATCCACGCCTCATTTACGTTGCCGAGCTAGTGAAAGAGAAACCAGAGCCTTGGCAGCGTTGCCACCTGGTGTGTCGTCTTGAGGATGGTCGCATTTGGCATGGACGAGGCCTGGATCGAGATGTCCCTGATTTTAGCGATCAGCGCGGATATTACACAAAT
>Ga0302281_10000487_pt1 | contig 29031 bp, 34 predicted proteins | sample III_Fen_E1_2_FD_198762 | JGI IMG/M metagenome (GOLD analysis project Ga0302281, IMG submission 198762) | Peat permafrost microbial communities from Stordalen Mire near Abisko, Sweden - III_Fen_E1_2 | ecosystem: Environmental > Terrestrial > Soil > Wetlands > Permafrost | place: Sweden: Abisko...
TCGGTACCGTGTTGGACCTCGCCGACGTCGAAATCGGCCAAACCTCGCCGGGAGATTTCGTGAGAAACGCCAAGCAAGTGGCCGATCTTTGCGAACAACTGACTCGGATGAGCGACCTCACCTCGGTCGCCGAAGTGGCTGCTCAGGCTCGCGACGCAGTCCTGCGCAGCGTCGTGGCGGGCTATTCGAGCGTCCACCCCCGCGCCTGATTTCGCCTCTAGCCTCGTTATTCCATGCACGTCTACGTCGCCGAAGAGTTCACTGACGCCGAAATCGCCGTCCTGCGCCGCTACTTCACCAACTTAGAGGGTCCCGTTTTCGCCCTCGTCAATCTGCCCGAAGTCGTGAAGGGCGCGTTGTTCGCACGTTATTCCAGGTCTTCCAAAAGTCTGCGCCGGCTCTTCCTGGACGAATTCGTCGGCGACCTCGATCTCTCGGGCGACGCTTCTATCGACGCGACCGTCGGACTCGACCGTGCCGACGAGCTCTATCAGAGGATCTTTGTCGAGTACGGCGACGACTCGGTGGCCCAGCTGGGTGGCGTGCACCTCGCCTGTGAACAGGCCAGCAACGTGCTCACCAAGGTCCTCGAGTGGGGACGACTTATGAGTTACCTCGAGCAGTCCACTCGCTATCTCGGCTACGACCGGCGCTTCGCCAACGGCCACTACCGCTTCTATCGCGATCACGATCTACTCGAGTCGAAGTTCGGGGCCCGTTACGTCGGCGAGATGGACCGCATGTTCGACACCTACGCCGAACTGCTGCCGATTCTTACTGAATGGCTCACCAAGAAATTCCCGAAGACGCCCGAGGACACCGACTTCGTGTATCGCCAGGCCGTTCGCGCCAAGGCGCTCGACGCAACGCGCGGCCTCTTGCCGGCGAGCGCCCTTTCCAACCTCGGTATTTACGCCTCGGGTCAAGCCTACGAGTCACTGCTCTTGCACATGCGCGCTCATCCCCTGCTCGAAGTCCGGCTCTACGGCCAACTCATGATGGACGAACTCGTGAAGGTGATCCCCTCGTTTCTCAAACGCGTCGACGTTCCGGAACGCGGTGTCGCCTGGTCGACGTACATGTCCGAGACCAAGAGCGCTACACGGGATCTCGTGGCGTCAATGTGGAACGCGGTGATCGAAGACGAACCGACCGAGACTGTACGACTCGTCTCGTACGACCCCGACGGTGAGACACGAGTGCTCGAAGCAATCGTCTTTGGTAACTCCACGCACTCACACGACGAGGCACAAAAGCGCGTCGAAGCGATGAGCGCACCCGAGCGCGCCGCGCTGCTGTCGACGTACGTCGGCGATCGCAAGAATCGTCGACACCGTCCCGGTCGAGCCTTCGAACGCACGGATTACCGCTTTGAACTCGTGACCGACTACGGTGCGTTTCGGGACCTCCAACGCCACCGACTCCTTACGATCGAGTGGCAACCGCTGACGGCTGATCTCGGCTACGACGTTCCCGACGTCATTGCCGAGGCGGGCCTCGCCGATCGCTACACAGAGTCGCTACGGCGCTCGGCCGAGCTCTATTACGACCTGCGGCGTGAGTTCCCGGAACAGGCGCAGTACGCCGTGGCCCTGGCGTTTCGAATTCGCTACGTGATGCAGATGAACGCGCGCGAAGCAATGCACCTCATCGAACTTCGCTCGAGTCCCCAGGGCCATCCGAGCTACCGGCGCGTCGCCCAGGAGATGGCTCGGCTGGTGCGCGAGGTCGCCGGACACGGGCTAATCGCCGACGCCATGAAGTACGTCGATTTCTCCGACACCGACCTCGAACGACTCGAGGCAGAGCGCGCCGCCGAGCGAAATCGCCTCAATCGGTAGTTTTTCTCAACCTTAAGCATTCTTTATGTCAAATGGCGTCACTTCGACCGTAAAAGGCTCTACAATGCCAGCGCTATAGAAGAGGGATTTATGTCTAGTGACGGCAACACAGAAGAAGTATTCGACGAAGAGGAGTTGGCCGACGGCTTCGACGAAGAGACCATCGGCGAGGAAGACCTCGAGGATGTCGACGTCGACGTCGACGTCGAAGACGTCGAGGACGTCGAAGGCGTCGATACGGAGGACGTCGTGGATGTTGACGACGTTGAGGAAGTGGAAGATGAGGACGTCGTGCCCGAAGTTGTCGTCGTCGAAGACGACGACGTGGTTGACGACGCCGACATCGAATTGGCGCTTGACGAGGTACTTGCCGAGACCATCCGGCGCACTTCGACGCCCGAAGACGACGAAGAGGCACCCGGCGAAGTGGACACCCTCGTCGATCCGGCCGAGACCATTTTGCCCAAACAGGATGATGAGTTCCGCTGCACCTCGTGCCGACTGCTGAAGAAGACAAGCCAACTTTCGGACCGGTCGAAGATGCTCTGTCGTGACTGTGTGTGAGTACACGGCGGGTCCTCATTCGTCGATCACGTAGCGACTAACGTGCACGTCCTACGGGCAAATTCTGTTTCGGACGAACTTCGTGATTTGTGGGATCACGCCATCAAGCGGCTCAAGAATCACCGCGGCGGCCCGGAGCTCTACACCACGATCCGCCGCGACGTGGACGAAGAGTCATTGCTCACGTACGTGGTAACGAGTGGCGCGCTGTGGACCATAAGTGACGAGAAGAGAGTTCTAGGATTCGCCCTGGTTCGCGACGAGGTCGTCGAAGGCGTCTTCGTTCACCACGAGCAGCGTCGCCAACGAGTCGCGACGACACTGTTGCGGGCTCTAGTGGCGGGGGAGAACGCACCGAAGGACGGCTTGGCCCTGCCGGGGGATCGAGGTATGAAGTCGCTCTACGAGTCCCTCGGTTGGAAGGCCCGTCTCCTTACGATGCGCGGCGAGTAGGCGGACGGCGCGTCGCCGGACGGCGAATGATTCTCGTCGGGGGCGGGGGCGGCGGTACCTTCATACCGAGCAGTTTCGCGAACTCGGGAATTGCGCCCGCGTTGTGGATGGCCACCGCCTTGCACGACTCATCATTCGGAATGCCGAGGGGCTTGACGTTGCGACGAATAGAGGTGTCGACGGTCAACTCAACGATCTCTTTCCAGAGTGTCGGATCCGTTTCAGCGCTCAGGGACTCCGAAGTGATGGCGACGACCTTCGCCGCCATCTCCGCACTCACCCGCGTCGACATGTCGGGTGGGCGAGCGACCAGCGTCAGTGCTTCTTTCACGTTCTTCGACTCAATCGCCGCTTCGAGCTTGGCGTTCCACTGCGTTCGCAAGTGCTCCAACCTCGCGGTCAGCGAGACCTGAAGCTCTTTCAACTGAGCGCGAGCTTCTTCGTCCAAAGAAACGGTCTTGGCCGAAGTGACGACCGCGCGAAGATCGCGCAGTCGCAGTTCTCGACCGGCTCCAATGGCGCCCGCCGCGCGGTCCTTCCACAGTGCGAGGTTGGTCTTACCTAAGAGCTCTTCGGCGATGCGGTCGATGGTGGTGGCGTCAATCGTCGGGCGTCCCTGTGCGGTGGCGTTCTTGTTCTGTTCGGCGACCGCTGCGCGAACCGACGGCATCCCCCCTCGCAACAATTGCTCGGCGACGGGGAGCTGTTCGGGCGAAAGTGTCGCGAGTAGTGAATTGCGGTGCGTCGTCGTCATTGGCGGCTCAACGGGACCGGCGGGACGTGGGGGACGTGCTCCACGCGCCGGTCGATCGGTGCGCGGTCCTCGAGCTGGTCGTTCGCCGGGCGTTGACGACGAAGCGTCTCGATCAATGGGATTTCTGGGCGGACGCTTGGTGCGCTCGGTGCGCGTTGAGGGCTCGCGCGCCTCAGCACCCTCGGACGGGGCCGATCCACCGTCGCGGCGACCGGGTCCACTCTCTCTGCGTCCGGGACTCGACTCGCGTCGACCAGGACCACCCTCACGACGACTCGGACCGCCCTCACGTCGCGTATCCGCGCCTTCGCGGCGCGAGCCACCACGGCCCTTCGGTGCGTACGTCACGACCACGTCCGGGCCCGACTTCACGGTCGGGATGAGTTCGAGGCGCTCGTTGCGCGGGTCGACCGGCGAAGCAGTCTTGGGGGCCATCACCGAAAGGATCTCAATGCCTTCCATGTACTGCTCGACGTCGGCGCGGTAGGTATTACCAACGACCGGTCCACCGGGTATGAGCGAAGAATTGAGAATTCCCTTGGGCAACTTGGCGCCGGCGGCGCGCCACGTCGCGACGTCGCCATTCAGACTCGTGATTTCAATCTCAATACGACGCGACATAGGGTCTCCAATCTAGCCGCTCGCCAATAAACAAACATTTCGTGCGCATTTAGGTCAAATTTAGATTGAGTGCCTAGCATGTTCGCATGAATGATCTTCCCGGTGACGGCGCCGAACCGACGCCGAGCGAGGTCGTCGAGACTGAACCTTTCACGATGCACAACCCACCTCCAAACGAAGCGACCCCCGTGGACGCGGTTGAGGTCACGCCGTTGCCACCGGCACTGGGCACCGCTTCAATCATCGACGTCGTGCCGCTATCGTCACAGCATTCGACGCGACCCGCGAAGCGTTCTCTCTGGTCAACGAGGGTGTCGTTGCTCCTGGTCGCCGCGTTGGTCGGGGGTTTGGCCGGTCACTACGCCTCAACATCGAACTCGGGACCCGGGGGAGTGACGATCGACGCCGTCACCAACAAACCCGGCGCGGGCTATCTCCCGGGTGGAATGAGTATTCCGAAACTGATCAATAAGGCGTTGCCGTCCATTGTGTCCATCGACGTGAAGGGTGAAGGCCAAGAGGATCAGGGCACCGGAATGGTTATCACCAAGAACGGTCTCGTCGTCACCAACAACCACGTGATTGCCGCCGCCGTGAACGGCGGCACGATCACCGTTACGCGCACCGGATCGACCAAGGCCTTGCCCGCGACACTCATTGGAACCAATCCCATTGACGACGTGGCCCTCATCCGCATCAACAACATCTCCGGTCTGACACCGGTCACCTTCGGCAACTCCAACGACCTGGTCGTCGGCGACGCCGTCGTCGCGATTGGTAACGCGCTCGGACTCGCGGCCGGGACGCCGACCGTCACCTCGGGCATCGTGTCGGCCCTCGGTCGCACCGTGACCGCCGGCTCCAGTACGTCGAGTGAGACGCTGAGCAACATGATTCAAACCGACGCCGCCATCAATCCCGGCAACTCCGGTGGTCCGTTACTCGATTCGAGCGGCGACGTCATTGGAATGAATACGGCAGTGGCCGGGACGCTGCCCGACGGTACGAGCGCGCAGAACATCGGTTTCGCGATTCCCGACGCCACGATCGAGTCACTCTTGAAGCAATTGGAGGCCGGTGAGAGCGTCGTCAATCACGGTGCTTTCATCGGAGTGGAAATTACGTCGATGACACCTTCACTGCAACAGGAGTACGGATTCACGGTCTCATCGGGTGCCGTCGTCATGAGTGTCATCTCGGGCACAGGGGCCGCGGCCGCCGGCGTGAAACAAGGTGACGTCATCGTGGGAATCAACAAGTCCTCGATCGGCAGCGCTCAAGACGTCGGCAGCGTCATCTCGGCATTGCGTCCGGGCGACGTGATCGCGTTGCACGTGGTGCGCGGCAAGCAACACCTCACCATCAGTGTCACCCTGGGCAGCCAGCCCAAGAGTTAGGCCAACGTCGCGAGACCGCCGTCGACGGGAAGAATGGTGCCCGTGATATAACTCGCGGCCGGTGACGCCAGGAAAATCGCCGCGCCGGCCATGTCCGACGGCTGTCCGATGCGTTTCATCGGCGCCGCCTTGGCAATCTCATCGCCGTGCGCCTCGAGCGTGGCGCGCATCATTTTCGAAGGGAACGGCCCGGGAGCGATGGCGTTCACCGTGATCTTTGGGGCCAGGGTCTTGGCGAGGTGACGGGTCAGTTGGTGGACCGCCGCTTTGGAGGCGGAATAGGCGAACGTGTCCATCGACGGGACGTGAATACCGTCAATCGAGCCGATATTGATTACTCGTGACGGACTCTCTGCGGTGCCGTTCGCGTCGAGCAAGGGCCGCAAGAACTTGGTCAAGTGAAAGACGCCTTTGACGTTGAGTGAGAGGACGCGCTCCCAAGCCTTCTCGTCATAGTCATCCATGGGCGCGCCCCACGTTGCTCCGGCGTTGTTCACCAGGACGTCGAGATGGTCTTCGCGCGCCAGAATCTCGTTCGCGAGACGCTGACACTCCACTTCGGTTGAGAGGTCGGCCGGTAGGGAAGTGCACGATCCGATCTCGGAGAGCTCTTTCGCCAGCGCGTCACAGACCTCGGCCTTGCGTGAAGAGATGTACACCTTCGCCCCGGCCTCGACAAAACCTCGGGCGATCATCTCGCCAATGCCACGACTTCCGCCGGTCACCAGTACAACCTTGCCATTCACGTCAAAAAGAGAGCTCATCTGCGCAGTGTAAACCACTGTCTCGGGACCTTTGTAGTGAGTACTTACTCGTTTGACCTAAGGGCGACCCGAGGACGGGGGAGTTCCGGGTGCAGTGTGTAAGCAACGACCAGTGCCTCTTCGGCGTCGTGGGCCTCAACTATCACTTGAGACAAGCCCTTGAAGGGGTCCCCCCACAGGACTCGAAACTTGACCGGACCCAGAGGTCCTCAGTTAGTTGTTGACGCGAAGGTTCGTCACGGCAACTGCCACGACGTCGGTCTGGGGAGCGGTCACGTACTGCGCGTGAATCGCCCACACGCCGTTGTCCGGGAAATTGAAGGCGCACTCCGCCTGGCTCTGACTGATCCACTGGAAGCGGCACACGATGTTCGCGTCGTTCGTACTTGCTGGTGCGACCGCGAACATTCTGACCTGACCCGTTGCGTCACCCGGTAAAACGTCGACAATCACATTGAACGATCCATTTGAGACCGACGGCGGCGCGCTGTTGTCGCTGTAGTCAAATGAGAGCAATACCTTTGCCGAAGAGTCGTCAGCGGTGGCGGGAATCACAAAGATCCCAGCGGTGGATGCCACTAATAGGGCAGCACAAAGTAGCCGACGCATACCAACCAGTATAACAGCGAATTCTCACTATAACGCCGATAATGTACGTTATGTAAAGTTACGTTCAAATTGCCATTCATTGAAAGTTTCAGCTTATTCAAAACGCTCTCAGTGACCAAAGTGTATTCCCCCGCAACTAGTTTCGAAGTACTGATGCGCGCTCACATCACCCTCTCCCCAAAACAACTTGGTCTCGCCATGCTCTTCGTGGCCCTTGGTGGCGCGGTCGGAACACTGATTCGTGATCTGCTTTTGAAAGTCAATCTGTACGGCATTCCTCGAAGTTCAGCTGTTTACTCAACGCCTGATTGGACTCATCAGATTCCGTGGGTACTGCTCGCCATCAACACCATTGGTGTCTACGTGGCGACAGATCTATTGCGCCACCGCCTCAAGCACCACGACCCGAATGATCCGATGCGCCTCGTGCTCGTAACAGGGTTCCTAGGTGGTTTGACGTCGTATTCTGGGCTATTCGTCGATCTAGCGACAATCTGGCACCTCACCATAGGCGGGTGTCTTTTAGTGGCCGCAGGAGCCATTCTGAGCGGCCTTTTTGCGGGCATGCTCGGTTTAGGTCGACGTCGGCGCCGAGCATGACGCTTCTTCTCGTTTCCATCGCGGGTGGCGTCGGCTGTGTCGTTCGATATCTCTTCGAATACGTCGTTCGACGGAACCATCCGACGAGCCGACCGTGGGCCACTGTCGCGGCGAACGCTCTGGGTACCGGAATCGCCGGCTACGCGGCCTATCGGCTGTTGCCAATTGGCGATGCGAATATTCGAGCGATTACTTTGACTGGATTTTGCGGGGGACTGACGACGTTCTCTTCGGCTCTTGCGGTTCCAGTGATTTTGCAACGCGAACACCATTGGGGTTACGCCGCGGCACTTATCACCACTACCCCACTTGTTTGCTCGGGCATGTTCGTTCTGGGGATGTCACTCGCCCACTGATTCGGCTGGTCGCGAGAAGCCACTCCCCCGCCCTCGTCGTACCTTCGAACGTGCGGGTTCACGTCGGGCCTCCAACGCGTTCGGAATTGATGAAAGTCGGCACTTGAGCAACCCTCTCGATAGGTATTCTTCGATAGATACGCGTTGCCACTCCTAGTGGGAGGTTGAAATGTTCGGATGCACGATTCGACGATTGGCGCCGCGCAGGGTCCCAGTAATTGCAATTTCAGTGGCAATCCTGTCGACTTTTGGCATGGTTCCATTGACGGCGAGTGCCTCGGATTCGCATACGGTTCCGACTTGTTTTCACAATCAACTCGTAGTCGCAGTCGCATGGGACGAGCCGCCTGCAGCGGGAAGCAATGGCATTCCGTTCCTCATTGCGAACATCAGCAAGACTTCCTGCAGCATTGATGGATTTCCCAAGTTGAACATTTCTCCAGACCGATACAAGAAGCGATCTCTCGAAGTGTTGAATGGCGGCGGCGGTCTCTTTGCAAGAATGCGGCCACATCTTGTGATCATCAAGCCGGGTGAAGACGCGTCATTCGGCATCGGATTTGGTGATGGTTCGAATCAGGAGGATCCGAGCGGTGCACCATGCATGACTCAGGATGTTGAGGTCGGTCTGCCCGTGCGGGTCAACGAGATTGCAGAGAACTATGAGACACCTTTGACTTTCAACTTCTGCAATGCCGACTTTCAGGTGCAAGTGACGCCCTTCGAATCGGCGCCCCTCCCAAGGCCGAACTAAGAAGTTGCTGCCCAGTCAGACATCGGACCACATGGCAATTCGCCAGTCGGAGAATGTATAGGTCGGCCCATCGAAGTCAGATGAGAAATTCGGATCCGACGGGAAATGACGAAGTGCCCTGACGCCCGTGAATTCGTTGCCATTACGGTCGTTATTGGGTCTATATCTCACTGACTTGAATTTCCGCATCGGAAAGGCGCGATGATGGCAGTAATTGCTGACTCGACTATCGCACTTCGAATCCTTTGGTTTCATGTCACGTTGCTTCATGGGCAATCCACTCCAACTCTTCTCGCTCTAGCATTGATTGCGGTCGCTGTCATCATCCCCGCCTGGGCAATCGGCAACGCTGTAGGCACGCCGAGCGGAACATTCACTGCGATCGGACGGTCCAAAGGAAAGTGGATTGGGTGGATGGTTGCATTGTTCCTGTTCGGTGACTTTCTAAGCCTGCTCGTGGCCGTTTACTATCTGATGCGAGTTCGCCCGCAGATTCGCCGTGCACTCGTGACTAATTCAGCTTGACGCTGATTAGCCGTAAGTTTCGGACTCACTTAACTGAGATCCATGATTTGACTCGCCAGTCGGATTGTGTACGTCGGCCCATCGATACGACGGCATAATCGGCGATTCAATTAGAAGTGGCAAAGATGCGTCCGACTGATGCGAAGGCGGCTCCTAATTATGGGTGTTCTTGCTTACACCTTTGGTTTGATTGCAGAGCGGTACGATCGCTCCGTGAGACGGCAATTCGTGTTTGTAATAGTCCTGGCCCTAGTTTTCGTCGGAGGGTCGGCTGAGCTGCTTAACCATTTCGCTTTCTCGAACAACCCTGGGGGAAGTATTCCGACGATTGGACTTCAAGTGAATAGCGCTCACGGAATCGTACTTCTCGGCCAAACGAATGAGGGCGGCTCTGGATCCAGCTCCGGCGCAGCGTCTGGGATTTTGGACATTTTCGCGGGCCCCTGTGCCGTCGGAGTCTCTGAAAACACGTACAAACGTCTAACCGCACGGATAACACTGTCTGAGGACGCGGCGGTCGTTGCTCAATGGAAAATATTTGGCGAACAGAGAATCGCTTGGGTCGAACCGGTGGGCGTCTACTCAATACGTTCGAATCAACCCACGATGACAAAGAGCCAGCGCGTTGTCGTTACACAATCTCACGTAGCCAAGGTTTTTCTAATGCCCGCGTGCAAATAAAGTCCGCCAACTGACAATTCGCCAGTCGGATTGTGCAGGTCGGCCCGTGGACATAAGTCAACTGCTGACTTGGAGCGTTTCAGAGAGTCTGCTAGTCGAATACGAAACCATGAAGCCAGCCAAGTTGACTTTCGCCGAGTTCACAAGGTTCGTCTAGATGTATTCCATCAATTCTGACGTGCCCGTTTCGCCCAGGAAGGACAATAACGAATCCCGAGTATCGATCCGCAACCGGAGTCGGAGTTACGTTCGCGTTGCACCCAAGACTTATGTCGAGGATGAACGCGCCACTCTGACGAGGCGCGAGAATTGTAGGTCGAAGACTTGAGCCTTGCGTGCCGTGTTTGACGTCCTTAAATGCGTATTCATGCCCTCGACGAATACCCAATAGTTTTGGGTAACCTCCAAGCCGACACGCAGCCTCTCCAACATTCACGACTGCGACCGTCATAAGCGCCCCGCCCGCATAGTCGTTCGAATACGCAAATTGCCCAACCAAGTTTGTACCAATGCAAGCCTGAACGTGGTTCTTCATTGAACCGACTGCGGGTTGAACGAACTCGAACTGCGTGACGGTCAACGCCGTCGACAGTAGCGACAGCACGAGGATCGGACGTGTAAAGGCGTGAAGTCGAAAGTTTTTCACCATTCAGCCATACCTCTTCCTCCTATGGTCCGCGTAATTGCATATTCACGCAGGTTCAGGACTAATCGTGCTCACCTCTCCTGAAGCCAATGAAGGGTTTTATACCTAATTTGAATGACTAGTCGACCAGGGTAAAAGTCTCCAGTCGTCGATTGTTGACGTCGGCCCACCATTCTGTACCCAAGTCGGCTCAAGAAACCTTGAATTGGATTGTAACCTTCCCAATTGAGACGGCAAAAAGGATTGGATGTGCTCTATGTATGATTCACCCCGGTTACGACCAAAGAAGAGCCCTTATCGAGCAGCTCACCGAATTTTGGCGCTGACGCTTTTGGAACCAGTCAACTTGGTAGGCGTGACGACACTCGCTCACGCCTCAGAGTCCGATGGCTCTTGTGCAATGTCGTACTCGGCATCACCGTCACCGAAGTGCTCGTTGCCGTTGCCATATGTGTCGAGGTGTCAGTGGCCGTGAGGGTGCAAAGGCCGACAGAGACAATGGCAAGTGTGCCAAAAGTTGCTGCGCCGTCACTCGCCGTCGCAACCGTAGTACCGCTAAGAACGCACGAGGAAGAGATGGTGATGGAGTCTCTCAAGTTCGTGGTGGCACGGGCATTGATCCCGTCTTCAACTAAGACCACAAAAGCCGTGATGGATTTTCCGGCGATGGCCGTCCTGTGTGGCTGGGTTGCAAAAGCGAGTTTGGTGGCCTGAGCCGCCGACGCGGGGGAAGCGGATACGAATACCGAACCCGTCGTCAGCAGGGCTGAGCAGGCCCCTAGGGTTATCACGGCCGAAAGCGCTGTGCGAACCGACAGGCGGAAGCGTCCACGATGTCTAACTTTCCTGACCCGCACTTCGCCCCCAGTGTTACGGAGAGGCAATTCACTTCGTATCCCCTTCGCACGCATCATGTCGGCCAACACGTTCATCGCTTGCCCTCTTTCATTCACACGACCTGGACTTAGAGACCAGCGGTCAGTGTCATCATTGGGGGACATAGGACAGAGCGCAATACGCCGAACGGCGTATTTGTCGCCATGCTGTTGGGGACCCGCATCACGCCAACGAAGCGAAACGGTCACTCCGTGGCGACAATACGAGCGCACTACGGCTTAGCGCTCGAGAATATCGAGCACGAAGGCAGTCAGTCGACCCCGTCCCCGCACGCCAAGTTTCACGTAGATGTTGTCGAGATGTTTCTTCACGGTGCTCGGAGACACGTGAAGCGCCTCACCAATGGCCACGTTCGTCTCCCCCTTGATCACCAGGCCGACAATTTCAGTTTCGCGCGCCGTCAGACCTAATGTGTCGTGGCTCCGGAACTTTCGCCTCTCCTCTCGCAGGAGAAGTGCAGGGGGGTCAGGCGGCCGGCCGGGTAGATAGCGCAGCACCATTCGGCGAGCGTCAATCTCGGCACCCAGGGGTTTCGACAGTTCCAGCCTGTCGGGGGATTCGAGTCGAGCCTCTTGATCCGCTATCCAGCGCTCGACCTTTGATGACACTGAGCCAGTCTTCGAGGGTCGGCCGTAAAAACGGTAGAGGGTCATCAGTGCTCCGGGAGTGAGTTCGTGCGGTGGATCAGAGAGAATGATGAGCGCCGCACCACTGTGAGCAGTGGCGTCACTGGCAGAGCTGAGCAGTGAACGGAGATGGCCTTGCTCTTTGGCGTTGAACCACGCTTGGACGAGATGAGGTCGAACAAGATTCAGTACGGCACGGTCGCGCTCGGTGAAGTCGGTGTGTGGACTGGAAAAGACGAGGGCCACCACGTGCGGATGGGTTCCGGTCAACGTGAACGCCATCTGATATTCGACGCCGACCACTTTGTAGTACTTCTGGTAAAGAGGCCGGGCGTGGAACTCCTCTCGCGTCAGAAAGTCACTGATCTTTTTTGCCGAGCCGTCACCGGTCGCGGCGTGGTACATGATCAACGGATGTTGGTCAGCGAACTCAACGAGGAACGGCTCGATCTCGGGGGGAACAACGAATGACTCAGGCTCAGCAACCATTCGTTGTTGCCCACTTTCGAGGTCGATCTCGTTGAAGACAATCCATTCAGAGGGAACGAGCTTGGCGAGTTCGCGAACGACGACGCGAGAAAACCCACTGGGATCTCGAGCCTCCCCCGCCGTTCGCACGACGTTCAAGACTCCTTCATAGTCACTCAGACCCAATTGGAATTCCGTTATCACCCCCCTGTCCCAGGACGTCGGCAACAGTCAGGTTTGTCTACCACATCCCCTCGTGCCCGCACTGATTGAGGATGAACTTACAGATTCGCTACCCAATTGAGTTCAAAGAGAGTTACTGCGTCGCTCGGGGCTTTTGAAGGATCATTGAATCAACCTCCATTGAGAGGTCCCAATTCTGTTGTGTCGGGCCACGGAATGAACCCGTGCTCAACAGTGATTGTGTTAGCCAAGCCGTGGGCATCGCGGCCGACTCGAATCCTCTCATTGAGCGACCATCAAACGATGGAAAGTCAATCCCGGCGTAACGATCGGTCGTCCCTTGACATTCACACGAGCGAAGGCTCCCGGGCAACACAATCTTCATGCGTTTTCGATGGCAGTTATTCACGATTGCTGATCGGCACGAGTGGGATGCCTGTACTCCATCGGCATCACTGCGAATTGAAGCCGCCTAGAGGGTTGGTCGGCGTCATGATCATGGTCACCGAAGGGCACATTAGACCCAGAGCCGGATATCCAGTTGCTCCAAATGCAGCTTCGGCTCGGACAACGTCAATTGGCAGTTTGCTTTCCTTCAACTCCACCGACAACAGATGAAGTTCCGCCTTCATCTGTGCTGTCGATGCTTTTCTTGAAAGGTCGAGCGATATAGCCGCCAATGCATTTACGGCCACTTTGATCTTTGGCGTCATGCGGTTGGGCAAAGGCAACTCGTCATTCAAACCCAACGTCCACTCGACGTTGACCGAGTACGTGCCGACCAGCCTCACTGCGGGATAGCAAAAGGCATTGGTGGCGACTGGAACCGTGCTCGTAGAGGCCGTCGATCCACCTGCCGCCGCAGCTGAACTAAATCCAACACCCACTAGCCCAAAGACCCCGATGCAAATGGCGGCTACTACTTTCGACAGTTCGGACGTCATGACGCCATCTTCAATCATTTTCAGCGACAAATCAATGCGTCAACAATTCGCAAGCCTCCAGTGCAAGGTTGCAAAACTTTTACGTCGGGCCTCCGAGACCAACAATCGCCGGTACCATAGATCCCTTCAACTCAAGTCTGGGAAAGTTGATGTGCGGGCACCGTGACGATTGACTCCCACCATTACCGTCCTATCGTGACGACGTGATCCACAATTCGAGTTCCGTGCTCTCACGCGCGAGTGCAATACAAATCAGAGCCTCCCGGGGTATCAGTCGCGGCCGGGGTTTTCAGTTGCCTACCATCGTTGTCGGTCTCGCAATCGCCGTGATCGCATCGTTCACCGTGATGCCGCTCTCCGTCGACGAGGTCGCGAGTGCCTCCCCAACTACCACAGTTACGACCATCGCGAGCGAGCTGAACGTGCATGCGATTAACGGAGCCCAGTACGGCGTGCACGCCCCGATCCATGTACTCACCTTCACTGGGTCGCAGTACTCGCTCGCCATTGACCTTGCGAACCACGAAATCGACGGCGGTGAAGAGACCCCCAGCTCCATGTGCCGTAGCACCGTCGATTGCGTGGCGGCGGTGAACGGAGACTTCTATGACGTGACGCACAAAGGGAAGCCTGATCCTGGTGACGAAGTGGGCGGGATCATTCAAAACTGCGTTCTCTTGCATACTCCAGAGATTTCGCATCAACAGGTTGATCTTGATGGGCGCCAAGTCAACGATGGTCTTAACTGGAGTGTCAGTGTCGACGTCAACGGTGTCAATGTTCCGATCACCGCGATCAACCAGGAACTTCCGATGAGTTACGTCAACGTCAATCTCCCTCTGGCCGGGACTTTGCTCTTCACCACGCAGTACGCGCTTCGAATCCCGTCCGGGGCGGGGCGGCTTACCTACGAGTTCATTCAAGTCAATGGCACCACCAGTCCCACCACCAGTCCCACCACCAGTCCCACCACCAGTCCCACCACCAGTCCCACCACCAGTCCCACCACCAGTCCCACCACCAGTCCCACCACTATCAACACGACAACTGAACTCGAGTTGGTAGCGCAGACCACGAATGCGGTGAGGGTGCCCGCCAATCACGTCTTCATCTCCGCTCCCACGGGGTCGACATTGGCGACCCTGCAGGTCGGAAATACCGTCACCATGACGACAACTTCCTCCGCGGGGTGCAACAACATCGGTGGACACCCGATTCTTCTCAATGACGGCGCGGTCGTGCCGATAAGTCCCAGCGATATTTACATGGACCAGAAGTACGCGCGCACGGTGATTGGATGGACGCAATCGGGTCAGACCGTCATCATGATTGTCGCCGGAACAGACGATAAGTCGGGTGCCACGGGGCACCAGCTCGTCATGCTGCTTCAATCTCTGAACGTCGTAACCGCTCTCGATCTGGACGGCGGTGATTCCACCGCGCTCTACGCCAATGGGCACATCTACTATCACGCCGGCCGGGCTGAGAGACCAGTCTCGACTGGTCTTCTCGTCGTCCGGAGTCCGTAGAAGCCGCTCACGATGTCATTCGCTTCGCGCCGAGTCGCCAACGCAAGGAAGGAAATGATCAGGTGTGACAACCCGGGACGTTGTCCTTGGCGCGATGCTTTAGTTGATCACTTGAAGAAGTGATCTCTCGCCAGTCTTCGGTTGCATATCCGTGGCGTCGGTCTTTCGACACCAGCGAGGTTGAGTCACCTAACACGCGCCACGAGCTGCTAAGTATCTGTGTGACAGGCGTGACTCGCACGTCTGCCCATCTTCGCGCCGCGTCCCGTCAAAGAGAGACGGGCACGTTCCTTTTCGTATGGTAGAAACTTGGTCGACCCGTTGGCTACACGCACCGGAGTAGAAGATACTGACGTTTGCTCGGGGGGGGCCAACATGACCTACGCACCAGTTCCGCCCACGCTCCGTGTGCCGCCGACTCGAATCGCGAAGGACACCTTCGTGATTCGTCAGGTACAAGAAGCACTGGGACAACCGCTGTTCGTCTACATAAATTCGATGGTCATTCTCGGCAAAGAGCCGGTGATCGTCGACACGGGCAGTCCCGCAAATCGCAAGCAGTGGCTGGAAGACGTGTTCTCCCTCGTTGAACCGAAGGACGTTCGGTGGATCTTCATATCTCACGATGACGTCGATCACACTGGAAATCTCGACGAAGCACTGTCGGCGTGTCCGAACGCGCAACTTATCTGCAACTGGGCGATGGTCGAGCGTTACACGAACTGCTTCGAATTCCCGCATCACCGATGCCGTTGGGTGATGGACGGAGAGTCCTTCGACGCCGGGGATCGGACGCTGCACGCGCTGCGTCCGCCCGCGTTCGACTCCCCCACCACGCGAGGCCTCTTTGATCCCACGACTCGGGTGTTCTGGGCGGTCGACACATTCGCAACACCATTGCCCGATCCGCACGCCGCAATTGCCGACCTCGATCCGGAATTCTGGGCGAATGGCCTCGCCCTCTTCGCGTTAGGCGCGGTGAGTCCCTGGCTCTCGCTGGTCGACGAAAAGAAGTACAGCGCGTTCGTCGATCGCACTCAAAGTCTCGACATAGCGACGATCGCCTCATGCCATAGTCCGGTGATCGAAGGTCACTACATCGAACAAGCGTTCAACCGGATTCGCGAACTGCCGTCACTCGAAGCGCTCGTGCTGCCCGATCAATCAGTGCTCGATCAGATCATCGCCGCTACATCACAACTGCCGACCTAGAAGATCAGTCGCCCGCGAACGTTGAAGGACCGGTCACGTCGGTCCGCCTAAAGTCGCGCGCTCTGATTCAAAACGGTGGTAAGACAAGTGCTTTCGTGGGCTTGATTAATGTTCTGAAATCTTTGGCAGTTGGATGGCGGTTGAAAGTCGTGAGCGTCACTGACATTGAGTGGCCGTCGCTGTGGTAGCTCCACAGAACGACGTAGCCCGATTGGTCAATGCATGTGGTTTGGATCATCGGAGCGAGCGTCTGAGTCAAACATGTCAAGCGACCGAATTGTTTCGAGACTCTCGTCGTGAATTGCAACTTGTTGCCCGGCCCTTTCGACGTGAACCCCTGAATCGATTGCATCACGTACGTCGGCACGAACCCAACGTCTTCCTCCGCGAAGCCGTTTGAAGGAATATACGGACTGGGCCTCGAGCACGCCATCGGACCCTTTCGACCCAAGGTGGGTGTTTCACACCCGCTCACATTGGAACCGATTTTGATCCACTGCGCGACGCGACCCTTAGCACCTCGAAAAAGGTAGGCGTATCGGCCGCTACCTGAATATCCGTCCACGTTGGGAGTGACCTTGGTGCCAGGCGGGTTCGGTATTTGTGCCACCGTGATGACGCCTCTTTGAAAGAAGATGAAATTGGCAACGCGATACGTCGCGACGAATCGCGTGTCGCTGGCGTGCTTCATTGAATCGACGAACCTGACAACGGCCGTTTCGGGCGTCGGCTTCGACGGAGCCCCGTTCATTGTCTGAATGACGGTAATCGTGGTCACGGCGATCAGCGCGATAAACACGATTGCAAGATTTCGCATTCGGCGCCGACGCGACGCGCGCTGAGCTTCCTTGATCAGCAACTCGGCGGAGACCGGAACCTCGCACGAAAGATCGTTACGTGCTGGCGAGATGGTCATCGGATTTCTCCCCTCAAGCTCCCTGCAACAACTTCATCTTCATCTTTGAAACGCTTCACGAGTTCGAATTCACCCCTAACTGTGGGCTTGGATCAGTGCGACGACCTCGTCCCGTCGGTATCCCTGGGCCCGAGCAAAGTCGAGTAATTCTTCGATGCGCGTTAACACTGCCCCGCGCTGAGGAGTACCCACCACTCGCACCCCGCGACCTCGCGTGAAATCAAGCAATCCCTCTTCACGAAGAATGTGCAGAGCGCGAATCACGGTGTTCTTGTTCACTCCGAGCACCGTCGCTAAGTCGACGGCCGGTGGAAGACGTTCGCCTTGAGCGGCCTCACCTTCTGTGATGGCTCTTCGGATCTCCGCGGCCACCTGGTCGTGAAGCGCCACCGGTTCCTTCTTGTTGATCTTGAGTATTTGCATAGAACTACTCTGAATAGTACCATCAACATTGCGTGCGAGGAGGTGCGATGACAATTACTTCTGAAGAGCGATCCGAATCCACCCAGAACACAGAGGCCTTTGAACTATTGATCAAAGAGGCTCGTGCGGCTTCTCGACGACGTCGTCTGGGTTGGTGCATTGTCTTCATTGTCTTTGCCCTAGTGACTACATTGATCGTCGCCTCAACTGTTGGAAATTCGAAGCCGACACGGCAAATCGGGAGTGGGAATAAGAACGGGAAAGGAAGTGCCCTGGCCATCTTGCCGTGTACGTCGACTGGCGTGTCCATTTCAAATGGCCCTCTCGTGAGCGAAGCGCAGGAAGAAGAAGCTCACTTGCTCACGATCACGAATGTGAGTTCAAAGTCGTGTCTTATGAGCGGGTTCCCGCGACTCGTTGTCTATGGGCCCTCGGGTGCGGTGATCCCATTTCACTTGGTGCACCACCCCACCGCTGATTTCCCACTGACTTCGAAACTGCCGAAGCCCTTCGCGCTCGCGGCGCACAAATCGGCGTACGTCCGGTTCGAGCAATTTGGCTGCATGGTTGGAACGGAGACCACGACGACCAAAGTTGCTCTCCTCTTGCCAAAGGCGACGCACCCCACACAAGTGCTCACGCTGCTTCGCCCAATCGCACGTTGCGTAGGCCCGAGCGCACGTCAGGCCAACCCAATAGGTATTTCTCCGATTGAGCCAACAATCGCCGGGACCGGGGATTATCAATCATGACTACGACGAGCTACCGGATCGATGAGGAATCTCGGTAACGAGTAGGCGTCCCCTTAGGTTGCAGAGCGATGACGTCGGGCCACCCAAGCGGCTTCGACGAGCCCGATCCATAATCGCCTTAGTCCTTCTCGCGTCGCTCCCTCTTGCGATGGACCTGTTTACGGAGTTGGAAAATGCGCACCGATCCCAGCGCGAGCGCCATGAGCGCCCCAAGAATCACCGCGCCGAGGAGTGCCACCGAGAGTGGCAACGTGCCAGAGATTGTGAAAAGACTGACTTTGACGTCCTTGGGATTCTGGAAGACAAACACCAAGATGACCACCAAGACAACAAGGACCGGAAGCAACCTGATCCACGCCCTCGACGTTTTCGTCGACGCGATCACCTCAGAGGTGGCGTCTGACTCAGTTCCGGACTGAACCGGTGCGTCTCCTGGCTCAGGATTGACCAACGGCGCACCTTCTTCATCATCGGCTTGGTTTCCCATGATTGCCCCGATCCGTCCTTCAAGCGAGACGACTTAGGTCGCTGAGACCTGAAGCCAAACTAACCGGTCGCAAGGTCATGAACCAATCGACTTCCTTGCGAAATTCACAGACAACCTCCTGGTCCGAAATATCTAGTCGCCCTCGGGCGCCTCAGTGACGGTCCTACCGGTCGCCAGCATGTCTTCCAGATCGAGTTCGACTTCGTCGCCGTGAATGACGTCGCCGGTCTTGTCATCGACCTCGAACTGGGTCAGCAGCACCACGCCGTCGGTTTCTGCTCCCTCGTCTCCCTGAGTGTCTTCGTCCACGTCGATCTCTCGAGTCGGAATCGTGGCGTCGAAGTCCGTCGTAAGGTCATCGGCGTCGACGGACCCCTGGACGAACTCGTCTTCCGCCTCGTCCTCGTCAAGAAGCGCAGCGTCCGAGAGAGTCTCTTTCTCTTCTTCTTCAGCGACCTCTTCGAAGATTTCATCTTCCAGTTCGAGTTCTTGTTCGTCCTTGTCCATGATTCCTCCTTCCCTATTCTCGTGGGTCCCACACATGAGTGAGATACGTGCACCGTCGCACGATCCGAGTGAGACGGCCCTCCCATAACACTGGTCCCGCCGACCTCATGGTATCGGGTGTTCGATTCGCGAACGCGAGAAAAGGCCAGAGCGAGAGGAGATCGTAGGCTCGACGGGCGGCGTGGACCACCAACGGCAATTATGTTGGGCGTCCGGTTCTTGAAGACTGCGTCCTTTGGCGGCCGCTCCCAAAAATTCCTCGAGGCTCCTCCGAACCGTGAATCAAGCACTAGCCAACGCCCGCACACTGGAAAGTGGACGACGTTTTAGTCTGACCCAATAGTGTCGACCCGCATTCGAGCGCCCAACTCGAAGAGGGTCCAGGGCCGACACCGGCACTCTTCACTGGTCACCGCGACACCCGATTCCGGGAACCCGGGTCACGTCCACTGGGGAAGAAAAGAAAGGACCTTGGTCACATCCACCGCCGATGACAACGATGGTACCGTCGGCATCATCACTCCAGACCCTTGGTGATATTCGTCAAGTAAGGAGCATCGCCATGAGTGACACACCTCTATCACACGTCGGGTCATCGGGCGCCCGTTTGGCCGACGAGTGCGTTCAGAGTCGATGGGACCGATTCGCCATGTCCGACCTTTCGGACGACCGTGCATCGCGCCGCTCGCCATGGGTAATCACCGGGCGCACCACCACTCAACCTTTGCGCCTGAAGAAGTCCTCGTGGAAAATGCACCAGGAGCACGCGGCCGACTCCGACATGGTTGAAGCGAATTGAATTGGGAACCGCATTGACCTCCCGAATCAAACTTCCCAGTCGCGAGCGAAGATGGTGTCAGCCCCTCACCATCTTCGCTCGGATGACGCACGTTGCAACGATTGTTTGACAACGGCATCGAGACTTGAAACGTCGTGACGTGGTCTTCGAGATTTTCCAAAATACTTAAATACTGTTTTCCAGCTTGGTCGAGTCCAGCCAGCACTGACTGGAATCGTGTGGACTGACTTCCCGGGCGTTGGCGTCGTCGTTGGCGGGCTTAGCAGTTGTTGTAGCAGTCCCTGCGAACTCTTCTGGACAGCCAATCCTCTTAGTTTGAAAACAATGGGGCCACCTAGGAGCAACGCACCACTAATGAAACGGTAGGCGTGCCGAGGGAGTCGGTGCGGGGAGATTGAAATAATTCAAAAGATTGAAATCTCGGTGTAGCCAAGCGCCAATTCGAGGTTGCATCAATTCCACGTCAGACCCCCGACAGCGAAGCATTCACTTGCGCGTAAAACGGGCGGAAGACCTGGCCATTTTCTCGGCTCGGCTTGGCGGGCGCTCGGCAACTTTCTGACAGCAGGACATCTTCTTCAAACGGCGATTGGGTTGCGCGGTTGCCTTCATCGGGACGCCGCGAAGCCACGATTCAACCGTGGGGAGCGCCCAAGGTTGAGGGTCCGTGTGAAACCTAGTTCCAGACTGGATCCCGTCCCCGAACTCGCGTAGCAGGGAAATATCCTTGGCGACCCACCCTCGACGAGTGGCCCAGACAACGAGGGCGCCAGTGTCCCAGTCCAAGCCAACGTGTTTGAGATGTTTGAACATCGCGACGCAGGCCGCGCGGCCGGTGCCCGGTGGACCATCGAGATGGAAGTGGGTGGTGAGTTGGCGCGGGCGCAAGAAGCTCGTCACGTGCGAGTCATAGACCAGAGAGGTCAGGTCATTCATTGCGGCTTCAAGGACTGGATCCAGAATCGGGTTTGCTTCACCTTGAGATCTGCGCGACATCATCCGAATATACCTAAGGCGCGGTGACGACTGGCAAGTGCTGTGGGCGGCGTACGGGACTTGGCACCTCGTACAAGTTCCCCGCTTGAATTCAGAACTGTCGTGGCAACATCGACGCGGGTACGTGGAATCGAACTCGCCGCCGTGGTCCCCACACCATCTCCACTCACCCCAAATTGGCGTCGCTCTTCTATATTGAGATGGTGCGAGCGGCTGATGCAACTTTCGACTATCACGGCGCTCTCGTCGTGGTCGAAACTGAGAACAACGAGATTGTGCTGATTCATCCGCTCGGAGGACCCGACCACTCCCCCGCGTCACTCCCCAGTGATCCATGCTTAAACGGTGAAGAGCCGCAGATAGCTGCTATTCGAATCGTCAAAGAGAAGACGGGTCTCGACGTAGAGATTTCGCGTGAATTCACTACCTTCATCCAAGAGGGAACACCGACCGGAACAATGTGCGCCCACGGATACGTCGCGACGGTAACCGGTGGAGAACTTCTTGCTGATGGTCCCGAGGGGGCGGCGAAGGCCTATTCAATCGATGAGCTGCCCGCCATTGTTCCAGTGCGAATTGCCAACCGACGGACCCTGGAGGAGTATCTGCGTCAACGACACGCCGACGAAAGATGAGACGAGGAAGTCGCCAAAATGCGGTTGAATATCCGTAACTGTGGGCCCCTCATATCAAGAAACCGCGATCGAACCAGAACAAGTTGATTTTCGTGCTTCGATAGCGATGCCCTTCGCGACCGCACCGGCGGTTTGTACCCGAAGACCGAAGTACTTGTTCGCACGTGGACATTAATGCATAATGACAACATGTCAATCGATGAAGTCTCAACCTACCTCGATGCACTGGACGAGCCCAAGCGCGCGACTCTTCAGAAGCTGCGCGAGACCATCATTGCGGTGATTCCAGACGCGGAACAGGGGCTCTCGTATACGGTTCCGGCGTTCAGATTGCGAGGGAAAGTCGTTGCCGGATTTGCCGCGTTCAAGAATCACCTCAGTTACCTGCCGCACAGCGGTGCGGTCTTTCCGAAACTCGAAAAGGAATTAGCTGCCTATAGCAAGTCCGTCGGAGCTCTGCACTTCGCGATCGACGAGCCTCTCCCCAAGGAGATCGTTGAGAAGTTGATCAAGGTCCGAATATCGATGGCGTTCCCCACCTAGCGTGCCGTGACGTCTGTTGGGCCGGGTCCATTCCGGAACTGATCGTCACGCCGAACCATTCACCTCTACAAGCAATCGACAGCCGACCCCCGAGCATTTTTGGCGTACTGCGGAAGTGGAAGATACCTCGGTCCGATCGGTCCGGTCGCATCCCCGTCGAGGTACACGCCGGTCACCCCTTCGAGCAAGTGTCTCGACGAATGAGGTTCGATCGATACCAAGCTGAATGCCGCCGATCCTCGATAGAGCTCGTGTACCGTTCCCGACGTCACAATCACCGCGCAGGTCGCTGACACGCTGGCACCGCTTTCATTCTTGACCCACAGTTCTACATCCACAGTTCCGACTTGGTCGATGATCGTCATGGTGTTCGACCCGAAACCTGCGTGAAGTGAACTAAGCCCGTCGTTAGCGGGCACGGAGGGGCCCAGTGACCAAATCGTGACGAGGGTCACCACTGCGCCCAGCGCGGCCGACGTGAACACGAGCCCATTCAAGTATTTTCTGCGTCGCCTTCGAGGCGACTTCGGTGTCGACTCGCGTTTTGAGACTTCCTCTTCACGTGTCACGAGACCCCCGATTGGGATTGGCCAAGCGTATTACCACGAATGTAGCGCTGAAGAAGAGAAATCTAAGGACTAAGTGTTCATGTGCGCGAGCAAGGGAGCTGATCGTGTCAACGTCGTCAACAGCGGAGAATCAAGAAACAGACGTCGAAGGCGAATTGCGACTTTGATACTCGACTGAACTCTCGAACTATTGAGTCAACCGATGTCGAGATCAGCTGGAAGAAAAGCGAACGCACCATTGTGCACGTAAACGAGCTGGCAGTCTTCGGTATATTTCCCGTCGTGAATTCGGCCCGCACTCGTGTATCCGACGTCGCCCTTACTGAGAATGATTCTCTCTCCCTCAACAACCAATGAATCTCCGTCACGTCGATAGCGCTGGGTTGACATCCGCCCTTCGACGACGATCGTCATGTCATCGCCCGGGTGAGAGTGAGGCGGCTCTTCGGTTCCCGCTTCCCAGTGTTCGAGCATCACTTCGACCCCATTCGGGTTCGTCGGATAAGTAGTGCGCAAGCTGAATCCCGGAGATCCCGCATCGGCAACAAGATCTCTCCACACGTTGCTCGTTGCGCCACTGTTACCTGGTATTGCATCGTCCACTGTCATTCTCCGCCTCCTACGTCGATTCTGTGCCGTTCACCATCCGTGACTACCCCCGATGGTCAGTCGCCACCTTCGATCCGATACTAGATTCGGCGACTCCGGTGAGTGCTCGAATACCTTGCACTCCCAGTCACACAGCAACGTCGTGAACGCGGGCGCTACACATCAGCGTGATTCACAGTCCTCTTCATTCGCTCAGACAAAGCATCAACGTCGAAAGCTCATTTGCTACGCTCAGAAACGAGCGATGAGGCCCGCCCAGAAAAACGCCGTTTGATTCGGCTGATGGCATCTACCAGCAAGGAGACCAAGCTGGTAGGGCCGGCCCGCCGAGCCCCTGCCATGACGGGAGGTTCAGGTGAACGTCTATTACGTAATGGCGATTTGGGTCGGAATGGCTCTAATCGCATCGTTCTTCAGTATCAAGGTCGGTATCTCAGTTGCGCTCATCGAGATACTCGTGGGCGCCATCGCCGGCAACATCCCAGGAATTCGCGAGCACGTCCAACAGACCGACTACACGACGCTGCTCGCGGGAATCGGCTCCGTCCTGCTCACGTTCCTCGCCGGCGCCGAGATCGATCCCGTGTCGCTCAAGAAACATTGGAAGGCCAGTCTCTCCATGGGCGTGGTGTCGTTCCTTCTGCCCCTCATAGGTGCGTTCTGCTTCGCCCGATACGGGTTTCATTGGAACTTTCACGCGTCAGAGATCGCCGGCATCGCTCTCAGCACAACTTCGGTGGCAGTGGTCTACGCCGTCATGGTCGAAACCGGCCTCAATCGTCAGGACATCGGCAAGCTGATCCTCGCCGCGTGCTTCGTCACGGACTTGGGTACGGTCCTGGCTCTGGGCGGACTCTTCGCGAGTTACGACTGGCTACTCCTCGTGTTCGTCCTCGTGACAGCCGTGGTCCTGTTCTTCTTGCCGAAGATCCTTCGTTGGGTCGTCGCGAACGTCGGTCATCGCGTCAGCGAGCCGGAGGTGAAAGTGATATTCGTCGTTCTCCTCGCGCTCGGCGGACTGGCGACGGCGGCGGGAAGTGAGGCTGTGCTACCCGCGTACGTGGCGGGACTCGTCGTGGCGGGCGTGTTCATGAACGACCGCGTCGTCCTCGACCGAATTCGAACCATCGCGTTCGCGCTCTTGACGCCATTCTTCTTTCTTCGAGCCGGGACATTGATTTCAGATTCAGCCCTCGTTACGGGAGCGGGCGTCATCGTCACGCTGTTCTTCGTGAAGATGGTGACCAAGTTCCTCGGGGTGTGGCCCACGGCCAAGGCATTCAAGTTGCCAAAGAAGGAGCGGACGTATACGACGCTCCTTATGGCGACAGGACTCACGTTCGGCTCCATTTCCGCGCTGTACGGGTTGACGCATCATCTGATCAACGAAGCGCAGTACACGGAATTGGTCACCGTGGTCATCCTGTCGGCCTTCGTACCGACGCTCATCGCCCAACAGTTCTTCCGACCCACGGTCGAGGTCGCCGACGAAAAAGTGGAAGCGCTCGGCGAGGAGGACATCTCGCTCCGTCATCGTCGCTTGGATCGGCCCGGGGGCGGCGCGTCAGAGACGTAGTCGCTTTGCGAATTCAGCGAGACTCACGTGCTGGCGCTACCTCAGGCGACAAGGAGACATCCGAACAGCGTCACGGTCGTCACCACGACCCCAATTTTTGTGAACGTCCACACCGAGGGGGATGCCCCTTCTCTTCGAGCCACCTTGAGCCACAACAGGGATGACAGGGCACCGACCACGGTGAGGTTGGGTCCGAGATTCAGTCCGAAGAGCAAGCTGTAGGGATGCGCCGGGAACTTCGCCGACAGCATTGCCGCCGCCGGGAGGTTATTGATCAGATTGGACGATGCGGCGGCGACGCCCGCGGTCTGCCAGGATCCGGCGGTTCCGATCAAGTGCTGGGAGAGGTGCCAGTACCGCGACGCGACCGAGACGCAAGTCGCGAGAACAAAGAGTCCCACGACCATAGGCAGGTTCGCGCTCTTCACCAAGGACGCGAACGCAAAGCGGTGGCGAACGGCGATGTCGATAGCGGCGACGAGGATCGCGACAACCAACACCGGAATCGCCGGACGACTGATCACGAGCATCAAGACGACCGCCGCGATGATGCCAATGATGCCCGACCCGGGAGTGAAACGCTGCGCGTCATCGCGCTCGATGATCGGCTTCGATGAGAGGTCTCGCCAACGCCACACCAGCACCACGAGCGTCGTCAGCGTGATCGAGAGCAACCACGGAACAAACATCGTTCGAGCAAAGGCGACACCGCGCACGTCGGAACGGGAGAACACGAGGATGTTCGTGAGATTCGAGCCGAGAAGTAACAGCGACGCGGCGTTGGCCATGAAGATCGATCCGTAGAGGAACGCCTCTTCTTTCACCGATCGGAATCGCGCAGTTTGGAGCAGCACGGGAGTCAGGAACACCACCGAGGTATCAAGATTCAGTGTCGCGGTGACGAGCGCCGCGAGGAACATCATCGAGACGAAGAGCACGACCGTGCCACCACGAAGACGGGAGAGTTTGGAGCCCGCTACCTCGAACAGACCGTCACTGGAGGCGACGTGACCGATCAGCAACAGGCCTATGACCAGGACGAACGGCTCCCACGTTTGTTGAATCGCCGCCCACAGCACGATTAGACAGAACGATCCATAGGCATCTCATCACCTTACGAGGCGAGCACTCTCCATTGACTCGAGCGCGTCTCTGGCTATCCGACACGAATGAAGATGGTTCGCGTTGAGGAATTACGCTGGGCGGACCGGGTTACTTGCGTGAACCGAGATTCCTAGATCGAGAACGGAGTGCGGCGTGGACAACGATCGAGCCCGACACTTACTGAATGCTGAACGTGCGCGGGTCCAGGGATTGCTGGACGCCGTCAAGGGCGACGGTCAATCCGATCGGTCGGCGGCTAATCAAAACGGCGACATGAGTGATTCGTCTGAGATCTTGGTCTCTGAAGGCACCGACGACGCCGTCGCCGACGGCCTGACGCAGCGACTGGCGGCGATTGGGCGAGCCGAGCAACGGCTCGCGGCAGGCACGTACGGAAGGTCAATCACCAGCGGTGAACTCATTTCCGACGAGCGACTCGAAGCCGACCCCGCGGCGGAGTTGACCGTCGACGAAGCGCAGCAGCTCTGAAGTCTCTCCACGCGTAGCGTCAGTTGATCCAGTAACGACGCCACGATGGTACGCCCCGATCGTTGGCGAATACTTCATCGAGTACTCCCCCACATCGCTCGATGGCCGTGAACGATCCCACGTTGGTGTCGGAGCAGTACATCAGCACGGGATCGACACCTCCGGCGCGAGCGATCACGAGGGATTGACGCAGAATCTCCGTGGCGTAACCCCTTCGTCGAAAATCGGGCAGCACGACGTAGCCAATATGACCGCCCTCGGACGCGAAAAACTCATTGAGTTCGAAACGAATCGACGCACGCCCCACCAGCTCGCCGTCCACGGTTGCCGCCAACTGCGCCGCGCGAACTCGATATTGCGACGGGTAGAGACCGAGTCGCTGCGTCTCGACACTGTCAAGAAACTCGGTCCAGGTCATCTCGGGCTCCAAACCGAGTAGGAACATCGAATCTTCGGCGGCGGCGATGTCCTCGGCCCGTCGTGCCGCCGTTTCATCATCAGTCGTGTAGGGGCGCAGTCGCAGATCCATGGGCACGACGTTAACGCTGGCCCCTTCGTTCGCCAACTTCCTCACGAACCGCTTAGAGGGTCGCGCGGGGTTCCACCGTAAAGTCGAACGGGACGGTACCAGCGTCCACCAGACGATGACCACCATCGACGCTCATCGTGGCACCGTTCACGTAGCTGGCGGCCGGTCCCAACAGCCACACAATGACCGGCGCTATTTCCTCGGCGAGAGCGGGACGGCCCAGGGGAACGAGTCGACTCAATTCGCGGTAGGCCGACTCCACGTCGAGACCGTTCGCCGCGGCGAACGCTCCCATATCACGATCGGCCATTTCGGTTCTGGTCCAACCGGGATTGACGACGTTACAGCGCACGGGGTGTTCGCCCCGACCCTCTTCGACGGCGAGGACGTAGCCCAACATGGCCATACCGGCCTTGGAAACCGCGTAGGCGGCCGCTCCACTAGGGGCGCGGTCGGCGGCCACTGACGCGACCATGACGATGGCGCCACTACCACTGCGTAGTGCGGGAAGCAGCTGGCGGGTCACGTCAAAGGCGCCGGTGAGGTTGACGGCGATCGTCTGGTTCCACTCTTCGATTGTCGCCTCCCCTACCGTGCCGACGTAGTTGACGCCGGCCGCGTTCACGAGTCCGACCAACGGCACTGACGAGCGCTCCACCCTCTCACGAAGACGTTCATTGTCGACGACTCTGGCGACGTCACCCACGAACGTCTCGCACCCGGTCGCCGCGGCAACACCCTTCAGCGACTCACTTCGTCGTCCGGTGGCGAGTACCTCGTACTCGGCGCGACGGAGTTGCGCGACCGTGGCCGCACCGATCCCGGAGCCGCCACCCGTCACGACGACGAGACCTTGGGGCAACGGCTACAGCCCGGTCTCGGTCAACCGGTGCTGGAGGGCGTGATCGCCGGCCGCGTCAACCGCGCCAGGGCGTCGCACCATGTTGTAGACCAGCCAGATGATGATGACCACGATCCCCACCAACGCGAGATTGCGTCCCTGCAGAGCGGTGCCCGTCGGCGCCAGGCCACTGATGAACTGAGCGGCAATCCCCCCGGCCGAAATGAGGAAACCGAAGAGCGCCGGAATGGCGCCTCGACCGAGGGTTCCCTCTTCGAGAAACATCCGGACCGCGGCGACACAGAGAAGCGCGTAGATCAAGGAAATAAGGAACGAACCGAAGGCCGAGGCGATGAGGAACATCCAGAACCCGTCGAAGGGAACCCCGGGGTTGGTCGTCGAGTTGCTCCAGTTCCAAATCAGACCGGCCAGCACCATCAAGATCACCATGAGCGCGCTGATCGACATGGTCCCGACGATCGGCACGCGACGCGACGACACCTTCGTGAACGGCTTGGGCAAGAGTTGGTCACGCGAGAGCGCGTACAGACCTCGAGCACAGGCCGCTGAGAATCCGATGGCGATCCCAATGATGTCCAACATGATGGCAATGCCGATCAGTGCACTGAGCCAACTGCCCACGTAATGGGTCGCAATGGCCTGGAAGTCAAACGGTATGTTCTTCGGACCGCCCGATCCGATCGTGCCGACGTATTGGGTCACGAGGTAGATGACGCCGGTGATGACGATCACCGTGAAGATGGCGATGGGAATCGAGCGCTTGGGCTTGGCGGTCTCTTCACCGAGTACGGCGGCCAATTCGAACCCGACG